>JADEYI010000088.1_pt1 | contig 169261 bp, 272 predicted proteins | sample 8542331 | NCBI WGS metagenome assembly JADEYI01 (sample SAMN16510988, study PRJNA670497) | mine drainage metagenome | isolation source: biofilm near Copperflume 1 | place: Germany: Marsberg coppermine Kilianstollen | collected 2018-02 | reverse complement strand
GCTGTGAGAAGGCGCCGACGAAGAGCTTGCCGTGAAGCAGCCGCCAGGCCGTGATATGCTGCCGCCGGTCGAGATGGGAAGTGTGAATGAGGATCAGGCGGATGGCTGTTGAAAGTGATAACGATTGTATATGAACAGCAATTGGGCCACACGATGGGCACAGTCCCGCCACCCGCCACCGCCACATGCAGTACAACAGAGCTGCCCACGAATATCAAGAAGGGGATTCTCTGCTGTCAGCATTTCTCACCCTTTTGTCAAAGGGACCATACCCAACAGACAGGCCAATCCAATCTGACCGGCCTTTTGCGACACGATCTCGGAAGAACTCAGGGTTCTCAGCTGCAGGCTGTAGAATCACAGTTCAGATTATGTCCCGTTTGAATTCGTATTTTGGCCTCTGCCTAAATAGCTCCGGGTAGTGGGACGCTGTTGCAGACAGACGTTGTGTTGTCTTAGGCAGTTTGTGCTCCAGCAGAGCTTCAACTGTGCAGCGCTCTCTGAGCACAGGCCGAAGCCTTCAATTCGCTAAGGTCTGAACTGCTCAATTCGCTAAGGTCTGTACTGTTCATCTGTGCGCTGCCCGGAATCCTATGTTGTCACTGTTGGATTCGATCGGTATCGGTATGCATTAAGGGACATTGAACCAGAGCAGTATGCTGGAGCACACAGCTGCAGAATGAATGCGCTGCTCTCATCTCACAGAGACGAGAGTGCTGAGACTGCTGGCTGCCTGCTGCTTTGGTTGCCATTTGCTAGCCTACTTGCCGTCTGATCTTGTTGCCGCCATATTTGCTGCTGCTCCTGCTTGCTCAGTATGATTGACATAAAACAGACTGCCTCAAACAGCAATTGCAAGAGTTGCAAGAAATGCGCCTCCATAGCCCTGACTATGTCACCGCTCCTCTACATGCCAGGGCATATTCCGGGCCTTTCAAAGACGCCAGCACCTGATATTTACCTGGCTACACTTAGCTCAGTGCGACTATTAGTAAATTATGAGCTCAGCTGCTTTATTATGAATCATTCATTAAATGGTGCCATCCACAGGATGGCTCAGCATCAGACGGGCAGGACAGCCCAATACCAACTTGTTCGTGAGTCTCAAGACAGGGTCTTCACTTTCATACAGCAGTCTGAGCTCTCCATGACAGAGTAGGATTGCTCCACTATCCTGCTCAAGGTCATTTTAAGCTGCACAGACGACTTCACAGAAGGCAATAAGAGTCTGTCTGCATGAGACACAGCACAGATGACATAAAAATCGCATGCACGTCAGGCAAACTCATTGGCCACATGCAGCAGATGTCTTGGGATAGCGTGGAAAGCAGCGACGCACATGAGAGGATGTGTTCACTGTTGACGCGGTCTAGCGCGCCATATAGCGCAAGGATCTGCACAACGCTGAGTGGCCCGGAGCAGGCGTGAGATTCCACGCACATCATGCATGCATGCGTTACAACACTGTTGGCAAGTGGCCCTGTTGCCTCAAGGGCCAGAGACGCGGTAGCAGGCAAGCGTCCTGCTTCTTGCTGACGCAATAATGATGTGAAGTCCATATAGGTAACGGTGCCCTGTGCCTAGGATGCTGGCGTCGACAGAGTGCTGGAAACCGCAGCAGAATGTGGGTCACTTTATGGTCTGAGCTTCCTTCAAAAGCTGGATATTGTACAGGTGCCTGTTCAACATAGGAAATGGTGCAGCAGGGCATCCTCTCAGTCAAAGAACAGTAAAATTGAAAATCGGAAAAGGTCTTCAAACTTTCGAATCGTGCATCATGTAATCTGTTGGTCGCATCCATATGAACCAATTGGTGTTTAAAATGCACATGCGGGATATGGAATACTGTGACGTAGGTGCATCGCGACCTGAATTGTTTTGAAGTCTATCAAGGAGCCAGGTTTCAAGTTGGAGGTTCGTTCGTGAGTAAAGGGAAATGCATACATTATTGTGGACTGGAAACGACAATGCTCTTGCAAAGTTTCTGCGCTGGAATTTAAATCCTATCTGAAGAGATGCCTACTGTATTCCTTTTTCGCAGAAATTGCAAGCTTTCCTGGATGCATGTATATGTCGTGACACCCCCCTGCCATCTATGCCAAGTTGATGGGCTTTAAAACCGATTGATGTTGTGAGGCTCGACGACGTCAGTCCTCAAAGTTGCTTTTAATTCGTACACGTTTTGTTGGAGCGATTGATGGCACGGCCCATTGCACCCGTGCCTGCAGCAACAGTCCATCGCATTGCAAGTGGACAGGTCATTTTGGATCTTGCAACAGCAGTCAAAGAGCTTCTTGAAAATGCTTTGGACGCTGGTGCAACCAACATCGAGGTGATCTTGTTTCCAGGAAGTAATTTGCAACACCTTGATGGTCCAAAATTTTTGATTGCTGAACTTTGCTGCCTGCATTGCTCTCTCAGATAAAGCTCAAAGAGTACGGCAGCGAGCTCATCGAGGTAGCTGATAATGGATGTGGTATCTCAAATGAAAACTATCGGGCTCTGACATTGAAGTATCACACTTCCAAGCTGACCTCCTTTGCAGATCTACAGGTGCGTGTTCTTGCCAGTTTTCAAATCCAACACCGCCAAATTTGCCAGCCAGAGTCCCTTCTTGATCGTTAGTTGGATGCACAGGAGCTGAGCAGCTTTGGCTTCCGTGGGGAAGCTCTGAGTTCACTCTGCGCAGTTGCAGAGGTCACTGTTTCCACTCGAACAGAGGACAGCACCACCGGCACCAGGATAGCCTATGATAAGAATGGCAGCATCCTCTCAACAGCAGCTGTTGCCCGTGCCAAGGGCACCACCGTTGCTGTCAAAGAACTTTTCAAGCCACTTCCAGTGCGCTTCAAGGTGTGCAGAGAATCAAGCCAAGGAGGCCCTCCATCTCTGGCAACCAACGCATGCGGCACCACCACATGCGGTAATCAATGTCAAGGTGTTGGAATGGCTGGTTCTGAACATCCTCTGTGCTGATCAGGAGCTGAGACGGCACCTGAAGCGAGAATTTGCAAAGCTGCTTACCCTTCTGCAAGCGTATGCAATTATTTCCACTGGAGTGCGCATCATCTGTACCAATCAGGTGAAATTTTTGTGCGCCCAATCAAGCTCCTCGGCCTGTGACTTCCAGGTCAATGTTGTCGGTGAATGATTGACTGCATGAGCCTTGTGAGCAGGTGGGTACAGGTCCTCGGACAAGGATCATTTCAACCCAGGGGCTTGCAAGCATGCGTGACAACATCGTCACTGTGTTTGGGAGCCGCACGGCTGAGGCGTTGATACCCTTGGATGAAGCATCAACGAATGAAATCTCTATGCACGGGTGTGCGTCTACTCTGCATGGGCACATGGAGGGCAGATGCTCTTGCATGTCTTCTGCCTCTAATGGTTGGTGTTTCCTCAGGTTTGTCTCAAGAGCATCAGCATCTTTTGGAAAATTAGCTGGGGAACGGCACTACTTCTTCCTAAACGGGCGCCCTGTCAACCTGCCGAAGGCAAGCACCTGCCCTGCCCTGTCACATGTGTAGATGCGTCGATGGTCCCTGTTGTCAGGAGCCTCCTGCCACAGTATAAGGTTGTGCAACTGTGCAGTTTTCCAAGGTGCTCATGGAGACTTACCGAACCTACACAAGCTGCGGAAATGCAGCAAATGTCCGGCCGACAGCCTTCGTTGACATCAGACTTCCCAAGGACAGGTTTGATTGATGCAACTCTGATCTGCCACAATCTACAGTCGTAGAAGCACATTCGGCTCAGACAGTAGCTCTTGGCTGTGCACGTGCAGCTACGACATCAATGTCACACCCGACAAGCGCAAGGCGCTCATCCATCAGGAGCAGGCACTGTTGGAGGCATTTCAGAAGGTGCATGCTCCTTTCACAATATGATTTCTAATGCTGGCATGATATGTTGCATCAATTTTGTATGACCTTTCAATCTTGCACAGGCGCTGGGTCGAATGTGGGAGCCAGCAGCCGTGACACTGGCACCACAACCCGATGCGGCTGCTGCGAGTAGCCATGGTTACACTGGTGACAGTCAGGTAGACGAGCCTGCATTCTGCCGTGTGAACAAATTGCATGCATAGAACATATGTCCAGGGCATGCTCTGTCCCCTCTCACCCCGCTGTGAACGGCGCAGGAGATGAGTGACGATGAGGCGGCGGAGGCACCTGAAGACAGCCTGCAGTCAACATCGCCAGCGGCCCCTCTGCTTAGCAGGTGCAAGCAATTCCCTCTCCTATGCTTGTACACTTCTCCTGAATATGCACAAGAATTGATCACTCAGAGTTTGACCTGTCCAGCAGGCGGCTGCCTGTGGGAGGACTGGGCTCATTTGGTCGCAAGGGAGTTGTTTGTGGTGATCAGCCCCATGGAGCCAGGACCAGCATCAGCCGTCAGCCGAGGGGGCAGCTGAGGTCAACACAGCCCTTGTTGACCTCATTTCTCGTTCCAGAACCTGGTAAGTCATCCTGGGCAACGACAAGTTGTGCCCCTCCATCTGCTGCTCCCATCCTTTTCAATTGCCTCCCAACAGCGCCAGTGCATTCTGACGTGTCTTAGGAGGTCACGTGAAGCGCAGGCCATCGTCTTAGTCTTTCCCCCAGGAGTCCTGGCACTGATGCAGCTGCGACGCAAGAACCTTCTTCTGCTGGAGTCTCTTCCACCATCAGTGGTGCAAGCATGTCCGCCGACTCACTGTACGGTCCTCTCATACAATTCCTTATGTCAGCAAGTGGTTCAACAATGCTCAATGTCTCCTTAATCCTTGTCATGACACACAAGCATAGATGAGACCCTTCAAATGCATGTCGCGCCATCAGGCCGCCCATCCCAGCGCCCTCTTGCGCCCATCCCATACCAGAAATACCTGTGGAGGAGGCTTGCAGCCCATCTGCAACAGGTGATCTTTCATCTGCAGTCAACACGGCAGAAGAGATGTGCAGGATTCATTATGTTGGATATCCAAGCATTGGAATTTTATTCCAGTTTTGTAAACATCCTCGGATGATGCTAACCAGCAGTGGATCATGCCTGCTGCAGAGCATGCACAAAATTCACCGGTGGTGAGGGACACCTCGGATGCCTGTCCAGAAGAGGAGCTTCCTGATGAGGAGGTGAGTTGCTGGAGTCCCAACATGCGGCTCATCTTCAAATTTAGGGCATTTGTGTGTCTGTTCAAGTAAGGGCTCTGCGCCAAAATGTTTCGTCTGCACATCACAGCAGCTAGGCGGCTGTACAAATGCCGATGGGAGGGCCAGCATGGAAAAGCGAAGGAGGATGTCTGAGCCCCCTGCCACGGTTGTGCATGTGGATTTAGATGCCATCCGCTTGGCATGGACGTCAAGAGACTCTGCCAAGCTGGGCTCTGAGCAAGCTGGCACGTGCCAATACAGCGCAGCTTCTCTGAAGGTAATGAAAATGAGAGAAAACACCACAGTATGGGACATGCATTTCCGGGGAGCTCAAACTCTTCTTGATCATGCCATGATGTTAGCAGGAGGATGAGCCGCGTGATGCTGGAGATGCTGCGTCATTCGAGCTGGAGCGCATCTTCCAGAAGAGTGACTTTGCGCGTATGGACGTCGTCGGCCAATTCAACCTCGGCTTCATCCTCGCCAAACTTGGCAAAGATCTGTTCATTGTAGACCAGCATGCAGCAGATGAGAAGTACAATTTTGAGAGGCTTCAGCAGATCACACTTCTCAATCGACAGCCGCTGCTGCGCCCTCAGCCCCTCCACCTAACCCCAGCGGAGGCTATCCTGCTGAAGTGAGGCGCTGTCTCCTCTGCTGTGGTCAGCAACTCAATGTACGCTGCGATTTTATTGTGACAAAGCACTCCGGTTTGAGATACTATCCTTGCATGTGCAGGGACAAAATTGACATCTTCCACACAAATGGCTTCGACTTCAAGGAGGACGACCAAGGACAACTTCACTTGACGGCTGTCCCCTTCAGCAAGGACACTGTCTTTGGCATCCAAGATGTTCAAGAGCTGCTGCATCTTATGAGCAGTGGGAACCCTGCAGCATTTCAGATGTCTAGCCAAGCTGTGAGCAGTGCTGCTTCGCAGCCAGCCAAGGTGGTGCGGCCAAGCAGGTACTGCACATTTTGGCTTTGGTGCATATGTTGCAACTGTGATCCGACTTCTACAAGGTTACGTGGCCAAATATGTCTTGAACCTCACTATGTTTGCAGGGTGCGCGCAATGCTGGCCATGCGAGCGTGCCGGTCGTCTGTGATGATTGGCAAAGCACTCACAGCGTCGCAGATGCAGACAATACTGTCAAGGTTGTCGGCCCTGGAGTCCCCCTGGAACTGCCCTCATGGTCGTCCGACGCTGCGCCATCTCAGCACATTGGCTCAGGAGTGATGTCCTTAAGATAATGTAGAGAGCACGGTTGCCATTAATAACAATATTGCTCAGTGCTGGAGGTACCGATCATGGCAAGGATCATTGTGTCAGTGCTAGCACTAGCGCCACTGTGTAAGTTGCCGATACGCATATAAGATTACGAAGCACTGCATGCATGCTCCATTGCAATCGGCCTATGCATGAATTCATCCACCGAGCAATGCAAATCAGAGGGAAGCACTCAAGAAAATGCGATTGGCATTGACCAACAGTCGAGCGGCATAGGCGCAATGGTACACATCTCAACTAACATATGCTTCGACTCAAAGTTAACATAGATGACAGAAGCACTTCAGTATTACATGCCTCATCATCCATGCCATCATCTCACGAGGAATACGTGCGGAAATGCGCAGACTGCCTTGGGATCTGGATCTTGTATAGAACCCTACACCAACATCGTTGAGGTGACATGACAGCATGCTTGCGCAAATGTGAAGATCCTGAGTCCTACGGTTCTCTTCAGAGACTATTCAGCCACAGTTCCCAGACTGTCTCCGGGTTCCAAGTTCAATATTCCAGCCATGATGCCCCATGCAGGCATCATGTAGGCATCCCTCTCTCCTCCTGAATGCATATTTTCTCAAGATGACTGATGTATATCTGGGCTGACATTATATCAAAGACAAAATTTCCAGCTGACTTCCAGACATGTGATGCTGGGAACTCACCTGACCATATTTTTGCTGCAGCATTTGGACGCCATCACACCCTTCTATGCTGACCGGCTCCAACCTCCACTGGCACTTCAAGCTTGGTATTTGCAACACCGACCTTGGAGAGGATATCTGAGGTGTCCATCTCGTCTGAGAGGCTTCTTAGTCTGGCGAGTATTTGAGGAGCGGACAGGCCGGATGTATCAAATGTGTCGGATCTTTTATTGCTGTATTCCACGGTGACGGAAGGGCGGCCTGATACTCTCAGCTGAGTTGTAATCTGGCAGTCTGGGTTCGTTCCTTGGGCAGAGGTTATCCTAGCCAGAAAATCTCTGGCACTGCGACAATCAGTCGACCAGGGAGAAAATCGGACGGCAATCCTTGTGATCCGCGCTAATGACATCGTGCTTCAAGCAAGCATAGAGAAACGAAGCAAGCAAGACACACCAACTTGCCCAACCTTTGCCACAAACAAGTTCATTAGATCACCATGTACTGATCTTGCACACCACTTCGAGCTTTTGGCACACAATCTAGAAGTCAAGAAGTCAATTTGTTGAGACCGAAACATTGAACGCACAAGACAGGCTGGTGGCTTTGCCAAGTAGCAGCACGTGCACGCATGCATCTTTCTAATACGCAAGTGATCTTTAGCAGCAAAAAGAGGGAATTTATGCAAATTTACTTGATGCGAGGTCTGTCGCAGGAGCACAATGATTGTGTCGACTGCGAGCTACATGCACCAGTACTAAGGACAGCAGATCCTCTTCAGATGGGGTGCTACGTTTTTCTACAGGTCCTTTTTGCAGATATAACATTAAATGGAAGTACTTAAAAAAGTACAACTTTGGGTTCCATACAATCCATTTATCGGGTCTTATGTGGCGGTGTGACCTTCTGAGCATAACTTCAAGATTTTGCGTTGGGAAGAATGGCCAATACAACAGCTCCTTCGAGGTTGTTGGAGGCTGGGACAAGTCTTTTCAGCCCTGCGGAAGTACAAGTGGTGCGGATCTTTGATCATGATTGACAACGTCCAAGCACCAGTCCCGCTGTATCCACAAGGGGACTTTCTGGTAGTGCGACTATCATGGACCTACAATGTTTGCTGCAGGTTGTCGTCCCTGTCGGAGACATCCCGCAAGAAACGCTAGCTCAGTACTGCAGGCTGTTGACAAAGCACCGCCAAGTGGAACTGCAACTGCTGCGGTCCTTTTACAAGGAGCAGCAGAAGAGTCCATTCACTTTTTTCCCCTGGAAAAATGGCTTCATGCACTTCCGCTTCTTGCCGGTATGGCTGTGCAAGCAGAAGATGTGATTAGTCGCGTTGGTGCTCGGGCACATGAGCCGTATCTCACACGTAAATGTGACCCTGTGGTTCAGGAAGAAGCTGCTGCGCATAAGAGTGCCCTGACGCCCTTGCACATGTACCGGAAGGTGCTGGGCGTCATCGGCATATGCCACGGTCCTGCCGTCACAGATATTGGCTCTGCATACCGGCAATTTGAGACCCGCTGCAGGTGATGCATACATTTTACTGCGGGGCACGTCTCGTAAATGGAATGTGTCCATGTCACGCCGCGTCCTGGAATCTGGTGCCCTGATTTGCAGGGCATACTCGGATGCCATCACTCAGAGGTGCTTCTTCTTTGAGCCGGGTGATGCCGCTGTGGAGGAGGACAAGAGCGACAAGCCCTACCTCATGATGTTTCCTCCAACGGAGTCAGGTGCAATACTCTACTGTGCTTGTTCTGGTTCAAAGCCATACCTCCGAAAAGTAACAGCACTGTGACACCCTCAATGCCTGTCCAGGTGGTCTGGACCAGCTGGCGAGCCACGCTGAGGTTGTTATGCTTGACTTTGCGGCTGGCATGCTCGCTGAGCTGGAAAGATTCATGCTGACAGCTGGCCCTGCCATGATCGACCTCAACACATTCTGCGACACCTCAGACAAGCTCATGAGCTCTGTCTCTGTTGTGGAAGAAGTGCAGAGGCGACTCTACACAGACGAGGTGCATGGTCTGCAGCAATAACTTGCCTCATCTGGACTTTATGGTATTACCTTCCGCAACAGCTGACAGCATTACTGATTCCCAGGAAATGATGCGCAAGCGGCGGTACTGCCGTGTGCAGAAGGCGATGGGGGATGTTTCATTGCTGGCAGGGTCTCCTGCTGATGCAGCAGAGCACTATTTGACTGCAGTCGACTTGGCTCGCACCTGCTCAGACACTGCATGGCATGGCACTGCCTTGGCTGGCCTTGCGAGTGCAAAGGTACTGCTCCTCTTATTTGGAGTGGAGCACATTAAGCTTGCTACTGCATCCCATGCCTTGCACACTGGCATCTCGTGCATGACCAGATCGCTTGGCTGACTACTTGCAGATTCTGGAGAGCTGCATCAAAAGTGGAGCGCTGCGGAGCACTGCACCCCCGCCTGGCATTGAGACCCAGACGCGCCACCCCTCAATTGCACGCCTGCAGGCTGAGGACGCTGGGAGTGCGGGCTCACGCGGCTCGTCAGGTTTTGGCGGCCCGGATTTCTGGGCGTCTCTGCGGCAGGTCGTCGGGCTGGAAGCGGAAGTGCGGGCGCTCCTGGCAGACGCTCGCTCTGTCCTGCGGCGGCGCAGCGTCCTCCCGCTGATGGTGAGTCGAGGCTTGGCCGCACTGCTGACCTACAGCGGCTGGCACCCCCAAGTGCTTCTCTGTACTTAGCATGTCCTGCCCTGTATGACAGGTTGAGCAGGACCTTGCTTGGGCGAGGTTTCTGGTGGGGCTGCGTGGCTCTAAGGCGCGGCGCGAAGTCAGCGACCTCATCAGTGGCGTCGTTGAACTGGGGGCTGGCTTGCAGTTCACTGAGGACAAGCTCGCCAACATCATGGAGGCGGCGCAGGTGTGATAATGCCATGTATCTGCTGGCCTGCATTTGATAACGCGCTGCAAGGCCCGAAACCTCGCGTAACATCCAGGACTTGTTGCCACTGTGAAAACAATAATGTGGCTTTAAGTCCATATGCATGTGTGTTTGTGTGTTTGAGCTGCCCCTGTTGAGTAAAGAGTTGTAAACCAATCGTAACGTATCTCGATTCTGCCATGTCTCAGGTCATGGGGATGGTGGGCTCGCTCCGGAAGCGTGTGCTCTTGCTCTGGCAGGCAGTGGAGTTCTCAAGAAGTTCTGAGCGTCCCAACCTCGCCACTCTGCAGGTGGGGCCACTGCCAGGGATGCGACGAGCCGCATGCTGGCACTGTGAGAGGTGTGTCGAGCAGGGTGAAAGGCAAAGGATTGAGGCGCAGTGTTGTGCCGGCAGATCGCGCGCAGGGCCCTGGAGCCGCCTGATATGGCGGATGAGGATGGGGATGAGGAGCTGCTGCCTGCGCGACGGCCGCTCTCCGCTGGTGTGCTGCACCACTGGAGCGTGGTGCGGTGCGGCTGCATAGAGGGCGTGCTTGCCACAGCCATCCTTGCGGGTCAGCATGCAGACGTGTGGGACGCTGCTTCGCTGCTGCTCAGGGAGCACTGCAGGTGCTTGTCGCGCAGTCATAGCTGTTTGTCAGTTTGTTTGCAGGGAGAGGGTTTGTGCCTCCTCCTGCCAGCTGATCTCCTGCCATTGCACAGGGACCTGCCGCCCAGCCGGCAGCAGGCGCTGCAGCGGACACTCGAAGCAGCGGCCAATCAGATGACGCCAGCAGAGAAGCGGCGCGGCGGCCCAGGCCCACCCCCGCTGCTGTCCCTGGTGCAGCCCATGCCGGCTGCAGAAGCGCTGCAGCCTCGTGGGGTTGTGGTCAAGGCATCCGTCGATGCTTCCGTGGCCCTTGCCGAGGGCAGCCTGGCCGGCAGCCTCAGCCCCTTCATATACAACGCCTTCAGGGCGGTGAGGGACCTTGCACAGCCCCCTGTGCGCAAATTTGCTGAGAATTTGAGCATTGCTGCCGGTGTAGTAGCCATGTGCTGTACAGAAGAGGCCTCTGATGACAGATAAATATGCCGAGGTCCAGGTGACGGGTAAGGAGAGGCCTGTGGTGCCCGTTGGGGAGGCGGGATCGATTTCTTGGGTGTGCGGGGAGGTGGCAACCGTCGAGGTCGAGATTCGCAACCCCACCGTTATCCCAATCAAGGTGGGCAGCCTCCGCAAGCCTTCTGCCAATCTTTGCTTTGAAAAGCAATTCTGCTGGCACACTGGCCAATTGCATGCTCTGAAGGTCCATATGTTAGCCAGGTTGAGCGACTGACGCTGGAGGTGGAGTGGGCCGGGCACCCTTCAGTGGCGCCGCGTGACCAAATGGCCTCCCAACAGGCTGTGTGGAAGCCCAACCCGGTTGCCATGTGGCTTCCACCTCAGACACCCGCCACAAAGGTGTGCTTGGGTTCCGCAGTTTTCCAGCTGAATTCAGACTCTGCTGTTGCACAAGCCCGGGCGTTGAAGCAGCAGAGCGCAAATCAGTGAGTGTGTTGGAATGCCACGGCCGGGAAGCTGATGATGCTTTTGCGCTCGGTGTGCAGGTCCTGCTGACTGGAATTCCGCTGACTGTGGGCATGTTCACGGTGGTGGGATGCGATGTGACGGCACTGGGAGTGTCTTGGAGGCAGCCCTGGACGCCTCGTCACCTCTTCCTGGCTGGGGCGGCCTGGCCAAAGGAACATGCCTCCAGTAAGGAGCTTGGAGGCGGGGCCCAGGTTGGATGTCTACTGAGGTCCCCAAGATGAGCATGTGTTGGGTCCTGGCCATCGCATGTCTGGCGCGACAATGAAAGAACTGATTTTGCTGGCGGGCTTGTGCACAGGCCAGAGTGAGCGTGGTGGATCCGCTTCCGCTTGTGGAGGCGCGCATTGAGGTGGCCCCCACGTGTGTGGCGCGTCCAGCCGAACGTGCTGAAGCTGCGCCTCCAAAGAAGGAGAGCAAGACTGCTGCGAGCGCCAAGAATCAGGGCCCTGCCGCTGTGACCTTGACGAAAGCCGCCGCCCTCAAGGGGCAGGTGCTAAAATGGTGCATCAGCCTTGCCAACATTGGTGAGGTCACGCCCCGTGCCTCTTCCCTTTGCAAACACTCAATTGCAGCATCTGCCATCATGATCTGACAGAAGAGTGTTGCGGCGCAGGTAAGCTGCCGGTGGTCGCCGCAGTGATCAATGTTGAACAGCAGGGAGGCCAATCTCAAGGAGCGCAGCCACGTTCACTGACAGGCACACTGAAAGGCAATGAGATGCCCAGCATATCAGCGGGGCCCCCGCACAGGGCACAGGTGGTCAACGTTGCGGTGTCGGCGGATGAAGCGCACCTGCAAGCAGCTGTGCCTCTGCTTCCTCAGAAGGCCCGCACCAAAGTGCCGCTGTTGCTGCATGCCGCGCAGGTAAGCACCTGTTCTCTGCTCAGCAGTGTTTTCCCATGCAATCCCTTTTCCGGCTGGATGCATGTACGACACAATTTGCCCTTGCTGCAGGTGGCTTCATACACAGGAGACGAAGAGGCTCGTCTGGATGTTCGCTTGGAGTATGCTTCTAGTGTGGATGAGGCTTCCAGGGAAGACACGATTGGGCGGCGCATCACGTTGCCCATTCACCTACGCTTCTTGCCCTCGTTGCAGGTAAGTTGTCAGAAGTCTTCCTCTGCCGTGCACTATCAATGGGTCAGATACAAATGGCGGACCTTATCAACACCTGTTGCAGGTGGTGTCAGTGGCTTTCCATGAGCACGATATGGCGGCGCAAACCAGAGAGCAGGAGAGCAAGACCTCTTCCATCCGGCGCTCCTCTTCCCTGGGGGACCTCAACCTGTCCTCGGCCTCCAAGCGAGCCGGCGGTCTTCGGCCCAAACCCAAGATCGCGGCTGCGCAGCCACTGGACCCAGCCAGCGTGCGAGAAGAGGCGCCGGATGCGCGGGCGGCCATGTACATGGATGCTGGAGTGTCCAGGTGCTGCGTCATGGAGGTGGACGCCATGAACTGCTCAGACGTTGTTCTCCAGGTACGTCTGCAGCCTGCAGCTCTCTGTGCCTGACATGCTCGGGGCTTCATTTGCGCATCCAACTCCATCCAGGCTCCCTCAGGGTAGTGCAAATCTCTCACATGAATTTGCCTGACCAGGTATGGCTGGGGCGGCGAGTGACACCCGCACCAGCTTCACCAGCTTGGGAGGGCGTTGCAGACAGCCCAAGGCCATGGGCAGCGCGATCCCCAGGTCTGTTGGAGCTGTTGTCTGGTTATGTGCATGCAATCACTCTTGTATATAGAAGTCAAGCTTTGTTGCAGGCGCAGATTCCAAGTACAAACCTCCGTGAGACGGCTGATTGTGCCTGGTGCACAGATGGCCATGCCCCGCTGAACGCCCACTGCAAGCTGGTCCCGGCAAGGCAGCGCGTGACAGTGTCCTGCATAGTGGACTGCAGCACGGCCACTGCGTACCGGCTGCGCTCCAGCAGATGGCCAGGGGAACGCGCAGAGGGCGGCCGCAGCATGGACAGCAGCGAACGCTACACCATGGAGACTGTGGCAGAGGAGCTGTGCGGGAGCTTCTCCATTTACTGGCGACATGAGGACTTGCATGATGCAGGTAGCTGTTGCTGCATTGAGTCCCCAATCAAATTCCTCAGGCAGGCGTGCGCTTTAGAACAGTAGAATGCTGAAGGCTGGTGTGCTCTGCTGCAGCAATGCCCATGGAGATTGGTGTGCTGCCTCTGCCGCAAGATCTGGTGTCACAGGGGCTTGACGCTCGGGCCCTCACTCTTTTATGCCCTCCGCCACTGGGATCGCCGCTCAGTATATCATTCCTTCCCTTTGAAAGCGAAGCAGGTAATGTCTTTGTGCTTCTTAACTCTTTGCACACAGTGGATGGCTGCATTTACGTTGAGGGACGATTGAGTGAGCGCCGCCCGACCAATGCTTCAACGAATGAGGTGCTGACGATCCTGTAAGGAAATGCAGGTGGTGAGATGGCACCCTGCAGGATGCAAGAGATTCTGGCAGCTGGAGACAAGCTGTCAGATGCCTGGGTATCACGGGGTTCCTTGTGGGGCCCCTCTGTGCCGGCAGGCTACCCTCTTCATGTCAGCGTGCAGGTGCCTGCCCTCCCATCTGATTATTATCATGTCAAGCTCTTCTTCTTGCAGCAGTCTGGTACAATTCTGCCCTTTGTAATGGAGAGGTTCCCACAGATTCTGGTGCTTCAGGCAAGCAACAGCACCAGTAGCAGTCAGTTTTTTGACCTCTCGGTGTCATGCCATGACGGGAGCCACTTGAGAGGACGGTTTGAGGGGGCTTTTGACACATCAAGCGCAATGGCCGCCGGACAGGTGTCAGGTGAGCTGTCATTTCGCCCACGTAAATGTTGGCCAATGCTTTGTTCTCGGTCCTCCTGATGCCTTGTGTCGTGTGAGTGTCCGCAGGGCTGCAGCTTTCTGTAGATCAAGGGGGACGAGCTTCGAGTAGCTTTGCAGTCACATTCTTCCATCCCGGCGTATACTGCCTGTCCGCCGTGGATGTCCATGCAAGACCAGCAGATCCTGCCAGAGCCGAGTCAGTGCACGGAAACGTTGCCATCTACCCTTTGTATGTCCTTGTCAACGCTTGAAATGCCTGATGTAAATGCAGGAATTTTTCTTTTACTGTAAGATCAGGGTAGTACAGGTAAGGCCTTGAAATAGGAATAAGGCTGGAGGTTTCATTTTAAAATTTGATGATTACCGCAATTGTCGAGTTGCTTGATTTGTCCTGTGTATCTAGAAGTTTTTTTATTGTAGAACATGGAATTTGAATCTGCCGATATTGCTCTGCTCACAATGGGGACGTAGCATGCATGCAATGGCCATGGCTGACATATGATGATATGAATGTAGCCATTGCTTGGTGGATCTGTTGCACACCGGTTGGAAAAATTGTCAAGAGTATGCTGTCTGCCGACTTGAATCGAATCTTCAAGACGAGCAAAATAACTTGGTACCACCGATGCTAGCTATAGCACTGAATGCATGACCCTGCAAGCTTTTGCTCTTCATGCAGACGTCAACCTAGCTACCTGGAAAGCCATCCGGATCGATCCATCCTTATTAAGTGCCATGCAGCTACCAGCAGTGGAAGTTGGGTCACATGCGGAGGCCAGCGGCTGCAGCTGCAGTGGCAATAGTACTAATTAGTTAGAACACGTGTGCTGAATTTCGTAAATGTACATGTCGTTCTCAGAGTCAGAGTCTGTGTAGATGTCTACCTCTCATTTGACATCTGTCGGAAGTAACAATGTGAAGGAGGATCCGTAAGACCTTGATTCTCACTTCCTCAGTCCGTCAATTCCGTCAATGTGAACTTGGAATTCATATTTTGGCTGCATTAATATTAATGCTGCATTAACGCCCCCTTCTATAGCCTACGAAGGGTTTATTCCATTTTTGGGAGCCAAGAAGAATCTCTTTTTGCATAAAAAACCAGTGATCTTTTCATATTCACCTCCGACGGGGATACTTTATATACTCAGGAACTCGTAATCTGTACTTACGTGTCCAGGCCTGTTCGCTGCGAACTCATAGTGATCTGAACAGGAGTAGTCCTCCTTCGTTTCTAGTGCTTGTTGGCATACATAAGCCAAGGTGAGCGGATCAAGTATTGTAGTCCGTCACTTTCCAATTAACACACAAGTGCTAGAACCCTGGACGTGCAGACCGCAATGGCAGTGGCAGTGCAAAAGGTGAACCCTACCACAGATCACTTTCATTTTCCCATACTCTAAGCCGTGGAAGGCTTCGATCCAAGGGAATGTCTGATGTCAGACATTCCCTTGGACACTAAGTGTCAACAGTCAGTTCATCTGCATTTGATCGATGTAGGTTTCTGGAGATCCCAGGCGGCCAGGAGAGGTTAAGAAGTACAAACTGCCCCCTAAACCTGCCAGTTCAGCCGACATCCTCACTGTTCTGGGGTCTTTGGCGGGAGTAGCTTCCATACTATTGAAGGTTGGGCCCACCGCCGCCGGTGCATACTCATTTCGTGGAAAGCATCCAGACTAAGCCAGCCCCTATTTTAATTGGTTGCAGGTCAAAGCAGCAGCTTGGATTGCACTTGTATGCTGTTTGGCCTCTGTGGCCAATATGAAATCGGGAGATCTTGGTGGGAAGCACATCTTAACGTCCATCATGTGAGGCTCCTTCGACCAGGCATTGCTTCTATTTACTGTGAAATGGGAGAGCGTATGCATTTGCGTCTGTGCCCTTGAAATGGGAGAATAGATCAAGGGACAGCTGGGCGCTTTGGTGTACACTGCCATTGGCACAGCTGACAGGAGACTGTGTTGATCCATGCAGGTTTGCAGTATTCTGCCTGTTTACAATCTACCAGCAGGCGCTTCTAGTTCCTACACCACCACCGCCCTCAACCTGATCATGGATGAAGGGAGTCCGCTTGTTGACCGGCCTCAAGTTGACTGAAATGTTTTATCTGGAGAGAAATTCTCAGCTGTGCTGTTAGCCAGCTAATTGCAAGGACCTCCGCGGTCTGCGGCAGTCTGATTTCACATCCTCACTACTGAATTAGGGAAAGAGGAACTCGAATGCAGACATTATCAGATTAAACCATGACAGAATAAATCCAATTGTAATATTAAATTTAACAACGTTTTGATGCAGCCCTTTCTCCAATACTGGCGCCCGCGATGCCTTCATTTCTAGAAGAGAGTTTGCGTCTCTCTTCTCTTTGTTTGCAAGACTCTTCTGCCAGAGTCTCAGACACAACAGAGATCCCAAATGCTGAACCAATCACCATGACTGTGACAGCTACACGGACACCACTTGAACAACATGACTGAAACAAATACTTCTCAGAGGACCTCCCGCTGCAGGCGTCTCGTGAAAACTTTGCGAAAACAGTACATTGCCCGGAAGGGCCTGTACAACAAGGCGTGATACAAATCATGAAATGTGGCTCGAATCAATCTCACCACTCGTTCATAATCCTTATATCTCAGCGCATTTGATGAACTTTTAAGCTTCCACAGCAAGCATTGACTTTGGGCTATGTTCCAAGCCAAGCATGCTTCCACTGGACCTCTGTAGGGCCCAACCAGGCGAGAGGGCAACCACTTCACCAATGACGATGAGCGTGGGTGACTTCAGCCGGGCAGCGGCCACATCTGCGGCGAGCATGCTCAAGGGCGCAAAGACGGTGCGCTGCTCTGGTGTGGTACCCCGCTCTATGGCAACAGCGGGCATGCCAGAGTCACACCCCGCCGTCTGCAGCTGCTGCGCCAGCTTTGGCAGGGTGCCCAAGCCCATGTACACGACCAGGGTTGTGTGCGCGTCTGTGATGGTGTCCATTGAGGCGTCCAGCTCCTCTTCGCCGCCCTCCCTCGAGTGGCCCGTGAGGAAGCGGACGCTGGTGGCAAGGCCTCTGTGCGTCATTGGTATGCCCAGGTCGGCACAGATGCCAGAGGCAGCAGTGATCCCTGCATTCAACAATTACCAGGTTCAATACTGGCACCTATTCCCAGCTCTCTGGCTGATAAATAATCCCATACGCACGAGAACATACTCCAATAGAATTGCTGTTGCAAATTCACAGCTGTATCCATGCTCAGGCCTTAAATTTTATAATATGAGCTATGCGCTGTCACAGCCTGCGTGAGCACATAAAGGTATGTTACCTGGCACGCAGTGCACTGCTATTCCACGATCACGCAGGTACTCTGCCTCCTCACCCCCTCGCCCAAAGATGAAGGGATCTCCACCTTTCAGCCTCAGAACTGTGGATCCCTTCTCCGCAAATTGGCAAAGCAGGGCATGAATCTCGTCCTGTGACCGAGTGTGCAGCCCTGCCTCCTTTCCCACATAGATCATGTTGGCTCCCGCATGTACAAGCCGCAGGATGTCGTGAGACACAAGCCTGAATCGCGCAAAATGTTGTTTTTAGAGGGAGTCTTCTTAGTGCGCCAGGTGTTCAGTGCTAGGTCACTGACAGCCCCAGACAACAGCCTTGAATAGTGGCTATGACACGCACCGGTCATACAGAACGACATCTGCGCTCTGCATCAGCTGAACAGCCCGCAGTGTTAGCAACAATGGATCACCAGGACCGGTGCCCACCAGATACACGCTACCAGGCCCTGACCCTGGGGCACACACACGAATGAGTTGAATCTGCCTCATCTGCGACGGTCAATTGGAACAGACACAACCAGTAAGCAGTTGAAGTGAAAGATCAGCATCCTAAATTGTACCTGTGGCCCTCAACTCTTTACGGTTTGCCAAAATTGCTTCCGGAGAGAGACGACTGAGGTCGGCAAACTCGCCGTTGGTGGCACCGTTGGTGTTGCTGACTGTGCAAGAGACTGGACATCGTCGAGTATACAGTCTCCCGCACGAGGGAAGCAAAGGCAGCAGAGAGGTCAGCTGAGGTGGTGATTTGTGCAGGTGCTGCTGTAAGGACCCAGAGTTGAAGGACACAAACTGGAATGCTTGACACACCATCGGATCTAGTCAAATATGATACGCACTTCCGAGCTGAAAGTAATGACGTGAGAAGCACATCGCACCGCCTTCTCGTTGTCGAGCCATGTGACTGGAGCCCAATAAGGCGAAAGGGGCAGCCCTAAAAACCTGTGGTAATCGTTAGTCATCAGCTTGCCAAATCTGGCTACTGCATGCATTGCTCTGACAAGCTCTCCAACCACAGAGCCAGATCAAAAACATTAGACCCATGTTGGCGATATGATGGAGCGTCAAACGATGGTGGGCAGCAGCACGAGTTTGCTTCAATATTGCAGACCGACACTGCGCACTTCTGCTTTCCGATCAGCTTTACCAAGGGGCAAATTCTGCGTTAGAGCTAGTGGTGATGAGGGCGCCCAAAGCAACAGAAGGTCTGGGACTATGAAACATTATCCATTCAAATACGTCTGATGGTTTTGTCCAAATTGAGCAAAGCACACGAAGTAAAAAAAGCACAGATCACCCAGATCACTGCAGGATGCCTTCATTCCTGCAGAATCGGGTGCCATGAGATGCTGATGCAAATGACGAGGAACCAGTATCATTTTTGCAGGCATGTCAATGATGGGATGTATGAGCGATACTTCACGTCTTATGAACAGGGAGGTGCTCCTGAATGGATTGAACGTCGGGATTATCGCGTCTCTCTTCACGTTTGGGGCCGCTCCTCGCCCCAATGCACTCGGAGTCAAGGACTACAGTGGGTTCAAGGCTCTTGGATTATGTCCAAGCACCGAAAACTGCGTCAGTACAGCTGAGGAGGCCAATGACATAGCACACTTCATTCCTCCATGTGAGTGTTGGTCCCTGAACACGTCATCATTTACCAGCAGCGTGTGACCTGCCAGGTACATTGACATGAAATGGTCCCTGGCGCTTGATTGATGCTGAGGTGCGAAAGCATCTGTTGCATGACATATGTGCTTGGGCAATGTTGCAGGGACTTTCAATTCCGAGGAGTCCAAGCGCAAAGGACTCAAGAAGACTCAAGCTGAGGCAATGGAGGAGCTTGCCAGTGTGGTGCGTTGTTGGAATGGATGGTTATCCCCTTTTTCTGTCCATGCATTCGCCAGACTTGATAAGTGCAGACTCTGCAAGGCTCACTCTCATTCTCAGCGTGGTGTGAACTTAAGAGGATGTGTGTATCCTTGCAGGTGTCCAGTCTCAAGCCTGACAATTTTGAGCCTCGGATTGTGAAACAGACAGATAGCTACTTATATGCGGAGTACCAAAGCCCAACGTTCGGGTGCTGGCATTCACATCCTTGTTTTCCTTCCCTTTCCTTTCTTTCCTATCCCCTTTCCATGTCATGATATGACATTCCCGTTTGTTGATGACACAGGTTTATTGATGATGTGGAATTCTTCTTCCCTGGCAATGACAGAGTGGAATACAGATCTGCATCCCGCATTGGAGAGAGTGATGGCAAGGTCAACAGGAAGCGCATCAAGGCACTTCGACAGGTATTCCTCACAGCATTTCTGATCATTCCAGCAGATTTGCTAATCTGTGAAAGGCTGGGTCTAAGATCGTCTGTGGCGGTTGATGCAGGCTCTAGAAAAGAAGGGCTGGGAGTCAGTTGGATTCTAGAATCATGCAGATGCTCACAGGAGCTGCCAGACTCATGTGCAAATTTGATCTTTCATCATGAATGTTTCATGCGCTGACGATGTACCGTATGTATGGAAAAGATTAACGGGAGGGAACTGTAATATTGCTCTTTCTTGAGAGCTTGAGAGCTATAATCGGTCTGCAAAGCTTGCTCCGAAATGTCTGTTGGCCAACCCAATTGCTCTTTATTCCCTTCTTATGAATGAAGGTTTTAGGTTATCACAATTGTAGTATTGCCTGGCTATCGATAGATATTAAAGGTGGCCAAGTTTCAGGTGGACAAACTGGCCATGCAAAAGAACATCATCGACCTGTCAATCTTTATCTCTTGCACACTGCGGCCTTTCTTGAAACTGAGGGCTTTTCATGGCTTTGTAAATTTGGGTTTCCGGACAAATGGGTTGCCACCAGTCTCCTTCCTTTTCTCTCCGACAGTCTTTTGAGGACCGTCTGCTGATGCTTTGCCTTGTGAAGCTTTTTGCCCAGCCTCTCCGTTGTTGATCTTTTTCTCCCTGCAAGACAAGAAATGAAGTACTAATTTGACCCCGATTTAAATCCATCCTGCATAATAAATCAGCTAGAGCATCCTGAGACCCACACTGCTCATTTTCTTCCCAGAAACTTTGCTAAGTGATGATAAAAGCGCTTACCGTAGCATCTGGGAGCTCAGTGGGGTTTTGCTGGCCTCGACTTCGTGGACAGTGTCAGTGCCATTCTCAGACTTCCCGGCAGCATGGTCATCATCCTGAAAAATGCCAGCAGCTTAGTTTGCACTGTCTTTGCTCTGCACAACTGCTGTCTGTACTTGTTCTCTTGAAACAACACCAAGACAGAGGGGCTCGGACCTCTGCTGTGATGTCCCTCGGGCAGACACCTGTCAAGCTGCTTGCATATCTTGGGGCAAGGTAAGCATCCCTGTCGTCATCCTGGTTTGCCTCCTCTATCAGGGCTTGCACACGCTCAGCAAGCGCAGTCACCCTGCAAGCCGCGCCCGGGTTTTGAGACGACATGAGAATGTGCCTGCTTAACCAAAAAATTGAAAGCAACAACAGAGGCGTCACACCTGTGATGGGTGGCCAGTTTGAGCGCGCCCTGGAGAGAGGCAGGTAGAACAAGCTGTGCAGCCACTTCCAGGGCACGGGCAATCTTCTCAGCCTTTATTGCTGCATGGAAAACCCTCAGCAGCGCTTTGTCTGCATCCCTCTGGGCTGCCTCTATCTCATTCTCTGCATCGTCTCTTGTTCCCTGTGCAGGAACCACACACTTTTGTTCAATGAGACAGACATATTACTGTAAACTTTTTGGCCTGCCTTCCATTACACTGCCTGACCCACAGCACTGGCAAGCTCACCTTGAGGTCTTGCATGTGTGTGACGCAAACGTGCAGCCGCAATGCATCAGCTTCAAGCTGTGCGGAGACAGCATCCACGGCCACAACTGGGATATGCAGGGGCAGCACACTCAGCACAGGACGTGGTACAACCTGCGTGCATCAATTTATGCTCCTCTGCACAACGAATTCTTACATCAGGTCACACTCGTGTTTTTGGACAGTGTGCAAGTATGTGCTGAAGGCCCCAGTCACTACCTGGGGTCCAGACGCGCTGGCAGCGCTGATGATGCAGTAGATCTCTGATGAGCTGATGCCAATGGGCCAGCATGTCTGGTTTTCTGAGCACCCCTTCGACACCTCGAATACAGGGACCCAGCAGCCTCCATATACTGAGGACCGCAGACGCATCACGCCCTTCATGTCACACGCGCTCTAGATGGTCAAACATTGCTACAGTGAATAATGAGGTTTATCCTTCTCCTTTGGGCTTCCTCAGTCTGTCCTTGAGCTGCACAATGACCCTATGGGGGATTGTAGACGCACCAGGGAGTCGTGAGTGGCAAGCATGCCCTCCTCGCTGAAGCCCATCCAGCTGAGACTGGACTGTGGGCTGAGGCAGAGCATGCCACTATGCACCAGCTCCTGCCCATCAACCCGATACAGGCTGTATGCCAGAGCCTGGTGGCCATCTTGGGCAGGCATGCCAGCATGCCACACGACAGCCACCAGGTTCCCATGCGCGGCCATAGCAACAACCCGCCCGGGAATGCTAGTGACGCTGAGCTGCAGGCCTGCCAGGACACAGAAGTTTGGTCACATCATGCATCATCCATGACTTCAGCAGGTCAGACTCCAGAGTCAACATGCAAGTCACACGAATTTGCTATAGATTGATCAGGACATGGCGCGTCCGCTTGCCTGCTGCAGAGAACACACGGAGCAGCTGCCGGGATGTGGAAACAGCGCAGAACGACTCTCCTGCTGCCACAGCGCAGGCCTCCTCCCCGGCTGGAAGACCGACTGTCCACTCGCTGTTGGGCGCCCAGCTCTCAAAGGGTCGGTACATCACCATGGAAGGAGCATCCGCATTGGAGGTGCTGGCAAAGAGAGCGCCCTGGCTCCGCCATGCCACGCGTTATCAGACATTGCCACAGGACAGCAACTGGAAAACTAGACAAAGTGCTTCACACTCTACTAGAAGGAGGCCAAGGGACGCACCGTGGCACCGAGGCTGGCCATGGAGAAATGATAAAAGTCATTCAGCAGAGGGACACGCTTCCGATGGCGCGAGGTGTCATGAAAGCTGACCTCCACCACACAGAACCCATCATCCTCCCTGCTGCTGATGCAGCCACTCACATTATATGCCAGCCATCGACGCTTGCCTTCCCCTGACACACCAGAGAGGATTTGATTCTTCATCAAAATGCTTGACCACGGTCAATCATAGACGACTTGGTGATCATTAAAATGCTTGGATCGCGTCAGAAATTGTACCAGTGGGAGTTGAGCCAGGGTAAATCGGGTTCTGCAGCTTTGGCAGCTTTGGCATCCGCTGCAGAGGCCTTCCTTGGTATGCAGACTTGGGTTGCGGTCTAACCCTTGGCCCTGCCTCCATGGATCCAGCAGTGTCCACAGAGAGAACTCCAGCATCATTGGCGCATTCAGAGTTTTCAGCTGGACTGGTGGACATTTCCATGTCTCCATCACCTGGTGAAATATGCCAAAGCGCATCAGGGCACGAATCAATGCACATGAGAGTACCAAGGATTTCAAAAATACAATGCTGTGCTGCACTCATAGTGGGAAACACTTATGGGTCGCACTGTGGCCCTTACCGTCAAGATCGGCTGTTCCATCGTCATGATTGTCAGCCTCCAGCCCAGGGGAGGGGTCGTCCATGTTTGCTGGTCGTGGCAGGTGCTCTGGGATCACATCACGCCAAAGGGTGATACAGCCGTCCTCACTGATACCCGCCAGGATGTTCTCCTCCTTGCCAGGATGCCAGGCCAGAGCAGAAAGGACAGCGGGAGCCTTGCATTTTGTAATTACGGATTTCTGGGACACATCCCAGATGATGACATCGTTGTCGCGGCTGGCACTTGCAATATAGAGGCCTGTTATGCACCAACTCACAGCTGCTTAATGCCTTTGACATTGAGTGTTTAGGGGAGCTACAATTGCTCAGAAAGAAATTTTGCAAAGTATACGACTTCAGGGACAATTGACATTGATCATACCGTTGGGAGAGAACTGCAGTGAATTGACTGGCGCTGTGTGCCCGTCAAGGTGCATGATGGGATCCCAAGACAGCTTCTCATAGAGAGTGATGCCATTATTTGTGTCCGACAAGGCAAGAAGGCTCCCGTCCGGATGCCAGGCCAGGCCACTGCGAGCAGGTGATGCAGTGTCCACCTGAAGAGCACGCATGCTGAGATCTGCGGAAAAAAGAGGAAGTTGGGATGACATTATTTTCTAATACACCCATTTGTGTGAAGGATATCCATACCTTAGGGGCTGCTTTTTGAAGACTGAAAGCAGTTCCTGTTGTGGTGTCCCAAATCTGAAGATGACCGTGTGCAGAAACAGATGCCAGGAACTTGCCGTCGCACTCATATGCCAGGGCTCGTGTGTATGGCCCGGCCTTGAGAGTTCGGAAGACCTCCACGACACATGAGCAGGCTTCAAGTGGAACACTTCCCGGTGTTGCTGGTCACATGACAAGTAGCACAGCCATGCAGCTGATGCATCGAGCAACTTTTGCGTTGCATACCTTGCTGTCGGAAACATTCACAAGTTTGATGCCGTCATCATCTCCTGCTGCTGCAATACTTGTGCCACTCGGGCTGAAAGCAACCGCTCGAACAGGCAAAGAGAACCTGGTTGCCACCTTGTCAAATTCCCCTGAGGGTAGCTTGAAGACCTGCAGAGGGCAACAAGAACACTAAATGGGGTCGCACTGTGGGGATAGCTACTTTTGTATGCAGTTGACCCAAAAGAGTATTAAACAAGATGGGGGGCAAACCTTGACAAAATTCGCATCGTCGCCAACCGCCAGAATCTTCCCCACAGGATGCACCGCCAAGCAAGTCAGCTTCGCAGTCTCATTCTTTCCAAGCAGCCTCGTTGTCGCGCTTGCTGGGTCTGTGACCAGTAAATTACCATCGGCTCCACAACTGAACAGCTCAAACGCGGTATCGGATGGCATCCACGCGAGATCAGCCATACCGTCACCATGCAGCATGACACCATCAATTCTTTCCATGGTCAGCCGAACTGAACCTAAGCAGCTCACATCAACACTTGAACTTGAAACACACTATACACTGAACGCATGTAGATTTAATATCCTTGCAATGCGTACGTAGATATAAGAGAGAACATACACCTATCAGATGGTGCATCAGGTAGATGTCTTCTTGGCTTGTCTTCTTGGCTTCCTGCTCACAATCGGTGACTCATGAGGCCAGCGTATGCATGGTGAGTCATGCCTTGCACAATGTTGCATCCCGTCCACTTCGACCGAGAACAATTGACACATTAGGACTTGGTTGTCTTCAAATCTGGAGATCATTCACTAGGGAGGTTTACTGGAGCTTGGGGTTTGTGCGCATGGATGGGCACCTGATGGGCATCCAGAGCAAGAAAGACGGCAAACGCAAGAGATCGTCGAGTGAAGTTTCCCAGACCCACGATGCCAAACGAACAGCAACAGGGGACACCATCAAGAATGGGCCCTCAGGAGAGATGGCCAGACGTCGGCAGGAGATCAGGAGACTATATGAGAGCTATCTCTTGCTTTCTTCCAAGGCATCAAAAGGCGACCTCAGAGCCTTTGAACATCTGCTTAGTAGAACCAAAGGTCTGCATCTTAAGCAAGCACCAGTCGATAGCCCATGCAGGGGAATCATTGACACTCATGAACAGCAACTTAGTTCTGACTAGTAAGAATCTGGCCAGGATCCCTTGGAGAACAGCGATTGGTGTCGACTCTTATTCCCAGTTTCGCAGCGAATTTCCCCGACAAAGCAGATGCTGCTGTGAGCGGCCTGATACACTTGTCCAGACCTAGTGCAAGCTGGGAGACCGAGCCTGCGCTTGCTGAAGCGTCCTGCCTCAGTGCCCTGGAAGGTCTGGGGACTGTGTGCAAGGCTGCTGCTGAGACGTCCCAGGAGAGGGCTGTCATGAAAGGCGCAGAATTCCTACTAAGGTGTGTGTTTTGCATTCTTGTGCGCTTCCTTCACGCACATGTAGTAGCCACTCAGAATCTAGACCTGACCGTATCGTAAATGTGTATCAGGGACCTCTCCCTGTCAATGTCAGGCAGGCCGGACTCGCAGCAGCGCCAACGGGGATCTGAGCAGGGCAGGCAAAGTCAGGAGGCATCACGGGCCAAGGCATCTGTGATGACAACCGCCTTGAGTGCGATCTTCAGGACAGCCCCTCAGAAAGTCCTCTCTGCCTGCTTGCGTGGGCTTCAGAAGGGACATGGGGATCTCTTCCATGGTGCAAAGCGCTTCATGTCTGATATCCTCCTAAGACCCTCTGAGGCAGATGCCACAGAAGCCAATAGGCAAGGGGCAAGTACTACTGATACAGACTCACAGGGCAACTGCCTGGCAGCCGAGGTGCTGCAATCAATGCCCCATGTGCAGCACTGGATAACGGAGTCCATCTCCAGCTCGCAACAACATGCAGGTAAAGATACATGTTCAGTGTGCATGTCAGCAGGAGTGTAACTACGTTTTCAGCCTGATTGAATGTGGCAGCAATTCTCTGAAGCTGAGGCACTACAAGAGTTGCATGCATTGTGCAGGGAGCCCCTTGAGCAAAAGCACAGGAGAAGCTGGGCAGATGTTGACCCTCTTACTGCAGGCGCTTCCACCGGTCGCACCAGGCAGTGAACAGTGGCCAGCAGCAAAGCCGTTTCTGCCAATTTCTCCTGCAGATGCAAGAGAGGATGTGCAGCCGCGCCCATCCCCACTCGCCAGTCCCTTTGCTGGGCAGCGTGAAGGTGCATGCAGGTATGGCAGGTCCATCTTTTTCTCTGGCGCTCATACTGGACCTGCTCCTTGATCAACAATGGGTACTAATCCAAATGTGGTGGTATGCAGACCTGGATCCTTCTCGCTTGAGGGCTTTTCGCTAGAGGCGAGCGGGCAAACTGATCCGCAAGGACAAGGACAAGTCCTTGCAGATAAAGGTGGGGCACGTCCCCACTTGTAGTTGTCACTTGAATGAATATAATTTGCTGCATGCCAATCTCAGGAGCTTTGGGCCGGTCCTGTGTGCTTTTAAACAATCACTGGGATGAATGGAGGGGATTATGCTCCAGGGAGTGAGAGGGCGAGTCACGTCGCGTTGCCTACCGTGAGCATTGATCCCCAGCAACTGCAGCCTGGCGGAGACGTGTGCTTGGCTTCGTCAATCTTGTGGTTGACTGGGATCCCACCAGGCCTATCAGATGCTGCCATAAGGGCAGAGTGCAGTTCTTTTGGCACGGTTGTGGACGTGCTGCAGCCCACAGCTCCTCGTGATGAAGCATTTGTGGTCTTTGCTGACATCAGGTTTGCATCGCCACCTTCCAGGCCTGTCCTGCCTGTGCATGGGTATGCTCTTTCAATTCTGTTTGTTTTGCCAGTATTGATTCAAGGACGTTTGATCAGCTCAGTATGCACGACTGCATGCAGGGATGCAGCATGTTGCTATGAGGCAATGTGCGATGCGCCCGTGTGGGGTGCACAGCGATCCAATGTCAGATTCTGCAAAGTACCAGATCAGCCTTCCGGGTGAGAGACATGAAAGGCTTTGACCAGTTTTGCAGCCATCTGGTGTCTAAATTGTTTGCCAAGATTGTTAGGGCGCATGGTTCACCACCGCAGAAGATCTCATAGTAGTCCTTGCATGAGGAAACCATCCCAACGCCTCCCACCCGCATTTTGCTCGAGCTGGTTCTATCCCAAGGAGCAAAATCTGTTTATGTGCATATCATGAGCTTTGGTGCATGCACAGGGTTGATGGAATGGATGGCAAGGTGCATGTGTGGGTGGGTGGAGTGGGCAGTCCCCGTGGCGAGGAGGGGGTGCTTAGGAGGCTGGTTGATGAGGGTGTTGCAGCGCCTGTCAGCATACTGCGAGTGGCTGGGATCAGGCCAGGCCTCATCCTGCAGTATCCGACTGTCTCACAGGCAACGCCCCTTTGCGCCCTTTCTCAGTGGTGCCCGTTCAAGCAGTGTTTCAGTCATTCGTGGACCAACCACAAGCTTGGTCAGATACTTCTTGATGATCCAATGACATGGCAACGGCAATCTTTCATGCGTTCGGTGTCTCCCACTTATTCACCCAAAACTGATCCATGCAGGGTGCCAAGGCAGTGCAAGCGCTGGACCGTGACGCTGCATCCCAGGGCAGAGACCCACCCGCATCTGCACCACTATCTGGGCCTCCTCTGGGAGGTGGAAGCCGCACCCTTTGGGTTGGCCAGGTCAGTGCCAGTGTCACTGGCGCACTGTGTGATCCAACTAGTGCTTTCAAAGAACTGCCCTGCCCATTTGGCCCGGGAACAATATGAGCACGGAACACTGCGTCAATTGCTTGAAACTTGCGAGTCCAATAAGGGGTATATTTTATGGCCAGCCTTGATTTAGAGCTGTAGCTCTCTGCACATGTACCTTGCCTCTTGTTGCAGGAACAGCATAGAACAGTACTGTAATTGTGAACATAATAAGAACTCCGGCATGCGACCATTCTCAGCCTTGCTTCTACAGCGGTCCCCGTTGTCCTCAAAAGGCTTCTTGATGTGCGGCAGGTGGGTCCGGCAGTGAATGAGGACAGGCTGATAGCTGCCTTCCGGGATTACGGCATGGTCACGGGATGGAAATTCCTGCGCCGCTCCAACTGCGCCTTCATAGACTTTGACACGCCGGGCTCTGCAGCAGCTGCCTTGGAGGCCCTGCAGGGTGTCAACTTCAATGGGTCTCATGTTCGAATTGAGTTCAAGGACGAGAGGGGCCAGTCAGGGTCTCACTCGGGGGGACGAGGCCACCCGCGTGGAGGCAGGTTCCCTCCATCCCCTGGCCGGCCTGGCTGGCAGCCAAGCCACAGGAGCAGCGGCCCTCGTGGAGATTCACCGCCAGTCAGGCAAGCACTGCAACCATTTCCTGGGAGCCACGACGAGAGAATGAAGTTTGTCACAATGTACAGATGCCTGCTGTGAAGGTGAGAAAGATCTGTTAATCTTCCTGAAGCAGAGCAAAGATAACTGTGGGATGAACTTCAAGGATTTGCTTGCTTGGAACAGGAGACCGCGCTTTGCAAGGGATAACTCACCACAGCTTTCCTGGCCACCAGCATTATCGGATCAGGGGCCCCCATCACGTGTCCCAGTCCCAGCGCGAGGTTTCTATGAGCCGCATGGGTCCATGTCAGGTTGGTGAATCAGTCCGAAACCTCTTGACGACATCGAGACTGGATCAGCAGCTGGTCTGACATCCTTTGCGTTCCAGTTGAGGTACTGCACCATATCATTATCTTACAAGCCACGTCCCCTGCGCAGGAGAAATGAAGAGGGGAAGGAGTTTTGCTGATCATTCTTCGCCAGCCCAGCCTCATTCTGCAAGACTGGATGAAAGGCTCTCGGTGTCCAGCAGAAGATCCGGCAGAGTCTCAAAATGGGATGCCCCAGCAGGCCTCGCACATACAGCTGCTGAGCACAAGCAAGAGACATTGCCTGGGCCGCCTACCAGCCTGCAGAGGAGGAGCTCTGTAGAAGAAGGTGACTGGTCTTCCTTTGTGATAGTGAAATGCCTGACACATGACGGCACACGATGGCGTCTAAAACTTTGTACGGTATATGCAGGGCAAATTTCCATGCCTGCGGAACCCCCGGCACTCACCTCAAGGCCCTCCAGTGTGGACGGTGGAACATGGCCGCGATGGAAGGGCATGCTGGCCAAGAGCGGCAGCCCCGTCTGCGAGATGATCTGCACCGCAGAAACCAGCAGCTCTGGTGTGTGGCTCTGCCCTCCATTGCTGTACACCTAGCTTTCTCACTCGATCTGCGATCAAGTGTCTTGGGCGCTTATGCTTTGCCAAGCAGTGCAACTCATGTGACTGTATCACATTGTCTTTTTTTTTGTCTGTTTAATGGAGAGAACGCGAGTATTAGAAGGGATGCCCTGCTGATTGCATGAATGCTGGTGTGTGGACAGTGCGTGAGCTGCAGAGCTGGCCGGGCACCCTGGATGTGACAGTGCGCGCCGACCTGAGCTACGTGCTGAGCAACGTCTCTGCCATGAGCGCCGTCCTGTGCCTGGCTCCAGCCCCCCAGCCCGATGCTGATCGGCGCACGCGGCAGCGCGGCATGTTCATCGATTTCATCAACAACCTGTCCACTCGCTCGCGGGCCGGGGTGGTTCAGGGCCTGCCAGCTGTCGACCCTGTGGCTGGCCCCCGAATGCTTTACCTGGTGCCGCCATCTGTGTCAGTGGCAGAGCGCCTGAAGGTGGTCTGGGACCACAAGGAATGCGTCTTTGCTGTGGTCATGCCTGCTTCGTTCAGTTGATACTACCGCTAAATTCTGCAAATGCGCTTGGCCATCCAAAAGTATTACAACCAACTCGGATCTGTACACCAACTTGCTTCTGTTGCTTGGACTCGCGGTGTGGGCATAGTCAAAACCAGTGAGCGTTGTGATCAACGGATCTAATCTTTCCTCAAGGGATATTCTTTCAGTAAGGTCCACGAGCAGAGTGTATTGTCTTCTGTTGGCGTTCTCCACAATGTAATGCTGTCAATGGGCATTGCTTGAGACAAAACCTCCTCCTCCTTCCCGAGTCGTTCCATTTCAGCATCAAGTATGGACTCCCTGGATTGCAAAATATGCTGTTAGGGATCCGCCAGGTCAATCTAATGCAGACAAATCCCGTGGCTCCATCAGTGGATGCTAAAAAAGACGCACCTCGTGTCTTGATCCATATCGGAGTAGAGGAGTGAGATATGAGGCATGTAGTCACTGAGATCATCATTGTAATTGAATGCTTTCCTTATGGAAGCAGCAGCTTCCATCAGGGGCTTGTCTCGCTGACACAAGATATACACGCATTGATGAAACAGCTTGCCGGCAGCAGGTTTGGTCATTTCCACAGAAAAAGCCTGCAGAGTTGAAGGACAAGTGCCTGAAGAAAGGTCTGTTTTCTACATGAACGCCTTGGAAAATATTATTCAATAATCCAATACATCACCTTGATTTGATTTGCCACACCCTCACTTCTTTTCAAGACGAACTCCTCGGAAACATTGGAAATTCCTCCGAGCAACGTGATGTGTGGTGTGAATTTCGGTGCATTGTGTGCTGAGGCTAGCTGATTAATTTCCTGCTGCAGCTTATGTCGTACAGAACCTGCGAGGAAGCTGGTTTCAATCCTCCACTGGTACCCAGATCTCTATCGAAACCATGAACATCAAGATGCCGCACCTTTCGGCTCTGCCCAAAGAGAGTAGCTCATGCTTGACAAAGACGAAAGGAGTTGAGACCCTTCCAACTGAATGACAGTCAATCCCGAATGAGAACTCCAAAAGCGAGGAATTCAATATCCTGATAGGGCGTCTATATAGATATGACGTCATTGACGTGTTGACATCAGCTCAAAATTGAAAATTTAAACCTTGGAAATCCACTTTCCTCCTTCAAAAATTTCCTCAAAGAATCAACATACTGTGGATGAAATTATTGACATTACAGCGATCTGACCATACCATGCATAGTGCCAAGTTGCACCGCATGTATGCACCATACATTTAGTCACTGTCACCCCACACTGCCAGTGTTCAACAGTAGCTTTGGCAACTTGTGATTTCAAGTCGGCAAGAGCCTGTGTGCTGGGAGCAGACTACCGTTGGTACTATGGTACGTCCTACAATATATTACATTTGCACTTCAAGCGGAAAATGTTCACCTTCAGAGTGGCATGTACTAAAGCCTTCAGCAGGGCACGTGCACATCAAGTGCAGGAGGTTCAAACCAGGTCTGAAGTGCACTGGTGTGTTGCCAGGCAAATCACAATTGCCAGTGGCCAATGTGTTTCCAAGACTGCTGACATGCGGAGATGCTGTGTATTCAATTCACAAGTACAACCTAGTGTCCAAGGAGACTCCTGCAAGAGGCCTGCATGGTCACAATCGCCTTGTGCTCCTCACATCAAGTATGGTGGCCCGAGCTCGAAGGACAGCCTCTCTGAAGTGTCCATCGATCACTGCGGTGGGAATTCCCATTGATGTTTCCCTCAGCCATGAGATCAGAGAAATCAGGGACTCGGGCGAAGGCCAATCTTTGGCCGTGTCCCCCTCAGGCTGCTGGGCGGCTGATCGCTTGCTGTTGAGCCCCGCAGGTTTCCGTCTATCCTGCTCCCAGTAGAGCTTTGCCTTTGTGTATGTCTGAAAGACCCTTCCATAAGGTGATTGATAGACCTTATCTGCGCCAGACATGTAATTTATCACCACATGCCCAAAGATGTGCTTTGTCAAAAACTCTCCAGAAGTCCAGTGGTTTATGCCTCTCTTCAATCTTGTCATACACGCAACGAGGAGAGGGTGGTGCTCACATTTTCTGCCGTCTCCAATTACTCTGTAAAACACCTTCCAGCCTTTCGGCAGAGGTCCTGCTGGCATAGGCGTGTCATCATCCACTCCTTGAGATGCACCATTCTGGCGATCTGTTCGCCCACCCTTCTGAGAGCTGATGTGTTCAAGCGCTGCTGCCGTGCCTGCATTGCGTCTCCTCTTACTCGCACGCTCTCCAACACGCAAATCCTGACACTCTGACGTGAACACTATTTTCAACTCCTGTTGGGCCTGTGGCTCTTCTGTGACGCCCTGGTCTGCAATGCACTCCACAATAGATATCAAGTCCTGTCCTGACAACACTACATCGCTCTCTGGAGCACCGAAAGATAAGTACATTTGCATTTTCGGAATAATTTGTAAAATTATTTCTCACTTATACCTCATGAAGCTCTTCTTGGGCATTTCTCGGACTTTTCATTATATCCCCATAAACCCTACCACGTGCACGAGGGATTCAGATTAGACCTCTGAAACGGAAGGCAATATTTTATGGCAGGGAATCCTTAAATGGCTGTCTGCAACATATATGAAACTTTGTTTTTTCATTATTGAATTGTAGCCGTCATCGTGGCATGGAAGATGTTCACAAGCCCACATCAAAAGTTTCTCGACACACTGATCAAAGCCTTTGCTTATGCCAAATGTGGTGCACTTGCAGATTGACAGATCGTCAGAACAACGTATTTCACGCTTGTGATCTTTCGTGAGTGGAATCCGTCTGGCAAAAATGGTGAAGGCTGGCAGCTCGAGGCCTCCCCACAGCCCTGCCAAAGTTGTGGAAAAGCCTGAAAACCGTCTTAAACGAAACACTCCCTTTGTCAGCAATGTAAGGTTTCGCACCAGCCTGCCGGAGGTGAGTGCCGAGTTCTCGCCTTGTGGTATAGTGCTTGCCAAACAAGCCAGCATCAACACTCGAAGCAAAATGGGGGCTGTCCATCAATGTGCAGGTGCCGTGCGACCCCAAGATGCTGGTTGCAGTGCTTCAGCCGGACAAGCTGTCACAGTTCAATATCACCACCCTGGAGCAGGACATGCGGCAGGACCTCATCCTGGAGAGCGGTGTGGGCATCCCGCTGAGTTTGCTGGATACGCAGCGCTATGCTGTCCCAGACATCGCCCACCCATTGGCTCCAGAGGATGCTGCATTGGTCATGGTATGCCTGCATGGACGAGTTGCAGTGCTGATCTGCATGCTGACTGTTTGGGAGGGCGCCTGTGTAACTGCTTACATGATGGACGTTGGTGTGGCAGGGCCCGACAACAGAAGAGGGACCGGGGGCTACAAAGAGAAGGGAGAGATTGCGTGGCGAGGGAACGGAACTGTCTTGGCTCATGCGGACCACCTACATTGCCAATGACATGGAGGAGCGCAGGCAGCAGAGGAGTGCAGAGAAATCCGGAGTGGCGGGCACTGAAGACGAAGCCATCGATCGCGATGCGCAGATTGCTGCGATTGAGGTAGATTGGTCCTGTCCTTGCTGCGCTCACACTCTGTGGTTCTATTTGTTGCACATCCCTGATTTAGAGTGTTTGAAGGTAGCTAAGTTCTTCTGCTGACCACGACAGGCAACCTTTGAGGAAGCAAGGGCCCCCCCAACACACATCCGAGATCCCAGCCTGACTCCTGTGGAGATCATGCCCGGTATGAGCAGCACCTATGTCTCTTGCTCCTCTGATACCGCGTCTCAGCTGACTTTCAAATTTCACTGAGTTTGCTGGGTGGCTGCAGTCCTCCCTGACCTTGACAGATTGGGGAACATATACGTGCGCATGGCGTTTGATGGAGAGCCAACAGCTGATCATGACAGGCTCGCAAGCCTCCCACCAGACAGCGTGAAGCGATTAGCCGGTGAGCTTCAGATACTTGCAACTGTGATGAACAGCTCTAGTTCAAAACCTTCCATGTCTAGAAGTTGTGCTGACATGGGTTTCTCTGCTGCGTAGAACACGCGATCATGAAGTCCTTCACTCTGAACAGTGACCAGCACGGGAAGGAGCAGAGATTTGTGGCATACCTACTGCCTGAAGAGGATCCTGTTCAGCGCAATGCTGATGAGCCATCCTCGAGCCGGTGTGCACTGGTGCCTCACCCTGCACACATTCTGCGTTTGTTTGTTGGGAGTACTTTGCATCCCCTAATCTGGCACGCATGTTGAGGCTTCTGATGATGCATGGGAGCAGGGATGATGCTGAGGATCATATCTCCTATGAGTGGATCAGGGAATACAACTACAAGGTTCACAATGATGAGGACCATAGCACCTTTTGGTTCTATTTCGACAAGGGCCGTGTGACCTTCACAGACCTTGACACAAAGCTGTCTCTGTTCAAACGTGGCAAGCAGGCCACAACACAAGCCTTTCAGCGACCATCAGGGGTAGGGCCAGCCCGGTCATGTGATCATCTCTTTGTGAAGACACTGCAACCCATACAGTCACTGCCTTGATCATGTATGAGCAACGCAGTCCCTGAAGCAGTCATGTATCTGGCAGGTCACATTGAAGAGACGGAAGGAGAGGAGTTCTGAAGAAGATGAGACAGCAAGACAAAGGATGCAAAAATTGACTGCAGACGATGTTCAGGAAGATTGATGTTGTCTTCTGAAGACATGTCGAGCTCATGTGCAAGTTGCAGCCACACTTCATGCATAAGATTCATCCATACGGATATTGATCAATACACTGGTTGGTTGATCAATTTTTGCTTTCATGAGAGGGCTTATGACTGCATGCGTCTGACTTCATGCAAGTTTTTCTGTTGTCTTTTATAGCTTTCAAACTAAGGCAGTAAACTAGTGACATGATGCATGCATGAAGCCACTGATCAAACCGCAGATAAGCTTCACGGATGGTGAGCACGTTGTCATGCGTGCATACATGGAATGCACGTTCCATACATACTTCTCCACAAGCGTGTTGCAAGTACGTACTGGCATTATACTTGCAAGTACCACTAGTGAGGATATATCGATACACTGGCAACTCCTGTGTTCGTAATACTTATATAAACTCCCACACAGTTGTCCCCAACACGTCAATGGGAGTGCATTTGCACTGCCAGGCTGCGCTGATTTTTTTGAAGCCGCACTGAAAATAATGCAGCGGCTGCACAGTTGTTTGAATGGAGCGGTGGCATCGTATGGTGGCACAAGACGCCAGCTAAATGGACCGGGGAGTTGCGCTTGCAGTGCCCACAAATGGATCCACAAGTTTCCTAACACAAAGACACATGCCCTGCATGTTGCATGCCTCACTGCATAGTTCATGCTACTCTTCAACAAGGTGGAAACATTTCCTGAAGCAATCCTGATCTTGCAGTTGCACTAGGCAAAGAGTGCAAAAATCCTGTGTGTTCCTTTACTCCAATCGTTGCCACAATTTTCCTCTATAAGATGTCTTAATGTGTGCGCATTCATCATCAGAGCTGTCTGAAATGGTGGCATCAGACAGCAATCCTGCTTCCCGCCCTTCCAAAATGTACCGTGTCACCTGAACAATCCCAGAAACCATCTTTAAAAGTCATATGAGGCTCTGAAAATAAGGTAAGTGCGAGCCTGACCAGCCTCACCTCTCGTATAAGTGGACAGATGGGAGGGCAACTGTTGGGATCTGCAGCTGGGTCAAGCCAGAAGAGGACGCCGCCCCCAAGACGACGCCCACTACTGTACCTCAGATATTGCGTGCTTTTCCCTGTGAGCCACAAGTGGAGTCGATGCATGCACCGACTGCGCATTAGTGCTTTGCAATTGATGTTGCATCCTCTTCATGTTGATGTATTGAGCACATCAGACTGGCAGACGACACACCTTTCACAAGGTCCCGGACTGCCTCTCTGAATAGCTGCTGCCCGATTGCTTCTCGGAAAGTGATGCCGCATGCCTTCTCATACATGCGCATCCATCTGCCCTCCTTCCTTGCCTCATTATGCCAGGCGGTACAGACGCAAGCAGAGACACCCAAGGAGCAAGGATCCAAGCGGTCGAACACTGCTTCCACTAGCTCAGGCGCCAAGTCAGTCCAGGCAATTCCTTCACCATCTACTGCATCTGACACCCTTGCTGCTCGCTTCTGCTCCTTGATGGCCTCTATTGACTGAGTTTTGACAAGCCGTTGCAGTTGTTTTTTCTTTGCTTGTGGCAGCACTTTCACAGCCGCTGAGACCAGGCCTTCGCAGGCATCTGCATTCCTTCCTGTCCTGTGCAACCATTGACACCCAGGAGCATTAAGATCATACACTCCGGTGTGATGCATTCTCTGCTTACAAAGACACTAGTCCAAACCTACCCGTCGCACAGGCTCACAGCCATCATCGTGTCTCTGAAAAGTACATCCTGTAAAGGTTTTCGAGTCTTGTGACTTCTGCCATTGCCTAGATGCTGCCAAAGATCAGCTAGCTCCAAGTTTGCACGCTCAAAATTGAACGTATTTCGCAGAGCAGCAGAATAGCCTGCAGCATTGTATCTTTCTAGGACTGCACAAGGACTGCACGCGTCACAATCAGAATCGCTGTCCGATGGAATACTCATTTCCTATTGCTTGCTTGGCTGCAGTACTAGTCTGCAATCAACGGACTCCTTGGTGAATCGTGCTGAAATTTGATGTATGTGGCCGACTGGATTATACATATGTATACTGCAGTAGTGCTCAGCTTTTGTATTCCAATTTGGGGAGCATTTGGCAGTCAGAGAGCGTTCATTTCTATGAGGGTGTTGCCCCTTCAAGATTTACAAATCCCTCGGGAACCCTCCCACTGAACTCTCACCAACGGGGGCCATGCCATTACTTTCTCGCTACAAAGCTTTTGACAGCATCACATTCATCGAAAGTAAACTTTGCAAGTGGCCAAAGTTACCTGCTGCATCGTTCAATTACCGATGAACAGGGGTTTCCTTTATGGCTTTCACCCATATTTCCGAAAGCTAGACTTAACAAATCGCGGGTAGTCACCATCTTCGAAATGGTCGTGTGGACAACTAAATGGAAACAAAGAAATATTTGGGGAGAGGGTCGATCATTTTTCTGATTCTATTGATTACTTTGTATTATCTCCCTGCCTGGAAGCGGAATGCAGAAAAAACTGCGAGGACGCCCATTAATGTCTCGACGTAAGCCTCTGCAATTGCAATGCTATACTTCTCGCAGCTCACGTAGTGCACGAGGTTGCTCCCAGCTCTACCCAGGTGAAGGGCATCATCACTGTGCAGGGCAAGGACTGGGTTTCGATTTGAATACGATGATTTCTGCGATACTCGATTCAATTCAGGGGGATGGGTGGGAATCCCAAATGTCAGGTGGGCGCCTCCGACTAGCGGGTTCTTGGGCCCAGTGCTGGTGCCTGCATAATGATTTGTCCCCCAAGTTACACACGCGCTGTCCTCGCCTATCGAGGTCCTCACATGGAATGCGGTGGTGCTGTCACAGTTGTGATACCAGTACGAGGAGTGTAGCCACGTGCGGGCCAAGCCATGCAGACAACTGGCAGTGGTCCAGTGAAGCCCTGCGGTGCGGAGCAAGGCGCCAAGGACCCGCAGACATGCGGAAGGCTCTGGCAGATCGCTGGATTGTGGTTGCGGGGGACTCCATTGCGAGGTTCTTCTTTGCAGCGCTTCTGCGTCTTGCTTCAAACAATGAATGTAAGCCCAGCCGGGGTCAACAGTGCCCTGCCCCAGGAGAACTCGCAAAACATGACTAGCTGACCTTGCGGCAACTTATTTACTGCCAATGACTGAGTTTGTGTGTGACTGCGACAACAGCACAGCAGATTGTGTATGGACATCAAGATTTTGAGTACATACTGCCCAACAACATCAGAGCCACTTTCAAATGGGCACCATACATCGCTAATCTAACAGAGCTATTTGGCAACTGGTGGGTGCAAAACCTTTCTGAGAAAAATTGGGTCAGCTCTTCTGAAGAGTTACCGGCAAAATGTCCTGTGCGTTGTGGCACTTTAAACCTCACACTTTCCAAATTTCTGGGCATGCAGGAGTAGGGCGAATGTGGCTCCCGATGCAGTTGTAATGAGTGTGGGGCTATGGCACATGCTGCACATTGATGATCCTGCTGACTATGCCAAGCAGCTGCAGGCGCTGAGACACGCCATACATGGTTTTGTCAGTGCCTCAAAGGTATGACCTTGTGACTTCATTGACTATGGTAATTGTGGACGTGTGATTACCCTCAACTAGAGCGCTGACTGAGATGTTCCTTGCTGGTTTATCAGGTTATTGCTCTGCCACCCATGTCGTTTTTCAGCATCTCTGAAGTTTTCCCGCCAAAATTGAAGACGGAAGAAAAGAGAAAGCACTTGACATACCAGAATGTTGATCTCTACAACGAAGCCATACAGAAGGCAGGCCTACTGGTGCCTGATGGGGCACTGTACCTCGTGGACCTGCATCACCTAACTCAAGGTGCAGCAGTGATTGTCCCTGTAGCAGTATGACAACCTGCACATTTGCCTGGAAAGGAATGTCTGATTTGATTGATGGGGTCGTGCAAATCAGGGGTTCCTTGCCTGAAGGCTTGATGTGCATGCATACAGGCTGCGGACCAATGTGCTCACATGATGGCTTGCACTACAGCAATGCTACATATGATGCTGCATTGCAGATATGGGCAGTGAACACCCTCTCTTTAATGACATCTTAAGTTGCTAAGTTGCCCTCGTCAAGCCGCTGCAGCTCTGTCACCGTTTGCTCTGCTAAACATAACCAACACCCATGCATCGGCTTCTAGCTGGCCTGTGCACATGCACATGAGAGGAGCCTGTTTCCGCTGCACAGCAAGCAACAGAAGGTTGCTCATGCGGCTCTTCACCACGCTGTCTGGTGCTGGCAGTTCATGACATGCTTCCCAATGCCTTTGCCTGGTGCTTGTGCTCGGGCCTTCCTGCCGTCGGCTTGTCAGCAGCCTCATGCTGCCGCCGAGTGCCGAGTTGTTGCGGAGTGCTTGTCAGCCCCCTCGTCAGAATTACTAGCATTGCGGCGCCTTGGTGTGCCTGGCACAGAAAACCCTTCTGAGCATTATGCTTGCTATAGGCAGCATATGCCGACACTGTAATCATAATAATTATAATGCATGACAAGGGTGTTTTGTGACAAGAAGCACCTGGCACAGAAACGCCCTTCCTAGCAGTCTCTTGCTATAGACAGAATGTGCATGAAAGGGGCACTTTTGTGACAACAAGCAGCCTGGCACAGGAATCCCATTCCTAGCAGTCTCTTGCTATAGACAGCATGTGCATGAGAGGTGCAATTTTATAACAGCAAGCAGCCTGGCACAGGATCCCCGTTCCATCAGGCTGCTTGCAATAGACAGCATGTGCGTGAGGGGAGATTTTGTGACAGCATGCGGCAGCACAGCTACATCGCTCATGCTGCCGTAACCTGCAAGTCACAGCATGCCTTGGCTTATGCCACCTGTTCATCTCAGTCGGCGCCTGCCAAGTTTTCTGCTGGTGCAGTCGCGGCCTTGCGCTTGGTACCGCCGCTTATGTTGGCATGGCTTGCCTCTGCACCTCGCACAAGAGGTCCAACTGGGCACACTTCGAGTGGTGCAGCAATACATGCATACAACCATCACCAGTAGGTAGAAGTATTGTCAATAGCCCGGGTGGCACCTTGATGTGCTATCGGTACAAGTCAGATGTTGCATATATGCCTGGGTCAGCTGCTGTCGCATATCTTGCAAGATACCTGCTATGCATCCAACTTAGTCATGAGACAAGCAGTGACGCCGTGTATGGGCACCTCACCTGCAGGACCTCCTCATTGCTAGCGGATCCTGGCAAGCCAGCCAGCTGTTCCAGCACGACGCCCGCCTGCAGCGCTGCTTGCACTGTGTTTTTACTGAAGCCTCCACTGCAGGTGGTCTTGTATTTGCTGCCCATATCCAAACAGCCACACCCAATGCTACAAAGCTGCTCAGTAGGCTGTTGCTCCTGCCTGACTGCGAGTCGCTTGTGCAATAGCGGCACAACCAGCAGGCCGCTAAGACGGGGTTTCTGTGCCAGGCTGCCTGTTGTCACAGAAAAGCACATTTTGTCTATAGCAAGCAGACTGCTGAGAAGACAGTCTGTGCCAGCCTGCCTGCTGTCACAAGAAAGCCCCTTTAAAGCACAGGCTGCCTGCTGCTGAGAGGGCGCTCCTGTGCCAGCCTGCATGTTGTCACAAGAAGGCCCGTTTACGCATATGCTGCTGCCCACAGCAAGCAGACAGCTGCCTGCTGTCACAGAACAGCCCATTCAAGCATACGATGTCTATAACATGCAGACTGCTAAGAAGGCGTTGCTGTGCCAGGCTGTCTGCTGTCAAAAGAAGGCCCTTTTAAGCACTTGCGGTCTACAGCTGACGAAGAGTTCCTGTGTCAGACTGCCTACTGTCACAGACAAGCCCCTGCAGGCACGTGCTGTCTCTAGCATGCAGGCTGCAGAGTAAAAGGTTCTGTGCCAGGGCTGCCTGCTGTCACACGAAGGCCTGTTTAAGCATATGATGTCTACAGCATTCAGACTGCTAAGAAGGCGTTTGTGTGCCAGGCTGCCTGCTGTCACAAGATGGTTCTACCGTGCACATGCTTAAGATAGCTGGCTGCTGTTGAGGGGTTTCTGTGTCAGGGTGCTGCTGAGAGGCAATTTGCCAACTTGCCAGCAAGCGCAGCGACGGGCTGCAGTTCTCGGGCTGTCTTGCGCCTATCGTCTTGGCCACTCAAGTTTGTACAGCTAACTGGGCCTGGAAGCGCATGCGTTAGCTTTCTTGCTTTTGCAGTGCTTAGCTAGATAGCCACTATCTGAAAGGCCATTGGAATCCAACAGTTGGATAGTGACTTGTGAATATCCATCGATGGCTCAGCAAGCAATCTATGGAATGATTGAGCGGACATTAATCTACAGGCTTGGGGGCAAGTACTCTTGCCCACCAGTGGCCATATGGCTTGCATGTTTTACTTGCTGGCAATGGATTCGCATGCTTGCAACAGGTATCTTCTAGAGGATGTGGATATATTGCAGCAGCAGGCCTGTTCAAGTTTGAAGAGGCAGCTACATAGTATACTAGCACAAGCGCTCACGCTAGCTTGAATATACTATATTGATATCATATATATCTGATATATATATGTATATATGAAAATTGTACTATTAATAGTACAAGTTGCAACGTTGTGCAAGCATGCTAGCTGTGTACACATCTGGCAGACGATGTAATCATGATGTGTTTGGCATGATCATATAATCTAATCAACATGGTTACAGAGATCTGATCGATCTCCAATTGCCATGATATGCATTACTGTAATAATAATAATAATAATAATAATAATAATAATAATGCATCCACTGGTCCTAGGGTTCCCTTCTAGATCAGGGGTCACGATGTGAGGGCATGTTAAAACCCTACATTCCATCGTCAGATCATGGAAAAGATCTGATGTTTCCTGGTTCCAGATTTCTAAGCAGGGTCTGGTTGTATGAAAAAAATTCGTCATTATCACTGAGATAGGTATTGGCTCGACAAAGCCATCCTGCGGACGGTTAGACGTCAGAAAAGGTGCATTTCCAGCAGCAAGGCCTGTTCGAGGGAGAGGTGAAGCAAGACACGGCAGTAACCAGATGTCAGTTTAGTAGATCAAGTAGATACTGCACGCTCATCGTTTTTTGCGCGTAGAAACACAGTCCAATATTCAATCTGTAATCCTACAAGCAAGGGGTACCATACAAACAAATCTCACAAAATATATGACCGGTCACAAGAGTTCCAGGAAATTCCTGCCAAGTTTCCAACCAGCTGGTGCTGTGATTGAAGGGAGCGGTGGACGTGAGGGAAGCCCTCGAGGTACTTTTGGTGTCGATCATTCTCCCTGACAAGGCCAATTTTGTGTTCATTATCCCAAATTCAGCACGATTTCTTTCTCTCAACATGTAAAGTGTGCTGGCAGGTGAGTTACAGCGAACGAAACCACATTAGTACTGGACACACTGGAGGACTGGAGAAGCCTGATGGTGTCTGGAAAGGAATGAACGAAGCTAGAGACTGCACGAAGGCACTCAAAATACCGTGCCAATTCCCACAGCAAAGTCACGTACTGGACGCACTGGCCTGCAGTGCTGACTTTATAGAAGAAAGATAAGAATCAGCAAGTTGCACCATGTGCACAGCATATGCATGTTGCACAGGTTGCCAATTCCAGTTGGTGTCCACCTCAGCAGCAGAAGCCCTCGTTGCCGGGCATCACAATGTCCTATCTCTGACTGGCACTTGCATTTGATCCCTCATGTGATAATTCTCTGTCCTTCCTGAAGTGCTGCCACATGAAGAACTGCTGGTTCTCGATGAGTTCCTGCAAATTTCAGCAGGTCTGTCAGCAAAATATGCCTTTGATACCTCCAAATGCATAGGTGCCATGGTGTCAGAGGCGCACCCGTACTGGGGCAAGGGCAACTGCCGTCCTGAACTCCGGGCTCTGCAGCAGCCCCAAGAAGTGAAGGGAATGAGGATATCTGCACATGCGCACCCTCATGAGCACGTGCTGATCAGCCAAGGGTAGTACAGGCCTACTCAAGAAAGATGCATGGAGCAGGCAAGGAGATGCAAAATAGAGAAAGCCTACATGATGTATTTTGCGAATTGCGGTTGTTTCCAGTAGAGCAGGTATTGCAGGTACTCTAGAAAAGATGTGTCATTCCCATATGTCTGTGCTATCCCTGTTACAGCATCACAGGCTGAGAAGGTTCAACATTGATTGACTGTGCAGGACCATTTAGACAATGGTAAAACCACAAAGAATCTTACACTGCACATATTGCGGATTGGCCAAGGAGTTGATGAACTCGAGTTCCAACTCAAAGCGCCGTCGCTCGTCAGGCAAAGCTGCCATGCGCCAGTTTGAACATTTAGATCCAACTATCTGAGTCACAATGTGTGGACAATGTCTTTTCTGGGGCACTTCAGCTGAATCAGCTCTGCAGGCATCCACGGTGATGAGTCATTCCTACGGTTCGATTTCTTATTATATTTACGGGTCAACTGATCAGTCATGACCCATCTCACACAAATGTCCATGATTGAACCTCGCCAGAGAAAGATTGTGTGGGATTACCACGCCTGCATTACGTTCAGAGCGCAAGCAGTCTCTGGAAATCCATTTGGTGACAGCCACTGAGCCCAGAAACAATATTTTCACAAAGGATGGGCGGGGACAGACCTGTATTTTGTGGTAATTTTGAGTACGACGCCAGCGTGCGGGAGATTGAGAGGCTTTTCGACAGATATGGACCGCTGGACAGGGTGGACATGAAAACTGGTGAGGCTCATCAACTGACACGCCAGACAACCTCGTGGCAACCCATCCCCTTCTCCGCCCTCACCCTGACCTGCATCCGCGGGACTTCTACGTCCAAGCGCACAGACGAAGGCTTGCCGCGATCGACGTGTGCCTTACGAGCCCGGAGCAACCTTAGACACCCACATGACTTTTCTGCCATCACCAACCAGCAATCCAACCTCAGTTTCAACTGTTGCCTTCCTGACACTCAAGAGTAGACTCGGCGCAGCAATTGCTGGGTTGAAGGTGCGATGCGGCCCCCTGTGCATTGTCTGGATATTTTGGAGACGTGTGGCTTGATCTTGACAATGGAGCTTGTGTGCAGGTTTTGCATTTGTCTACATGAGGGACTCTCGAGATGGCGATGATGCCATCAGGGGACTTGATGGGTGAGGCTCCCTTTTTTAAAATGCTGTATGATCGCCACCAGGCCTGAAGGCTCAAATATTTAAGCTGCACTTCTTCCTGCTGGCAGGCGTGAATTTGGGAACCGAAGGCGAAGACTTCGTGTTGAATGGGCGAAGGTGGGTCGGCCTCATCCCTTTCTCGGGCAACGCATCTCAAGCTACTGCTTCAAAGTGTTCATACGTTGCATGTCTGTGAGCCAACAGAGCGGGTGCTGGTCAGATGGATGGGGAAGTGCGGCGCCGTGAGGATCTGAGACGGCGGCAGATGAAGCCTGCGACCACTCTCTTTGTGGTCAATTTTGATGCGGATCGGACACGCGAGCGTGACTTGGAGAAGCACTTTGAGCCCTTTGGTCGGCTGAAGCGCGTGCAGATCAAGCGCAACTATGCATTCGTGCAGTTTGAGACTGTAGATCAGGCGGCCGATGCTCTCAAATCTGTGAACGGCACCCACCTGCCAGGTGCGCACCATGCTTGCTGATGACTCGCATAAGGCAAAATCATTGTTCTGACTGCATTCGTCAAGGTCTGCAGATGTTAACTTGTTTGGGTATGCCAGGTTCCTTTCCATAACTGAGTGTGGATGAACAGGTGACACTCGCCCTCTGTCTGTGGAGTATGTAGCACGTGAAGCCGATGGCCGTACACTCTCTGAAGGTGTGCGGAGCCGCAGCCGCACCCGGTCTCCCTACCGGAGGCCACGCAGCAGATCTCCTGTCTACACCCGCCGCTCGCCTACCCCCAGGCAAGAACTACACTGCCGCCATGAACATGCACAATACCGAGCGCGATCCTTGCCAGCTGTGAAGCCTGTGTTTACATCATGGCATCCTGAGGTGCAAAGTGCTTGCTCTCACTGACGACCTTGGGAAACGGTGCAGGGGCCGTGCCGCCAGCCTCAGCCGATCCCCTGTGAGAGAGTACAGCAGATCGCGCTCGCCGCGGCGCTCCCTCTCGCCGCGGCACTCTCTGTCCCGGGGTCGCTCTTTGACCCCGCGCCGGTCTCTCTCGCCGCGCCGCTCTCTGTCACCCCGCCGCTCTCTGTCTCGGTCACCCAGACGGCTTTCGCGCTCGCCTTAGGTCGCACATTGCAGCATGCATTGCCACAGAGCACGCCCGCAGAAAGTAACGGTGGCAGCATTTGCAAGTTCTCATTATTTTGACAGTGGGCTGACGGTCTCAAGGGGCAGTGGCACGGGGTCCTGCATTAAAGTTGCGGTTTGAGTGATCTAATGAGAAGTCATAACAAGCATGAGCATCAGTGCACATGTACGTATGCAGTCTGCTATGAAAGGATTTGTAATCACCAGCCAGCGCATAAACATGCTTGGCTAATGGAATGCATAATACACAGCATTTTACACAAGCCTTCTCAGTACTAGTGGATGATTGCCAGTTGAACCTGGACGGTCTCACAGTGCGCAACGGCTGCAGTCGCTGGTGTTGCATGGACAGATTCTAGCCCTTCCAGCAATTATGATGCAAGTAGAGCAATTAGAGTCTCAGCACATCTGCTCAAACTCGTCATTGAGTCATGATTACCCTTCACGAAGTTCAGCAAGTGTCCAATTATGCTTGCTACCCTTTTGGGACTTTTCAAACACTGACCTCACCCAGAACTTGGGCCAAGAGTGCTCATTTCTTCTTCTCAGATTTCCGGACAAGGTATCTTTGCCGGGCTGCATCGACTGCGGCTAAATCATTCTTTCGAGCATTTGCCACTAGTACATTCTTCACCACTTGTTTCTCAGACAATTCTCCCACAATTGCTGCTCGCTTTGCAGCTTTCTTTGTAGTCATTCCTCCACTCAGACGCTCCACATCAATGTTGCGCAGCTTTGGCAAAATGTCCTCCACCCATTCTGATTCCATAGGGCACACCTACAATTGCGCATAACACCTCAATGCCAAACAATGTGTAATGTATAGCTACGTATCTGGCAAGTCCAACAAGGGGTAGGATTGTGGCAGCCTTCAACTGCAGCTTGTCTGCAGGACGTACCTTGCCTTTTGGCAGGACAAGCGTGTAATAATTATAACAATGAAAATATAGCTACGTCAGCTGAGATCCATCTAGCAGATCAGATTTTGCTTTAACAGACACGACAACTGCACAGACCTTGGGAAAACATCTACTGTCTGAAAGGTCCCACCTTGCTCAGAAACACCTTGGCTGTTGCAAAGAGAGCGTAATAGATGACAAACTCCGGCATCAGGCCGTCTTCATCAGCAGCTATCCTTGCGCTTGCCGGGTGCAACTGTGCCAGGGTGGCCCTCTCGTTTAGGGTCTTGTAACCATTGTGCCGGGGCATTCTGCGCGCCAGGCGGTTTGCAAACCCCACCAGCAAAGCCCTCCGCAAAGCATCCACCCCTGCAAGGCACAATCCACCCCTTGCTTGACTTTTACATGAGCCACTAAAGGGAAAGGCATGCTTTGCTGTGATGGCTAGTGGCATAGACATAATCAAGCACCTGTGCTATGCCGCCTGCGTTTTGCTTCCCTCCTGTCCTCTGCATTGTTCGCAATGGATTTGGCGCAAGCCAGAGAGGCTTCAGGCAGCACCTTGGCCCCTGCATGTGCCAACAGGTCTGCCAGCTGCTTGCGCACCTCCCTTGCAAAGTGCATGCCCCGCACATCCAAACCCATCTCTTTGCACCATTTTGATGAGAAGCTATTCCTTTCCCAGGCCTGCGTCGCAGATCAAATTTCAAATTTTGGGCAGCTGCCAACTAAATGGTTCATGCAGGGCCTAAACAGAAAGAGAGCTCGGGGTCCGCATGGGGGAGCTGTATGTGGACATGTTGCTGGGAGGCTCCTTTTTGTCTGCAGCATAAAAAGAGACCAACCTGAAAGATGCGCAGCATGAGGATGTGGTCTCCCAAGCCTTCTTTCATCAGCTCTGCCAGAGCTGCACGGCCCTGCTCTGACAGTTCTCCCCCAGCCTCATTCCTCAACAGCTGCACGGGCCCCCTGTCGCACAGTATCAAGTTTTAGCCTCTGAGCAGACGGCGCCTTTGACGCTCCTAGGATCCGAGGGGAAGGACGAATCGCACCTGTTCCCCAAGAAGATGGTCTCGGCAGACAGCATGGCCGCAGCCGTCAGAGTCTCTGGCAGACAGTCATGATCTGCAGCGGCCAGGAGTGAGCGGGCAAGGCTGGGCTCAAGGGGCAGAGCAGCCATGCGCCTGCCCAGCTCTGTGATGTGGCCGTCCCTGTCTAGGGCGTCCAGAATGAGCAGCTGCCGCAGCGCATCCTCCAACGCTTCTGACTGCCAACACAAAGTTTGCTTGTCTCAGCACAGGCCAAACTGACCAATACAGATGGCTGCACAGGGGGCCATTGCGCTTTTCCCGCTGTAGGTCTGGTTGCAGGAAATGCAGCGTACAAGAGCGGGAGATGTGTCTGACCCCTGGAGAGTCGAGGTAGTCGAACGCCAGCACATCGATGTCTAGCGGCAGGCTCTTCAAGTACAGCACCGCCGTCAGCATGTTGGTGCGCTGAATCTCAGGCACCGTTGTCTCGCTCATCTCCCTCTCAAAGAACTGGGCTGTGTACAGCCGATAGCACTTGCCGTTGCACACGCGCCCCGCTCTGCCAGCCCTCTGTGTGGCTTGCACCCTGCACCAGAAGGAGTGCGATGCCTCTTACTTAAAAGAAGCAAAGCCTTCTCTTCCCCAGTAACGAAGGAGATTGCGTGGGCATGACACGGTGGCGAGGCTTGTAGACGGACCTTGAGATGGGCACCACGTGCAGAGACTCCATGCCTGTGGCTGGGGTGTAGGACTTCTGCTTGACCATGCCAGGGTCCACCACATACACAACGCCGTCCACAGTGATGGACGTCTCAGCAATGTTGGTGGCCATGATCAAGCGCCGGCAACCATCTGGCGGCGGAGCAAACACCCGAGCCTGCCGCAACATTCACCTCCAGTTAGCACAACTTGCAGTCCCATCACGTGTCGTTGAGGCCCTTCAACATAATGTCTGGTCGTGTAGGACAAGTGTACATACAAGGCAAGTGTAAAAAAGGTATTTCCTGCTACTGCATACCTGAAGCTCCAAGGGCATGGCAGCATACAGGGGAAGAATCAGAAGATCAGGGCAGGAGTCTTCTGGCAGTTCGGCAATTGCTTCACTAAGCTGTTTGACAGCCTGAAGCACAAATACAAATTTACGTTATAGAATGCCATGTACGGACATTGAACAGGTAACACACACAAAAGGATTCATGCTATGATGATGACGCACGTACTGGAAACCTTACCTTGTCAATCTCAGCCTGCCCTGTCAGAAATACAAGGATGTCTCCGGGAGGCTGATGCAGGTGGATATCAAGTGCTGTGTCGACAGCAGCAGCAAGATAGTCATTCTCATGGTTGCCTTGTGAGTGGACAATCTGCACTTCATACTGCCGGCCAGGAATGTTGAGGACTGGGCAGCCATCAAAGTACGCAGAGAATTTGGCAGAATCAAGCGTGGCTGACGTGAGAATGAGTTTTAGCGGCTTCTGCCTGCATGTGTTCAGGCAATTATCCGTCAGACTGCCCGATGATCATGTTCTAGGCAGCAAGCTTTGGGTGCTGACATGATGAGCACAATCCCTCACCTCGTCTTCACCAAACTCTTCAGGACGCCAAAGAGGACGTCGGTGTTGAGGCTGCGCTCATGTGCCTCATCCAGCACTATCACCGAGTATGCAGACAACTCTGGATCGTCCAACATCTCCCGTAGCAGCGTGCCGTCTGTAAAGCAATGGCTACCAACTCAACAGGATGGCTGGAGGTACATCAGAGGATTGCCGTGCAAGTCAAGTAATTGTGTGGGAAAGGTACCTGTCAAATAGACAATGCGCGTCCTCCTGGAAGTCCGCTCCTCAAACCTGACACGATACCCAACCTCCTGCCCCACTTCACACCTCATTTCCTCTGCCACTCTCCGGGCAACAGTAAGTGCAGCCTGCAAAGGTGAGCCAGACATTCAGGCGTGCGTCTTCCCTTGAGCAATTCAAGACACTTGTCAATTGCAGAGCTTGGATGCCAGTAGCTGAGCTTCTCACTTACCACCCTCCGCGGTTGTGTCACTCCAATGCAACCTTCCCTGGCACAATACGCTTTGTCTAGCATCTATACGGCACAAAAAATAAGTCATCCTTGAATGCGTGTTATTGAGTGCAACCTTTATAGCGACCTCGAGGGCTCCAAAGCATTGGAGAGTTACTGGACCTGGGCGATCTGTGTAGTTTTTCCAGATCCTGTCTCGCCAATTATGACTGTGATGGGGTTTTTGAAGACCGTATCGAGTATCGTCTGCCTGAAGGGCCATATCGGCAGCTCCTTAGCTGTCATCGGTGCACCCAAGCCTTGTCAAGATCGACAATCTACAAAATTGACTTGGACGTGTAACTGATGACAGGTACTTATCAATGAACGGATCAAGTATCGATGCATAAAATTAAATATAGCACAATTGCTCTTCTGAGGACGTGCCTAACGCGAAGGACGGGATCCAATAATAGTTGTTTTTTCGATGGAAATTAAAGCACGCTCCTAAAACGATAGCTTGAGGTATATTTGTTTTTCACCATACTGTTGTTCCACGACACCAGTAGATGGGATATTGTCAAACTTCCCTGCAACAATATACTATGCATGCGGCCCCCCAGTCCCGTCTACGGATCAGAGTAAACCGTCGGGAATATCCGCCCGTATACGCGTGGGCACGTCCTGTCTTCGAGAGCTTCGTGCCCTTCCCATGGCGGACTGCCATTACAGAAAATTCAAATTACCGCTGGAGTTTGTTGCAGAATGTTGTGCATATGAAGAGGGTGGTGAGTAACAGCACCGTTGTGTGGGCGCTGGTGGTGTGTGGCGGCATTTTCCTTCTGGGAGGTGTTCTTTTGGCTGTAGCCCTCGGCCAGGATGATCTACACCAACCTTGATAATTTCTACCTCAGCAAGGAAGATCTTGAAAGGAGCCCATCGAGACAGGATGGTGTGTCCGAGGACACAGAGACAGAACTCAGAATATTTGGGACTACCCTCATCCAGACGGGCGGCTATTTGCTGGAGCTTCCTCAAGTTGTTATGGCAACAGGACAAGTGCTGTTCCACCGCTTTTTCTGCAAAGAATCGATGGCGAAGTTCGATGTAGAGGTAGGATCCTTGCCCACCCTGGATTTTGTTTAGCACGGTTGAATTTAAGCAGCACAACGCCTCTGATGTCGAAATTTCAATGCAGAAAGTGGCCTGGACATGCTGCTGGCTCGCCACAAAGCTAGAAGAAATTCCACGCCGCGTACGGGACGTTCTGGCTGTCTTCTACCGCTTGCAGCTCAGGCGGCAGGCTCTTCCCCTGAAACCACTAGACTTCTACACTGTGGTGCGCATCTTGATTGTTCTACCCTTGTATCCGAAGTCCTCTTTTGTCCGAAGTACTCTTGGTGTCCCCCGGTGGTTTTGCCTGGTGGTTTTGCTCTGACTGCATTTGTGCACTGCATGCTTATGCTGAATGCCTAGGTTGTGCGGTGCTGTGCAGGAGTATGAGACGATGAAGCTCGAACTTATAAGAGTGGAGCGTATGATTTTGCGCGAATTTGGCTTCATTGTGCACGTTGAGCATCCGCACAAGCTGGTCTTGAACCACTTGCATATGATGCTGGGCACAGGGCATCGAGAGCTGATGCAAGAAGCCTGGAACCTCACGAATGACAGGTGAGGTGCAAGTGACATAATGGCAGCTGTAATAGCCCTTGCATTCTGCATTTTCTGGTCAAATTATAAGGTACATGCTGACTGAAGCGCGCTTGTGCGTTGTACAGCCTGAGGACGACGTTGTGCGTGCGCCTGAAGAGCGAAGTGGTGGCTTGCGGCATAATCTTCATGGCCGCGCGGCGTCTCAAGGTAAGGAGTGCTGACCGAGCAGCCTGCGCAGCGCAATCTTTGAGTGTTCCTGTCTTTTCAGTACTTTGCCTGGTCCAGCTCTGCCTGTGATGTGGTGTGATTGTGGGGGTGCGGCAGATCCCCCTGCCGGAGGAGCCTCCCTGGTGGGAGCTGCACAATATCACCTTTGAGGACATCTGTGAGGTCTGCATGGAGGTGCACAGCTTATATCAGCGGCCACCTGCGCGCTACATTGCTCTGACGCGAGGCGCGCAGGCGAGCAGCGCAGCCGCGACTCCACAGGCCTCTCCAATGACGGGCCAGGGCAGCCCTGTCATGTCGCTCGGGCCACCGGGAGCTGCCAGCTCTCGCGGTGCAGCAGCCGTGGACAGCGGTGCTCAGCCGCCACATGCTGCGGAGACGTCCCTGCCAAACGGGGTGCGATGTGGACCTCTACTCCAGTATGCTGGTGTGAAAGTGCTGCAAAGGAGCTCGTGCTGACTGCATCAGTAGTGGGCATCATGTGCAGGTTCTACTGATCTCTGATAGTACTGCTACCTCATTCTGCAAGCTGTGGCACTAGTTCAAGTGAAGATTACTGCATTCCCTTCTTTGAGATAGATGCGACCAAATATGCGAGGCAGTGTGTGACGTTGTGCACCCTGGCTGTTCCAGGTGGTGGCCAAGGCAGCGCCGAGCAAGGACAAGGAGGAGGACAGCAAGCAGCAGCGCCCGGAGCGTAGGCGAACAAAGGAGAGGGAGAAGGAGAGAGAGAGGGAGGCAGGGGCGGGCAAAGAGCGCGAGCGCGCCTCACACAGGGACAGGGACGGGCGCGAGAGGGAGGCCAGGGGGCGCGATCGCGATAGGGACAGCAGGAGCGAGCGCCATGACAGGGACAGGGCCCACAAGGACAGGGGGGCTGAGCGCGCCCGACCAGACGAGAGGGGAAGTCGCGGCCGAAGGGCTGTCACAGAGGCAGGCCACAAGCGCAGCCGCACGGACGACCCACAGGAGAGGGACAGTAGGAGGGTGCGGGTTGTGGAGTACTCTGACAGGGCCCGGGACAGAGCCGAGCGGCCGTCCGCCGCTCAAGACGGCTTCGACAGAGGTTTGGACCGCTGGCGATCCGATGCGTACCGGCAGGCCCACAGCTCGAGCTCAGCCCTGCACCAAGACTCTGAGCGCGCCCTGAAAGCTGGCGGCGCACAGTCGGGCGCTGACAGGAATCATGCGGGGAAGTGGCCAGTCAGTGACAGAATGACAAGCGTTGCTGACAGGGATACAAGGCGGCCTAATGGAAGCATGTCAGAGTCGCCGAGGAGCTCCCGCGCAAATGGCAGCCTTGGCGGCGGCGGCCGTGGCAGGTTTGCAAGCGGCCAGCCGAGCCCAGGGGACAGCTTGGAGGGGAATGGGGCTAGCAGGTCACTAGAGCCTGCTGAGCGCGGCAGCCCCTCAGACCCAGACAGATCAGTGCAGAACGGCTCAGGCGGGAGGCGGCCACTCAAGCGCAGTTGCTCCAGGAGCAATTCTGTGGAGGTCCCCTTCCCTCAGAGCCCCAGCTCTTTCCAGAAAGGTACACAGCCCATGCCACATCCTCGCTTGTAGATTCCTGCCATTGCCAGCCTGCAAGCTATGTGTTGCATTTCTTCCCGAGTTGGACTGTTCCTCATGCTAGCAACGGCCCTCATACTGCAATGGGCATTACCGAGATTTTGGAAGCAGAGTGGGCTCCTGGGAGTGGCATGGCCACCTCCTGATTGCTCAAAGGTTGTGAGGGGCCTCGCCTTCTATGGCCGTTGTCTCTTGTGGTCCCTGCTGCAATGTAGCTGATGACACTCTGAGCATATTGATATCGGCCAATGTCAATGGCATTGACACTCTTCATTGATGCAAGTGCACCAACCTCACGGGTATTAAAGCAGCTTTGGTGCCGGAATGTTGAAGCGCGTTTGGTGTGTGGGTAGGCCTTACAAGAAGCCCAGTTGGGGTGGTTTGGGCGGGTGGGGTGCTGTGCCTGCGGAGGACCCCATTTGGCTGGCCGCCGGTCCGTCCTTGCAGGGGTGCAGTGGTGGTGAGTCAGCGCAGCATTTCGCAGCGGCAGCTGTCCCCCTGCAAGGATGTCGTGGGGCTGCGGCAGCGGTGGTGCGGTGTAGGCCGGGGCCCTTCTGCAGCCCCACATGACGCGGTGCATCTGCACTGTTCTGGCAGTCAGCTCCCCACCCGTCAAAGGGGGTGTTCTGGAATTGTCATAACCCCTTGATTCCTTCCTCTCTTGTGCTACTGCCCCGCTAATTGGTGGCGCTAGTCCCATCTCTGTGTGGGTCTGCTCTGCGCATTGGCCTAATGTCATTCTTTTGCTGGCCCAATCTGAGGCACATTAGGTGTATCGCCTTGGTGAAGTTTCAAGAGTCATCTTGATCTGACCATGTGTGCCCCCTTCCTCCTGCAGACAGGTGATGAGGTGCTAATCGAGGAAGCACACCACGCCTGTGCACAGGTCTGTCTCCTTCTGCTCCATATTTTGATGCAAGAGCAGCTTCTTCGGCCCGATGATTAACAAAACATATACGCTATGCTGAGCAAGCTATCTAGCTCATGCGGAGGAGAAAATCGTATGAGGGCTACTGATTTTGTGGCATGTGTTGATAAGGGCTTCTGAACAGTGCATGAAGAATCTTCTGATCAGTTAGTTGCTTTGGCAGGAGCTGCGGAGCCCATTTCAGCTGCTTCGTGGGACGGCGTGCGTCAGTAATTCAACTGAAGACCACTCACATTAGTTTTGCAGCAGCTTGGCCACTTCTTCCTTGACCCAAGCCCCAAGGCCTTGATGCACTTGGGACAATTTTATTTGCTTCTCCTAACAAATTTGTGGCTTTCAGTGGGCATCAGGGATCAGTGATGCCGCATCACGCTAGTTTGTGCTGGCTCTGTTTTGGAGGAGCGAGGGCAATCACAATCTCATGGTCTGGTGTCAGACGTAGGACACATTGTGTGTTCGTAATTTGTAAATGCCGGGGCACAGGCACCCCAGGATGGCAGATATGTCCTGCAGAAATATATCGTGTGGAAGTGTGCAGGGCTTGTGTCCACCCCAAAGTCTGTCCTTTTATAGAAGCACCAACGTATGCATATGGTTGAGAATTCCTGGAGTTGATCTGCCAGAAATGGTAGTTATCACAAGTCTGAGATGCCCTGAGGAATGAGAATGGTGTCCTCCTGCCTTGTTCTGTGCAAGTGTGCTCTGTTAATATGCCAGGCACGAACAGGAGACACTTGCTGGGGGCAGACTGCTTTTGGTGTCTTGACCAGCAGTACTGTGTAACGACTGTAGAATTTGTCGATGGAGTGATCAGAACAAATAGGGACGCTCAGGGACTACTGGATGCATGCCCATGTTCTGCACCAACCCATTAACACATGATCAACCGCATGCATTGCGCACTTGTAATGTCTCTGTACACAAACAGATCCAGTGAATATTATTACAATGCCCAGCATTTGGTGCGCCACGTGGCAATATTGATCTTCACACTGCCGTAAGGATTCTAATCAGGTCTTTGCACCCCATATCGACCGATGGCTTTAGCAAGGAAAGATGCTGATTGCCATCAATTAGAGTTGCACATGAGGAACAGGTTGTTGCGACAAAGTCATGTAGTCCACTACACCTGTGCTGTCATCCACAGTTGCAAGCAGCAGCAGCTTGCGTGCACCAAATGCGCTGCGCACTGCAGCAGCAAGAAGGATGGGGTCTGGGGGAGTCCCCGGCTGAAGGATGCGCACACAAGCTGCAGCATGGCACGTGCTGGGATCCCCAATGTACAACAAGTAGTCTGCTCCAAATTTGGACCCCGATGTGAGCTGGTACCTGCAGCAGTGCATAAAGAGATTAAGTTATCCTTGAGCTACATCCGTTTCATTTCCTGACAAAATCCAAAAGTTCTTTAGATCAAAGGCATCAGAAGATAGACTGACCCATGCAATTGCAGGTCTTCCAGGACTGCCTGCTTGTGCTTCTCAGTGACTGCGCTAGTGGGAATGTCATGGTCAGTCATGTTAGTCAATTGCGTCTACCTCAAGGGAAGTCCCTGCCCTTCACAGCACAGGAGAAGTCTGAAATTCTGGCAAGTCTGCATACTCTGCATATGTTCACAGGACAGATCGAGCTCAGAGTCTTCTCAGACTCTTCTCAGAGCATGCAAGCTATATTGCTCTCCTTTAGCTGCAAAGAACGTCGCTCACAGCTGGTGCCTGTAAATGTGTTCAGTGATTGAAACCCTACAAACAAATCAATATTACTGCGTCACCTTCAGAGATTCAGTAAAGGGCAAGGTCATGTAGAAGGCACAGTATGGTCCTGGTGCATCGATACTCCGGCGTCAACCTCTCAATCGTGCAAGTTGGGTGCAACATCAAGCATCTTGTTGCCTCGCGATGTTGCATGACTCAGCAAGAGAGAAGCTCACACCATCCTGGTATATTAGATGTATTGTACTAAGGCTATATGAACTATCTAGGATGCGTGAATATCACCTGAGATCACAAAATATGCTTTATGCAGAACGAGATCTGAGATCACCGTTTCTCGTTTTAGAAGAAGACTCAGAAGATTATTGTTAGATCCACACAGTGTAATTTGGAGTCCTACAGAAACCCTTGAGAACCGTTCGATTCTTCATTGCTCTATTTGATTCAGATATTGGCTCGAATTTGATAGAGCGCCATTTGCAGATTTTAACCCCTAGTTTGTCGGTCGATATATAACTTTTCTGCCTGGAACCCTACCATCAGCTTTCTCTGCAAGTCTGTGGAAAGCCTGAAATGCAAGGAATTTGTAGCTAACTTGCATGACTATGGAGATTATCAGTGCAGCTGGATATGGTTTTAATTTATGATCATCCAAGTCAAAAACATTTCATCAGGCAGCGTCAGTTTTAACCCAAGTTCAACTCCCAGTGGGTACACCGGTGTTTGTATTGCCTTCATGACCATCAAGGACAAGATTCGCGGCCTTCTCTATTGCTTTGAGTAAGGTTATGAACATCCAAGTCAGCGTCCTCCACATTTCAGTGTCCAATACACTTCTGCCTGCAGTCAAGACGAAGGCAATGCGCTCTTTATCGGGCGCAGTATGTCCCACTTCCAGCTCATTTCTGTCCCTGCAGGCTCTTTCTCACGAGCGCTCTGCTTGTCGTCTGCGGTATGCTTCACCGTGTCTGCGTTGGCAAGAATGTATGCAGCGGCGGCTTCGCACTCCGATGTGAGATCTGAGAGAGCCTGCATGGCATGGATGCACATCACTGCGCAGCTGTGCACACATTCCCACCTAGCCAACCCAGCACAGCAGCGCAGCAGACCTACTTCATGAAGACAAGTGAAAATCACAGCCAGTTCTGCTTGCACGCATGCAGGCTGGGCTTGCCTGCTGGAGGGTGCGCGCGTCTGCTTCGTGGCCCAGCATGATGAGCAGCTCGCACAGCTGTGCGGCCTCTGCCAGCTGCTGCGCGCGCGGCTGCAGCTCCAGGATGTGGGCTGCCAGGGCCTTGTCCTCTCCCGGGCCACCCTGCCTGATGCGGTTCGCCTTGGAGCCCTGCTCCCACAATAAATCAGTCACTAATGCTGTGCCGGAAGCAGACACACCCATGATTGCTGCGGATGTGTGCTGGGTGTATAGAACTCACGTGGCATCTCCGACCTCACAATAAATGTCAGGTTCGCAGCCTGTGCCTGCCTGCCGCTGTCCAGTAAGAAAGGAATTGCGAGGGAGATAAAGCGTAGGAGCCCAGACCTTCTGGCGCCGGCGTTGGGGGCGGCGGCCGCCGACGGTGGAGGGTGCGAAGGTGCCAGTGGAGGTGGGCCCTGATGTGGCGGCCGCGCTGTGCTGCGTGTAAGCGCTGAGGCCGCTGACGACGCTGGACACGTCAGACATGTCGTCTGCGGCCGCGCCGTCGGCGTCGCCGTCCTCTTGGGCCGCCAGCGCCGCCTCCATGGCCGCGCGCTTCTCCCTCAGCTGCACATCGGCAACCAATGTCACCTAAAAAAAGGTGAGAATCCAGAGAATGAAATGTGCTCATCTTTTTATGTGTCCTCCACACACTACCCCAGGGCAAAGACATCAAGCTATGCGTGCTTCGTGCACACAATTTCCGGTATTTTATCAGCAACTTTCACCTCTTTGAGGCGGCCAAGGTACTTGCAAGTGCGTTTGCGGTCGTCCAGAGCACGGCTGAGGAGAGTGGCTGCTGCATCGGCTGCTGCGGGCGCTATGACAGTCTCAATCAAGTCCTCACGCCCCTCCTGGTACGCTGTGTACGACGCCTGCCAGACACACAACCTCAGGAGGTGCGCGAACTTGACCTAGGAACGCGCATGCTTTCTCCATGGCATTGCTCCAAGTCATTCTCATGTCATGGTCCATGAGGCTAAAGGCGAATGCCCAATGAGAATGCTGTATCAGCGCAGGATGCACACCTGGCGCCACTCGTGGGCCTGGGAGAAGAGGTGCACGGCAGATTCAATGTCATGCAGGTGGGTGGCAGCCACAGTGGCGGCCTCTGCCGGCCGCCCCATGCCGCTCAGGCCCTCCACCAGCTCTGCTGCCAGCGCCTGCACCTGCTTCGCCGCCCACCCCAGCCGCCCTGCTCCCTTTTGCACGTCAGTTGCATATGATTCCACGCTGCAACCTCTCAACCCACCCTTCCTTACTCCTCACATCCGAAGCTGAGCGCTCGGCAGAACATACCGTACATTTTAGTATGAACAGCGGTCTCTGGTGCAATGAGGGCTTGCCTGCCAGCACGAAGGCCATGCACCACTGGCCGGCCACCTTGTACCGGGCCAACGCCTGCTCCAGGCAGCCTGCAGCCAGGAACGCCAGCGCTGCGTCCTCTGTCAGATTGCGGGCGGCAAGCGCCTCCCCATATGCCTCAAGCACCTGCGCGCGCCGCGCGTCGCCGGCAGGCAACGCTCCCAATAGCTCCCGCAGCAGACCCTGCACTCATAGCGCCCTCTCACCATTTGGTCATCCTGGAGTTTGCAGCGCAGTGCTGCATGGAAGGGCAGTAGTCAGTGCTGCAAGGTCGGGCGGGGTTTTCTGGCTTATCAGAGGGGGTACCTTGTCGCGGGCGAGGCGCAGGGCAGCGTCGAAGTGGGCGTCGCCGGCTTGGAGCAGGGCGTGCAGCGCATGCGACCAGCGGCCCAGGTGCATGTCGAGGGCGTGCCGGCGCAGGGGCCCCGGGGGCAGCGCTGCAAAGATCTGCAGCTGCGCCATGTACTCGCCAGGGTCGCGCTGGCTGTGCGCCACCACCATGAACGCCAGCTCCAGCTCATACATCTCCAGCGCAGACCTGCACCCACAGAGCCATCCTTTCAGGCCACCAACACCTCCCTAATCATCCAACATTGTCCTGCAGCTCCTATGCAACAGACAGCTGTGGCACGTGGGGCTGTTGGGGGAATGTCGTTACCCCCCAAAGCAAGGAGTGCTGCAGAACAAGAAAGACAATTACACAATCCAGCAAGCAACAAGAAGGGAAGGATTGGGAGCGAGGTGGGCACCTGAAGAGGCGATCAACGTCCACAGAGAGGAGCAGGTGGCGCAGGGCGTCCTCGGCCGTCGGTACGGCGCGCGCCACACGCCTGCGCCACCGCCCCAGAGCTCCTATCCCCGCCAGCTCCACACCGCTGCCATTCGCAAACCCTGCACCAGCTGCTGCCTGGTCTCCTGCACAACAGATTACAAGAGTCAATACGCCATATTCTTTGTGCAACACATGACAGCATATATCTGTACATAGGCAGCGGGCCAAGCAACCAGCGTACCTCCTGCAGCTGCGCCAGGCTCTCCGGTGCCATTGACCTGTGGGGCTTCATCTCTGGCGAGCTGGGCCTCCTTGGCGTCCTTTATGAGCTGGAGAGCACCATGGATGTCGCCCAGAGTGGTGCGTGCTGTGACCAGTGGCCGCAGGTAAGCAGCCGCATCAATGGCGACCAGAGCATCACTCACTGCCCGGCTCACGGCAGCCACTTTGCCTTCCTCAACCGCCTGTGGTGCCTCCTGCACACGACCACAATGGTGCTTAGCAGGTTCGTGAGGTCTCTGCGAACAGGCTAACACTGACCATTGATCAAACTCTGTACCCTGAGCATGCTGTGACAAAAAAGCAGCAAATCAGGCAAACCGCAGGGCCAAGCAGAATGTGTGGTATACAAAGTGTTGTGATAATAGCGAGAAAAGCGTACTGTGGAAGGGTTAGGGTGAGGCAGGGCAGAGGCATAGGACCCGCCGGGGGCAGCCACGCTGTCTAGCCGAAGAGCCGCCAGCAGGTCGCACACGGCCTGGTCATCCACCACTGCTTGCACAAAGTCGGATGCGTGGGCCAGGAAGCGCGGCCATGCATAGTCCACGATCAGGTTGAGATCCACTCTGTTTACAACGGCCAACCGCCAAGCCGCCGCATAATCGTCCTCCTGTGACATTAAATGAAAGTCTCAATTCCTAAACATTCCTTAGACAGCAAATTTAATCCCCACAAATAATCCCTAAATAGGTGCATAGGAGAATATAGCAACTGGCAGTTGCAATGCAAAGGACTGGTGGGGAATTGGCTTCTAAAAATGAGAGGGAGGAGCGGCTGACCAGGAGGGCATGGGCGAGAGCGGCCAGCACAAGGGCGCGGGGAGAGACAGTCTCCAGGTTGCCCCGGGGCAGCTGCAGCACTGCAAAGTCGGCGCCGCGCGGCGCGGCCACGAGACGGCTGCCGGCCTCAACGGCGCGCACGCTGGCATCCCGGCCGCTGGTCGACGCGATGCCGTGACCGCGCATGGCTGCATGCATGTCCGCATAGTGCCGCGCCTGCCCGTCCTGCTTCCTGGCTGCTGGCCTGGGGGATGGACAGGCAGCAGCCAATTCAGTGGGTTGGACATCAATAGACATCCATGCCATGCCAAGCTTGCCATTACTCTACACTCCAACCAACGATCTTGGCTACCTGCTCTGCAAATGTGTGTTTCATCCTGATGTTCTTCGAACATGCTGCACTACAAGTAAACGCATATTGAGTGAAAGTTGGTACTCACCTTTTATGAGTATCTGCTTGGGGACTCGAGTCTGTGGGCTTCAGCAGGCTGGAAAAGGGCAGTGTATGCAGCACATTGTCCCTCGTGACGAAAAGCAAGTATGGGCCGCCGGCGCCCTCTGCGCGTACTGCAAAGGATGTGCAGTCTTCCCAGAGCAGCAGAGGGCCCCAATAGAGCTTGCCCTTGTCGGAGAGTCCCAAGACGGGCGGCAGCTCTCCCCCTGTCGAAATGCAGCATGTTTAAACCACAAAGAGCATTGATCAGGCCTTTGCTCCTTCCATGTCCTCCTCGTGTAGGACTTTGTGAAACAAATATACTCAGAAATGGTTTCTGACATGAATCTTACATGGAGCAATCGGAAGCATACCCTCTGTTAAGAGTGCACCAGCGGGTGACGCGCGCATGACAGGGCAGAACTCTGGGAAGCAGTCTGGGGCGGGCAGAGATTCCAGGCTGCCCCCATGACACTTGTGGAGCAAGCCATTGCCTGACTGTAGCAGAGCGCCGCCCTGCGGAAGGGACACTGCGGCCTGGATGTCCAGAGGGTCAATTACTATTTGACCTGCAGAAAAGGAGAGCCTGACTGAGATGATCATCAGTCAGCAAGACACAGGGGAAAGTCTTCTTCAGCGGCCAGGCTCCTGCTCATGCAAGTAATCAGCCGCCAGACATGCATGCATTTGTGCTCGATGGAAGTTCAGTCTTATTGACAAGCATTTGTAACGCAGGGAGCCCACTCGTTAAGGCTGCCAATGGTTTGTTTGTATGGTCTGGGAATGCATGCCATGACAGGCACAGCTCTGTCAGCACGTCCTGCTCCTCAGCAGCAGGCCCCGATGACACACAAGTGACCACCAGAAGTGTGGCATCTGATGTCCATACCATAATCCTGCATGCATGTCAACATTTAGTGAACGCGAAGCAAAGGCAAAGGAATTCACAAACAATGTTGTTGAAATGTTGTTAAGATGACCAGGCTTCGCAGACAAGGGCAACTCTGAATGCCACACACCGGGAGCCTTGCAGGTCAAGGCCTCTTGGCAGGACTATGCAGTCCATTAAAAGCTCGCTGGCACAGGCAGGAAGGCCGTCCGGGCCCTCCGGCTTGCCTGAGGCAGCTATTGTCTCAACTGTCACCTCCCAATCATCTTCCTCAAGGCAGCTGATCACCGCCAGCCTGCCATCTGATAGGACCATGGCAATCGCCTGCAGATCAACATGAAAAGCATGAAAACAATGCAGACAGTCAGTGTCTGCAATCTGATCACATACATATATGTACATATCATGACACAGGGTGCACAGGAAACCACTGCTTAAGGAGATGCTTGTAATCCGTGCGAGGTATCTGGGGAGGAAGCAAGCACCTCTGCTCCAGTGAAGTCCCTGATGGCAACGCAGGAGGCAGGAGCCGGCGCAAGTAGGACGACAGCGCTGAGGGGCGGCGGAACAACGGCCAGGCCCAGAGGTGTGATCAACAGTTTGGCTCCGTCAATAACAGCCGCCGTGCCCCGCTCACTCACGCAAGTGTGTGCATTGAACTTCACCTGTTGACGAGCCCAGCAAGCCCTCAGCACCAGATTGCCACCTTACGCATTGCTATGCTACTGCAAAAAATTGACTAAGGTCTTGGGGGAGTCACAAGTCGAGAGGCTCACGCTGCCAAAGGTCCCATTGCTGGCGACCATGTCTAAGGCCAGCGCTGTTTCGCTCCATGCAACATGGAGCTCAGAGCCACTGTATGGGCGAAGCTCCTGCTTCAAGTACCAGTGCCAATTGATGCGCTGCCAGATTTGCACCCTGTGCTGCTCCTGGTCCACATCCTGACCAGAACGAGAGGTGTCAGTCAGGAGACCGCGATGCTGTGCAAGTGGTCCAAATCGACTGGAACAAATCCAGGAAAAAGTTTGGCAAGCTTGTGTTGAGCAATGTTGAGCAGGTTGCACCTGTTGGGGGCCTGGTGCACTCTCAGCAGATGACAGGACAATGGCAAGGCACTCCGAGTCGGGGCTCCATTCCATTCTGGTAATGGTGCCTGCATTGCGTCAATTGACTCGGTCTTGACCCACAAACATGGGAGATCCCACACTCTGCAAGCAACATGCACGCCGGGAGAAACTAAAATTTAAAGCCTTGCCTTTTCCCGGCACATCAAAGCCGCCGTGCTGCAGTCCATTGCGCTCAAAGAGCAGCACGCGCAGAGCGCCGTCGGGTTGCCTGCATGCCGCATACAGGTTGCGCCCGTTGGGCTGCCATGCCAGCTTCCCCAGCAGGCCCGGCGCATGCTCCCCCACTGCATGCAGAGCGCCACTCTCGCGCTCCCAAATCCGCACCACCCATGGCTCACCTGTGGCGCACGATGATGTGCATGACATGTTTCAGCCCTAACAAGAGCAAAGTTTGTGGTACTTGCTTGGGGTGCACAGTATACCAACGCAAGTTTGTTACAAACATGAAGTGCAGGCTGTCCTGGTGGCTCCCAAGATCGCATGCTCCCAGTGGATTCTATATGAGCAGTCCATGGCATGTACCTGACTGTGCGCGGCTGGCAGTGGCAAAGAACTTGCCGTCTCCTCGCCAATGAAGGCTGACGTCATGAGAGCCCAGCCAGACACTGTCAGGGATGGCTTCTGCGGCCAGCGGCCGGGCAGGGATGGGGTTCTCGATGGAGCCAAAAAGCCATGTCTCTGCTATGGCGTCCCAGTCCTGCATCAACAGCGAGTGACCTTCATTTTCAAAAAAGGTCAACCCACTCCTTTTCAAAAAGATGAGTTATGCACAAGGGGAGGCAACAACCGGCCTATGTCCGGGTCTGGCATCTTGCTAATTCAGCAGGAGATGACCTTGTTCATGAGGAGCAGCTGGCCTTGCCCAGACACCATTGAAAGCACCTCCCCATCTGGGCTCCATCGAGCAGCAGCTACTCCACCCGTCACAGCTCCCACCTGCACACAGGGCAATTGTATCCAACTAGTGTTTGGCTTACCTGTTCTGGACTTCATATATCCCCATATGTGAGTCACACAGAGCACAAAAGCGACTGTCTGATGCAGCAGTATCATAGTAGCATTCCCCACACCTCTTCGACTTCAGCCTGCTCTTCAACGTGGATAACGAACAAGTGTCCAGATGCCGTCGCCACAAATAATGCATCTAGTTCTGAGATATGCTCAAAGGAGACGATTTTGTCTTGCTCGTTAGCACTGCAATGCGCCTCAAGCCGCACGTCCCACATTGCCTACAACCAGGTATACATGCTGCGCTGATCCACATACACTTGCAGCACACACATTAGAAGCCCAAAACTCTCCGGCTGCCAGTTTCCAGTAGGAACCAGTTTCAGTACTAGGAATCAGACTCCTGAGATTACACATGCAAGCTAATGCGCTGTTCTCAATGTTTGTCAAGATGGGATCCGAGAATTAGCAGAGATCGCGAACCTGTTCACCAGGGCCTCCATAGCATCGAATGGAGCAGTCAGACATAGCTACGTAGATCTGCCCACTGATGGCATCCCTACAAAATGCAGCTATTGTTCTAGCATCAGATGTGGCCGTAAAGCCACATAATTGGGTGATGCGTTCCCGCAATATACTCAGACTCTGCATTGCTTTGCAGTGGGGGCCGGCTGCCCAAGCGCTCGCTGGCCCTCCTCAGTTTGCGTGCCTTATAATGAGCCTGACTTTTGTTAACCACGTCAAGGTAGTAAGTATAGTAGAGCATATTCAGAAGGAACAAGCAGAACACCAGGCGCTATGATGGAATGGCGCCCAAGAGGGCAGATCGGGCCAGGCGGGCAGCATCCTCCAGCTTCCTGGATGCATGGTGGGTTAGAGATGTTAACATTAGTCCACACAAAAATGGAAGATAACAAATGGAGGACGAAGCGCATGTATTGATCCGCGAAGCGCGAGCTTCCGATATTCCAGGGATCTTGCATTTGCTCGAACTCCTATTTGCAATCGAGGTTGACTTCTCTTTCGACTACAAAAAACAGCAGAAGGGCGTAGAGCTCCTGCTGTCGAGTAAAGATGCATATGTGCTTGTTGCTGAGATCAATGGCGAGGTATGTTTTCAAGCAAAGCTAAGGGAAAATTCGTACCAGGGTCTGCCGAAGTTGCCGGTCCCAGAACCTCCCTTGATCTGTTCTGCAGGTGGTGGGCGTCATCACTATTCAGAAGTTGATATCGACTGCTGAGGGAGGTTTTGTGGGGCTCGTTGAAGACGTGAGTGTCAAGAAAGAATACCGCAGCAAAGGTAGACAAATTCTACCCCTATTTGACTGAAACCAAGTTTCATTTGTCAACAATTATATCATGGACTTTTGCTTAATGATTTCAGGCATTGGGAAACAGCTTGAGAGAGCTGCATCAGACTGGGCATCCACACAAGGATTGTTGAGACTTCAACTCTTGGCAGACAGCTCCAACACTCCAGCAATAAAGTTTTATTCAAAGATGGGATGGAAGCATACCAGCCTTATAGCTCTTCGCAAAGCCATGACTTAGTACGCATGCGCCCGCAATGTATCAGACGCTGTCGCGTTGATGCATTTACTCCACAAAATCCATGCATGGATTTTATAAACCCTGTTCATATGAACAGGGGGTACTAAAGACTACTAGAATACTCTTCAGTACCCCCTGCCATGCAGTGCCAAGGTGATATGATATGTATCTTATAAGCATTTCAATGTATTCATCATCATGGACACACCATTTGCATCCCAATCTCATCAACAAGTATTGCATTGCTTATGACGTCACTCTCCACCCAACCCAACAGAGCCACCAAGCACTGCGCTCACCATACTTCAAGTTCCAGTGGACGGTATCGCCATAAATCACAGGGTCCCTTATGATACAGGTACTGACTGTGACGTCTGGAACGGCAGGGAATAGTCATGTCTAGACATATGTAGCACACAAAGCTCACAGTTCACAGCATAGCAAGTTGCCTTCCATCTGAAATAAGCAAATGCTGCGTAATGCGCTTGCCAACAAGGCTCCATGGGAAGTCAACTTCCACTAGCCCACATTTGTCCACATATAGGGCAAAACGCAAATCCCTTTGAACATCCCTCCCCAAAATTGTTTGCACTGGTACTGGCAAGCGAGCAAACTGCTCTTTCTGGACAAGCAGACACGACAAAGCTGCATAAAGCGCACCACATCTGATCACATAACACTGCCACAAAAAACAGAGCATTTCTCGATCTGTCCAATAATTAAATGGCCGGCTGCCCGAAAAAACTATGCCGAAAATTCATATTGGCGCCTGGGCTGAGGTTTCTGCACGAATCTGCTCACTCATCAGGAGTCAAACTCTGGCAAAATATTCAAGAAATGGAATGCACACATGCACATGAAGATGGGTTCAGGCCCTTGATGACTGGGAAGGCTATTGCTGGGCAAAAGCCAAAACAATTGAACATCACGTGACTATCGTGCCACCCCTTGATTCCCAACACCATCTTCTACTTCGATAATTTATTAGAACGGGACAATGCAACACTTGCCGAGAGGACATGCAGAGGTTGGTTGGACCAAAACCCCACTCTTGACCTGATGGCACATCTGGCAGCAACAGGCTCTGGCTGCACGCTCAGTTGGCAGACGGCTGAGTGGATCCGCGATGGAAGATGGAGGCTTCAACGGGGGCAGGAAAACGCACGGGCGCCCAGAGACATGCGATCATCAGTGGCTGCGTGGGTCTGCATGGCCTTTATCTCCCGCTGGACCTCTGCGAATGTGGGCCGGCCGTCCGGCGTGTAGTTCAGGCACCGCCGCCCCAACCTGGAACGTGCACAGGCAACCTAATGTCACAAACTCTATGTAGACTCACTTGTTGCGCACATGGTGAGGCTTGAAGGCTCGATGCCACAGGAGGACAACTCACCGGTCAAGGCACAACAGAAAACAAGAAACGTGCACAGGGCACATGGGGGCTGGCGCCCAGGCGCACCTGTTGAGCTCTGGCAGGGGTGTGGGGGGCAGTGTGAGCATGTTCTGCTGCAGGGCGATTGCCAGCATGACCTGCGCAGGGGTCTGCTTGTCCCACGCGCGCTCGCCTCTCAGCATCTCCCACAGCAGCACACCAAACGCAAACACGTCCGCAGCCTGCACGCACCCAGACCATGTTTTTTTGCTCAAGCAACCAAGACCCACAAATCCTGCCTTGATCTCCTCACTGACTTTAGCATTTATGCTTTAGACAGTGTCTTGGAGACCTAGTGTCACTTGTTGGCAGCACGCAATGCAATGTTGCTAGCCACACAGCTTCCTTCAGAAGAATCTGTAGGGAGCCATGGGATTGGGTTTATGTTGACAAAATGGGGAGGACAGAGGCCGACCTTGCTGATGATGCCATGGCTGAGCACCTCTGGGGGCATGTGCGTTACGGTGCCAGTGGTCTTCGTCTCCACTCGGCTGACCACGTCCATGTCCCGCGCCAGCCCAAAGTCAGAAACCTTGGCGCAGAAGCCATGCGGATTCGCCGCGCATGACGTCAGCAGCACATTGCCTGCGCAAACAACACTCCCTCACTCAGCAATACACATGTGCAGTCCCTGCCGAAAGAGTGCAATCTTTGCTGCATGCGCAACGGCGGCAAGCAGTGGTTCATTCTTGGAACTAGACAGAGTTCAGTCTTATATTTATCACAAGCGAAGTAGCAATGAATGTGCAGGTTTTATGAGAATACAGCACAAGATGTGGAGGTGGACAGACCTGAGCTGAGGTCTCCGTGGACGATTCCGCGCGAGTGCAGGTGCGCCATGCCTGAGGCAATCTCGCCGGCAGTCGCCAGCACCGTCGCCATGTTGGGCGGCCCATCTGGCGTCAGCCGGAACCAGCCCCCCAACACAGCATCCTGCCAGGAACACCACCACAGCCAATCAATCACGTGCTTTCTCTGAATGCCTCCCCTAATCACTGGCCACTGCATGCAACATTTGATCCGCTGACAGAAGAGGGATTGCGCTTGCATTCACACAACAGCAACAAGAAAGACAACATGGGGAGACTGCGCACAATGAAGGAGCCCTGGTCGCAGTATTCCAGAAGCAGCCATGTCTCCTCCACAGGCTGCTCCTCTTCACCCGGGCTGGCCACAGGGGTCTTTGCTGGGCTCTCAGGGGCTGCAGCAGCATCCTGGGTGACCTCCCAGTTCAGCTTGTGCAGGGGTTCCCTGTAGGCCGACGCGGTATCAATGGTCCGGACGAGGTTTGGGTGCGCCAGGTGGGCGGTGACATCAGCCTCAATGGGCACACCCTCCTTGTTGCGCCGCACTTTGTTGCTGTCACACACCTGTTTCACCATGCACCGCATCATCTCAGAACTCATGTATGAACGAGAGTAATAACCTGGCTAGAGCACGTACACAAATGCACTGTTGTGTCAGCCCAACCAGCAAGGAGGTTCGCAGCGCAGCAGGTGTGCTCTAGACACATCCTCATCAAAGCATGCCACCAGGGTGATGCAGCGTTTCCTCCTAGGCCCACGTCCCTTTTCAAGATACCCCATCCTTCCAAAAAGGATCCTATCCTTTCAAGAAAACCCCATTTCCATGGACAGGCTGCTGAAGGGAACGCCTTTGCACGCGCACCTTCACAGCGACCACCTTGCCGTGGTAGTAGCCCTTGTAGACGCGGCCGTAGGCGCCCTTGCCCAGCAGCAGGCCCAGCTGCAGGCCTACGAAGGGCGACCGCTCCGCTGCGCTCGTCAGCGCAGCGTCAGCATCCAGGCGCACGCCCACAAAGTAGTATTGCCGCCCCGCGTTGCTGATCGGCCGCTGCTTCTCCGCCTCTGCTGCCCCGACCGCCTCCCCATCCGCCATGCTTTCCATCGCAGCCGGCCTGAGGGCACCCCAGTCACTGTCAGCTCTGTGCTGTGAAGAAACTTTGACAGCAGGACTCGATGCGCGCCAGTGTCCCCTTGATAATTTCATTGGAGTGTGGCTGCATCCGCGGCACCAAGGGGGTCAAAAGCAAGTTTTGTATCTTGCTATTATGATGATAGCTGACAGCTGCCATTACAACCATGCCATGCTATGGACAGCTGGCATTTTTGCTAAATACCTGCTGTTTCTGTTTACACAAACGGTGGTCATGAGTTGATGACTAAAATTGCATATGTGGCTTTGCACATGCTACAGAGCAGGACAGAAGGGGAAGCACCTAAAGACGAGTGCGAAGGGAACAGCGGATGACGTCTCCGCAGTTGAGGCCTGCATTGCCTGCAGAGTGAACTCCTGGCCGCACGCCGACGCTTCTGACACGCTCTTCAATTTCTGCAGACACCCCCCAGCATCAGCGACAGCAGCTGCAGTAGCAGCAATTACAGTAACATGTTGGCTGGGACTCTCTCACCACGAGTACACATGTTGCAACATTCTGGAGGGCCGCACCACTGAATTGCTCTCCTCCACTCCTTTGAACACGTCCCAGAAAGGCCTCTCCGCAGCTACTGCAATGTCCAGCCCTGCACAAGGATCCACATCCGCTCATAAATATGCAAATAAGATCACACAAAACAATCTCGTTTTACAGAGGGTCTTCAGACAAGCCCACAAATTATCAGATTAGAGGAAATGGATCTCAAAACAATGAGCAAGGGTGCAAAGGTTCCAAGGGGATTCGCTAAGAAGATTCACCTGTGACGCTGATGGCGGCATCGTTGAGGTGCAGCAGGTGCCAGGGCTGTGTCTGCGAGGCCTCCACGAAAAGCAGCGGCTCACTGTAGCACTCCACCACACGTATGAGCTGCATGATGCGCTGCCCGTGGGCGTGCTCATAGGCGCCCCAGATCTCCCTCACCATCAGGTCCGCCATGCTGCCTATGATCAACTGCGTCGTCATGTCGAACTTCTGCGGCTTGGAGTGACACAAGCACCTGCCACCCCAGGCCCCACATGGTCAGCGCGTGCAATGTGCATAAATTCAGTGGACTCACTCCCAAGGCATGGAATGTGCTGATGGACAAATCTGGGGTTGGTCACAGAAAGCATGGGGCAGGCCACTCACAAGGAGCCCAGGCGGTAGCCGTTCGCGGCGACCAAAGGAGTGGCGGCAAAGAACTTGACCTCCGCTCTAATGTCAGGCCTGTCCTTCACCCTGCAACCCCACACCAACATGTCTCCCTCTGCGGTCCTGCATGACTGAATAGGACACGAATCATTGCACGGGGCGATCTCCATAATGACAGTGGCACTTTGCAGACATGACTGGCAGAGGCTGCAGACCTGCCATCCGCCGCGACATCCTCTACAACAGTGATGCCTCGCTGCGCCGGCTCCAGCAGCCGGCACGCCGCTGCACGGATGCCGGGCGAGAAAGCATCGTCGCCACCGCGCGCAAACACCTGGTCCCCGTCCCGGAGGTGCAGCAGCACCGAGTCTGTCCGGAACACCGACATGGCCAGGCCCAGTATGTGATCTGCACGCACAACACCCCGGCTCTATCAAGGTCTTCTCACACATGCCTGTGGCAGCTGTCCTTCACGGTGAAGCTTCCTTCTTGTAGAAAGGAACATTCAGATGAGGGACAAGCTCGGTCATAATTGTGTGGTCTCAAGCAGTGGCGCACCAACACTGGGCTCGGGCGCCTGCTCGAGCCCTTTGTCGCTATTGCGGGCGGCCCCCAGGGACATGCGGGGAGCCCGGGGCGCCGTGGGGCCGGTGAACATGGAGTGCGCGCGCGCAGGCGGCGGTGAGCGGCCCAGCAGCATGTGCTCGGGGACGCTCATGGCAGGCTGCAGCTCCAGGACGTGCCCCGCGCCCCCCACTTCCTCATAATGCCCCGCCACAGACGCTGCAAAGGCAGACACCGCGCCGTCCTCTGCTATACTGCTGCAAGCTGGGGTAACCGGCTTGAAGGCGCTGCCGCTGCCGGCGCTTCCTTGCGTGGGGGAGCCACGTGAGGGCGGGGCCGCGCTGCGCACAGGCGGCATGGAGGAGCCGGAGGACGGCGTGCGCGCTGGTGGCAGCGGCGGTTTGCTCAGGGAGTGCTGCCGCGTGGCGTCGCTGCTCAGAGACACTGAGCGCGGGGACTGCAGATCGGCAGACCCCCGGCGTCCGGGGGAGGATGCCTCGCCCGCGTCTGCAGCACTGCTGCTGGTGGCAGCGCTCCCCTGCTGCCCCGATTCTGCTGTCCTGCGCTCAGAATCCAGGCTCCCTGGCCTGCCATTGGCGTACTGGGCCTGCCAGAATATTGCTCAGCGCTCAGTTGCTATTCAGGAGGCCCCCAGCCCTGCTCCACTCAGCCATACAGTCTTTCTAATTAAATCCGGTGTTGCTCACTACAAATCTTATGCGCATGATGGGCTGCTCAATTCCAAGAGCAGTGCAGCTGGATGAAGTCACCCGCCCTCCCTCTGAACTCCAGACGGCTACCTTGGCGATTGAAATGAAAATCATATGATGAGAGAAATCTTCCAGAGTGAGCTGCAGATGTGTGCTCCATTTTGCCTCTCCTAGCTGTCCGTAAGACAGGCTTCCTTTGGAAACGATGCCTATGAACATTTAGCCTGTCTCCTCGAGTACATGCAGGAACGCACCGGCTCTGCAGCAACCTCCGCTTTCGCCGCTTTTATACTCAAATTTTGCTCAGTATCGTTTGCTGAAGCAGAAGCACAGCCACCCATTACAAAGGATCGCTCACATCTGGACTTCCTTTAGGCCTGTAAAAAGCTGATAAAAGCATAGAGGGGCAGCTCATAACGTGCGAAGAGCTAGTGACCAGCATAGATGTGCGTCTCTGCTCCCAAGAGAAGTTCGAGTGTTCTCTGCCGCTGAACCTTGAAGTTGGATCAGGCACGTGCAACAAACCCATTCAGAAGATATATTTTTAGCTCTCATCCCAATTAAGGTGGCCTCGTTTTAGGGCACGGTATTGGTGATAAAGTTTGCGTTGTCTGCCGCAGTGAAGGGATATTGATGGCCAGATGGTAATGCAAATTATTGCAGCTGCGGAGCATGCTTGTCAGTGATGTATGCCAGCCGGCGCCATGATCCGCATGCATGCAATAGTGCCTGCGCATGCCATGACTCATTTGGAACCGTGAGTGCAGCGCATTGGATGACTCTCATTTCATCCACCACGGGTGCCCTGTAGTGTGCGCATGGTGCACGCGCGTGCGCGCAGTGTCCTCACATGAGAACAATTGAGCCCAGATCTTGCAGAGCCAGTTTATGATTAGCCAGACTATTCTTGCAAAGTACAACTTGTACTTTCTTGAAGAAACGCTTTCAGCTGACAATATCATAGGGCCTCCACTGAAGCCCCCCCGCTCAATTTACCAGCATGCTCACCTTAATCACCCATAGAAAGCGCGCTCATTTGATATCAACTGTTCAACAACTTGTTGAAATGCCATTGCAGAGGCATTTGCAAATGATGCTTTTCACTGCAAGACAACACCCTAAAGAGATGGACATGTATTACTAGGTCGAGCAATCCAATGGTGTATGCTAAATGACAGCAAACCTACTTCAGGCGTAATTTCTGACGCAGCAGCACTACTGCCTGCAGCATACAGGATTTCCAAGTGCCAGAGACACTTCTATCAGTCATTTTGCTGTTAGAGAGCTTCATTCATAACACTTTCGTGGAAAGCAACAGTCAGACAAAGAGTGCAGAAAGTTGACAGACCAGCCAGAAGCGTTCTACAGCCATAAGCCTGGTCTTTGTTCTTGAGATGCGTCGCATTGCTCATCTTCCTAGGCAACAGATACGGCAGCAGGTGCTCTTGCCAGTGAGGGTGCGGCTTCCAAGATTTTGTAGGCGCACATCCGGCCTGACAGGGTGGCGCCCTCCCTGCAGCACAAGCATGCAGCCCATCAGCTCTTTGATCAAGGTCTGCACGGCAGATTCAGGAAGGCCTTTGAACAGCAAATCTGACACTCTTGTGGGACACTCCAGGGATAATAGCACATGAAGGAGGAACATTGAGTATGTGAGGGCCATTACATGCTGTCGATGTAGTCCTGCTTGGTGTAGGAGCCTGCAAGGAACATGCGCTTGACTGGGGTCTGCTGGTCTGGCCGGAAGGGGTCCATGCCCGGCCCCTCATTGTACAGGGACTGCCCGATCTTCACGATTGAATGCCACGTCACCTCCAGGCCCTTTGCTGTGGGGAACAAGCGCAGCACCTGCAGCCACAAGGTGGATGAGTAATGCATTGTGCTGGCCGCGAGGCCAGACGCTACACCAAGAGAAAGGTCTGCAAGGCTGTTGTTCCCGCCATCTCGTGCCAAAAGCGACACATCGTCATGTGTGGAAAACGATACACGAGGGTGCACAGGCATCTTGAGAATGTTGGCTCACCTGCTCGTGGACCTTGGCGGCGATTTCCTCATTGGGAAGAGGCATGTAGGGGTCGGCAGGAGTCAGCACACACTGCAGCAGGCTGCCCTGCCCCTCCTTATAGTACTCCACTGGTGAGGTCACGGCCAGATCAGCGAAACAGGAGAAGTCAGCGTCTGCACTGTATAACAAGTTGTCCATTCCTTGGGCACCCTGCAAAGACAGACGAAGGTATTCAGACAGACATGTGACACATGATATTCTGTCTGTTCCTTGCACACAGACTTGCCTGCTGCATTTGCTTGCAGCAGATGCGGCATTGTGTGGGTGTAAAGCTGCTGAAAACTCGCCTTGGTGAGATCCCTGAGTTTGGCAGGGTCCTGCAGCTCTGTGACCCATCCATTGTAGCGCAATTGTACTGTGATCACTGGCACGCCCGTCAGTGTGAAGATTTTGTCAAAGAGCGGCCACTTCCGCCATTCCTGCGGTACTAACCGCTTGGCACCTGCAGCCAGGCAGGGTCTTAGTCTCATATCCGGGGGTACTCAATATACCGTAAAATCGACCCATGTGGATGCATTCCCACAAAGAAGCCCTTGAGGAGATCAAATTGTTCTGGTGACTTCGCAATGCAGCCCACCTGGCACGTCCAGTGCAGCAACGTAGACATCAGCCTTAGCGATATGCTCGACGCCAGCCCTTGTCAGGCGCAGCCCAGTCACTTCCGTTTCACCGTTGCCCGCTTCCTCATAAAGAATTTCTCGGCAGCCCCATCGCGTGTGTATTCTGCCACCCCTGCACGATAATTATGAATGTCAGGTGCTTGCCAGGCCAGGCCTTTCTTTGACGGCAGTTGCAGCAGAGAGCACTTACTTGGAAGTAGAAGCACTTACTTGGATGCTATGTAATCTGAGATGGGTGCCAGCAGGCGGTCTGCAGGTGAACCGTTGAGCATGCGCAGCGCGGAGGCGTCTGTCTTGGTTGCGAAGAACTGGAAGATGGACAGCATGCAGCGAGCGCTGATGTCGTCACACGACAGAAAACCCAGCGCATACGCCACAGGGTTCCTGCAGCCACACAGATTCATAAGCAACCCATGTCCCACTCCCAAGCCTTTTTTCCAGAGCAGAGCCCAAGACAACTGCAGATCAGAATTGATGAAAAGCAACCACCACACGGCATGCGCAGTGCATCCTCAGGCACGTATATCCGCTGGTTCAGAGTTTCTAAGAGCGTCAAAGTGGCTGCATGGCTGGCACGCACCACATGCGGTCGATGGAGGCCTGGCTGCCGCCGTGGCTCTTGAACCACTGTGTGAAGGACACACTGTCCAGAGCGCGCACAGAGCGCATGCCGCCCTCCGGGTCAAACAGCGCCCTCACCACTGGCGAGGTGCCCAGCGCCAGTGAATTGGCCACCTGCCCACACATCCTGACCATGAAAAAACACCGCCGGGATATTTCTTGGACAAAGACCATTCTACTTTAACAAGTGCTCCTCGTATGGTCTGTGGGGCAAAGGAAGCTGAAAGACTACAGCATGCAGCGGACCTTGTCGAGAGTTGACAGCTGCGGCGTGGTGAAGAAGGCTTTGAGGCCGTGGAAGGGGGCGCCGATCTTCATGTTCCCCAGGAAGAACCGGAAGTCCAGCTCGCGCACGTCGCCGCCAGTGTTGACAAAAGTGTGCACGTGCTCTTTGAGCAGCAGGTTTTGCAGCACGCCGCACTTGGCCATCAGCCTGAACAGGTTGAAGTAGCAGCCAAAGAACTGCGGACAGGCACACAAGCGCTGTTTCAGAGACTGCCTGACCCGTCCGTACTGCAGTGAGCATAGATGAGGGAGCAGAAAAGTTCAAGATTGGCATGGGGAGCACACCACATGTAGCCCCATCTCAACATGGTTGCCATCCTTCTGCCAGCTGGCAACCTTTCCGCCAATGAATGGCCGTGACTCATACACATCCACCTCATAGCCCTGATCCAGCAGCTCCACAGCAGTGGACAGCCCGGCCAGCCCACTGCCCACAATTGCCACCTTCAACTTTGGGGCACCCTGCAGGCATGCAGGACCACTCAACACAGTCGAAAACAGGAGGAACAAAGCCCTTCTTGCAGTTGCAGCAACCATCAAAGTGACGAAAGCAAGGAGTTGTGGCGCTCACAGGCGCTATGTTGGGGATTTCAGGGAAGAGCGATCGCAGGGGAGCATCCTTAAGTCCCACATCATCTACACCAGGCTCTGTGCGCCCCAGTGGCGCCGCTAAGGCAGCAGAAACTGCACAAACAATACGTCACCAAATTGCTGATCACCGGCGTAGAAAGAATCAGAAACAAGCATTGACGATCGTCAGATTGTCAAAGGTATATTGGCAGAGAACTCGAGGCCAACGACCTGCCACACCATAGCTGCCCAAAACTAGACCACTTACCTTGCCTCCTGGCGTGTGTATGCTGGATAGGACGCAAAGATGATCGCCTGTTTGTGAAAAAGAAACAAGAGTGCTGCGCACTCAACGTGGGCCTGACATTCATGAGCCTGTATGTTTCACTCGCCATTGGTGTTCTCATCAACTCACGGTCGAGAAATGAGAAGCTTCACATTGAGGAAGCACAATGCATTGGAAAACAGTAAATTTAAGAAGGAGAAATTAGTGGAGATCCAGTAAGGAAGAAATAAGTTCTAGCCCATCGCGGACGTATGGATAGAGATAGAGGTCGCCACGTCGATGGTGATGATGATGAGATCACATGGGAACTCTTATTCGACAGCTAGGCAATAACTGAAGTCTGCTTAAAGCATTGGTGCTATTACTCGTATTTCTGCTCGCTGTGGAAACCCTCTGCACAGCCTTCCTCTCGTTGATTGCACGATTTGAAGGTATTGGTTATCACAGATGGCAGATGGCGGTGCTCCTCGTGTGGAGATCAAAACAACGCTGGGAACTTTTGAAGTAGAACTATATGTGAAGCACGCTCCACGCACATGCAAAAACTTCTTGGAGCTGTCTCGAAGAGGGTATTATAACAACACTGTGGTGAGGCCATCAGTTGGTTCCAAGAAGCTTTTACAATGAAGCGTGGTAGGTGGCTCTGGGTCTGATGTTTCCACGCGTCTGCACAGATGCACAGGATTATAAAGGACTTCATGATTCAAGCAGGAGACCCCACAGGTATGTTCGAACAGAAGATTAGTGTGATCTCCCAGGACCTGAAGTGAAATTGCTTAAAGGTGTCATCATGCATAGTACGTGTCGTCCACAGGCACGGGGAGAGGGGGAGAGTCCATCTTTGGTGGAAAATTTGAGGTATGCTATTGTCTGGTCCAAGCTTAATGGTTGTGCAAGACCCTGAGATGCTTCATCGTTCACTTTGCAAAACTTGACAGAGATGGCTTGGGTTCATTGCAGGACGAGATACATCAACAGTTGCGTCACACAGGAGCGGGCATCTTGAGTAAGCGGTCCCACTGGCAATCCTTGGGTTTTGCATTGCATGTGTAAGCATGTGAAAATGCTTCATCTTTCAGGATGTCAGGCCAGTCCAAACCATCCCTTATGTTGTCTTCCAGGTATGGCCAACTCAGGCAAGGACACTAACGGCAGCCAGGCAAGCTCCCGCTCTCTCACTTGCATCTGGTTGCAAAGAGCATGGCGTTAATACTGGCAACTTTATACCATTTTGTCAAATCTGATGGCTGTGTGCAGTTCTTCATCACACTCAATCTCACACCGCATCTTGATGGGAAGCATACAATTTTTGGGCGTGTCTGCAACGGGATGGGCGTTGTAAAGAGGATAGGAAACACTCAAACAGGTGCCTTTTGACCAGCTATTCTTCTAAGCCTGCCACTCATGCCTCCAGTGTCCAGGTGGTGATCCAAACAGTGCAATTCTGTATCTTTCTGACGCACGTGTGCCATGTGCAGACGCTAATGATCGGCCAACAACAGCAATAAAGATTCTATCAGCAGCGCCTCTATAGCACTAGCGAGCCTGTAAGGTCTTCTTCTGTTTCCACAACTCAATGGCTCATCGTTGAGGACTCCAGTGTCCATGTTCGAGGGCGCACTTATCACTGATGTTCAACATGCTTTATGACTGGGCATTACATGGCTGGATGCATTCTGACAAGGGCCTCACTGGGAGCGTTCTCTGGTTAAGGTGTGCATATGTCTTGTGCTGATGATATTCTAGCTTGGAGCCCACTGGCAGAATTTGCAAAGCTTTTGGAGGTAGATACAATGCAGAGAGACACTTCCTATATATGTAGCTACGAGTTTGGCCGCATTTTCAGTAAAGTCCCATGTTGCGCAAAATTGTTGCATCAGCTGAGACGAGTTGGGTGTCACGGGAGGGCACCGACTGATTGCAACAGCTGGAATGAGGGGAGACTCTAGCTAGTACTATATCCCAAGCTTGCAAAGGAATTTGTGGTAGCTACCATACCTGTGAGAAATTGTAGTGCTGAACGCTAGCGCTATAGCGCTGTAGATCCTGGTTTTTAGATCAGAATCCAGGGCGCATTTCCCTCGCATTGATGCAGAAAGCCGATGTCAACATCATCCTCACAGGGAAAAGACACTGCAACAACACAGAATATTCCTCTTCTCTAAATTTTTGCAGTTGTGGGGAATTTAGAAGCTCTAAAACTGATCATCCACTTGAGTTTGTTGAGCTCTTGAGATTGATGAGCTTCTGCATCACTCCAGCTGTGAGCGTGGAAAGAATGTGCAGAATGCTAATGATCTTCTACTCATACTCCTTCGAATTTGAAGCGCCAGAGGGTATTTACAATCTCCTGGGAGATCACCCATGGCTGGGCCAGGTAGGTTGGCATATCCGGATCCCTGCTAGCTCCGCCGCAAGAAAGACCAGCTGCTACGGTATACAAGTACCTCTTATACTGCACAAAGCATGTTCCCTATCGGTGTTTCAGTACAAATACACAAGTAACAAAGACCCTGTGTCGCGGGATTTGCTACGAAACGAAATGCGTTGAGAGCTTGCAGAAACGATAAACCCCGCGCCCACGGCCAGTTGCATAGCAACTGAGAGCTCTCCCTCAGCGAGTCATACTGTCATTATCCTAGCTCTGACACTTTACATGCCCCTGCAGCACTCAAGGCATTGCAATGTTTAAAAACAAACTGATCCTCGCGGAGATGTCAGCATTAAACGCCAGAGCGTGAAAGTTTCCACAGGTGGACATTCTGCAAATAAATGATGATGCTTAATCCAGGTCGCCGTTACTGCACCCTGACAGCAGCCCCTGCTGCCAGCTGGCTGTTCATCGCCTGGTCCAGTGTCTGCTGGACTCCAACACTCTGAGCCATGTGGTTCTGCTGTGACGCCTGTTGCTGCATGGTGGCCTCCCCCTGTGAGGGTGACGGCGCTGAAGCTGATGCATGCATGCCATCCCGGTCAGCATCTGGCGCAGCAGGCAGGAAGACAGAGTCTGCAGGGCCGTTGGGCTGCTGGTTCCTGCTGTCTGCCTGGCTGTCGCTGGGCTGGCTGGATGCTGCGCCACTGTTGGAGTTGCCGCTGATCTCCCCTGACAGCTCCAGGGCCCTCGCCTCCTGCGCGGTCAGGAAGCGGCCGCCCGCCCCGCGTATGCGCCGCGTCGCGTGGTTATGCCGTGACTGGTGCAGGTAGGGCTGCGCATGGGGACAAGATGTCAGCGCATGCCAGTGCAGCAGGACAGACGCAGTGCTTCAGCCCGGAGAACCAGGCAGCATCTATCTATGTAACAGCACATGTGAAGCATGCATTGGCATCTTTTGATTCTGTGCCGGCAGCAGTCAGAGGGCCACTCACTCTGCGTGTTTTGATCAGCTTGTTTTCTGCTTCTGCCTTGGCTCGCTGCTGGCGTCGCCTCAGTATGCAGTGGTATTGCTTCGCATTGACGTACACCGGCTCCTCTTCCATGATTTCTGTGGGGAGTGCCAAGCGGGCCTGGCCACCGGCCACCGTCGGTGCTGCTGCCGCCTGCAGTTGTCAATACACAGCTATCTCTAGCGTGGACTGAACACCTGTTGAGTTTTTGTCCACCATGGATCCGACACGGGTTAGCTATGTGCAGCTATTGGCTGACAGGATGACGCCAATGACAGTGAGGGGGTGAGGGACGTACCACCGGCTGGTTGTATATCAGGCTGCCATAGTACGGATCATACTGGTAAGGTCCCTGCACAGTATAACAGCCGTTCAACCGGACATGCCCATATTCATCACAACTGGAGCACCTGAATTGCATGCATGCCACAGGCAGATATTTCAAAGGTATCTTACCTGCGGATAATAGTATTCAGGCGCGGCAACAACGCCTGACACAGCGGCCTGTGCACCACCCTGAAGCATTCCTGCTTCATACCCTGCGTCCACATTAAAGAATTTGTCCACAACTGCATACCGGGCGATCTCAGAGCTTCAATCAAGGCAATGATGATGTCACACCTGCAACTGCGGGCGGCCCATGCAGCCCCATCCCGGACTCTGCCGCGCCATCTGTTGCCAGTGCTGATAGGTTTGTGGAGCCCTCTGGCTGTACAATCAGCGCTCTGCTGAATGCTTGGGCACTTGCATCACTGAGACGATCGCCAGAGGCACTCAGGTCGTGACTGCTCCCCGCATTTGACGGGAGCATAGGTGAAGTCCGTGATGAAGGAAGGGTCACGCTTACGTCGACGTGTTTCTTCGACCAGACAATCTGCCCCAACAGGTTGGTGTTGCTTTCAGTCCAGCCCCCCTTTGTGGTGCTTCGGAGAGGAAATGAGCCCTGGAGATTTCACATCATGCCAGAGAGGGCAATCAGTGCCAACTGGCAGCCCTCTGTGGAGTATGTGCTCAAATGAGGTTTTAAGCGCCCTTGATGACAAGAATATTGCAAATTGACACCAAGTGGGCACTGCCAGACGTCGCCGATGGGCAAATTGAGCGGCTGCTATGGCTTTGGAAGGGAGTGAGCCTCGCTCTGCCTGCCCAATTTCCTTGCGTAACGCAAAATTCGACGCGAATCAGAACGCTATCTTTTTCAAAACCCTAGGTAAAACCTACCATTTTGCGGGGAGGTTAGAGGGTTTGGAAATAACTAATCTCCAGCCCTAAATTCTGGATGCCCTGATAATCTAGACGGTAATCTTCTTCATCCTCTTCTTATGACCCAGCAGGACAGCACAAACTTGAAGTGAGCACTGAGAACTCTTGCATGCAGTGTTGTCTCTGTGCATTGAGAAGGTAGCATGGCCATGGCCATGGGACTCCCGATCGGATCATCACGATGATGACATGCACCAAGGCCGCCTTCAGCCGCGCGCATCTTGGCCGGAACCCATGCATTTGCGCCGGAACCCATGCATGTGAGCACGCCACCGGCCGGTGATACTGCCGGTGTGGACACCGTCGCCATGTCATACATTATGTAGCAGTTGGTACCCCCGCGTGCGCACGGCATCAAATCAGAAGTCAGCGTGTAGCCCATCTATGCCATCAATCACATCTCCATGAACAGGATGACGCTTGGTCTGTCTTCAAGACAAAGTTTGCAGATTGGTCATCGCATAAAATGACTACTTTGTTATGTCAGTCTTCAACTTACATTACAGAATATGGTGTATTGTAACGGCCATGAACTGGGTCAAGGCACCCTGTCGCACAGATTATGTACCATGTTGACTAGAGCCAGTGACTCGAATTCACTGGCGCGAGCATAGTGCCAATTGGCGGCATTGGCTCCATTAATGGCTTCATGCTGGCGTCAAGATGAACCTGACATTCACTGAATGCATCTCAGGCAAGAAACAGAAGGCAAAAGCACTGCTGAGATGATTTCAAAAAGGATAAATAACAGACACACGACCTCGATCTAATGCCAGGATCGCAGATATAGAAACCCATGGCATGCAATTGTCAATGAAGCTGTAGGAAACCAATGCTTATTTGGCATGGCCATTGAGATTTGCCAAGCAAATCAGCTGACAGATAAGTAATTTGGCAATGGCCCTTAAAATTTTTTCAAGAAATGCTGGAAAGGTTGAAAGGAGATTACTCAATGCTGACAGATCAAGAGCATACGCACTGCTCTTCAGAGTTCTTTGCATATGTCCAATATCCAAAGTACTCACTTCTGACTGCAAGTAATACTCTCTTCTGATTCTAAGAGATCAAACCTCCGTTCTGAATCTGTGCCTTGGTGCTTCCCTTGAACTGAGCTACAGCTTTCTCAGCAGGGATCAATTCCGCAGTGCCGCCAAACTCTGTGGGTAGCACCTGCACATGTAATAGCAGCAAACATCAAGATGCTTCAGACTCAATTGATGCACATCACCAAAATAGTGAAGACCATCCGGAAAGGTGTCAATTTACGGCTGAAAAAGATGCTTATGGGCAATTGCCAGAACTGAAAATGTGGCTGCTTTAGATTGTCACCTCTGGAGGAATGATGCTCTGGATTTCTTTTGCCCCTGAGGAGCCGTACACAAAAATCACCTTCTTCTTTGTCTCTGGATCAATGAAAGGGCTGACTGCGTGCCAGAGAGCCCAGAAAATTGTCGGAGCTTCATACATGTAGAGGGCCCCAAGCCTGCCGCATGCACCAGCACACATCAGATGGATGCAATGGCCATTGTTGGTACACCTGGACAACACAGCCAGCATAGAATACCTCCGCACCTCTCAGGATAATGGTTTTGCAGGAGGTCAAACACAGCCCGCAGAGCACCAGCGTCCAAGCAGTCCATGCCGATTCCTTCATATAGTGCCACCACCCTCTTAGACACTTCTCGGCGAAGTAGTGGGTCTCAAAAAGAGACGAGCGCGCCTGTATAATAAAATTGTGGGCGCACCACGCATGTCAAAGATGCCGATGCCTTTTCCGTCCGGATTGCGCACTGCATCATGCAGCTGAATCTGCTGCTCCAAACTGTAGCAGATTAAACGCTTGGTCTCGTCCAGATCACGGGTTGACTTGCTGTGCCGTGCTGTCAGCAGTATAATAATACCGCGGCCAAACTTGTCACAGCCTTGCACGAAGACCTTTTGAGCAGCCAGCTCATTCTTGATCTCTTCCTGCAATGCATACAGACAGCGCATGATCAATGCCTATTGCATGCAGGAATGCTTCAAGGCAATCATGCAGGGCTGCCAGATTTCAGAGGTAGGTTACTAGTAAACTACCTGTGAGATGCTTCCATTTAGAAAGAACACTTTCCTCCATCCAGCATGCTCTCTAAGCCGCTTCTCTGCTTTGGGCACATTGTATTTTTCAGCCCGCAAGAAGCGCAACAGAAGGGCTTCGAGGCCTCCCTTATCTTGCAACCCTTGCTCTCCACCGCTGTAAAGGACAAGCAGAGACTTGTAAGGAACAGAGAACACTTGATCAGCTTTCCCTTGGATACACCGAGTTGATTGTTCCTGGACGCATTTCATTTCGATATAACAGGCAAACAGCTGATACACACCTCCGAAGACTTGCTTCAACATCGGATCCGCTGATGTTCTTGATGAGGTGTTTCAATGCTGATGCCTTATCCTCTTCTTGCACCTATGGGCAACGCCAGATCACTTCACAGATCAGCAATTGACAAGCCCTCTCCCAATCAAAACAATCCCAGACACCTCGCATACCTCAGATCCCTTGAGAAAGGAAAGCATTTTCAGTGATTTCAGATCAGTCCGTCGATGAGCAATAGATGCTGATCCAACACGCCTTCTAAGAAGACACTCCCAAACCAGTGAGGCCCATACAAAGCTGAAGTGACGCCCTGCTATCCCTGTCAAACGCTGATTGATGTTATCTAGCCCGATTTCGAGTGTTGTTGTCGTGAGAATTCACTACAGCACTGTCACTCGGATTCCCCAAGGCAATGGATTCGCCAACCGGTGACATCACGTGGAAGCTTCCACGTGGGCCCACGAGGGATAAATTCGAAATGCACAGCCCAGGGAGCCCAAGAAAGCAGGTAGCAGAAAGCTGATTAATGTGAGCATCACATGACACTGCAAATATCTTCGATGTGGCATAGCTGACATTTGACCTGTGTAAGTTATTTCTGCCTTCCACTGGTTCCTTGTGTCTCACAGCAGCATCTTCTGCTATAGTCGAAAGACCTTCCTGTGATGGGGCCCCCCAGCGATGATGCTGACCTCTACACCAACGCAGAAGCAAGACTTCGCTTTGAAGCATACAGGTACGACGAGTTTCCTGTGAGTTTGAGAGAAATTTTATCTTTATTGAAGTTCACTGAAACTGTCACTCATTGTTATATTGTCTAAGATCATTGGGCTTTACACAGCCGACTCCAAGCAGCTGCTGTTGCTTTTGGAGAATCTCTGCCGATACCAGAGATCGTAGCTATCGGAGGGCAGGTGGGCACCAATCCCTTCGAGTCGCTGCCATTGCATGAGACAGGGGTTTTGCAACCACAATACTCCAGACAATAATGCTTTGTTTTACATCCTTGATGCCGTCATTTGTAACCTTGATCGATGGCTTGTACTTTACTGGCTGTTCTGCCTGTCGTAGAGCGATGGGAAGTCTTCACTGTTGGAAGCATTCCTTGGATTCAGGTTCAACGTCAGGTGTGCTTGCTGATTTGAGAACTGGAAACAGTTCAAACGAAGCTTATTTTGCAACGCTGGTTTAAGTGTCTTCAGATCTTAAGCATAATAGCTGATTGTTGTCCAGGGAGGTGGAGATGGGCACTCGCAGGTGTGCATCATTGCCATTGCAGACCTCCCTTTGTAAGATCGAAGAAATTACTACATGCCTCCCCAACTGGCAAAAAACTAATTAAAGTATGTTGTACAGGCCCCTCATTTGCCTAATGGTCCACGATCCCACAGCGGAGACACCGCGCTGCAGACTTCAGGCAGAGGACTCTGAGGAATTTGGCTCGCCCATATACCCTGAGACTGCAGTGGCTGAGGCAATCAGAGAGATGACTGAGGCCCACCTGCGCCAAACAGGAGGCATGTGCCTGCACATGCACCCATTGCAGCATCTGAATACCAGCAAATCTTATCAGTTGGGAAAAACCCCAAGACAGAGGTTCAGCAACTGTGTGCACTGCTGGGACAGGAACCGTGTCAGCCAAGCCAATCGTGCTGCGTGTTGAGTTTGCGTATGCGCCCAATCTGACCATAATCGACACACCTGGATTCATCCTCAAGGTGCGCCAAATTGAGCCCCTCGAATTTGCCAGATCATCTCCTGTATATGCTGCTCTTGATCCTCCTTTTGATGCTGTGGGTTCTGACGGGGCTGTGAGCACAGGCGAGGCAGGGAGAGGGAGACAGCACTCCCAATGACATCTTGGAGATGGTCAAGGCTCAAGCTGCTCCTCCCAACAGGCACGTGCCTGTCCATGTACATTTTGCCAGTCCCAAATTCCATGGAGAATGGGTAGAGTGAAACAGCGTTTTTGGGTGCAGGTTGATCCTCTTCCTCCAGCAGAGCAGCGTCGAGTGGTGCAGCTCCCTCTGGATGCATGTTGTCCAAGAGCTTGATCCGCACTTCCAGAGAACTGTGAGTGTGGCATGCCACTGCTCATGCCAACTTGAACATATACACATCCATCACTTTCAGCCAGATGTAATGATTTCTGCTCTCTTACGACATGAAACATGACATTTTGCCCGTGACAATGTGAAATCACAGCCGATGCCTGATGCTTGCTTGTTGCCAGATCGTGGTGGCCAGCAAGTTTGACAACCGCCTCAAGGAATTTGCAGAGCGCTGGGAGGTGGACCGGTACCTGTCTGCTGCAGGCTACCTGAGCGCAAACGTGAAGCCCTTCTTCGTGGCGCTGCCAAAGGTGTGCACTCATCAGCATTGCTGACTGCTCTCTGATTCTCTTCAATATACATGGCTTTGTTGACTGACCGGGTGTGGTAGTGGTAATGTGGGGTGCATGTGTGCAGGAGCGCACCATCATCAAGAGCAGCGAGTGGAGGGAGCAGATTCAGGCCGTGGACAGGGATTGCCTGCAGCACCTGCGCAAGGAGATCGCTGGCGGTTTTGACGAGGAGCGCTTTGGATCCTGCATCGGCTTCGGCAACCTCAAAAGGTGCCTTGCATGCGTGCCTGACAACGTTGCGTTTATCATCACAACACCGCAGCAGAATTTGAACATCACTCATCGTGCTGAATCATGTTTTCGTTTAGCACTTTGATCGTTTCCTGTAGGTACTTGGAGGAAGAGTTGGCCCGGAGGTACAGGGATGCAGCACCGGCGACACTGGCGTTGCTGCAGGAGCGCTCCAACACTCTGGCAGCCGAGCTGGCGCAGTCCGAGTCAAAGCTGCATGACATGCAGGACACGGCTTCCCTCAGGCGACTGGGTATGCCATGACCCCCCCTTTACAGCCTTACATTTCGCATGCATATATGACCAGCAGTGATAATGCAGCTGGCGTGATGACATGGGTCCGGTGCGCAGCCATGAAGCAGGTGGGAGGCGCGGTGACGAGCTTCCAGGAGATGCTGCTGGAGGGCGTTGCCTCACCCGAGCTCATGCAGCACGGCCTCACACTGGAGGAGGAGCGCGCAGCCAGTGGCACCCCTCAGGTCACCATCCAGAACATTCTCCTGTGGCCCACCCTCTTGGACTTCTCGTCGACGTTATACTCGCCGAGGATACTGACTGCAGCTCTTGTCTTGCATGCCTGAAGAGTGCTGGATTATGTGCGCGAGCTGACTGTGCTGCTGTGTGCGGGGACCAGTGGCCGGGAGTGCAGGGCGCGGCGGACGTGGCGAACGCAGAGCTGCGGCTGCTGGGGGGAGCCTCCTTCGAGCGCAGCATGGCCGACTTCCAGGCCGCCGTCACCCAGCTCCCCTTCCCTGGCGGTGAGCCCCTCCCAGCTGGCGCTTTGGGGGACCGCTACATGCACTCACCCTGGCTGTCGCTTATGCTGCGGACTGTGCCCTTCTCATCCCAGTGCTCCTATTTTCCTGGAGGGCAGAGCACGTGCCGGATGTCTGACAACACACGCGCCCATTGAAGATGAATGTGATGCAAAAAACCAAGTCTCTTGTTCAAGTGCGTCTGGGAAGGCACGAGCGCACAGCTGAGAGGGTGTGCCAATGGGTGCAGTGGGTCACGCGAGCGTGGCAAATGTGCTGCTGTCGCTGAGCCTGAAGGGAGCGGGTGGCACGGCGGCGGCTGCGCGGGCGGCGCAGGAGGTGGCGCGGTCGGCGGCGCGGACGCTGCTGCTGCCGCTGCTGGACCGCCTCATCGCGCGCCTGGCTGCCGTCCTGCTCCGCACCTGGCACATCGCCGTCGACCACGCCGCGCCCCAAGGTGGGGCATCATCCTGGGGGGTCAATTGGTCAGAGCTTTTTAGCAGTCGTTTCCGAGATCACCGGAGAGAATTTGCAAAGACGCCACCTCGGGCCCACCCCGGCCCCACGGTGGCACCGGCCCTTGCAGACTTGTCTCCTAGCTTTGACTGCGTTGAACGTCAGAGTCGTATTGGTCGCAACCTCCCCAATCCAAGACAAGCTGAGATCACTGTCGTCTCCGTGATGCGGCAGTGTCGCGTGGAGCCATGGAGTTCTTGGCACTTGGCTGAGATGATGTAGACGCTGTGAATTTTGCTGCTTGATGGTGCTTGGTGAGATTTTTAACGGGGATTAAACGGGGGTGCGCAGACAGCGCGCTGCGGCCGTACGTGGCGTTCAACGCGGAGCTGCGTGCTGCGTTCCAGGCGTTTGTGGGCGGCCTGGAGGAGCACTGCCGCGGCATCGTGCGCCACCAGCTCGACGTGGCCACCAGCGCGTACGCTGCCAAGGCCCACTCCGTCGCCGCGCTCAGCCTCGCGGACGACGATGACTGCGAGGAGAACATGCCACCTGCGCCCACCCAAGTCCTGCACGACAGGTATGGCACCCTCTAGCTGAGCCTCCCCTTGATGTCTTGTCTGCCTGCAATAGTGAGGCTGGAAGGAGGCAGGAGGTAGGCGAGGATCGCTGAGATGTGTGATGTGTTGGGATCAAGTAGATGATACACTGCATGCATGCAGGGACATGATGGCGGCGAGCCAGATGACGGTGCCTGAGACACCGTCGCCGGAGGTGCTGGCCAACACCCGGCGCGCGCGACGGCCTCTGGCCTCCTTCCAGACCACGGCCACATCCAAGCCCGCCAGCAACTCAGTGCGGACCCCTCTTTCCCATCCCGCCCCCCCAATTCGCCCTGAACAACTTTTTCTATATCTTGCAGAGGGATTTGACTTCAATGCTTGTCAGATCCCTTGACAAGGGTGTGCCTCTGGTGCACATGGCTCGGAGCACGGAAGTACTGTCCTTCAAGATTTCCAAAGCAGCAAGGTATAATTATGGAGGACTGTAGTTCCAAAAGGTGGTTAAACATGCCGGTTGTGGTGGCTGCAGCTTTGCTAGCCTGCCATGTAGGTAATGTAAGCCATCAGGCGGTAAGTAGTCTCAGAGCCGTGACATGAGTGTTGATGCTGCAGGTGAACAAGACGTACAGCAGCGTGTGCGCGATGGCGGAGCGTCACTTCATGGCAATCCGGCGCAGCGTGGCGGCCGAGGAGGCCCCTGCGACGCTGAAGGCCGCCTTCCTCGAGCCCATATCGCGCCGCCTGGCCACAGACCTGTCCATCCACCTCTTCGCGCGCACCGATCAGCACTTCATGACCTGGTTTGCATGTGAGCCCCGCACACCACCGACACTGGATGCTTTGACAACAGAGCCCGGTTCAGCACTGTTGCAGCATCCTGTGTTGCATGGCTTCAAGACTACTGTTGTGGAATCCACAGATATCAGGGATCATTTCTGGTAACAACTGAGTAGTGTTTGGGCGGACTGGCAAAGGGCAAAGTTGGGCTGAGGCAGTTGTGTGGTGCAGCTCCTGGGGCGGTGGAGGTGCTGACTGCAAAGAGGGACGGCCTGGCACGGAGGGTAGAGGGACTGGTCAGGTGCAAGAATGAGTTTGCGGAGCTGGCGCGCTGCTTGTAGCCAGTTTGATATCGCACATGAGAAGACCTGGTAAACCTGACACCGCACTTGAAATCTGTTCATGTATGAAGTGCATCTTGATCTAAATTCGTTACCATGCTGTCAGATCTGAGTCTAGACTAGTCTGTACTGCACGAAGATCTTAGAAAGTCACAGAACCTTATTCAGATCGTATCCGCAAGCCTCTTTACAATCACCTATATATTTGTCGCTGTGAGCGAGGTTGTCAGCAGAGTCTTATTCGTCGCACTCTATGATACTCGCATCAGTTAGTCAACAAATGAGCGTAACATGGTCAAACATATGTAAAGTCAGTGCTAAAACATGGAGCGTTGCACTTAATGCCAACTGCGCCAACGAATGCAACAAGTAGACATGATACACAGGGTCATGCACATTCGTCCTCCTATAAAGAATAGGGACAGGCAAGGGCAGCGGCCCACATTGGAACAAACCGTTTGTGGTGGATAATTCACATGATACATCAAGCATGAGCACCGGGGTGCGCAGGCATCGAGATGTCCAGCGCAAAATTGAGAGCTGATGGCAGCAAAGCAACAGAGAGCTGCATGAGCGGCTCTTTCAAAAGTCAGAAATCCTCATCCATTGTAAAAACATAGGCCTGCCGCTCTCCAGCTGGCTGTGCACCATTCATCACCCCGGCCCTCTGGTACTCGCCCACCCGCCTCTCAAAGAAATTGGTCTTCCCCTGCACGCACCACTCTCTTGCTCAGAGCACTGTCCCAGGAATGTAAGCCTTGCTGGCTTCTGCAACCAGATATGTACTCCCGCAATCTATTCCAAACATACATTGGAGCATGCACGTAATCACAGGCGAAGAGTGTTCCATGGTGAAGGCGCAACAACCCACTGCCTCCTGCCTTCAGGCACAATTTCAGTAAATTTGCACTCCAAATTCCAAGGACCAAATCAGCTAATTGCACGTGAAGAGTGGCCCATGCAAGAAGAGCACCTGCAGGGAGATCATCTCCATCCAGTCGAATGGGTTGGCGGTGTTGTACAGCTTCTCACAGCCCAGGGCCACCAGCAGGCGGTCGGCCACGTAGTCAATGTACTGGCGCATGAGGTCAGCGTTCATGCCCACCAGCGCGCAGCTAAGCGCCTCGCAGCAGAACTCGTGCTCCAGCTCCACCGCCTCCCGCACTATCCTGTACACCGCCGCCTGCGACACCCAGCACCTCCAGTAAGACTCCAATACTTTGTCACAAAGTGATGCATTGGCAACTTGATGTGTGCCGCCATGGGGTCTCTCCACATCATCGTGAAGTTGAGCCCCTTGACAGTCCTCTTGGGGCTTGTCACAGAATTTATAACGGCTTCTCTGACACCCTGTCTCTATGCCCTCCACATGCAGCTCATGAAAGCGCACGCAAAGGTGAGTTGTGGGCACATGGGTGCGCACCTGGTCGAGGGGGTGCTGCAGTTGGCTGTACAGGAGGCAGGCAAAGTCGGTGTGCAGGCCCTCGTCGCGCGAGATGAGCTCGTTGGAGAAGGTGAGCCCGGGCATGAGCAGGCGCTTCTTCAGCCAGAAGATGGCGCAGAAGGAGCCGCTGAAGTGGATGCCCTCCACGCAAGCGAACGCGACCAGCCGCTCGGCAAAGCTCTCCCCACCGCTAATCCATCGTTGCGCCCACTCCGCCTTCTTCCCCACGCACGGCACCGTCTGGATAGCCTGTGCAGACAAGCGCAGCAAGCACCCCTCAAGATTGCCAAGTATCTGCAGCATTACTATACTGCAATCTGCCTCATGCAGCCCCCCCTTCCCTTGGCAGTGCCTGGCTACAATTCTTCCCAGCAACCGTCACAGCATGGAATCCAGGCAAGCCATGCCTGAGTTGACAAATGTTTCCAAGGCTGCTTTTAGAGAGGGCAGCATGGCATCTGGCAAATAGAGGGCATCTAGAGGAGCTTCTGGCATCTGAGCGGAGTATGCTTGCACTGGCAGCGGGGTGAGAGGAGGCGGCCGCGCACCCTCAGCATCTTGTCTTTCTGGTCCACATCCCGGATGTAGTGATCTAGCAGCAGGCTGTACATCTCGCTGTGCACATTCTCGATGGCTATCTGGAAGCCATAGAACGCCCTCGCCTCCGGAATTTGGACCTCTGTGGCGGCATTCAGCACACTAAGTTGCTGCTCTGCATTCTGCCGCAATTTTGCAAGCTGCAGATTTCGGAGAGTGGTCAGAGCTTCTGAAGGTTAACTGCTACCGAATTAAGTACCTGACATGAAGCGGACAGCCAAATTCTCCATCACAATCCCGTCAGAAGCAGCAAAAAAGGCCAGGATGTGCGTGATGAAGTGTCTCTCGTCATCTGCGCGGCACAGCCCTCAGCAACCTTGTCTACAAGTTCCCGCACACACGTTGACCTTTGTGCTGGAACGCTGCTACAAGTGGGAGCCAACTTCACAACGGATCATGCTGCACCGATGGAATCTGAAAGCATGCAGGCTCAATAGCTCGCATGTTGCATCGCCACCGCACCTGAGAGTTTCTCCCAGTCGCGCATGTCCTGGGACAGGTCAACCTCCTCTACCGTCCAAAAACTCGCTACTGCCTTTTTGTACATTTCAAAAATGCCTTGGTATCTGCGCATGCATCACTCTCACACTGAAATGGGCCATGAAACTCACAGATCGCGTCACTCACGACATCAGGCTCCTTTCACCTAGGACACCTAGGACACACCTGTCAACATCCATGTCAAACAAATTTGATCCAGCCTGGACCCAATTTGTGATTTTTGCATCCCAGTGACAAGGAGATGCCAACTCTTTACGCATGGCAGCATGTTGCAAGGATCTCACCTCACTGGGTACATTACAAAGCGCTCCCCGTTTGGAGAGAGAAGAGGCTCATCGCTCTCTTCGTTTCTCGAGGAGTTTGAGGATGATGGTGACATCACATCTATGTCAGCACCAGAAGGCCTGCCATCCTCAGCCTCGCCAACATCTGCACTCCTCGAATCATGCTCTGCCACGTCTCGTGGGGTTGCAACGTCTAGCTTTAACGGTGGTGATCTTGGTACAAATCCATTTAGATGAACTGAATCTAACGATCTAGCTAGAGAAGGAATGCTGCAAGGATAATGGTGGACGTCGGAGTGCAGATCACGTCCCAGGAAGTTGGGGCCGCAAAAGTCGACCGTCATCATTGCAATTGCACCACTTCTGTAACCTCTGCACCCATGAATTTTACAGGTTGGCAATTAGGTGAACATAAGTCGGGCAGCCGCGAGAATGGAGGAGAGAGCAGCCGCACGAAAACGAAAGAAGCTGGGCCGCCTTACCGCCGTGGCCATTTCAGAGGGAGTTGAAGTCAAGAGAATGCATGCATGATTTTGGAAAGAAGGAAGGAAGGAGAAAGAAAATACTGAATTAACTAATGTCACTCGCTCCATGGCATGATCATCATGCATGATTTGTGGCCGCCATGTTGAAGATCGTTCACAATTTGGCCCGATCCACGATACACGGCGCCGTAGCACGCTGCAGCAAATCCAATTAGAACGAGTCATAATGGCAAGCGAGTGGGCGCGGCTGCAGGTTTGGACTCGCAACCCGGGTCTAGCATTGGGTTTGAACCATCACTACTGAATACCTGCCTGCTTGCCTTACATCCCTGCATCTCAGATCTGAGACGATCAAACCCTCAGGGCCTGCAATCTGAACCTAATCCTCTCATTTTGAACTCTGTCCTCAACACAATAATCTATTGAAAGCCTATCATGCTGATCTTCAGGTGGAACATTAGGACAAAAGTCATACTTCACATCTCAATGGTGCTGCATGGCCCTCAAGCCTGCCGGGCAGCAGAGCCTTCCTCGTCCACCTTCTTCTGAATGCTCTCCAAGAAATCGGCCACAGTGTACCCCTGCACACAGCACAAGTAACTTGACGACCCTTTCAAGCAGCAAAGCTTGCTGAACACCTCCAATACACCAGTAGTGGTGACAGGCAATGCCTTGGTATGACAGAGCTGTGACGCACCGCAGCGGACAGTCCAAATTGCGAGGGATCCAGCTGGGCGGTCTGCAGTGCGGCGCCCAATACATACAGCTGGTGGCGCAGCTGCGCGCTGGCCGCCAGCTCCATCAGCGCGGCATCATTCCGGTGCTCTTCCTGCACCCCAGCACCCAAGTCTTCGACTGAGTATGATGCCCAAGCATGTGCATTGGATGTCCACCTTTCCAGCGGTCTTGTGTTCGGGTTGTCATCCTCTGCGCAGTGCACCTCTTATTACTTCGCCGGAGGTTTCCTCAGCCTTGTCAGGACATGCCCCAGTACCCCACTCACCTCTGGTTGCATTTGCTAAGGTGGTTGTCGAGGTCCCAACATTCTCGGCATGTGCAAAGAAAGCATACATTCTGCAAATTTCATAGAGTAGCAACAGAGCAAAGGCTTGCAGGATGGTGGCGCACCGGCAGGTGGGGGGCCAGGCGCTCCAGGACCCCTGGCTGGCGCAGCAGGGGGATGATGACTTCGGGGGTCAGAACGTCGGCCAGGTTCGGGCCCGGAGCCCGCTGCATCTGTACCTGCCCGCTGCTGATGCTGCCCAGAGCTGCCGCCAACGCTCTCGCGTCCACTGCAGGCGCGCTGGCCGACGGCGCAGCAGCTGCCGATGATGTCGCAGGTTGCCGAGGCGGGCACTGGATGCTCCTGTTATATTTGATCCCCCCTTGAGCCCTTAGAGGTGCGTCAATGGCTGACAAATGCATGAGCCTGGATATCTGGTGAGGGATTCAAAAGAACTTGCTCACCCCAACATCTCGGCCAGGCGTTTGGCTACAAGGCCGCTCATCTCGGGTTGTACATCTGCTGTGGCAGTGTCCTCATCCTCAGAATCACTTTCAGCTGCTGCACAGACAAACAGAATTTCTTTGGCGGCCTGCCCAAGCATCGCCATAGTATCAATCCAGAGTAATTTATTGGCGGGGTGCTCTTTGCTCACCTGCAGCCCCAGCATTGAGGCAGGTTGTTATTGTCTCAGCAACCACGCTGTCCTGACTTGAATCAGGCTCCTGGGCCCTGCCACAGCACAACCACAGATTGTGAAGCCATCGTACATTTAGAGATCCAATGTCTGACTGGAAATCAAACGTCTGCAATCCCAGAGCTCACTGAGACTCACCAGAAAAAGTACTGCTGCTCTTCGTACTTCATCACCCAGACCCTCCTCCCCTGTATCAATTCAAAAGTTGCAGACGTTCCGGGCATGACAATGCACTCCACTTCGGGCTCCACAAGCTTTCCATCGCTGTACAGAGCTCCACCATCTGGCAGTCTCTCGGTCCAGGTCAAATGCACCAGGTTGTCTTGGTCCTGTTGCAGCAAGTGCATTAAATGTAAGCTATTTGGTGCCTTTGAAATGTCATGCAAGTACATGAGTAGTCCTCAATCGGAAAAAACAAAAAGTTTGGTTGAGGAACTATTTTGTCACAGGGGTCTGATAGAGAATGCAACTCACGCTTAAAACTTCCAATTTTCCCGTTCTAGGATCTGCTACCAGCTGCTTGTCAACCAGATGGCTGATTCCAGCATTAATCCTGAAAATGATCATATTCTCGACAGACCCGTGAACGGTGGAGACTGCTTCGATGCTTTGAGCGATGTTGAAATACACCTGGTGATGACAAAATTGTTATCGATTGATTTGTAGAGCCAAAAAAGTGTGATTGAGAAAAAATTTCTTCCCAATCTCAACATGAACGCAGAAGACGATGGAAGCTAATGGAACGCCATTGTAGACACCGACACGACGCCCTCGGCAGAACCCATTTGTGAAATGGTCACTTCTACAGGTTAAAAGCATCATTAGATCGCGAAGACTGTCGTGAGAGATCTGTAATCTATTCCTTGCATTCGAAGATCTGGTGAAGGCATTACTTGCAACGTTGATGAGGTGATGTTCAAGAAATTCACCCCAGAGGACGTCTCGACACAAAACCAGGTCAAATCGTCCATCCAAAGAGGCATCAGAGGTAATTTTTTCATCAGACCTACACTAAGTTAGTTCAGCATCATGCTGCAAGAACAAGTTGATCGCTGATCCTGAAGATAAATAGCTAAATATTGCAACACCTGAGATATATCATTGTTGTGCGTAGCTAAAGTATGTAGTACTTATCCAATTCTGGAAGAGACTGGTGCCATTGAAGACATACTTCCAAAGAAGGAACAGGCAATCCTAGCCAAACTGTGAGCCCCTTTCTGCCTTCTTTTTGTAACTATTGCTTCTCATGTCCGTTTGGCGATCATTCGTGCATAATTTGCATTTAAAGTACACACTAGGGTCTTGAGAGTGATGGTGGCTTTATTGCAGGCCTGACAGAGTGCAAGTCATTTGCATCAATGGAGAGCCACTGTTCTTCGCCCAAAGAGAGGACAACTGGTTTCCCACTCTTAGACTGCTTCACAAGTACCCGGATATGATGCCAAAGCTACGAGCAGACACAGGCGCCATAAAATTTGTCCTGTCCGGAGCAAACATCATGTGCCCTGGGCTCACATCTCCTGGCGCAACACTTCATGATGAGGTGACTTTGCTGCTGCTCTTCTGAAGCTTTGCACAGCCTGTTGGCACATAATGAAGTGCATAATAGTTTCTCATTGGCGTGTGGTGATTGACTTGTGCTGAATTGAATGGTCAGGTGGATGCCGAATCACCTGTCGCAATTTACGCGGAAGGAAAGGAGCATGCAATGGCGGTGGGTCTCACGAAGATGTCCACAAAGGACATAAAGGAGATCAACAAGGGCATTGCTGTGGAGAACGTCCACTACCTCAATGATGGTCTCTGGAAGAACAACAAGTTTCTTTAGCTGCTCATCTGCGCTTTGTCCACAATATGCTTGTGCCATATGGCATTGGATCGCATATAATGCATTGCCTAAAGAGCTCTTGCAGAGAGAGGGCAGGGCTTTGAACACACAGCGTAGTCTCAAAGGATGCGAATAGTTGAGTGGTGTCAAGAGGAGAGCAGCCTGAGGTCAGCAACCTGTTCTCAAACTCATTTTAAGATGGTATCATATTGTTTACAGAATTTGTAAATTCTCAACGAGTAGAGTCACTGCCTGCGCCGTAAGCGTGCACCAAAAGCCCCATCAATGCCATGCACATGTGGGAAAGTGGCCATGAAGCCATTGTCATCAAGGACACTGTCTGGCAGAAGACCTGGTGGGGCTGGCTCCGCAGTGAAGTCAGGATGCCTTGAAAGGAACGCATCGACGCGCAAGTCATTCTCCTCTGGCTCGATGCTGCACGTGCTGTAGACCAGCAGGCCGCCAGGCCTCACAAGCTGCGCAGCCGCGTCCAATAGTTCATCCTGCACAAATGTTCATGGTGCTCTCCTTAAGGTCAGAACTTTCCATGCACCGCTTCTGCGCTCACCAGCAGAACACGCTCTCCCACTGAGCACGTGTTCATGCTCAGCAGTACGCGAGCCGGCAATAATCACCTGGCTCAGTCAGGTGGAGACACGCATAGCATTGAGCCACGAGGCAGGAAAAAGCACACCTGCAGCAGCGCATTGCTCTGGATGTCGGCCGGCTGTCGGCGCCAGCGCAGGTCGGCGCGCTTTGCAAGCACGCCCAGCCCAGAGCAGGGCGCGTCAAGCAGGACGCGGTCAAAGGGCACGTGGTGTTGCCCGGACTGCTCCCGTAGATCTGCCGATCCCACCGTCAGGAAGCCGGCAGGCAACCCCTGCTGCGCGGCAGTGCCAGGCAGCCCCCGCAGCCGCCGTGCGTTAGCGTCGTTGGCCACCAGCTGCCCCTGCGCGCGCAGCTCACCATCTCACACTCTCTCCACTCAACAAATTTTAAGCGGTAAGAGAGATGACGGTGAGGGAGCCCCACTGACGCAATTCACCTATCCCATTGCTATATTCCTACTTCTCTCTCCTCCCTTGTTCTCACTGTTCACTTCACATGTTGCAAAAAGCAAGGGTGCTGCAAAGCACCTTGCCCAGCATCCTGGCGGCCGCGAATAGCGCTTTGCCGCCAGGAGCAGCGCATGCGTCCAGCACGTGCTCGCCCGGCTGAGGATCCAGCAGCGACACCACCATGCCCGCCGACTCATCCTGCACCTGCATCCCCACAACCACATGTTCGGGTCTTGCTAAGTTGCGCCCCAACCATGTCAGGGGAGACTATGCCGCATGTCTTATTGGTAGCAACCTCCAGATCAGCCACTCTGCTCACCTGGCATAGCCCATCCTTGAGCAGTCCTTGCCCCAGGACCTCCTGAAGCCCGCTGTTCACCTGTGGCATGCCAAGCAAGCTTTGAGGAGATGGCATGCGGCGTCTTGGTGTGCTGGAGTACATCTCGTATCAGCAGCAGGGCCCTGGGAAACCCAAAATGGCGATTCTGAATTGCCAGAGTGTTGCAGGTCACGTACCCGCAAGTACTCCTCTGGCAAATAGGGCGATCGCTCCACATCTACACCATCTTCCTGCAGCTCTTGTTCCAGAACGCCAATGTCCACCTTCATGGTGTTGACACGGAGACTGTACACTGGCCGCCTGCAAAGAGGTACACAAGATGCTTATGCAAGTACAGAGTGCTCAATAATCAAAGAGCTGTCACCATCTCTGACTTCAGACACCTCAAGAAAACCCAGCGGACCTGTTGTTGCTCGCCAGCAGCTTGAGAGTCTCTGCCTCCCCAAAGCGCTGCATCCAGCGCTCAACGAGCCAGGAGGGGTGACTGGCAGCGATGCCAAAGACATCTGCCCGCTGACCTTGACTGAACCCCGGCTCGAGCTTGGGCTTGGGAGTCGCATTTGCGGTGCGCATGCGCGTCAAGTTTCTCAAGACCCCTGCAGCAGCAATGCCCGTATTGTCTTCCTGCATCATGTGCCATGTGGCACATCAGCTCTGCATAAAAGACGCAACTGCTTGGCAAGTCAACACCTGGTGTCCTCAATGTGCGCACCATTCACAAGACGAGCAGCCTCAGGTCGTACTAGTTCCTTTGCCAGGTCGACATGGCTGTTGATCGCCCAGTCCGGCTTTCCAAGCTCGAGGAGCTCAAAGATGCCCAGCCTGAGTATCTGCAGGAGCTGTGGATCCAGGGCCCCTCCTGTTGGTCTGAGCTGGCTGATCAGCCAATCCAACCTCCTTCTCCATCGAGTCACACCTGTTGCAGTCCCAACAGGCTGCTCACCATGAATCTGGACAGACTGGAGCACGGTACACTTTGGATTTTTCCAGATATTGGTGGTAGGTTACAAAATGCAGCATTACAAGAGCTCACCAAAGACCAGCTCTGTTACAAATCTGGCGTCTCTGCTGTCTAGAGGCGCAGATGGACTATTTTTCCTGGCATGTGGCTGTGTCCTAGTGGGTGAGCCGCCCACCAGTCCAACAAATGCTCCTTCCTCATCTATCCTCATCAGCTGCGGTGGAAGAAACGATCAGCCTCCAGTACCCACTCAGGCCTTGAGCAATCCTTACATCTGCTGAGGAATCGTACCTGCTGGACAGCAGCAACCCTCGCTCTATTTTCCCCTGTTGGATGCTTGTTGGATGCAGTGCGTTGCATCCTCAACACAAGAGTAATTCTCTGAGGTCTCCCCAACAGGTGTCGGTGACAGGGAATTTGTCCGCCCCTTGGTACACCCAAGACATCTCTTCTGCACATTATGAACAGTCAATTTTACCGACAAGGACACAGCCTGGGGATCTGTTGCCAAACTTGCCAAGGCTGCAGGCGATTGATGTCAAGGCATGGCAACTGCTGCAAAGTTTGTTTATATTGCGATCAATCGTCAGAGTCGACAGGAATGACGTGCAGCGTGATCTGTCTCGGTATTTATTACCATCGATACAATGGATCACACAAGACCGCAAGCTTTCTAGAGGGTAGGAAGCTGCTCGGACCTGCCACTTGGACTCGATGACTCATCATGAAACAGGCAAGGAAGAGGAGAAGTCACGGAATCGTGCATTATCAGGCTCCTGTGACGTGATGGTTCTCCAAAAATTTAATGGTTTTGGGGACCACTCAAGTTGACGCCGCACGTGCATAGCTATGCAGTGCCGCACGCATGCGGCATGCCGCGGCCGGAAACAGCCACGGTGGCGCCACCGCCTATCGGCCGCCCAATTTACCTGTGGCTTGGCAAATTGGCAGCTGACAATGCATCCATTTCGATATTGATTCAATTAACCTTTTTACATTGACAAGCATACATTGATGAGCTGCTACAAGCAAGGAAACTTGGCCCACACCATGGTACTGTGGTGTGGGCCAAGGGCATGAACATGGCCACCGGTGGCCATGTTCATGCGGTGCATGATCATCATGTTGATAGAAACAGTGCATGCGCGTCATGGACACTGTCAGCTGTAGATCTGGAGATATGCAGCAAGATCAGATTACACCGAAGAAATGCAAACAGCGGCAACTTTTCGTCACCTACAAGATCTGTCCTTCCCACCGTGTGAGTCCAGAATATAGTGACTGCCTACTTCCAGGTCTTACTAAGTAGTACCTACCACATGTGTCATCGACTTCCATCTGAAACAGACAAGAACGCGTGCAAATTGAATCCAACAATTTGACAGATGGCGGCCTTCTACAGAGGGTGCCTCGCAAACTCCAAACCATAGAGGACAGATGAAGTTCTAGTGTCATTGACCACCACTCGTACTCACTGATCGCTGCAATGCAGAGTCTGAACACTGAGCGTGAAGGCCGCAGCAGGCTGCAAATTTTCCCACGTAGAATTATCAGGCCACTCCCAACAACCCTACTCCTTCAACTGGTTCAGGACAACGTTCGCCAGGGAGCATGTGAGACCTGCAAAAACAGGCGCAACAATAATTTAGTCTGCGCACCCTCAGGTTCCTGTAAAACAATGCAGCTCAGAAATGAGATGCGCTGCAAATGAATGAGATATGGGCAACGCACCACTGCCATCCGGCTCCACATTGAGGTGAGTGATGACGTTGTCCTTGACAATTGCGCTGTACCTCTTCGAGCGCTTGGTTCCCAGCATGCCCTCAGCATCAAGCACCAGCCCAAGCCCCTGCATGACAATTCCTACGAGTCAGACAACTCCAGCAGCCCCTTCCTATGCCTCAAATGGCTCACAGATCCAAGCGCGCCATTATATGCACCATTAAGAAGGCCGATGCTTTGATAAAAATCCAGCAAATTTGCATTGAAGTGCTCGGCTGCACTCACCTTTGTCAACTCCAAATGGGGGTCAGCCAGAATCTTGACCTGGAAAAGCACAGACTTATGAGGACACAAGGGTATATGTGTGTCACAGCATTTTCATGGAAGAAGCCGAGCGCAATGTAAATGGATGACAGAGTAGACATATCAAGAGGATGTGCACCTTGCCATCAGCACCGTTTGCCTCGCCCCATGCTGCTGCCACAAAGGCATCGTTCACAGTGACGCATGCAATCAATTCTGCACCAGCCTTAGTGAGTTTGTCATAGTCTCCCACGTATCCTGGCAACTGCGCGCACACAACAAAGAACTATTGAGCAGGTACAGATATTCTGCGTTGAAATGTAACAAGAATCGTCACCCGCCAGCAGTTCTGAAGGGTCTCTTATTCCTGTCAATCCACGGTGCAACAAGTACCAGAATGGCCAGAGACACATGTGACAAGTTTTGTTGGGTCTTGTGATTGACGCGCATGCAAATTTTCATACAGGAAGTCAAACTGGGGGATTCAAGGGTGTGGAACATACGTGTGTCTTCGAGCAGCCTGGAGTGAACGCCCCTGTGAAAAAAAAAGAACTCCACTTCAGGTGCCGTCCAATCAATAGAGCAGCTCAAAAGTGACATGTTTGTTTTGCCCTAAGATCCACACCTGGCACTCCAAACAAAATACCCTTCTTGCCAGCGAAAAGATCACGGATCTTCACGGCATCTTTAGGAGTTCCCTCGTAGACGGTGGCGTCTGGCAGCTGGTCTCCGACCTGTCAACGAGGCGACAACACACAAAGATGGGTAAGAACTCAAGTGCTCTAAAGCAGGTGCTCGCCGGTGCATCGGATTCGTTTTCCACATTAAAATTTGCCAACTTAGAACGACGTCGTCAGAATTAGCCGTCAATCCCTTGTAAGGCTCAATTTGAGCATACTTACAATCACGGCATCCCACGATCACCCCGATATCTAAGGACGCTTAATTGCAAGAATGGATGTCAAGGAAAATCAGAAAAAAACGCGTTGCTTTTCCGGCCAACTCTTCACATAAATTAAAACAAGACGTTCACTGGACCGCAGGTATCTAGGGTGTTTGGAGAGATCCGACAGTACCTTGATGGTGCTCATCTTGGCGATCTGTGAATTGAAAACTAGATGGCGTTGCAAAGTCTTTGCAAATATGAGAGTCCGAAGCATCAGGTAAGGCAGCACACAGCAAACGCGTGGGTGCTCTTGTGAGAAGTTGCATGGTCTAATGTTTCATAATATTCAGACCGACGGCGTGCCTGTCTTCAGGGTCTGGGGTCTGCTATGGGGCTTTGCAGGGGTTCACAAACCTCACTCAGCAATTTCCTCAAATAAGAATTAAGTCGAAGATCTGGCATACATACAGAGCATCGAGATAGAAGGGCAGGCTCGTTCCAATGTCGTGGGCAAGTGTGGCTAAGAAAGAGCCGCAGTTGGCTGCAGTTCAAGAGACGGCGGAACCATCTGTAAATCAGCAAAGCACGACGGCTGTTATCGATGCAAATGCTATCATAGCTGGAATGCGCATGGATGGGATCGCAGATCAGATATGTACCATCCCGGAGGTGCTGCAGGAAATCAAGGATAAAAAGTCTCGGGAGAATTTGGAGGCCTTTCCACAGACCATAAAGGTCATCCAGCCCACAGAGGAGTCTGTCCGAGCAGGTGCGTCAAAACCCATACAATATATGAACTCACGCTCTATAGTCCCCTATAAGCTGGCCCGTCTTGGGTTAGTATTTCGTTTTACTGAAGGGGCTTTTACTAGTCCCATAGTTGTAGAGAGAAAGCTGTCAATTTCCTCATTTATCGTCCTCTGAATTACCTTCTATGTCTGAACTTTCTTGCTACCAAGTGATTGCACCAATTCTTTTTTTCATTCAACTCGGAGGCACCCACAGAAGCATCTTGCCGTATCTGCAGTGATGGCCTTCGCTCGGGAGAGCGGGGAGCTGCACTCCCTTTCCACGGTGGACATCAAGCTGATCGCGCTGGCGCACACCCTGGAAGTGGCCGCACATGGGCACACCAACCTGCGTAGCAAACCCCCTCCTCCGCGGGTCCACTCCAAGGCCAGCGTTAGTGTGAAGAAGCTGCCCGGTTGGGGCGAGGAAGGCGCGGACTGGGATGCCCTCGACCAGGCCACCCAGGACAGTCAGCAGAGCCAAGGTATCCTCCTGCCAGATGTATCCCTGTCAAAGGGATACATCTGCTGAGTCATCTTGAATGCTTTCTTGTATGCTGCTTGTGAAGCACATCTGATGGATGGGAGACTGGCGCATGCACAGGCGAGAGCAAGATCTGCTCCGAGATCGAAGCTTTGAATCTGGAGGACAGCAGCTATGCGGGAGAGCGCAGCGATGGGGAGGCTGCGGAGGGCGACACAGCAGAGCAGGGGGCTGATGAGGTGCAGCAGGATGATGGAGATTGGGAAGTGGCGGCCGTCAGCGCAAATGCAGCTCGTCGGCGCAGGCGCAAGCAGTCCAAGTATGAGGCTCGCCTTGCCGCCAACAGCAGTGCAGAAGCAGCAAGCCAGCCGCCAGACAGCACACAGGGGGACGCGGCCGACGATGCATCAATATCAGATGATGGTGTGTTGTCAACCTCCCCTGTGTACCATCAGCAAATGGACCATGTTGTTCATCTGTGGAAGATTGCTCTCCTGGCACAGTGGCAGGTCTACTGTTGCAATCAGGTGCTAAAGAAAATGGGATCTTGCTGATAGACGTACCTGGCTTGCATCAGGAAGTGAGGAGGGAGCAGGTGCAGACAAGGCAGCAGATGAGGAAGCATCAAATGGTGAAGACAGCGAGGACGATGAGGATGAGGAAAACGAGCAGCAGGAGGAGCCAAGCGAGGCGAGCACATCGAGCGTGGTGTGTGTGACGGGGGACTTTGCTATGCAGAACGTGATCCTGCAGATGGGCCTGCGGCTGGCCTCCCCCGATGGCCGCCTCATCCAGCAGACGCGCCGTTGGGCTCTGCGCTGCACCGCCTGCTCCCAGGTCTCCAAGGTCAGTTCTGCCTGCCCCTGTCCTGCTACTCTAATACTCATTCAATCCTGTATTCCTCACTCTATATAGCATCTGCTTGGCAGGGCCGTGTCTGTGCACAGGATGAAGGACTGTGATAGTTTGTTTGGGGGTGTCATGTTTGTGAAGCAATGGTGGGTGTGCATGCGCAGGAGGTGGGCCGTCTGTTCTGTGGCAGCTGTGGAAATGCGGCGCTGCAGAAGGTGGAGGTGGTTGTGGGCCCGCAGGGCACAGAGCAGTACGGCGTGCGCAAGAAGCACATCCTGCGCGGCACCCGCTTTCCTCTGCCCAAGCCCAAGGTCCACATTCTCTCATGCCTCTCCAAGTACCCGCACTCACCGTTAATCATCCTGGGCCATCTTCTGAGCGTTTCCATGTGTGGCGTGAGGAATATTTGAGACATCTAAAGGAACAGCTTACCATCAGATTTGATAAATGATTTCTTAAAGCAGCAGAGTCCCTGACAAGGGGCATAGAAGAGGCGTTGCAACAGTATTTGCCGGTTTTGACACTGGCGTCTGGGTTGTGGTGCGCAGGGCGGCAAGAACCGGAAGGACCCCATTCTGAGGGAGGACGTGCTGCTGCAGCGCGTGCCGCAGCTGAGAGCCAAGAAGAAGGCGGCCGCGGACCCATTCGCGCCCGAATTTGGCGTGGAGACATGGCACCAGAGGAACGCGGCGCTGCCCGCGCACGTGAAGGCTGCCGCGGCCGCTCTGGCCGTGTGGAAGCACAATCCCAACGAGCGCAAGCATGTCAGGACCAACCGCCGCAAGTGAAAAGCGTGCTGTGGCTTCTATAGAAGGACTGTTGATGAAGTGGGTAGCTGGTCGAATTGCTTAAAAAGCCTGAAATAAGTGAAGTTGTGGTTGTCGGATGTATATAACTTTGCAGGCAGCCAGTCAACATGTACACTGCGTTTGTCAATACAGTGCCGTAGTGCATCTACATCTGTAGATCGTATCGTTGCGCCTGTCGAAGAATTTACTGGTAGTGTACACAGAAGCCTGAAAGGCATGAAGTGCACGGTGTAATTGCTGTCATCACATCAGGATTGAGTGAGCACCTTTAATTTCTGGTTACATGTCACCACCTGTGGAAGACACATTGATTTGGTCTTTGATCATTCTGCAAGTCGAGTATTCAACATTCTAGATCACATATTGAAAGCCTCTGGAGCGCCAGACTGCAACAGACACCAGGCAGAGGTCCTTATGCACAATGTGAGACTCGCTGGCATAAAAAGCGCACGTAATACTAATGTACAGCGTTTATGTGCGGCTTGTCAGACTTGCTCAGCTCTCCGCTCCAAAAGGGCTTTTCCAGATAAGCATGGACAGCTTATCACGGCACATGACAGCTATACTCTGCAAGGATCATTTCGAGCCTTCAGGCATTCCCATGCGTTTTGATGTTGCCCCTTGACCATCGATGACACCTGCCATTGTCAGATCCTGCTCCGCCAGTTTCTTCCCCCTGCAAAGCACCATCTCCGCTGCTTCAGATCTGACCAATATGCAGATATCAATCATGCCATTTTTACTGCTATACTCATTGCATACTCAAGAAGCAGCAGTCTTGCACATGAAGACATCAGAGAAAGGGGAACGCAGACGTCAAAGCAGAGCAAGCACAGGTTTGCGCACGTTTGGAGGGCGGCCTTCATGTTGTAGTGCTGCTTGCGGTGCTGCTCAAAGCGCCTCCGCTTGAGGCTCTTGGCCTCCGAGGTCAGCCCCTCGCCATCGCTGCTGGTGTAGCCGCACCGTTCTGCCCCACTGGAATAGCCCCGGTCTGGGCCGCTGGAGTACCCGCCGCTGGACCTTGACATGGATGGCTCTGCTGCCTCCTGCCTCCGAGTCTCCTCCAACCGCGTGGACGCCTCTGCGATTGTTATGTGCGCGGTGTTTCTTGTCCTGTCCGCCGATGACCTGCAGCGACACTGCATGTGAGGATCTGGCATATCGCAGACTGCCCGCTGCACGCTGTTTTTCCATGGCAAGGAACTTTTATTTTGAGCTATCAGCGATAAGCCAGTTCAAAGCACACCTGGACAGGCTACCGGCAGGGGTTCGTGCATAATCATCCTCCAGAGTCAGAGGCGCCATGTCTGCAGCACCTGTACATTCCCCCTGTAGTCACGATGTGTCACTGAAAGCACGATGGTGTGCACAGCAAGAGTCCAGTAGGCCTTGCATGGGTCGTACCTTCGTCAGGATCATCGCTCTCCCCGAGAGGTGCATGATAAGGAGTCTTTGGCTCGTTGATCTTCGTAGGCATAAGTTCTGCTTTTATTTTCTCGTTCTCTTCTAAGTTTGCTGCATGAACACAAGACACAGGTTGTAATTTGCAGAGACTGGTCATACGGCAGGAAGTCTGATCAGCTGTCAAAGAGAAGTTCTGTCACTCTTCATTTGCCAACATGAGCCCTTATTCACACTAATATACCCAACACGTTCTATGAGATCTCGTACGAGGGGGAGGTTAGTCTATTGATGTGTTACCCTCGTCCCAATGTATGCTTTTTGAAGAGCGAGTTGCACTGATATCTGCTGGGTCATCATGTCCAGGAATGCAGAGTTTGTCTGTGGTTTGCTCCATGCCGGAGACAATCCGTAATGCCTGGTACCTTCAGCAAACAATATTTAGCACCGATCGCTTCCAAAGTGCAGCGAGGCCCTCTTATAAGCAACTCGAATATATCAATTGCGTCAGATTCACCTCAAACACCAGAGGAGCGCATTTGCATGAGACATCGTCTGTGTATAATTAAATCCCTTTGCAGCTTCCTCGAGCCAATCAGAGAGCGCTATACAGACATGAATTTGGAAGAATAAGGCCGAGTATGAGCTGAAAAATTCGGGGTCGTGATCGTTTCTAGATATGCTCTGTCTTGGCATCGTCGAATTGATCGCCCTTTACGGTAGCTGACTCACTGGCTGATCTAGGATGCGTTGATGCTAGCAATATAGAATGATCCTCGGCTTTTCTACACACAATTACACTAGGACACCCCAACCAAATCGAGATTTTGCAAAAGCCAATGGCATTCAGAGGCCGAGAGTTCACAAGACTATTGCCAGGCCGACACAGATCTCATGCCTTGGCACAAGCAGACGTGCTCTTCTAGGCATGGGCTACCCATCTTGTCTTCTATCAATTTCATGTTGCAAAATTGCCTATGTTTGTCGGGGCTGCTCTCATGAAGTCCTTTGGCTTCTGTGCTGTAGGCATGTCTTGCAGCTGTGGTCTCTGTCAGAGCAGGAGTCGAATGCAATGGTATGATAAGTATTTTGCATGGAACATGAGCCAATTCGAAGAGGAATATGAGGAGCTTGTGGGCCCTGTGAGGACAGATCTGTTCAAAACCTTCATACCAACAGACCAACATTCAGTGAGCATCTTGGATGTTGGTGCTGGCACGCTGCCAAATGCGCAGTACTTCCAGGTGATTGGTCTATTCTCCGTCCTGTTGAAGCCGTGGATCTGATCTGTGCTAGTTGGTGCAACCTGCAATATTGCACACTGTTTTATGCACAGTAGGATTTGGACGTGACTGCTGTGGACCCAAATTCAGAAATGTGGCCTTATGCCCGTGCCAACGCCGCACAGCATGGGCTGAGGAGTCTAAATTTGGTCAACGGGGTTGCCGAAGAGCTGCCCTTCCCAGAGAGCACATTTGACAGGGTGGTTTGCACATTGGTGGGCCCCTTCATGTCCTCCAGCTGCCATGAAGTCCAGAAGTGACACGCCAGCCTGCCCTCGAATGCATGTTGTGACTGTTGCAGCTGACAAGGTGACAAGGTTGGCATGTTGGCTGGCTGCAACAGGTACTCTGTTCCGTCGCAGACGTACAAGCAGCCGTCCGGGAGATGCACAGGGTTCTAAAGCCGGGAGGGAAATTGCTTTTTCTGGAGCATGTAGCTGCTGGGCAAGAGCACCCGTTCTTGCGGCTGACCCAAGCGGTGTTGAATCCTCTGCAACAAGCACTGGCTGATGGCTGCAATCTCACCAGGTGATTTTCATTCTCTGGTGAGACAGCCTAGAATAGGAGCGGCTGTGGGGGTTTGCTGCTTTGTCTGTGAAGGTTTGCTGGTCCACACCAGCACAGGCAGGGGAGGAAAGGTGCAAATACACACATGGTGGAAGGTTGAAGGACGCAAAATTGCCGGTGCACAGGGACCCACTTGAAAAGATTGGGATCGAGTTCTCCACGCTGGAGCAGGAGAGACACTTTTCAGTACCAGGCCTTGGCCTGATCGGCCCACATGTGTGTGGAATTGCAGTGCGTTGACTGAAATCAGCACTGTCAAGAGAGACATTGAAATGTGTCTTTTGAACCTGACAGTGCTGCATGTATATTACTGGTTTGCATTTTCAAGATCGCCTCATATCGTCTACGAAACTACCTACTTTCGGCATGCACGCCTGTGATGATGATCATACATGTATCGTATATACAAAAGGACGTCACCTACCTAGAGATAAGCTGGCTAAGACACATACACACCTACACAAAGTCAAAAGCAGAAAGTGACTACCTAGTGCACTGCAATAGCAACGTACTAAGAGATGATAGTCTGAAATGCATCTTGAAAATTGACCGCCACATGCACATCATGAACTGGCAGACCAGCCCATATTATGGGACTTTCCACAACCGTCATGCTGCCGGATCCACAAGGCGCATATCAAGCAGACTGGAGACCTGCAGAAAAGCATTGCACAGCCGATCCTCTGCGTTCTGCTGCGCTTGGATCACCAGCTGCCTCAGACCCCGCCTGTATGCTCTTGGCTGACTTGCCATGAAGTGGGCCTGCGCATGCACATGCACCCTATTACATCACACTGTCATCCTTGATGCGCCTATCCACACAAACATAGATAGTGCACATGCCGCATCATCAAGCAGAGGCCTGGGATACATGCAAAAAATTGCTAAGGGGAGGAACAGCTGGGATGTAATGTGATGGAATGTGATGACAACACCTGCAGGAAGCTGGCAGCGATGTGGCGCACACGAGGATCCCTGTCGTTGAGCACACCCACAAAGAAACTGCTGCCGCCGATAGCTGCCGTGTCCTCTAGGCTGCCCTTGCAGCGAGCTGCCAGCAACAGCAGCACTGCTGCGCGGACATCCCTCTCAGTCGTGCTTGACCAGGCCTGCATGCAAATGTGCACTCTCACACACACTGAATCACACGCCGGCTGCCTTGTCCCAGGGATGGCATTGAAGTCAATGACAGCTCTGTGTGCAGATCGCACAGCAGGTAATAATAGAGCAAGACATTGTATGGCAATGAGCCTGTGGGTCCTACCTCTATGGGGCTGCTCTGCGGCATGTTCTGGAATATGTGGGCCAGCATCACCGGGGACACGCTGCTCAGCAGATCATGCGGCACGCCCAAAGTGCCCGCCAGGAATGCAGCCACCGTTCTGCAAAACACAAACCATGCTCAGCCCTGTATGTAGAAGCTGCTTTGCGACAGACAGCGAAGAGGGTGGAAGCTATTCTTTGATGCAAAATGGTTAGTCGGATGCTGCGCACCCGACCGCATTCTGCTCTGATATGACGTCAGCATGCGGGTCCAGATCGGCGTTGTGCTTGTCGGCGGCTGCGTCCAGTGAGAAGGATTTTGCCTGGGAGAAAGACACTTGCGCCGGCAAGACCAGGGAGATGATCAATAGACGGCCCAGCTCCAGGAAGGCCTCCTCCCTGCAGAAGGCACCCAGACACCAGAATCAGCAGAAGTCAGTATGACATGGGACTAATTTCTGGCGTATTATGAAGCGTGCGACGCACTGCACAAAACACAGAGGCGAATTCAGCTCACCTGCAGATGACTGGCGCGTCCAAGAGCCAGTCGACAAGCACGGCCTGGGTGGGCAGGCTGAGCTCTGCAGCGCTGTAGCTGTGCCATACACTGGCCTCCTCCTCACCGCCCTGCTCCTCTTCCTCAGTCACCAGCACCTTGCGCGCGGATGCGCCACCGCCGCGCACTCCCGCGCCCGGCTCTGCAGCCGAAGCTCCGTCAGGAGCGTCGCCCTCGCTCTTCTGTTCCTGCCTCGCCGTGTCTCCGCGGGCTGGAAGATCCATGCTGGCGCCCTCTGGACGTGGGCTGGGCTTCTCCACACCGGCCTCACGAGCTTCATCCCCCGGCTCCGATTCCTCCTCGTCTTCTTCGTCTGCCGGCGATGCAGTGGCCGCGGTGTCATCTGATGCGGCGCCGTTGGACGCAGCAGGGTCCAGGGAGAAGCGCGAGGCCTGCCGCTCGGATGCCGGCAGTGGGGGAATCGGGGGGACCTCCTGGTCAGCACTCGCGCTGGCACTCGCGCTGTAGTATGTTTCATCGGACAGCCGCAGCCGCCGCAGCGCTGCGTCCAGCGACGGCACGCGGTGGTGCCCGTTCCCCTCCTTGCCCGCGCTCGGCCTGCGCGCAGCGCCCTCACGTGCTGAGTAGAGGTTTAGTTCCTTGATTGCCCAGAGCCGAGATAAGGTGCAGACTGGACCAGCCCTGGAGACCTTGCAAACGGCCTGTCAAAAACTGCTCCATCCTTTGAACATGTGTGCTGACACAGCGCGACTTTGATACAGAACACAAAAACAAGCCACTCATTAGAACACAATGCAACATCCGTTGCCGCCGTTATCAGGTAAGTGAGCATTAAGTAGGCAATTAGTAAGTAAGAAGTAAGGTGAACGTCCTCGATGCTTTGATACGACCTGGTGGACATTTCCAAACGATGCTCTGGACTTATTCGGGAGTGGGGCGTGCCTGGGAGTGCAGATGCTGCGCGCGGCGCCGCGGAGGCTGCGCAGGAAGGGCGGCGAGATGGGCGGGGAGGTCAGCTCCATGGAGACGCTGTGGTTCAGGCTGCAGCGCTGCTTCACGACCAGCAGCAGGCGCCACACCACCCTCACCAGCCGCGCTGCCGTGTTGACCCCCGGAGTGGCCTTGTCCAGTATGTGCTGGAGCACATCAGCCAGCTGCTCCTGCTGAAGCCTGCAGCCATAATATGCCCTGATCACAACATCACGAAGTTTACAAAGTGTGGCTGATCCTAGCTTCAATGCAACAAGGTGCAGATGATGATGGGACACAGAGGGTGGGAGGAGGATCTCACCCAATGCTGTCTGAGCCGGTGCCCGGCGGCACCGGGAGAAGGGCCGGTGCGACTGCCTCCTCGTGCTCCTGCAGATGCCTCTCTGCCGCAGCCACCAGCAGGCGGAGCAGCCATGACTCCGCAAGCTGCACCATAACTCTGCTGGTCAGGTGCCCGCCCACCATCAAAACTGTACAACATCATGCTAATTATAGCAATGATGGCACTCAAAAACGTGCAGGCAACATCCATACAGACCAAGCATGTATGTGGAGCTCAGATCTAGCTGGCTTAGCAGACCTGGGCAGAACGGGGATCCGAGCTGCAGAAGAGGTCGGTCAGGCACGCCCAGACGCCGGTGGCGCCCTGCGAGGCGGCGGCTGCGCTGCTGACGCCGGCCAGCGTGTGGGTGAGTGCAGGCAGCAGCGCAGGCGTGAGCTCACCGGCTGCAGAGCTGACTGCCAGGGCCTCCGCCTGTTCCAGCACCAGCCTTATTGCTGCCTGCATCCGCTCCGCCTCACTCTCCTGCATCGACCCCTGCGCACATGCAGCTCGAGCTTTGTCACCCCACTCCAGCGACACCAGGTGATGCCATGACACCTTCCAGGCAAAAGTGGATTGGATCGAGTTGCATTGCATGCAAGACGTGTGGGTGGCTCTGCAGATAGCGCCGACGGACTGTCTTTCAAATCGGCGCTACTTTCATCATGTGTCATCGCTAGCAGCAGCGCAAAGCAATGGGCGACCTTGCAAGAAGGGAGGAATAGCACCGGCAGGCTGAGGCTGGAGGCAATGGGGAGCGCAAAGCCGGGCAGGCCGCAGAGGAACGCCGCGCTGAGGGCATCTGCCATGTCGCTGGCGGCCATCATGCGGCAAATGAGCAAAGCATCCTCGGGACCCTCAAGGAGCTGTGAGATGTCGTCAGCCTCCTCGTGCAACACCTGAGTGGCATGCAGAAATATGTGCATATCATCTTGCAACCAAGCCATTCTTTGCCAGGGATGGTCACCAAATGATCAATGTTCTGACATTTCTTTCAGCGTGCACGGTGTCACCAGTCGAGATCTCGGGTATCTCCCGCTGAGCTGATCTTGCCTCACCGATTCTCGCACCATCTCCAGCTTACATAAGCTCGCAACTGAATTTTCTTTGCACCTTTCGTCAGCCGATTTGGTTCAGCAAAACACCAAGAAGGTGATTACCACCTTGCAGAGACGGGCGACGATGCAGTCCAGCAGGATGCACAGTAGGTTGCGGCGGGCCTCCCGAGAGGCTGCAGCTCGGAAGTGCCGCGCCACCTCTTCAACCCCCCCAAATGCCTGCAGCCGGGCGAGGGACAGGCGCAGGCCGGTATGGCTGCACGGCTGCGCGGCTGCTGGCTCAGACTCTGTGGCGGCGGTCTTGAAGGACAGGCCGCCATCAGAGTTACTGTCGGGGATGCTGTCTGCATTCTCCAGTCCGCCCTCTGGCTGCTGGCTGCTGCCCTTCCTGTCTGCTGCTGGGCTGTCATCTTCCACATACAGCAGGTTGGTCGTCACCCTGACCAGCTGGGTATGGAGGCTGTCCGGCCTGCAAGTACCCCAGCAAGTTTGCATATGGTTTGACCTTCAGCATACAGCCTGAATCCTGTGGACAGCAAAAGGTGTAGACGCTGAGCTAGTGGCACACCAGTGATGTTGGCTGCTGCAGCGGAGGATTGCAGCCATTGCTCGGGGTGGCATGGGCTGCAGCCACTCTCGTTTCAGATCCCCTCCGCTTGAGCACAGATGGCACAGACAGCCGACTGCGGCTTGCCAAAGCTCCTCACTGGTTGCCTTGTTCTGCACACCACCCAGCAAATAAAGCAGATACGGCAAAGTCACAATATTGCAGATGTGGTAAACATGCGATGGGAAGCGGCCTACCTGGGCCAGAAACAGCAGCAGCTCAAACAGCAGCATCCTCAGCCAGGTCTTTATCTGCTTTGCCTGCTCATTTCTGGTCTGCAGAGGGCTGTGTGCATTGTCAAAAGATTCATCGGAGAAGACGGCCACAAGCTCCACATCCGGCCCCTGAGATGCATGCTGCACATGAGTATGTGGATAGTGAGTACTTGCCCATTAACAAGTACAGACACTGAGTACTGTGTAGAATTTGCTGCACCTGGACAGAAGGAGAGGTATTGTCCTTTGAGCCTGGAGATAGGATTTCGCAGTTCAGGGACATGTTGTAAAGCACATCAAAAGCTCGCAGCTGCGTAGCCCTCCTGTCAGCCCTCAGCAACCTGTCATCACACACCAGAGCTTGTCACGATTTGCCAAGAATCATGCTGACCAACGTGACATGATGAATCCAGAAGATGGGGCCGTACTCATGCCCGCTCCCTGTATCAATCTGATGCAGAGAGCGCCATGTCTGAATGGCTCACCTCCGAAGCAGAACCAGTGCAAGGGTGAAGGAAGTCCCTGGTCCAGCGCGCTGCCAGAGATCCAGCAACAGGTGACTGAGAAGGCTGCAGCACATCTCAGGAGCCTCTGTGTGACCGCTGCTGCTCTCACCATTTGCTGGTGCCCCACCCTACACAGAAGGACCACTTTGCAGCGCAGCAGTCCTGAGACCCCTTACAAATGATAAAATGCAGGACTTCATTGCTGTAATAATTACTGAGCAGAACTTTACCTCTGCTGTGCTTGGCAGGGCAGAAGGCCCGCACACACTTTCCAAGATTGCTTCAATGTCATTTTCATCCAGGAGAAGGGCAGCTGCTTCACTGTTGTCGGCTGATACGCGGTGCTGCCTGCAGAAGAAAGATGCTGCCATCAGGACTGAGTAAAGCAATAAGACAGAAGGTGCCGCTTGGATCGCTACACGACATGGTAGTGCCACGGACCTCTTTCTGGCCGACGCTTCTGGGCTTCTCCTGTTTGGGAGATAAGCCGCATGCCTGCCCCGCATTTGATGCAGCGCTGCAATTGTGTTGAGCTGCTTCTGCAGTTTCAATGTCTCCCCAGCCAAGTTGTCTGGTGAAATGCTGTCTGCAAGGCCTTTGCTGAAGGCCCCTGGACAACAAGAAGGGCAGACCTTTCTGCTCCGGCAGTAGACAAAGAAACAAGCCAAACTTGGGACATCCTTAACCAGCTTGTACCTTACCTCGCTTGGATACCACTGCAAGAGACAGCACAAATGCTGCACAGCTCTCAAGAGAATGATATTCCTGAGCAGCCTCTGGCAGCCATGCGAACGTGAGCATATCTGGTATGAGGTCTGTTTCCTGGGATTGGTATCGTGACTCAGTAGCCCTGCTCTGGGATGCGGAATTGACATGCTCTGACGCCGGGCCTGCAGACAATAAGTGAAGTAAGAATCATGCTATACAACATGATGCAGTGGCATGCGTCCAGCATGATGGTCAATGTGAGGTGGCAATGCACAACATGTGCAACAAGTGTTTGTGAACAGCATGCCAAACAAGAAAGCCGGGATTGTACCACGAGGTGGCGTGCTAAGCTCTTGCCGGGAGACTGGTGAACCATGTCCAGCGGGTAACATGTCCAAGCCTGCCTGTGAGTCATCTGTCTGCCTGCAAGGGTAGTCACAGAGGGCGTGATTGATCTTGATGACACCAAAGTTGTAAGAATGATTATTACTTCTCCAGCCCAGGACATGTTTCTGGCGCCGTGTCCAAAACTCAGGATGCACCCTTTCCTGTCTCTTGCAATAGGACTCCAGCCAACAAACGCAGTAGCACAGTGGGTGAACTCCGACCTGAATAGCGTACGAGCTGGGGACCTCTCCCCTGCTTGCTGTGCCACCAGTGCTTGCAGAAATTGTAAGGAGCTGAGGAGGCCTGTAAATATGGAACAGCCTTGAGTGCACAGGAGTACTGAAGTAGCCAAGCTTGAAAAGGTGTGTCAGTACCACTATTTATTTTTGCCATCAAGGGCAGCACATACCAGGCTGCAAATCCTCCATGCTGGCCATGCAATCAGAGCAGAAAGCTCTGATCTCCTGTAGGGTGCTTGTGGATGCTTCAAATCTGCACACGGAAGAGTCACAGGGGAGGGTTTGTGGGCACTTTTCCCGATCCTTCCATGCAATGTCAGGCGCAAATTCTCATGGAAATGGACAGTGATACTTCATGCAGTGCTTTTCGGAACACGTACACATTGCTCACCTGGGAAGATATCTTTTCAGTAACTCCACGCACTTCACCCATACAGCCACACTGCACAACACGATGTCTTGTTGATCGCCGGTATCAGGAGAAAGGACATACGTGTTGCTCTTATAATGGTTAAGATATTGAAAATATGCACACAATCGCACCTGAGCGGTTCAGCACGGGCTCTTCCAATGATGGTCATGTAGGTGGCATCGGCCGTGCTCGAGTCCAGCAAGAATTCCTGGCATGCGATGAGAAGACAACAATGTCACAGTCATGCAATGAGAGGTACGTTAGAGCGTCTTGGGCGTGTGGAAGACACTGGATATTGCATTCTGCCTGCGTCTGCACCTGGAGTGTTTGCAAGTACTGCCCATCCAAAGGCGATCCAGACGTCCGAGTGCAGAACCAGACAGCATGAGTGAGCCGAGGATTGTAAACGCTCTCGGTAGAACTCATATTGCGTGATCTGCTGGGTTCTCAAAGACAGGCCTTCAGATAGCAAGATGTCAATCTGCATACTTGATTCCTTGAACCACAATTCCCAAACTTGGACTCCTACTACCTTGCATGGCGCTATGAAATACACGACACGGCATCTGTTATCTCTTCGAAAGCTCGCAGATACTGAGTGTGTGCATGAAAGTCTGCATGCATATGCCAAGGTTGCCAGATTAGGATTCACAAGAAATTGCTTATTGCATGAGCACAAACGGATCACTGCGAAGACGCACTACTGAAAAGGGACGCCCTGTAAGTCCTGGTCCACCCTACAGCTTGATTGAGCAGAACAAGGGACAAGTTTACTCACGAAATGTTCGACTGTTGTTGAGCATTGCATCAACATTTTCAAGCTGTATTGAGCCTCACGAGATTAAGCATGGCAAACTGGATACAGAGCAGACTTAAGGCAGCGGAAGGCTTGCTGGAAGCCGTGGACAGGACAGCTAAGACTGTGGCTGTACCTCGATGGGATCAACAAGACGCTCCAACTTCTGTCGGAGGACGCAAACCTCCTGAGCAGGTGATTGGATTGCAATCGAATGCTTTGTCGAGCACAAGATGTGCTTTATTATATACTTTCTTGGATTTTCAGAGCGACTGAATGACAACACTTTTGAAGTCAGTTGATGAATACACGCACTTCAGCGCGCGCCTTGCCCCAGCAATCCGTCGCTCCTTATTTTTTTAAGCTTTACATATCCTTGTATTGCAGGTTGTAACGTCCCATCTTCCAGAGCGAAGAAGTAGGTCGGATGTTGAGATGCCATCTGCAGTAGGAGAAACCCCTACGGTCACGCTATCAGACACCCTGGGAGATGCTGAAAAGGAGCATACTGCCATCACCAGTCCGAAAGGCACAGGGACTCAAGCAGACAAGCCAGTGCTGAGCTCTGGCATGGCAGCTGGAGAACCTCCTGGGAGCACCGGAACCTCTCCTGGTGTTGCAGCAGCGCAGCCGGACATTCCTTTTGCCCCAAGCAGTGCCAAGATTCCTTTTGAGAGCAGCCCTTCTGCCGTGATGCTCCAGTTGCCCTCCAAGGGAAGCGGCCAGATCGATTGGGAATCTCCCAGACCGGCCGTGCCTGAGCAAGGAGCCCCAGCGGATTCAGCCAGAAAAGCAGAGAATGCAGTCCATTCTGCACCACTGACAACTCAGCCTGACTCAGAATCCTCTGCAGTCCCAGCTGACAAGACAGAGGCAGACAGTCAGCTCTTGGGGAACCCCAGAGAGGCAACACCTGATGTTCAGAGTGACTCAAAACCGGCAGATGCAACCGAGAGGGGCGACCCAGAGCAGCCGGGCAAGAGCGAGCCACGGCCAAGCACGACCACGGCAGCACAGTCACAGGCACTTGCCATAGCGGAAGCCATCTCTGCTGCAGCTGCCGCCGCCGGCCCTCCTGCTGGTGCGAACCCGGGCCTTCCAAGTTCTCCACATACATACTCAATAAGGTGCAATTTCTTCTCCATCATCTGCAGTGTGCTAACGAGGGGATGGTGTGGCCTGCAGGGGAGGCTCCAGGCTCGGACCCTGCAGACATGCAGGGGTCGGCCAGCAACAACGAAAGGGAGGTTCGCCTCGTGCGGGTGGTCGAGCAGCTGCGGCGCCGCTTGGACCAGCTGCGAGGGGAGAACGAGCAGCTGGAGGAGGAGCTGCGCAACGCCGACAGCAAGCTCACCGGTGGCGTCCCTGTGCATGGCCTCATTGCCTTGCCTGGTCATCCCTGAAGACGTGGTCTGTTGCTACAAAACAAATCACGAAGTGCACCCTGACTAGGGCATTCTTCATGACTGGCTGGTTGATGCATGTGATGTAGATACTGCTGGACGGGCGGAGAGGCTGGAGGACGAGCTGGCAAAGGCCCAGGTGGCGCGCGTGTCAGCAGAGACGTCTACAAGTTCGGCCAACGCCGCGCAGCAGGCTGCAGAGGAGGCCCTGGAGCGCGAGAGGGGGGCCATGGCGGCGCGGCTGGCCGAGGCGGAGGCCCAGGCATCCAAGCTGGCCGAAGAAAACGCACGGCTGCAGACCGAAAGCCAGGTGTGAGAGCCACCTCATGATGTTGCACAATCCCAGTCAGCAAGGAGCACAAGAAGTGAGGTGGCAGCTGCGCACGGTGCGGTCACGGGGACTGAGCAGGGCCAAGGTCTCCAGAAAGCTGACCACTATTTGCTGGCACGCCCTGTATCTATAAATGGCAACCAAGCAGATTCTACGGCTCGACCTGAGCACTCAAAGCAGCGAAAGTAATAAGAATTCTACATGTGGTTGATGCAAGGAATGTATGAACAAATTAGGCAGACCAGGAGCGCAAGGGGTAAACAAATTTGGAGGTACTTTATCGTCCTATTCAATGGCGCATGCAGGCGAGCCAGGAGGACATGGTGGCGGCGCTGCGGGCGGAGGCGGCTGCGGCGGAGCGGCGGCTGGAGGAGGAGCGGGGCGCGCACGCGGAGGCGCGGCGCAGTTTCGTGGCGCGCGAGGCCGAGCTGGAAGCCGGCCTGGCCGACAGCGCCGCCGCGTTGACCGCCATGCAGCGCTCACTCGACGACCGCACCCGCCGCTGCACGCAGGCCGAGCAGCGCGCGCTCTCTGCCGAGCAGCGTGCCGATGCTCTCGCGCAGGACCTGGCCTTGCAGTCTGCCAGGTGCTTGGCCAGAAAGGCGTACATTTCTCCTTATGCTTTTTCCTTGATACATTCTGAGTGGGTGCTGGCCTTGCCTGCTGGCTCCGTCTCAGTTGAGAGCCCTGCTACAGCGAAAAATGGTTTCTGTGCATTTCTGACTTGGAAGAAGTTGAATGTACCTGTTTGCTGGTGCAGGATGGAGTCGGCTGGCAGCCAGGCGCTGCCAGGGACCCAGCAAGATGCTGGTGAGGTGGACGCGCTCCGCAGAACAATTGGGGAGCAGGGTGCAGCTCTGCAGGAGGCAGCAGCGCAGCGGCAGGCAGCAGAGGATTGGGCGAGAAGGTTGCAGCAGGACGTGGATCGCCTGAGCAGCGAGCTGCATGAGGCTGGGCCGGCCTCTGACCTGCAGCGCCAGTTCAGAGAGGTGACTGCGCCCCGTTCATCACTTCTCTTTGTTCTTGTACTGGCCCATGTCACCCGTTTTGGAGGATGGTATTTGATGCCGCTTGTGCATGACATCTTTTGAGTTGGGTGATCCAGATTGTTGAATCAGGTGCCCACAACGGCCTAGAAATGTATGGATGACGAGCGGCGTTGTGCAGGTGACGGAGCTGCTGTACCTCAAGCAGACGCAGCTGGAGCGCCTGGCGGCGGAGAAAGCTGCGCAGCAGCTGTCCCTGGAACGCGAGCTGGCCGCTGCCCGCGAGCAGGCCGAGCGCGTCAACAGGTACCACCAAATCATCATTGTTTTCACCGCCCTTTATGTGTATGACGGCCATGGATAGTGTGGCATGCCACAGTGGAGTGCATAATATCAAGACTGATATTATGTGCACTGGGAAAACGGTTGTCTGGGAGGGATTAAAGTGTCAGAATCTCGGGGCTGGTTTCATTCAGCCCTGCTGTGCTCGGCTGGCTTTGGACTTGAAAATGCAGCAGAGAGTCCTTCCTGAGGAACTCTTGAGAGTGGGAGAAGCACATGCTCTTTGTTTGCAAATGTATGCTTCTGTATGACTGAGGAATAAGTGTGTGTTGTGCAGGCGCATGAAGAGCGACAGGTCGGCTGGGTATCTGGCGGAGGGAGATGTGGTGGTGCCGATGGAGGCCATGGGGGAGGCCTACTACCGCCTCGCCAACAACAACCGCGTCGGCGGCGCTGTCAAGGCCGGTGCCGCGTGAGTCCCCCCGCTGTCTTTCTGTGGGAAATCTCTACTCATTATTACTCCAAATGATCACAGCTTGGCTCGAGAAAATGGTTAGAAAGGCATGCACAATTATGTAAAGCCACTACATTGGGAGACAAGACACAGGCGCTGCGCAGGATTAAGTCCCTTGGTAGTGGTTGCACAGAGTTTGTCCTTGATGGATGCCTGGATGGGATGTAAATTGCAATGCTGGAGCATGTGCATTGAGGCTGCTGGTGCGTGGCCTGCAGGATACTGGACACTACGGCGTCGACGGTTGTGCGCGTGCTGAAGCAGTACCCGCTGGGGCGCCTGGCGGCGTTTGCCTATGCGATTTTTATCCACCTGTTCATCTGGATCCTCATCAACCGCCTGCAGCACCGCGCGCTGTCCACAGATCACCTAATGGCTGCCAATGCAACCCATGGCGATCTTCATCCTTGAGAGCAAGAGCTGCTACAAATTTGCCAAAAATATATTGTGCTATGCCAGCTGGACCTCTACAGTGCCATTCAGTGCGTGAAGAATCATTTTTTTGACAACTGAGCAGTGATTACATCATTTAGAGGATCCAGGATGGGTTGGGCTGCCCAATGCGCCATGTGCTAAAGTGTCTAATAACATACAATGCTGTACTACTGCTACGCGGAGTAATGGCTGTAAACCTGTGATTCCACTGTTTTTGTGATGGAAGCTGACGATCCCCATGTAAAGCACAAGCCTTCGTTCAGTGCTGGCGCTACAAAGACCATAATAGAAATCGCTCCAAACCCCTGCTAGGTGAAGTGATGTAAGCACTCATGCCTCTCCCACTCCCAAGTATCTCTCAGCCTCAGACGTCTGTTCTATGAGTGACAATTTAGCCGAACTGCTGACGCATGCACATGTAGCACTAGGACAATCCTCTCAGCTCATCTCATCATCCAGACCATCCTTCATCCACTGCCTGGCAGCGCTATTGGCATCCGAGGTACCAAAAAGCTGAGATGCTCCAGTGCTGGCGGCTGGGGACCCCTGCTCGCCTGCGAGGTCTGCCAGGCCAACTCCAGAGGCGGAGTCCAACTGAGAGGCTGCCATCTGGCTGGTGGGCATGCGTTGCCGGTCAAATCCCTTGTTCAGCATCTTGCCAATCTCCTCTGCGCCACGCTGCATCACCTCCTGCACACCAGGGCCAGCACAGGCTCAGGCGCATGCCCACACAGAAATCACACCAGGCAGTAAGCAACCGCACATATCAATTGTCCGCCTTCCATGGGGCCTGCAGAGCAACATTTTCCTTTGATGACTCTTTGCTGTGTCTTCTGTGGCATAGCTTTGGGCAGGAAAATCTAGCAGGGAGCAGCGTACCCCTGGCATACAGGCTGGGAACCGCACAGGCTGGGTTCAGCAATGATGTCTGGCCCGCACGTGATCTAGCTTGACAAGTGCAGAGGGGCTGAGGGCCGGGTCAACTAGTATCTACAACTCTGGATGGAAAAAGCCGAGGACTGCGAGATTCATATTCAGATTTGAAAGCAGAGTGCATCAGGGGCGCGCCTGGGTGCGGGGGTGGTGCGTGAGTGCGATCATGGCGATCAGAATCGCGATGGAGGATGCGATGAGAATGACACGCGTGGCGGTGCCCCGGGCGCTGCAGCGGCCGCGGCTGTTCTTGTCGGAGGCGCTGTCGGGGCGGCGGCGCAGCGGCGACAGCCAGCGCATGATGCCCGCCGTGTCCTCCATCGTGCTCGGCAGCAGGTTGCGCCCCGCCAGCGTCTTGAAGCACGCCTCGAATGTCTCATACCCCTGCTCACACCAATTTCCATGTCCTCAGTCACTTTTGACATCTCTGAAAAATTTTGAGTCCGGTGAGCCATGGCAACCGCTTGGGCTGCACGTGCAGCGATGGCGCATGTACTCCAGATGATCCAGATTGCATCTTGAGCTTGGGAGGATTAAATCTGGGATATGCATGGAACTGCAGCGAGCATAACGGATCTGACATTGTGCAGAACCGGCAGGGTTGATGGGCATGGAGTAGCCTGAGAAGGGCAGGAAACTGACCTGCGGTGTGGACTTGCCATACATGAAGACTGAGAGCATCACGGCTGCCACGCCCACAATGAACCAGCCGCTGGGGTACTGGCTGAACAGCGGGATGGCCCCGATCACCGTGAATATCACGGACAGCGCATTCGCAAAATTCTTCAGGATGTTGTCAGCATACTTTACCACCATGCCCACGATCAAGCCCCCAAACACCTGCGCTCAATTGCAGCGCTGGTCTCTAAGAAAGCCCAACATGCAGGCACCCTTGAGGTGCTAAGAAGCGTTATCATCACCAATCAGGCCAGCCTCCCATGTGCAAAGAAAGTGAGGCATGACACACCTGGAGTGCCACAACTCCCCATACAATTCCGTCAAAGCCCTGCATAAGTCCACCATTCGCCACAGATCTGCGCACCCACAGAATTGCCATCAGGCGTGCACCACAACTACTTGGCAAGGAGAGCGACACAGCCACGGTGATTTGCAAGGATGCTGACAGAGGCCCTCACCGGCCGTCCTTCAGGTAGGTGTATGCCAGCGACAGGCACACGCCATACAGGGACAGCTGCAGGTTCCGGATCCACAGCGTCTGCCCCTGCTTCCCCTTCACATACTTCTCAAAATACACCCCTGCAGCCACCCCACACAACACAGCGTAAGACAACCATCCGCCTGAAACTTTACCGCAGCAGCTCCAACAAGGCCCAAGACAAGAAAACTGCCTCTGTGGCAGCTAGTGACAGAGGACGGTACTTCAGAACGGCATGCAGTTTGACAATTATGGTCCCTTGCGCCGATTAAATACACTTTTATCTTGAGGGTGGTCAGATGACACAATGCTTCAAGATGGGGTGCATGAGGCAGGAGAGTCACCGGCATAGGCAGAGGACAGGCCAGACAGGGCCGAGGCGGCGAGGCCCAGTACAAGGTCGCTCTCGCCCTCAAAGCTGCCGCCGCCGGCCGGCGTGGAACCATTCATGGTGACAAAGACCACGCCGACGGCCAGAACGGGCAGCGAGGCCCACTGCAGCGGCGCCAGATACTGGCCCAGCAGCCACACCGCAAACAGCGCCGTCGGCATGATCTTGAAGGACTGCGAGCAGATCTGGAACGTCACGGCGTCCAGGTGGCTTGCCGCCACTATCACCAGCACCTGCACGGCACTTGACAGCCTCAAAACAGTCCAGCAGATATTCCCCATCCCAACCCACATGCAGCCAATGTAGCATATATTGCTGCTGACATCCCTCATGCCGAGACACCTGTAGTCTATTCCAGCAAAATATCTGTCCTGCAGGAAAGGCAGGAGCTCATGAGAGCATGCATAGATGATCTGAACAGAGGAGTGGGCAACTTGAAGATTTATGGCTGGTCGATGACTTCAGTTGTGTGATGCATGTGGGGTGGCATGCTCAGGAAGAAAGCGCGCCTGCTGCATGACGAAGAGGGCGGCGGGCACGAGCATGGGCCAGGAGCGGCCCAGGATCTCCTCGGCCTGGTGCACCACCTCGGCCCGGAAGGCCAGGCCGCGCTGCCCCGCCGTGCGCCCGCACTCCACCATTTGCGCCACCATGCACACCAGCAGCTTTATGAGCTCCGTCCACACCACTGCCGCCGACGCCAGGTACTGAGTTCCTCCCCTTGTCCTGCCAGCACACCACCCGACATTCATCTCTGAACTTCCTTTCATCTGCATGTAATCAAACCTTTTACAGCTTCGGCAGCGACCAGATACCTAGCCACACGATGCTAGGTCAGCATACCCGTCCCTCCCAGCATACCCGTCCCTCTCCAATGCCGCTCTTGCACGTCATGTTATCACTGATTTAAACTCAATTTTAAATTTTCAACCCTCAAATTCAGGCCCGACTCAATGAGGGGCAGTAGCTCCTTCAGAAGATGAATCAATTGTTGATGCTCCAAGAAGATGCTGTGACAGAGAGTGCCAAGCAGCAGATGGTGTCGGCACCTTTGAACTCTCAACTCCAGGCCCAACTGTCAATCTTAAGGATAGCTGCTCCTTCGAAAACATCATCGATTGCTAATGGTCCAAGAAGATGCTGACAGAGAGAGAGAGGGTGCTATGCAGCGGTGGTTTGGGCACCTGGAGAAGCGCAGAGTCAGGGACAGCGCAGTGCCCTGGAAGATGAGTAGCGCCATGCTCAGCAGGCCCAGCGCACCCTCTTTGCTCCTCAGAAATGCCACAATAGAATTCTGCTCCCCTCGGACCGGGCTGCTTGGCCCCTCCCCCTGCCCCAGATCCTCATGAGCATTAGAAGCAATTGTGCAGCAAATTTTATGCACCGCACAAGAACTTGACGGTGCTCTCCTGATAGGCTCATGCGTTGGCATGCATGCGCACCTGCCGATACTGCCAGTCCCCTGTCCGTACTGACCAATCTCGCTCCGGTATAGGGGCGCTCGTCTGCTGATCAATCTGTGCATGCACAGAACGCTCAGAGGCGTCTTTTCCTGTCGGAGAATGAAAGGCACTGAACCTGCTGGGGAATTCTCCAGCCACGCACCCCGTCAGTGCTGGTGCCTGACCCACGGGACGAGCTTAGGCGTTCATGCAGCTCTGCAATGTCTCCGCTGCCCACTCGAAGGAATGTTGTTCCCCTGTCAAATTGCCGCTGTGAGCTCGATACAGGCAGCTCTTCATTCCCACTGCTTTTCTCTGCTGCCCATTGGTTCTGAGGGGGTGCAGCTGACGGCCGTATGCCAGATGTGCGCTCATGCAGAGACATAGATGCTGACACACTGTGCTCTGTTGCTGTATGCGCAACACCTAGCCACCAGAAGAGGCCAGGCCTCACTCAATTAGACGAGACCAGGCCTCACTCATCTGCTAGCAAAATCGTGCTTGGGATTTTAATTGCGCATCTAACACATCCAAGGCAGTGTATATGATGCATGTCGAGGCTGCTCAAGACTTTCCTCAATGGCCCTACTGCAACTTCTAACAACCATCCAGCAATGAACGGAGAATGCCCCTTCCAATGCATAGATTACAAAGGCGACATCTGTACGAACAGAGCCTCGTATTCACGAGATTTCAGGACCTGTTAAGCGCAGCCTTAGATACATGCGACACGCCTTGGCCCTTAAAGGACCGCGAAATATGAGAATAAATGACCTCAGTTCCGTCCCACAGCCTTCAATTAGACGCAATGCTTGCCCCGCTCAGCCTTAATTTCATTGAGGTGCAAATTTTAGCCTCAAGTTCACGCGCCCGACACCCGCTTTGTCACCGGTACCGGCTGAAATGAGTCACCCAGAGCTTCCTCCTCTGCTCCAAAGGCTGCTTGTTCGCACTCTGGTGAAGCAGAAGTACACAAGTATTGGGACAGCTGTTTCAAAAATTTGCTTTGCTGTGTCCTAGTGCACTTCCCTGAAGTATTCGACACCGGCTTGTGTATGTTTTATCAGTGCTAAACAGGACTGGAAACTAGACGTCGCGCTTCTGAGGGCCTGGCTTTCGGCCACTGACGTCCACGTGTATTGAATGTCGAAAATGTTGAGTTCATAGGTTGTTTATAAACCGAAAGCCTCATCGAACAGCATCTCTCAAGTGAAAAAAGCAGCCATGGGAGGCAGGCATCAAGACACCGACATGTCGGTAGCGGCGGCCTATGCAGCGGGAGGAACATTTGAAGCCCCCATCAGGCCTTCCAGAGCGCCTCACCAGCCGAGGGTGAGAGCTCCCGCGCCTGCAATAATTAAAATAAGGCGATAGTCCAGCTGGTACTAGGCCCCCAGCACTCCGCTTGAATCACCAGTGACTCCTGTTCTTACGCACTCACGCATGCATCATCACGGTGCATTACAGGCGCGCTCAGCACGGGTTCCCATGCACGAGGAGGATTATGAAGACCTGCCCTCAGTAGATGATCTGGCTGTAGCGGCTCGGGCCGCAGCAGGGGCACCAGATCCTGTCGGCCCAGTGCTCCGGCAGGCGCTGGGGGAGGAAGTAGAGGAGGAGGATGAGCTCCTGGAGCCACATGCGGACGCACTTGTGACCAGCAATATCGACAGTCCTATGGAGGTATGTGACAGCCATGAAACCAAATCGTGGCTCCCGGCAATGCAATTGTGGCTAGGATTAGGGCACACACACTACTGCCATGCTGTCGGTAAATTTTGTGCATCTTCATTGCACTGAAAGTAGAGGAGGAAGGATCATTGCTATCACCGAACCTCCGGCATGCATGCACAGCTCATGCATATCAGAATGGGATGTCGGAACATGCAGGAAGCAGAGACACATGGGGAGACCCTTGGTCATGCTGACAGAGGGGATGAGGCAGACAATGAAGATGATGAGGCAGCATCCAGCTCCGATGAGTCCATGTCGGAGTCAAGCGAGGAGACCTCATCGGAATCGGACTCCAGCGATGACGAAGATAATGCAGTCATGGCACTGACCAGTGATGCTCCCAGCCTTCGCATCCAGCTCAAGGTGCCGTCAGTGAATCTTTTCCCTGCATGTATTTGATGTACGCGCTGTGCTTTTAGTTCAACTTCGGACTTTAAGTTCCTTACTCTGTTTTACTTTTGCGGCAAATTCAACAGGTTGGCGAGGATGAGACAGTGAAGCTGGTGGTCAAGCGGGACGCCTATAACCCTGAGGAGCTGCGAGCAGAGATTGACCGGATGGAGCGAGATGGCCCAGACCCAAATGCAGAGGAAGAGGAGGAAATTGAGGCTGCCAAACGGTGAGGCCTCTCCTGCCACGACCTTGTATTGGGGCAGAGGCTGCCGCATGCCCCTTGCATTAGACTGCGTTATAACAGGAGCCTGGTACACTATATTTTGCTCGTGGCTTTGCAGGGAGGTGGCGGCTACCTTGCCTCAAGTGGAGCCCTTGGACGTGCAGATTAGCCCAGAGGACACGCTGCTTCCAGTGGGGCTTGTGTCCGCGATTATTGGGTCCATCATTGTGGTCCAGGTGTGCACCTGTCCTAAATGGGCATCAAGAACTTCACACTTTTCTATGAGCTCCTTTCCTGCCCAAGCTCACTGCAGACCATGGCTTGCCTGCATGTGATGGGACTTGCTTTGCTGCGCATGCAGGCACCAGAGAACGGGCGTGCAGTCACAGAGGGCAGCGTGCTGTGCTTGAGCAACAGGGAGCCCATAGGCAAAGTGGAGGAGGTCTTTGGACCGGTCATGCAGCCGCTGTACAGCCTGCGCTATGCATGCGGGCCCACGCCGCCCGCCGAGCTGGCCGTGGGCGCGGAGATGTGCTCCGTGGAGAGGCTGACGCAGTACGTGCTACCAGAGGAGCTCTATGTTAAGGGGTGAGCCCAATATCTGCCTGTGCAGTCCTCCGATGCCATCTCCTTTGTGGCATATCTGTCAAGCTCATTTGCCAGTAACTCATGTATGAAGTTGTGTTCCTAAGGTGAGCAGCCCTCAAGATCTGTGATCTTGTGTCTTTTCTCTTTAAGTGAACAATGCTGTGCAGGTACGATGCCGGTGAGGCGGAGGCCGTGAGCGAAGCGGACGCGGAAGAGTACGAGTTCTCGGACGATGAGAAGGAGGCGGCATGGCGGCGGGAGCAGAAGGCGCTGCAGCCGGCCAAGCGCAAGGCGCAGGACGCCCCTCGCGGCCGCAGCGGGGCACGCGGCGGCCGCCACAATGGGCGCCACAGCACCGGCAGCGCCTACCCCGGACCAGGTCTGCCTGAGCAAGCTCTGCAATGTCACTTTCCGTCCCCATGTTATACATGCCGGACAGTTGTCCAGGAGGGTGTCAAAGGTTGAGCCCAGGATGATTGCTTGGATCTTGATTTGTTATCAAAATTGAGCTTGGAATGACGATCGGAGTGTTTAAATTGCGCAGGAGGCCGGCGGTCCGGGCGAGGCAGAGGCAGGGGCGGCGGCTACTCTGAGGGAGGTCATAGGCAAGCCCCCCAGCAGAACCACCAGGCTGCTCAGCCAATGCAAGGCTATGCAGGGCCGGGGCCCGGTGCGTTCGCTGTCCCTTTGTTCCCTCCCCTTGGATGCCAACTCTCTCGTCCACCTCTTGTTCACAGGAGCCTATCGTGAAAGTGAAGCACCCGCTGCACAAACAAATAATAGCCTGCCTAGAAAAGGCGCAGCAAAGTGGAAGGGCAGTACACCTATCACCAGTGCCTGTGGAACCTCTGAGACATGCAAACGGTTATAATGCACTGATGCTTGCTGCAGGGAGCTTCATGCCAGGCTATGCTCCGTACGGGCCACCCGGCTACGGACCGCCGCAGAGTGCGGGCCCAGCCTACGCCCCACACCAGCACAGTTATGCCCCAGCGCAGCCAGGCGCCTATGGCAATTTTGAGTACGCCGCGCAGTATGGCAGCTTTCCAGACCAGTATGGTCAGCAAGCATACGGCGGCAACAATCAGTACCAGGCACAGCAGTCGTACATGCCTCAGCAAGCCCAGCAGTATGGGCCTCCGCGGCCGCTAGGCATGCAGGGTGCAGCGTCAGCGACAGATGCATACATAGGAGGCGGGCAGAGCTCTGAGAGGGGCAGAAGGGAGCACCTGCAGCGGGTTGGACAAGGCAAGCGTTCCCAGTAGGTGCCCACCATGCGCGGAAGTGTTTGATAAATGTCCCAGGGCAGGCATTCCATGCAGGGACATAATCACAAAGCTGCCTGTTGTGGAATTTCGATGCATTCTGTACTTCTGTGATGTCAAGTGACATACAGCCGTAATGGTAGAAACCACTTGCAAGGGAGCAGACATGACTTTATCCTGATTGATACTTTGATTAAATGTATCTACATAACTAGCACCATTTGGGAGAGCTCTTGAGAGTATTAGCAGCAAAGCTCAGGTCTAGGTAAAGAATACATCACGAGCGCACTCCCCTCTAATAATGCCAAGTGTTGGGAAAGTATTGTGGGCGCAGTGTACCCTTGTGGTCAAATTTACCAATTGGTGTGACAAATCAACCAGTCACCAGTGTGATGGTCACATGGCAACTTGCAAAATAGGGCACCATCATATATGCATCTTTCATGAAATGATCATGCTATGATGCATCATATGAGTCCAAGTATTTTTTACGCATCGTTGTGATTGGGTGTGGAATATATGCCTTGCGAGGAGATCACGGCAAGCATTCTATTGTCATGCATAGTTGTACACGTAGCGCTGTCCAAGCATCTTTACTGCCAATTTGCTCTATAGACACAATGATAGTACATGCTGCATAAGCACATGCACGGCGCTCTCAAGCTTGCACACAGAAGCTCTAGCTTCACTACATTGCAATCTATTTCCTTCTTTCTCCTGACATGTGTCTGGGGAACATTTATGTGCTTTGGCAGTCAGAAGAGATATATTCTGCTGTAACGATGTCTTGTCAAGACACAGCAGCTCGCTGTGAAATGACAATGGCAAACCCCTGCAGGATGCTGCGGGGCAGAGCAGCACTCCTGCACGGGAAGGCTGCAGCGCTGGATGGGTAGGTAGGCAGCAGCAGGTTGCAGGTTGTCTCTTGGTACACGCTGCTCAGCGCGTCGGCTGAGCGCTCCGCCTCACATGTGTCCAAACACGTTCTTACTACTGCGGTCTCTGTCCCATTTGCCGCCACTGTCACGTTTGCCGCCTGGTCTACAAAGTAGCTGGAGATCTGCACATCCCAGCAAAACCCTCTTTGACTCCCTCGTGGCAAGAGCCTTTCCAAATGCCCCCTTGCAGCTAGCAGCAGAGTTCAGAATTCAAGCTGATGCCACACTTGCACGCGGTTGAAACACAATGCAAGCTGCATTTGCACTGTCGGTCATGACAAGATTTGCGCGTGCCTGGTAGGCCGTCAGATTACTCTTGTCAGCAGTCGCCAGGGTGGCGTTAGCCATTGCGGTTGGCGTCAGCAGCCACTGCTGCGTGCGGCTCGTCGCATCACAGTCCTGCGCATTGATCCCCAGCCCTCAACAACGCTGCAAACTTCCAGGCAGACTGTTAAATCTGTGCTCACCAAAATCTGAAACAATCATTTCTAGAGGCAGCACGCCATCATTCATCAGCCAGTACACTCAGGAAACAGCACGTCAACTGTCCCAAAATTATCACAGCATGGCAAACATTCCAGTTGGAGGCAGGAGGTCACCTCGAGGAAGATGTTGCCCGGGTGGCCGCACTGGCTGTACACGGAGGCGTCCGTGCACACGTCCAGGCATTTGCCCAGGCCGGTGTTGTAGATCTGCTGCCCGCCGCGTGTGATACTGGCGTTGGGGCCCGCGCGGACAAGCAACCACTGCTGGCTGACCGGCACATAGCTGCCGCTGCCCACTGGCAGCTCCACCTGCAGTGCCAGCCAGCCAGTCATTCTAAATGCCCAAAACGAGCTTCCTTTGCACCTTTGCTGAGTAGTGGAGGCAAGACTTTCCCTGAGGATTTCTGACACGGTGTGAACAATCAACAACAGCAACTAAATTTGTGGTCCCAGACAGCACTTGTCACTCAAGATGCCCAGTTGCATGTCCCTATTGCAGCAGTGCATGATCCGATATCATGCTTGTGACTGCCACACAGGGCACATGAGGGTGAGGAAGCAGGCCGTAGACCTTCCAAGCGGTCCAAACTCATAAGCCAACAAATCCTCTACGCATCAGCGAACTCGGACTCTCCATGGCAAGTTCTGATTGCAGGGACAGGAAGATTCATTCAGTCACCTTGGTCTCATTCTTGAAGGGGCACTGCCATTTGACGGTGGCCACGTCGGAGAAGACTGGCATGAGGGAGCAGGTGGTCTCGTTGAGACCCTTGGCCCTGCAGGAGTTGACGGAGCTCCAGCCCACCATGCATGTGTCTGAGTCCTCATCCAGGGCCACCAACGACACCGGCTGACCTGCACCATGCATTCCCACCCCTTCTATATCTGGCTTCCATCAGGCGCGCGAGACGCGTTCTACTGATTCCCTGCAATCCTGTAAAATATCCTTTTGCAGGTGGTGGTCCCAGGGCCAATGCTGCACTAAGACTGCGACTGGGTCAAGCAGATGCAGTGGGTCCAGCCAAAAAGGAGAAGGCCCTCACCGAAGCCTGGTGTGGTGGGGGGTCTGGGCTTGGCCAGACTGGCGTTCTGCTTGGCGGTCACGGGCCGCGATGCCAGGTACATGGCAAAGAGCGTGTCGTTGGTGTCGGTGATCTGCAGCGGCAGCTGCCACAGAGACGTCAGGCCGCCGTACAGGGCCTCGATGCCTGCCAATGCCTGGAACGGTGGCGCCGCGTCCTTGGATAGCATGCCCATTCCTGCAGGAGCACAACATTATTGACACCCATTCCGACTTCCCAGAAGGCCATTGTCTTTGCAGGCTAAATTAAATATTTGGAAATGCAACCACGTGCATGTGTTGCAGCAAAAAGGTGACTGCGCACCTGGTGCAGGCGCAGGTGCAGGAAGGGGCAGGCCAGTCGCGTAGACAAGCTGCTCAGTAGAGGGTTGCCGCATAGTAACCGGCGCCGGGGCGGGCGCTCCCTTGGCGGCTGTAGAGGAAGCATTCGCCCTGGCAGAGGGCGCAGGTGCGCCTGCCACCGCAAGGGGAGCACCTTTTGGCGCCATATCAGGCGCTGCGGCAGGTGCCCTGGAAGGGGCAGCAAGTGGGCTTGTCGCCACTCTCGGCTTGTACGCTGCTCCTGTCGAGGGCGGCTTTGCTGCCTGGGGCGCCAGCGGCTGCGGCCTGGGCGCACCCACACCGGCACGTGCGGCCGCCTTTACCGCTGACACTGCGGCGGCCGGCCCCGGTGCCGGTGCGTTGGCAGGCCCCTTTGCTGGCGCCGATGCAGGCTTTGCTGTTGCTGCTTTTGGTGCTGCTGCAGGCTTCTTTGTGCTGGCAGCCGGTGCCGGTGCATTTGCCACGCTGTAAGCCGCCACAGCTTTTGCAGGTGCAGCAGCAGGAGCGCCGGAGCCTGCCGTTGCGGCAGCAGGAGCGCTCCGCTGTGGGGCTGCGGGCCGAGGTGCAGGAGCACCGGCAGCTGCGGCTGCCGCGGCAGCTTTTGTTGCGGGTGCCGTTGCAGGCGCTGCAGCTTTGGTCGCTGGCTTTGGCGCAGGCTGTGGTGCAGCGACGGCTGCAACCGCCACCGACCCCTGTGCAGGAGCGGGAGCTGGGGGCAGCGACACCGAGCCGCGCAGGGGTGTGCTTGCGGCTGTGCGTGCAGCGGTGGAGGGTGCAGGGGCTGGAGTGCCACGAGCGCGCGGCTCAGCCGCAGCCGGTACCGCTGCCGGCGGCTGCGTCTTCGGCGCTGTCGGCTGTGGGAGGGCTGTTGTGGGAGCCTGTGACGGTGCAGGTGCGCCTCCTGCTGCCGCCACTAGTGTTGCGGCTGCCTTGGGAGCCTTTGCAGGGGCCGTGGCCACCGGTGCTGCTGCTTTTGACGAGGCAAGTGGTCGCACAGACGATGCTGGGGCCACAGCTGGGGCTCGCACAGCACCCGGCTGAGGGGCAGCTGCGGTGGACGCCGGCGGCAGAGCTGTGTAGGCAAGCGCGGCAGGCTGCAGGGCCGGCGGCGCAGTCGAGGGCTTTGCCGCTGCCGGCTTTGCCGCTGCCGGCTTCGCCGCTGCCGGAGTTGCTGCCACGGGAGGCAATGCTGGTAGCGCCACAGCTGGCAGAGCAGAAGAGAAAGCTGCCTGAGTAGCTACCGCTGGGGCCGGGGCTGGGGCTGGGGCCGGGGCCGGCACGGGCGCGAGGGCAGCTGCTGTTGCCGCGGCGGCTGCCGCCGGCTTCCCGGGCGTAATGGGAACCGTGCCGCCTAGGACGGGAATGGGCCCGGCCGGCATGGAGGCTGCTGCGGTCGCTGGCGCGGTGTCAGGCGGCTGCAGCGCTGCAATGGCGGCTGTGAGCGCTGCGGCGGTGGCTCCTGGCGAGGCTGCCGGCCCCGCGGCCACCACCGCAGCCGTGGCCGGGGGCGGAAGTGTCCCTGCTGTACAGGCAAAGTCACGTCAATAGCACGTGAGGCGGCTTACTTGGTTGCCATATATAACTTCACTTCGCACGGAATTGGTATCATGGCTGCACACCTGTGAATGGATCTCCAGGATAAGCTCCGAGCTCCTGGGTGCTCCTCCCTGTGGTAGTACCATTCTGAGGCTCAGGACTCTTTCAAATCAACTCAGAACAGGGAGCACATGTCAACAGGCACTGACCCCTGACTTGCACCTCTCATGAGCTTTCTCAGGACATAAAGTTGGATGCTCACGGTTGCTGGCAGGCGTCCCCGAGGCTGATGGAGCCAGGGAGATGTAGGAGCTCTTGCTCGTGCTGTTGTAGGTGAATGTCGAGTAGAAGGCTCGCAGAAAGTTTGTGCCGAGAACAATGGTGTCATCCAACGCCCCACTCTGGAAGGCCAGCGCACATGCACCACTGGGACCAATCTGTGCAGACAAAGTCCACTTCAGGCCAGTTACTTATACAAGCCTTGTCACAAATCCATTCACAATGCAGCCAGCAGGGGCTGTGTAGAGCTCTAGGTGCATACCTGTACAATGTACTGCTGTGGTGTCAAAGAGAAGTTGCCCGTCCCCAGGCTGAAGGTGATGTTTGGCAGTGAGGAGATGTTGCTGCATCCCCCAGCAATCTCCAGCGCTCCTGACTCCTTCCCCAGAAATACGCCCGGCACAGACTGCATGGAATACGTCATATGTTTAGTTTGAATAGCCATCATTGCCTCATGCAAGGGTTTTGACAAATGATGCAACTGCACAGCGTGCATGCAGGCAATTGAACTGCAAATATCAGCTCGCAAATGAGGGAGCACCGCTCCTAGGTACAGAAAGTCTTTGGATGTGAGCAGGCTCAGGGCGCTGCCGCTGTGCAGGATTGCCCCGCGTGCAGTCACTGGCACTGCCGTGGCCCCAACTCTCACTCCCATCAGCGGCACCATCCAGTACCTGCCAAAGAGAAAGAACTGATTTCTCGAGACTGCAATACAGGGTGTAAAGTTTGTTGTTGTCCGAACAAAAGGAGAGCGTGTTGCCATCAAATATGCAAAGCATTGCAGGGCGATCCTGCATGTTCAGATTATTTCATAGACCTAGAAAAGAGACAGGGCGCACTTTGTACTGATGACAGGAAGAGGGTACAGGGACCCAGTGTACAGCGCAGAATCGCTGCCGCCAAACTCGATTGATCCAGCCGGCTCGCCGGCAGGGTCGCCATTCAGCCACAAAGAGAACGTTGGCTCATCTAGCAATCCCTGCAGAGCATCCACAAGAAGGATCAGAAGTTGCCCTTCACCTCACGCAGTGGCAAAGTTGTCAACCAATGACCTGCGCGCTCACCTTTTCTGACAGCATCTTGTAGAATGCTGGTCGCCCCGATCTGGCCAGTCCGGGGCGCGCCAAGCCCTGCAAGAACACAAATTTCTGATCAGCAGCATTGAGGGCAAATGAACCCAGGCAAACAACCCAAAGCACACATATGCTGTGAGGCACGGAAGGAAGGGGAAGATCACTCACAAAAATACCGTCACAGGAGGCGCCGGTAAGATTGACGGAGGCTTTAGTCACCAATCCGAGGCTTGCATTGTTCACCAGTAAGTCCCCCACTTTCAGGGAGTCTAAGCCGAGCATTCCCACCACACCTCCTGTCATGTATTTCTCTGAGAAATTCCGCGCGACAACCTGTGACAGACCAAAGACAGACTCAGCTAACTTGCAAAACATTTGGCATTGCAAAGATCGGGCAGAAGCATGTGATAGGGGAAGCGCATGCCTGGAAAGAGCTGGATGCGTTTGTAGAGAACTTGCTCTGCATCTGGGCTGTCGTGTCCATTCCTAAAAAGGTGGCAGCTGGGATCCACAGGACCGAGCTCCCAGTGTCAAAGCACACAGTTGTGTTCTGGCCGGGTGTGCCAATTTGCACAACTCCATAGTACTGCATCGCAAGACCAGTCAGTACAAGCTCGAAGCAGTTCGTTTCCAGAGCAGGGCATGATGCAAAGCTGCCATGGGACTCTGTACCATGGCGTTGTTGAGCCGTCGAAGTGGGTTCGCATCGAGCTGGACACTGTTTCTGTACAACTCTATGCGATTTGTTAGTGCTGCTGCTCGCTGAGCACTGCAGAGAATTAGCAAGAGCAGCAAGCTCTTTGCATGCCATGATGTGTCCCGTAGATGCTGCATCATCTGTAGCGCACCAAGATTTTGATCCTGGAGTTGCGTGTTCCTGGCTGGAATATGTTGCCTTACAAATTTTCGCACAATAATTTGAGAGACGCTTAACATACCCGATGCTGAATTGGAGATGTTTGTCTATCTATCTACAGTATTCAGCTGCATTTCAAAGTCGATGGCTCCTTTTACTATAAAACCAACCGTTGACGGAACACGCCAAGGTTCACCAGCACAATTGCCGGAGCACTGTTTCCTTTGGTTATGAGAAACACTGCAAAGTATCTTCAAGCTATTGCAATCATCATCCCAGTCATAAGGACTTTGTTCAGGTGCTCCGTTAGCCCTACTGATGCACAGTACCCACCGAAACGATCACAGATTCAAGCACCCATTCGCACCCTTGTGTACCTACCTGTACAAGGAATCCCGAGTCACAATCCATTGCAAGACATCGCATCCGTTGAAAGACATTCACTGGGGTGACGACGATGAATCAGGCCGGACCCAAGAAGGTTCCGGCCAGTACAGCGGCGTTTCGCTGCGGCAGCTTCCTCTGTCCGAGCAGCTTCATGTCCTCCCTGAAGCCACAGAGCCAGCTGGCGGAACTGCTAACGAAGAAGTCGACAGAAAGGGAGGAGGCTGGGGGAGACCTACCATACTTTCTCTGATGATCACATGGTAGATCCTCTTCTCATCTGCAAGCAAATTATTACAGCAATTCATTACGACAGAACTTGCACAGGTTCGTCGTTCCGAGGTTCGGAAGTTGCGGCTTGTGGTGGATTGTGATCATCGAATATAATGGCTGGTTGCTTCGGTTGTTTTCATTTTGATCGTCATCCAAAAGCCAGTGCAGCAGCTCCGATGCTGTACCAGTCGCGAAACTCTTCCTGTCAGGTTGCGGACATCAGCCACCTGCTTGGGACAGATGGCAATGGAACGAAGGCTAAGGAAGTCAGCAAGCTCAGGTCATTGGTTCAAACACCACAGCATGGCCAGTATGCGTACGAGGAAGTTGGGCACCTTGGGGATGCTCAGCAGAGGACCCTCAAGCTGATGAGGCATAGACGGTCAAAGGAGCTAGTGGCTGTGAAATATGTAAGGCAGTCTGCAGGTAACTTATAACAATATCCTCGCTGAAACGAAGCCAGAATGGACATTGTTTCTTTTTGAATCTCAGATGGGACCTTTCATTTTACGCATGTGCGCAGACACGCTGCTTGACAAGAATGTGGAGCGGGAGATCCTGAATCATAGGCAGCTAGTCCACCCGAACATCCTGGCCTTCCGGGAGGTCTTCACAACAGATACAGAGCTGGCAATTGTGGTACGTACTGCCTTCACCTTCTTTCAAGCCTGCAGCTTGCTCTGCGTTTGAAGTCATTCAAATAATTGAGAGAGTCTTTGACTTAGGCGGAGTATGCATCAGCTGGACAGCTGGCGGATAAGTGCACTAGCCCCATGCCAGAGAGGGAGGCGCTGACCCTGTTCAGCCAGCTCCTAGACGGGCTGGCCTACTGCCACAGCAAGGGTGTCTACCATCGCGACCTGCGCACCGAGCTCATCTTCCTCTCTGGCAGGTGTGGAAGCCCTTCTTAAAAGTAATATCCAAGAAGTCTGCCATGACTTGAAGCGCGTGAGATCTCTAGAGCGCCTGCATTCTGGCTGCGCTGCTCTCATCGGACACACTTTATTGAAGCCACAGCACTGACGCACTTCAGCAGATTGCTTCCACATCTGCGCAAAGCGGCAGTCATATTGCCATGGCGCTTTGAATGAATGTACACCGACCGCTTTGCGCATGCTGCAGCGTGTTTGCGCCGACGCTGAAGATCGGCGGCTTCGGCTTCTCCAAGAGCGCGGCGATGGACTCCATGGCAAAGACGGCGGTGGGCTCGCGCGGCTACATGGCGCCTGAAGTTCTGCTGGCCACCGGTGCCTACGACGCGGCAGCTGTTGATGTGTGGGCATGCGGCGTGGTGCTTTACCAGATGCTGACCGGGCGCATGCCCTTCTGTCACGACGCCAACGCGAGCGGCGTCCTGGATCGCGCCATGATGCAGCGCATTGTGCGCGGCCAGTGCGTCCCTTTCCTCCCCAAGAAAAACTCATATTCTACTCCTTTGAGTGAGAAAAAAGGACCAGCAGGCTCCCTTGAGCGCCGCTGTCTCATCCCAGGGTCATGAGCCTTTTTTTGGGACACATGACCTCATTGCGCATGCAACTTGGAACTCCGTCCGCTTTAGAACAGGGCTATTGTCAGTTGGAGTGCAACACGAGGAGACTGTTCCCGGCAGCTGCAGTTGCAACGGGAAATCAAGTTGAAAGGCACACATCACCAAGTTTATGCAATATGCTCTGTGTTTCTCAAATCCGCCCCCACTTGCGCTGACGGAGCATCCCACTGCAGGTACTACCTGCCAGGCGATATTGCGCTGTCGCTGGAGGTGCAGGACCTGCTGGCGCGCATCTTCCGGCCGGACCCCAAGCACCGCATCGGCCTGGCCTCCATGCGCCGCCACCCCTGGCTGCACGACGGCGCGCCCTCCGTCCTCAGCCCCGCGAAGGAGCCGGCCGCGGCCGACGTCGCGCCGCTGCAGAGCGAGGAGGGCATCCGGGATGTCATCCACCGCGCCAGGCAGCGCCGGCTGCAGCAGCAGCGCAGGCTGAGTACTACCGGCGTGGGGGCGCTTGGGAGCAATCAGCAGCCGGCGCTGGACAGGACCAGCCATTCCTTTGCTGTGACCGCCAACGCCTAGAGACAGCCGGTGGCGCGGTCTTTAAAGCTGGGATTATCATGTACACTTGCCAAGTATGCATAAGCACTGAACTCAATGAGTGAAAGGGTTTTGTATTGTGGCACCAATGAATAGCTGGAATGTATGGCTGTGAAACAATGCATCATGGTGCTCACTGAAATGCAAAATTGCAGAACTATAACTCTTATGTGCTGACTGGGTAGTTGCCTCTGGAGGGGCCTGAATGGATAAGCTCTCTGAATGCATCAGATCTGGACCAGGATCGGGTCTAGAACAGCATTCTGTGCTGTAGGTAGTGTTTGAACTTTTGCACCATCCTGAAAGAACCCCTACCGAGATGGAATGTGTAGGATAGCATTTAACAAGCTGCTTGCTGGCTTTGAGCATTGACATGTCCAACACTGGAGTGCTTGTAGCATTTTAGGGACGCTGAGTGCGTGCTGATCATCAATCAAATTGCCTCACGGTGCACGATGAACACAAGTGCATGATCATGAGGATATAAATGACGTACCCAAATCGCCTTGCATGTGCAAAGAGGCAAGTGGTGATCTCTGTGCTGAATTGTTATTATTATTATTACCATTACACGCTTTTCCCGCCGAAGGCAAGGTGCGTCTGCAGACAAGCTGCATGTAAAGGCTGCCAAATTCCTACCCCCTGTTGGACTCGCCAGATCCAAGCAAGACCCAATCAAGCGTGGGCACGGTGCTCAGTATTTGTATCGCCCCCCGCCAGCCGGGGCCAGGTGCTGAATTCCTGGTAACATATGGTGTAGGAGACAGACATGTGCACATGGATGCGTTTGACTTGCACGCAGCATGAACCCTTTATGTGATGACAAGGCGGCTTGTGCAACGTTGTTAGTGATGTGGCCACATTATAAATGACAGAGGTACTCAGGCTATTGAAAAAGCTTGCTGGATCTCATAATAATAACGCCAACACCTCCTATAACTCCTGCAGACACCCTGACCACGCCGTCTGATTGTGACACAACCTAATACATCCTAGTACAAAATTGCCTACCCAAGAGAGCAAGCCAGCTTTATAAATTATGGGAAGATGGACTTCGACCTATAGCAAGCCATAACATCCCAGGAATAAAAGTGGTACAAAATTCTGTCACCTGACAGGTTTCAAAATTTGCCCTTCTTTCTTTGAGATGTTTGAGGCAACCTAAAGCGACTGAGCACGAGAACACACTAATACAAGAGTATACACTGCATACATTGTGTGGACACCTAACACCTGCTTCCTAACCTAAACCGTTACAAAATTGAAACACCAAAATTGTTTGCTCCTATACCCGCTGCATGGGCTGATGAACAACCATCAACAGACGATCACTCATTTGCTGTGTGAGCACTACTTGCCAACAAAGAGCGCCATTCTTATTATTCAACACAATAACGAGCTGCCTTCAATGCATGCATGCCTGGAAGGTACGCAGGAGGACTGCTCAGCAACAATGTCATTGCACAGATCAACAGATCTGCAGGCACCAATACCCAGTGTAGGTAGTACTCACTGAGCAACCCTCATAATTTCCGAACAGCTCCTCCCAAGAGCTTTCCATCAAGGGCCAGAATGCAGCATCAAAGTGCAAGGTGCGGCGGTAATGAATGGCGCCCCAACTAGGGCATTTTCAGTCTTCGCTCCAGACGGTGTCTGCAAGGTTGTATCAGATGATTCCTTGGAACTTCATACAGGCTATTGCATGCCGCTGCCCGTGTGCAGCTTCCACGAGCAGGCCCGGTCCAGTACCGCCACAGTCAGCAGCTCAGTGTACTACTCTCAGAGCGTGCACTGAAACAGACTCGGAGAGTGAAGTACTCGCGGCCACTCTCAGCGCAGCTTGGAGAGGACGTCGGCGACCTCGCGCGCGTACTTGGCGTGGATGGCCGGCCGGCGCGGCTTGAATGTGCGCGTGAGGGTGCCACCCTCCACAGACAGCGGCTCCTGCAGTACCGTGAAGGCGGCCACGCGCTCAAAGTGCGGCCGCGACGCGCACGCCTTGTTGATCTCCGCGCGGATCACCGCCCGCACCTCCTCCTCGCTCATCGGCCCTGCTCCACCAAAAAAATGCAATTCTTGTCAGCTCTGCTCCACTACAAACTTGCAATTCACCGATGTGAAATGAAGCTCTGCTGCTCCACCAAGAACTTGCATTCATGATGTTGAAAGGAAGCTCTGATCGAACCATATCAGAGAAAATAGTGTGCTGATGTGGAAGCAGAGCGAGCGCGAAATTTAAGGGGAAAGGGCTGCCTCGCAGTGTAAGTTAAACATGTGAAGCATACAAGACACCTGTTTCTGCAACAATAGAAGCATCTCATGTGGACCAGAAGAAGCCCTCTCGCTTCCTCTCTACTAGCCCAAGGATAGCAGCATAGGCGGAGTGCAAGTGCACAGCAAGTGGGCGTTGCTCTTCAGTGAGCAGGTGCCTGATACTGTGGGAAGGTGGTAAGCATTTTGGGAGTGGCAGGGTGAAAAGTAGGCGCACCCTTTATGTCCTGCAGCTCGGCGAAGGCTTCTGGGGCGGGCACCACGAGGGCGCCCAGCATGCGGTGGTCCTGCCCCACCAGAACCAGGTGCTGGATGAATGGCGACACCGCGCATGCGTCCTCTATCGGCGCCGGCTCCACGTTCTCGCCGCTGCTCAGCACAATCGTGTCCTGCGAGCGCAGTGCCAGTAAGTTGTCAGTAATCAGGTGCTGCCATGCAAGGCGCAGAAGCTTACAATTGAATCTGAGCATTGTTGCACCAACTGGAGACAGCTTTGGCGCACCTTTGCACGGCCGGTGAGCACGATGTGCCCCGCCATGTTGCTGCCAGCAACGCCCGCTGCAACACCACATACAGAGCCCTCAGTCTCAGGCACAAACATCAATCATGGAACCGACAGAAACTCTTGCACTCTATGAGATTTGCACCATCGCAGCACAGCAGGGATGCCATAGGGGGCAAAGCTGCTCACTTGGTGCGCGCCAGCCGAGATCACCAGTGTCAAACCAGCCGTCGCCTGCCACAAATGCCTTGGCGGTGGCCGCTTCATCATTGAAGTAACCCTTCATCACCCCTGGACCCTTTGCCAGGAGCAGGCCCTGCATGACCACATCTCCCTGAGCCTCCAATGCTTCACTTCATCAGTTTAGGGCTGATAAGCACACCAAATTAGGCCCCAAGAGGCTTGCAGCTTCTGTCTTTCTATTCATGCTAGTCCTCAAGCTGTGGGTCATACACAGGCAGGCTTTCACAATTATCCACCTATAGAGGGCCAGCAGGGCATGCAAGCTCTCAGTACCATTGAAATAGAGATCTGTGTGATTCTGCTAAAACAAACCCTCAAGCCTGCAAAGGGTTGAGCAAGGTGGCAAATCGTTCAAACTGACCTGCTGGCCCTCGGGCACGGGGCGCAGGGTCTCGGGATCGACGACGCGGACGACGGTGCCGGGGATGGGCAGGCCGACACTGCCGCGCACGTTTTCGCGCGTGGCGTTCCGGCGGCAGGACAGCACGGGGGAGGTCTCGGTGAGGCCCCAGCCGTTGAGCACGGGTAGCGCGAGCGTCTCGTAGAAGTCGTCCAGGTGGCGGGCCAGGGAGCCGCCGCCGCTGATCACCGTGCTCATGATCCCCAGCGCCGCCCGGATCTTGCCAAACACCAGCACCTGCCCCAGCCTGCCGCCCCCCACATGCACCCATCAGAGTCACTCTTGAAATACACTGCAGCATTTCAATGGTTAAGAAGAGAGAAAGGTTAGCACAGCAAGAAGAGCATGAAAAAGCTTCCTGATGCCTCCCTAACTGTGCAACAACACCTGCAGATCTCTGTACATGCGTGATACCTAGACAAGAAAGCGCTCCTCTGCTGTAGAGAGGATACATTGCAGGGTCATGCTGATGAGCACAGCACCCATGGCAGGTGTATTGGACAATGAACTTTGGATCCAGGCTGACCTGTAGAGGGGGTAGAGCACAGCGGCGGTGAAGGTGGCGAGCATGACCCGGAACATGGAGGGCGCCGTCCGCGCGTACTCCAGCGAGACGCCGTCCAGAATGCGCCTGGCCCGGATGTAGGCCGCGCCGATGGCGAAGAACAGCCGCGCTATGGTGCGCTTCACCAGCGAGCTCTTCTTGATCTGCTGCTGCACCTGCACGCACCATTGGGACAGCATTTCAACTCTGGTGAAATTTCCTTATGGACAGCTTACAGCAAAGACGAGCATACGAGATTGCAGGAGAGGCAGGAGAATGAAAACACACCCTGCCGTACAGTGTGTCGAGGACCATAGGGACGCAGACAAAGTGGTGGGGCGGATAGGCGGACAAGTCCTCCCTGAACTTGCGAATGTTGGTGTATACCTGCGACACCCAGCAATTAATCATGCATTGGGTTCTCCAAACAAGCTCATGCAGGAAGCAACAAGGCTAGTAATATGAACATATATTGAACAAAGGGTGGACCTGGGTGCAGGCCCGAGAGAAGAGGTAGTAGCCGCAGGAGCGCTCGTAGATGTGCCAGGGAGGCAGCAGGCTGAGCGAGCGCTCCCCGGGCTTGGGCTTCAGAAAGAAGCTCAAGTTGTCCATCTGATACTTCAAGTTGCCATGCGTCAGCATGACACCCTGCACACGAAAGAACGTGTCCTTTAACTTGTGCAAAAGATCTAGAGCAGGAGAGAACATATCCAAAATGTGCCATGGTATGAGGTGTAGGAGCTCATCACAGTTCTTAATAGGGAAGGCACCTTTGGGTTGCCAGTGGTGCCAGAGGTGTAGACAATGGTGGCCAGCTGGTCGGAGGACAGAGGGGCGGACTCAAACTGATTTGAGGCGCGGTGCCCCTGCGCCAAAACCTCTGCATAGGACAGAACTGGGCAGTCCAGCAAGGACCGGCACTTGTCGTTGGGCTCGCCCCATAGTATTACAGCAAAGCGCACCGCAGGTCGATGCACCTGCTGCCCACCCACAGCCCGATCAGGACAGACTGAGCTCAACATCTCAATCATGCATCATGTTCTGTACTGACCGTAATGTAGACTTAGTTCATTAGCAGGTGAACAGCCCTGATTGTTGATGAGAAAGACTCGCTCAGCACCCCGCATGCAAAGTATGAAGTAAGCTGGAAGCGTACCCCGTTGTGGAAAGCTCCATTTGAGCCATTGCCGTTGCCATTCTGCGAGGATGACGATGCCAGTGCTGGGGCCAGGCGCTCCAGGGTCTGGGAGTCCTGGGCCACGATGGCGCAGCTCTCAGAGTGGGACACAATATAGGCCATCTCCTCCGCCGGGCTGCTGGCCCCGCGCACCGCATCTGCAGCGCCTAGCGTCATCACTGCCTGATCCGCCACCAGCCACCGAGACGAATTCTCGCTGAACAGCGCCACCTGCGATGTCATCATGCCATGCGATGTGAGTATGCCACATCAGGGCTTCCAGGCCTGTTAGAAACCTATGAGCAATGTGTGGAGATGGCATGCTGCAGTTGGACAAGGAGGTAGTCCCTCATGAGTGATGAAAGTGGTCACCTTGTCTCCAGGCTTCAGGCTGAGAGCTCGCAGACCCGCTGCAAACTGAATGATCTGAGATTCCAACTCCCTGCATGCACCCACATAGCTTAGGAAACCGATTCAGGAGCAGCCGTACTGTTGCTGAGCCTCACAAATAGATGCACTGATAGGGGGCATGGCACGCACAGGAACGTCAGCTTTGTTGCTGGGCTCTGGTGGGGGTCAATGGCAGCCAGCTTGTCACCATGTGCGTCAGCAAGAGACGCCCACCTGCATATGCAAAGAATTATCTTGATGCAGTAAGACAAATTGCAAGTATCGGCGAAGCAGACGGAAGTGTAGCATGGTGGATGTAGCACAAAGGACCACGTCAGGAAGCTTACATTTGTGGGACCCCTATGAAGGAAACTTCGGATCCATCTGGCTCCAACAGTACGGGTTCTTCTCTAGGCTGCTCAGTGCGCTCAGGAGCTTGCACCTGCAGTGTCCAGAAACGACTTGTTGAACGACGACAGTGGCTTGTCTTTTTCCTCAGAGCCCAGAGTCTTAACAAAGTTCAGGCGTACCAAAGGCATCCTAAGTTCATTAGTACATAAAAGGTATGCAATCAAAGAGATCCGGAGCAAATACAAATCTATAGTATGCTAAGACCTTCAACAACAGAAGGCACACTATTATTCCAGGAAGTATGCACGTCGAGCACCTGGCAAGCTAGCCTGTTGTAATCTCGCCCACACCGTCTTGAAATTGATACATGCGACAAGGATCTTCTGTTCGCACAGCTATACGTGCTGTGCAGGAATCGCGAGCTTGCACCGCTTGGTACTAGAAGAGGACCACCACGTCTCTGTACTGGAGGTGTGCAAATGCCTGCAGAGCAAGGCAATGCATGTGGCGAGCCCATCATGTCGCTCCCACAAACGAGAAGGCAAATATGTGAGGAAGGCCAATCTCGAACTCTTCATCTCTATAGATAGTTTTACTCCCTTTGTACCGCGAGGGCCGTTGAAGTTAATAAGCACGCGATGGGCTCGCTACTGTCGGGAAGACATCTCAAATGCCTTCAGCATTGGTCTGACAAACGATTTTTGCCAATTGGTGGATGTATGCTCTCCGGCGCATACAGTTCTAATGTAGCAGCTAGCCATCAACGATGTGACAATCGCCTATTGTCATTGTCACTTTGACCCAACGCTGTAGCTTTAAAAACCTGTGCCGCTCGTCCCCTTAGTATGATGCTACTACATCGAATTACTAGCGCGCAGCGTGCTGTAAGCGACGGATCTCTTGCAACATAGTCATGAAGAGTCGTCCTAAATTGGGGTTTGGCGAGGATTTAAGGCTGGCCCTGAAAGTCCCAGAGCTCAATCCTCATCCGATGTATAAGCAGGTACACTCCATTTCACCATTATTTGTGCTGACTTGTTCTGGAAATACTGTCTGGTCCCTGTCCCTAGATATCTGGCATACTTTGTAAAGGCGATACCAGCGCTGGATCTCAAGAGGCTTTGCTTTAATGCAGATCGTCGCAGGAGTTCTTGTGAAATACGTAAATTTTGGCAAGGGTTGGAGACACCGCTTGTTCGTGCTGCAAAATGGCGTTCTTCGGTACTACAAGGTGACATGGAAGCTGGCCTTTTGCACTTTTGACGTTCCTGTGGTCACGTTTCTTTTATGTGACCTGAGCATAGTTTTATCTTTTATCTGACGATTGTGTGGCACAGGTATTTGGGGAAAGCAGAGTGAATGTCCATGCGCTTTTTGAGCAGCTTCGCAAACAGGGCGAGCTGACTTTGATAGGCGCAGAGACTGGCGTTGTGGAGAACAAGTGGAAGAGGTGGTCTTCCGTCTCTTGTGCCAATCCATTCATCTTGCCCCAAATGCCCTTATGATTCATTGCAGCTGGCCTGCCACCCTGAGCGCTTATTGTGCCACAGGAACAATGCCCTCATGGGTGTATCCAGCCCTGGATCTCAGGAGACAATTGCACCCCAGGCAGAGTTGCACTTGCAGGTGGGGGCCACATTGCCCTGAAAATGTGCTGCTTTTGTCTTGAAGTGTGTAATGAAGGCAATCTTGTGTACGGCACCGTAGCTTAGTATCTCGATGTTTTGTGCAGGTGTCTAGTATCCAGGAATCCTCCACAGACTATCGCAAGTTCTACATGCACAACGGCGCCAAAGTGATGAGATTGCGAGCTGAGACCAAGTGCGTGCACCACTTAGTATCCTGCTGTGGGGAGGATACAAGCACAAGATCATGGGTGGCAATATCTTGTTTGGTGCTGACATATGGCCAAATTTGCATTCAGGGAGGACAGGTGGGCTTGGATAACTGCCTTGAGCCAGGCAAAGGTGATGCCTCCCATCCCATACCAATTTACAAATGATCTCTCCCTCAAAGACCCAGCCATTAAGTAGCAGCAATTCCCCCTCTACTGGCTGAAGTCCAATTGCTGGCCTGTTTCTACTTGCAGGAGGTGTGGGATGACAGGACCCCAGAGACACCTGATGCCACTGCCCCCAAGTCCATGGCCAGGTGAGTTGTGTGCTTCTGCACTGCTGCACTACCAGACATGTCGAATGCGACACAATGACTGTCTACAAGCTGTATCTGACGCTTCCTACATCTTGCTTTATGTAGCGGTTTGCCTCTGCAGGATTGTGACTGGGGACAACATCTTCCTTACGGACCTCGAAGGAGTCCATGAGAGGCTGAAGGAGAGGGGCGCAGGCGATGACCTGTGCGGGTTTGTGGAGGACCTCCTCGTGAAGCAGCACCAGCGCTACCACAATTTTATGACTGCCGAGTCCGACAAGCGCCGCTTGCTGCTGGAACACCTCCACAAGCTTGAGGTGCGCCCTCTTGTCATCCAGGGATAAACAATCATGTGCACTTGTTGAAGTCATCATTTGGTCCTCAGGTTGGAACTGTCAAAGTACTGGGGCATTTACAAGCCTGAGCTGCCAAAGTGCCTGGTTGCAGAATGAGAAGCGGCAGTTGGAGACTGCCATGGTGGTTGAGAGCCGCATTAGCAACAAGAGAAACATCAGCCGAAGGTCCCTGGCCGACACACAAGATGGCTTGGAGCACTCTGAGGTGGGCACACAATTCTCCAAGATCCAAACCTGCCCTATGCCATTCCAGTCATACAGGGTGTCATCAGGGAACCACACATTTTCTGCTCCTTCTATCAGACAGTTTCAAGTGCATGCTAGGTGAGAAAATTTACTGCCATGCTAAGTATGGGAGCTGACGCAGCTTGGGGAGAGCGAACAGTCGGACACAGACGCAGACGAGGATGAGTCGACGGAGCGTGCAGACAGCGCAAGCACAGACGAAGACGAAGAGGTATTCTATGACGCCCTTGAGCTGGCGCGCAGCGGCAGCCTCGGCAGCATCGGCCGCGCCGGGAGCCTGGAGGAGTCCTTTCAGAATGGTGTTGTGGAGCCTGTGACGCCTGCCAAACAGACCAGGTGAGCGCACCCCTCAAAGCCCGAGCCCAAGAATGCCGGTATCGCTGCACATGCGTCTGACCTGTACAAGAAAAGCATGGTACCTACCAGTGTCTGGAATTCCTGCCATGACCTCTCTTGCGAAGTTTACATTGAATGACCCTGTGAAGGCAGTGAATGTCACAGCAACAGGCAGCACAGGCACCTTCTTGCCGGGTGTTGGGGTGATTGTTGCGCAGCTGTACGCACTGCCCTGTTTGTGGGTCTCTTTAAGATACTTTCTTATACACCGGAGTCGGCATGACATGAAGGGCCTTGTCTGAATCATGTCCCTCTCTTCCGTGAGGGACCGTCCTGCCTCATTGAGCGGAGGGATATACTGCACGGTGTCAATGATCCGATGTGGTGCTGCAGTGGGGAGGAGGATGTCCCGGAGTGGCTGGCCAAGGAGCTGCCAGCGCCGGAGCGGAGGGATCGGCTGCCGCCGCCGGCACAGCAGGAGAAGAGCGTCAGCCTGTGGTCCATCATCAAGGAGTGCGTGGGCAAGGACCTGACGCGCATCTGCCTCCCCGTCTACTTCAACGAGCCCCTCTCCGCCCTCCAGCGCATCGCCGAGGAGATGGAATACAGCGAACTGCTTGACACGGTGAGATTCCACTTGTCCCACCCCTGCTATTGGACACTGTATCCTGGACAGTTGAAATTTAGATTTTTGAGTGTGCAGTGAAACAACAACCCACCTTTGATCCTCCCAAAGTGCACGGCCTCGGTAAATCAAGCTTTGCAAGCGCTGCTCGCCTGACGATCTCATGCGCATGCTTGTGCTTGCACATGCGGTGCTACAAGCTGAGAGGTTTTGTGTGGCCAGGCTGCCACATTCCCGGCGGGCAGCGAGGAGCGCATGCTGTACGTGGCGGCATTTGCAGTGAGCGGCTACTCGAGCACGGCTGGGCGCACCAGCAAGCCCTTCAACCCCCTGCTGGGCGAGACTTACGAGATCGTGCACCCTGAGAAGGGGCTGCGGGCCATTGTTGAAAAGGTGCAGAGGCCCACTCACTAATAACGCAGCATACTCAATTGTGTTGACACAAAATTGTCATGGAGAGTATGAGGCTCCTTTTCTGCTTGCTATTTAAACGATGTATTGTGGGATGACAGGTGGTGCACCACCCCACAGTGCTGGCAGCCTATGCGGAGGGGCGCGGCTGGAAGTTTGCCGGGGATGCAGAGGTGAAGAGCAAGTTCTGGGGCCGCTCCATCGAGCTGACCCCCATCGGCTTGCTGACCCTGTCCTTCCAGGACGGGGACGTGTACACCTGGAACAAGGCAAGCATCCTGCCCTCTCTTCGCACAGCTCCCTTTGTTCCTTGTCCCTGTTGTGCTGCCACCCCGCAGCTCCTCTCTGCTGCTGCACTGAGTGGTCAGCCCGGTGTGCGAGGCTGGACAGCGTGCTGAAGTGCATTGGGATGCTGGAACAGGTGGTGTCAAGCATCAACAACCTGATCATCGGCAAGATATATGTGGACCATGGGGGCACCATGCGCATCCACAGCTCCGCCAACGGTCTTGTGTGCAAGCTCAAATTTCGGGAGCAAGGCGTCCTGCGCATGCGCGAAGCCCACGAGGTCAGCTCCAGCTCACAGTCTCAGCTGACGGCGGTGCATGTGATGTGCTTTTGCCTGCATGTTGAGCTGTTGATGTCAAGTTGGCTTGCCTCTCCTGTGGTCTCATATACAGTGATCAGTTCATTTGTAGGCCTGCTGTCCACAAGCAAAGTAGGGGCATGCGCTCGGGTTTGGGACGAAATTGCACTGACGTTTGCTGTGGGCTGGCAGGTGCGGGGCCACCTGGAGCTGCCGACTGGCGAGAAGATAGTGAAGCCGCTGCTGTTCGGCAAATGGGATGAGGCTATGTACGCAGAGATGCCTGACAACACACAGCGCCTGTTGTGGCAGAAGTCTGAGCCCCCTCCAGACCCCACCAGGTGAGCGCCCAGAAGCTGAGTTGCAACAAAATGCGACGGAATGACTGTCACTGCGGCGCGTCATTGTCGCCAACCTTTGTATTTTGTTGCTGCAGGTACAACTTGACCAAGTGGGCCATTCAGCTGAATGAGATCACGCCTGGCCTGGAGGAGAAGCTGGCGCCGACGGACTGCCGCCTGCGCCCAGACCAGCACCACCTCGAGCTGGGCCAGTACGACCAGGTAGAGCCCTTCCCTCTTGTCTCCTTGTTATACTAGCACCAAGTGGAGCAGTCCATGGATACTGGGTGCCACACCAAGCCAAGAGGGCCCACATGCTCTCTTCATGGGCAGGAGGGTCACGTAATTGCGTCATTGTACCGCTGCACAGGTGATATTTTGGCATTTCAGGTCTCGGTGAAGACCGTGATTTTGTGGAGTAGGAAAGGCATTGATCACTGATGGGATGTGCAGGCGAACGCAGAGAAGCTGCGGCTGGAGACGAAGCAGCGCGCAGCGCGCAAGGCGGCGGAGCGGGGTGACCCGATCAGGCCGCGCTGGTTCACGCGCGTGGAGGGCGCCGAGCCGGGCAAGCAGCAGGCCTACGTCTATCATGGCGGCTACTTTGAGGCGCGCGATGCCGGCCACTGGCCCGGAGTGCGCGACATCTTTGGCGCTACTGACCCCCCGGCCAGCCCCACTTCCCCGCATGCGCACTGACGCGCTCCGGGGCTGCACTATCATGACAATCAAGATATCTTTCTCTTCCGCTGGCTGGCGTTTGCTTGCATGTTTGATTGCCAGCGCTGCAGATGGGTTTCCTGCTCAAGAAGACTTCAAGTTTTGATCTGGTCAGCAGCCATCTTTTGCACCTGCAGCAGCTTGATCTCGGCATTGCATTTAAGATTGTATTTAATGGCGCAGTCGTGCGGTGTGACGATTGCATGGTCATGCATAAAGTGCCGGCTGACGAAGTACTACTTCGTTAGTAACTCGAGTGCATTGCAAAGTAACGTTGTGACAACTTGTGTTTGGTGCAATTGCAAGTGATTATCAATTCCTGCACAGGAGCTGTGTTGCATGTGCGCATCGCCTACTTGCCGGTCTGACCTATTGTGTGCCACCCTTGCTTGATGCTTGATGTAAGCAGCCCCTCAAGATCTCTTGCATGCTGAAGCTTCCTGTTCCAGCCAATATAGGCTTTAAAGTAGGACTGACCCACAAAGCGACTTAAACCTCTCGCAATTTTCTTTTGCATCGGATAATGGTTTCTCGCGGATTCCCTTTCTGCTCGAGAGATTCTGTCGAATAGCGACAAAAGCAAATGTTTGGATTCTGGTTCCAGATATCAAACCAAGAAATGTTGCGACCTACTGTGCAGCGGTAAAAATCCTCCTAAAGTACTCTCTACAATGGGAATTGACAAGCAGAAACTCTTCACTACCATAAACGAGCTTGTGGAAGAAGAGCTCAAGGTGATTGTCCACATCTTGTATATTTGATGGCTTGCAACTATATTGTGGGCGCCCGTCGTGAATGCAATCTGATACCTAGAATCAAGTTCGGAAGATGTGTCATTTATCAGGAAGCCCATCGTTGTAGGGCCTAGAAATGGACGTGTTTGGAAAGCCCATCAAGTTGGGAAGTGGTCACCGTGCAAGTCTTTCTCGATGTCTGATTCAGTGGTATGCTTTGCAGCAAGGACGTCTGTCATCATGTGATACTTTGTATGACTGCAGGTGGTATCCTTCAAATGGTTGGCACGACAATATTCTCTACCAGCTAATGCAGCCAAGAAGGTCCTGTCGGAGTTCCTCGAGAAGAACCAGGGCAGGGTCTCAGCGACATATCTCATATCCGGCTGGACTAAGGGACCCGTGCCAGAGCACAGCATCCAGCTGGTCGACTCTGGAAGCCTCATAGAGCGCCGCAAGACGCTGGACCCCATCACATCCCTGCACGTCTACAGCGTGCAGCCCACGCAGCCAAAGGTGAGCACCACCGTGAACACCCATCTCCAACCAGTGCAGCTCTAACGATGCTTGTGCTACATGCGCTGTAAAGCTCAGATACCTACACGCATGAGGTGGTCCTTTGTGCTGTGCAGGATGCGTCGGAGCTGTGGAACACAGACAACTTGCAGACGCTGGAATTCTTCACCAGCCTGGTAAAGGGCGGCAGCGACAACTGCCTGGCAGACAACCGCTGGAGCGCCGTGCAGTGCCAGCAGGCAAAGCATGACCCCTCACTCAGCACGGCCAAGGCCCTTGGCGCGCGCAAAGCAGCAGATGCAGCCAAGGAACCAGCTGCTCCGGCCAATGGAGGTGTCGTGGCTGCCATCAAAAAGGCCGCTGCCGGTGAGAACTCTGCCACTGAACATCATAATTAGCAAGCGGTGCTTGCACCCACGCTCAGCAGTGTGTATGCTGCATCCAGTGTGCTCAATGGTGAACTCCTTTTGTCTCCAAAGCAGGTAAGGAGGCTGGCAAAGGCACGGAGGCAGCGAAGGACAAGGGGTCGGGGCCGGCAGCCGCAGCTGCACCCAGCACTGCACCAAAACCTGCGGCAGCACCAGCGGTCGCGTCCGGCCCAGCCACTAATCAAGCCAAGGGGCCAGCCAAGGCTGCAGGAGGCGCTGGGAAGAAGGGAGCAGCGCTGTCAGCCATGTGGAACAAGGCCCCGCCCAAAAAGGCGAGCGTGGCAGCGGCAGCAGCAAAGTCCGCAGCTGCCGGGAAGGCCAAGGCAGCTGTGCGGCCGGCCGAAGCAAAGCAGAATTCCACCGTTGCTGTGGACGCCGAAGCAGCCCTGCGCCTGAATGAAGAGGTGAGCCCTTTCTCCACTGTCCCAATCTGTCAGTTTTGAGATCCTTCAATTCAGCGTATAAAGAGATGACACCATGCTCCGCAAGAAGAACATCGCCGGTGTATGCGGATAGATTGATGTACGTCTTTGTCCATCATGCTTGACAGAGTTTCTGGTTGAAAGCTCACATCTCTCCGTTAAAGGATGAAGCCTTGAGGGAGTCAGAGGACGACAGGAGCCCTGAGGTGTGTCCACCATGTGTGCGCAGGCAGAGAGCAGCAGCGAAAGCGAAGAGGAGCAGGTGCCAATCCAGCGGAGCAATCCGGGCAGGCAAGCGCACGTGCTGCACGACGATGACGATGAGTCAGGCCCTGACTCACCGGCTCAGCCCACCAGCAAGCGGCCGCGCTCCGGGAACGCCCCCGGACGGAAGAACACCACTGTCCTCAATGAGTCGGATGACGACAGCGACTGGGAAGCTCCCAAGAGGGGCGCAGGTGGGCACCATATGCATCATGTTCAGCCGGGCAACTGTCTCTGTTGTTGCAACCGTGCTGCTCTATGGGTACAGTAGGAAGCTTCATCGGGGTGATGAGGTGATTGACCAGCGCAGGGAGACTCCTTGCTGCACTCGGTCCTATCTTGGACACCTAACCCATCATGCAGTACTTCCTGCAAACTGTGCAGTGTTGACTTGCCCGCTGTTGTGATATTCAGGGAGAGGTACTGCGGCGGCAAAGCAAAATGGCGTAACGGCCGCACCGAAGGCTGCCGTGGTGGAGAGCAAGGAAGAGGAGGGAGCTAGTCAGAAGGGGAAGGCAGCGAAGCCTGCTGCCCAGAAGAAGACGGGCGCAAAGGCAGCCGCGGCCAAGCGGCCGTCGCCAGGGACCATCAAAGACCATGGCGAGGCCGCAGGTGATGGTCACATCCGTCTGCAGTCTTGCACCCTAAAATTGCGCATGGGAAACAATGGCGACACCCATATTGCATTGTACAGAGTTCAAACATGGCATCATTTCTACGACGTAGAAATGATGCATACTGTGCAGGCGGCCCCAAGCGGAGGAAGGTGCTGCGCACGACATACAATGACAAGGGGGAGGAGGTGACCGAGATGGTGTATGAGGACGAGCCTGCGCCAGAGCCAGCCCAGCCGGCAGTACAACCACAGGCACGCCTCATTTTTATTTTGCTCATGTGCCAGGACGTCAAAAAAGACCAATTTAGTACGCTACGAATAACATGGATGTGTCGAGTGATGATCAATCAGATCAATGAGATTTTCTCAATGGTGCTGCGGTGTTGAACGGATTTCAATTGTTGCAGGAACAGGAGAAGGAGGATGTCCCGGCAGCAGCTGCAGCAAAAGCGGCGCAGCTGAAGGCGGCCACAGCGGCAGAGCCTGCAGCGGCGCAGGCGGCCAAGGCATTGAGCCAGTCGCAGGGCAGCGCTGGAGCACCGCCGCCAAAGAAGGAGCCGGCAAAGGCAGGTGCCAAGAAGGGCGGCGCCAAAGTGCTGCCGGGGCAGCGGGGCATCAAGTCCTTCTTTGCCAAGAAGTGACTCTGATAGCACCATGAAATCCCCAGAGCGCTGCTGGGTTGATGCGGCATTCAAAGGGCATGAGCTGTTGTGTACTGTTGCGCCTGCAGCATACTTTCTGTTGTGATGCTGAGGCCTTTGATGGGGACATTGACCGATATTCTTCACCTGTGACATGGCATGAGCTGGCATGCAAGTGTCTAGGCCGTAGCTCAGTCAGCTCATGAGCACTTATGATTAAATTCTTTACAGATCTAGAAGAAGAAGATCCACCTTTTGCATCCTTTACTCTGCATTCAATACCGGGATTGCAATCTACAAGGCCCCTCTAGCAGTAGCAGTGTCCACTTGTAAGACTTCAAAGAACTTGGATCCAAAAATGCACTTCATTATAATTATAATGATCAAGGCGTACACGCATAGGCTATCGATCGCCTATGTCGGCATGAAATAATCATCTGTCACAATATCCAACAGAATGGTCCTCTATCATCCTGCAACATATTTCTGCATGCAACTAACCTCACTGCTGAGGCTGTCAGGGCACCAACAACCCTTGCGCACAGGTCTTCAGGGCAGTTTTACTCCAAAGCTTTTGAAAGAGGAGGAGGAAGATGGGTTGGAGGGATTGGTAGTGGCAGCTATTGTGGCCGATGTAGAGGCGGACAGCGACAGGGTGGGGCTAGCTGGTGCAGGTGTAGGAGCTGCACACACCCCAACATGAGCAAGTCAGTTCTCTAAATTTTTACTAGTTCAATCAAATAATATACCAATACTCTCTCCAAAGTGTAGACTTTCTGTTGGATGCTTGAGCTGTGGACCAGATGTAACTGCTACACATTCATGCATATCGGGGTGGGACTTTCAGGCTGCAGAAGCAGGCAGGGTCTGGTGAGATGAGGAGCAAATAGACCTGCCACAGGCTCAGCCGCTGGCGCAGGCGTTGCCGCTTCAGGTGCTGGCGCAGGAGCTGCAATGCAGAAGAATAGGAATATTGTCAGACATATGTTTTAGCTCCTGCAGGCTACTCATTTCAGGGCTGCTCATATCAACCTGGCCCGAGAAAGAAGGGGAAACAAGCACAAGAAGCAGCAGATGGGCGGTACAGACCTGGTACAGGAGCAGGTGCGGGGGCAGGCACTGGAGCGGGGGCAGGTGCCGGCACAGGGGCGGGGGCGGGTGCAGGTACAGGCGCAGGCGCCGGGGCTGGCACTGCCGCCGGCACCGGAGCTGGGGCTGCACCAGGACAAAACAGATATCAAACATGCGGATATGCGCGAATCCTGCCTCAAAACTCAAAAAGGAATCATGCGCGTTGCACCACAAATTGGGCCTTGCCAAATCAAGTGGCGCAGCAGGCCCTATAATGCGAGCCAAGGATGCAGTATTAAGCATCTTGGTCCAGGTTGATCTTCCAATCAAATCAATCTGTTAATGTGAAAATCAGGAGGGCTGAACTGCATACCGGGTACTGGCGCAGGAGCGGGCGCAGGCACAGGGGCCGGTGCTGGCGCAGGGACTGGCACAGGAGCTGGCGCTGGGGCCATAAACGGCGCGGGACCAGGGGCGGGCGCAGGAACTGGAGCGGGTGCAGGCACTAGAGCCATGCCAGGTGCAGGAGCGGGTGCCGGGACTGGCACGGGGGCGGGTGCAGGGGCCATGTCGGGTGCAGGGGCTGGCGCGGGCGGCCAGACAGGCTCCAGTGGCGCAAAGCCCGTTGGGCAGGTGCATGTGCACTACAGCCAACACAGCAACGATGAACGTGAAATTCGGAGCAAAGGAAGCACTGTGACAGAAACTTCCTGGTCACTCACTGGGCGATTAGAGGCAAGGGCTTGAGAAGGCGTTGCACCTGACTGTAGTCAGCCATGGGGCCTGCGATCCTGGCTGGCTCTCCGCAAGGCGGTGCCGGCGTCGGCGCATCCGTGCCGGCAAGCTGCGGAATAATCTGCACCCTGGCGCCCGGCTGAGGGTTGGGAGAAGGCGTGGGCGATGGAGTGGTCCTCTGGCCACCACAGAAACTTTTGCACGCTTTTCCACTTTTACGAATATACCCAAAGCAGACTGCTCCTTGGTTGGCACAGCATGAAAGATGTTGTTGGCAAGAGGCGTGCGCCACTTTAAGACTAGCAAGAAGGGTGGAGGCACGGGGCGCACTTGAGCGAGGAAGGGGAAGAGCGGCGGGAGGGTGTTGAAGGGAGTATCCTGTTGTGGCGGGACCGTCGCGGGGCCCGGTGCAGGCGCCGAGGCGGTGGCTGGCACAATAATCGGTGCTGGGGCCGGTGCAAGGGCCGGTGCTGGGGCCGGTGCGAAGGCCGGTGCAATAGCCGGTGCAATGGCCGTTGCAAGGGCCGGTGCAAAGGCCGGTGCAATAGCCGATGCAATGGCCGGTGCAAGGGCAACCCCTGGAGCAGGAGCCGGAGCCGGAACTGGAGCAAGCTTTTTGCCTGCAACAGACACACAATGGCAAGATCACCTTCCAGACTGATGCGAGCATCAGCACCGCAATAAATATTGCACATTAGAATGCTGGCTGTGCTCAAGGAATGTTCAGACTGCCCAAGGTGAATGAAATGTCAAGTAAATTCAGATGAGACCGTACTTGGTGGGAGTGCTGAAGGCGCTGACACAGGGGCCCAGACTGGCGCCATGCTTGGGGCGAGGGCAGGGGCTGTCCAGGGCGCCACCCAGGGCGCAGCCAAGGGCGCCAGGATAGCCGGGATCGGAGGCATTGTGAGCGGCATCAGCGGTGCAGGCGCCGGTGCAGGAGGAAGTGGCATCAGTGGTACAATGGCCGGCGGTAGGGCTGCTGTCGTAATGATCGGCACTTCTATAGGGGCCAGAGCCGCTGCCAGTGCTGGAGCTATCGCTGCTGCCAGGATCTCTGGGAGGCCGATGGGAAGGACTGGGTCGCTTGGAGGCACTGGTGGCAGCGCATCTTGAGGGGCTGGGGGATCGATTACAGGGGCTGGGTCTGTCGGCTGTGCTGGTGGCTGCACGGCAGTGATGCCAGGGTTCAATGGTGTGCTCGCGGCAGCTGATTGGTCAGTGCCGAACACCTGGGGAGCTTGCGCTACGGCGTCTGTGACTTGGTTGGTAACACCAGTCGAAGCTACGGGAGATGCCGCGGTGTCTGCAACAATTGCTGGAATTGACGTCTGGCTGACCTCGGGCGCTATCGTGCCGTCGACCATTGGAACAACTGTTGCCAGACTGGCTGGCGCACCAGCGGCAGACAAATCCTGTGCTTCAATATAATTGACCGACGCCGATATCAAAAGTAGGCATATTGCGAGTGATCCAACCCGCGCAACAGCCATTCCTGCACATCATGTCGACCTTCTCCAGGCAAGTCGAACTCGACAAAATGCGTTCGATATAAGATAATGGCACTTTGTCGATTTTATATAGGACAAAACAGAATGTGTGTTCAGCAAAGCACCTGTTGACAGGGCCGACGCAGTACTTCCGAAACGCTCAATAGAGCACGATGCCTTGTAAAAGGTTTGTGTCAAAGAAAAAACTCAGTGGCGATAAGTGCACAGGAAGTGTAAGCGCAACCGTGTCTACTGTTACACACGCGAGATGCGTTGAGAATCTCGATGCAATTGTTCAGCTCAAGGCAACAGCAGCTTCCGTCTTCCGAGACCGGGCCCTGATAGGGTCTGTATAGGGTTGCCCAAGAAGAGGAAATGAGGCAGGAGAATCTATCATTGTCTTCATAGTCAGATATTAATATTGCAGGTGAGAAGATTAAGTAGAGATGCTTCGAAGACTGGTGGCGCTGGCACGATCTGCCCACACACGTGAAATCAGCAAACTGGTTGATCTGGGCTGTTCCGCCAGCAAAGAGCAGCGAAGACACCTGTCAGATCTTCCCAAAGAATACCAAGGCTACTACATTAAACAGACGTTGCAACCGAAGCGACCTCCCAGGACATCCCGAGCGCCAGCCGAAGAGGCTGCTGCAGGCTCGGAAGAGGCCTCCACCAGCAGCAGAGCAGACTCTCCAGGGGACATTCAGCTGCAATCTGCACAAACAGGTGTGTCACTCTGCTCTCATCCACCCCTGCCAGTGAGCTCTTGAAGTACTGTCTCCTGTGATTGGCGAAAGGTCTGTGCAGTCCATATGAAAGACCTGCTCGTGCAATGCCTGGAGAGTCTTTGTCAACACAGATGTGCCTCTGGCGTGTTTGTGCAGCGGATGTTGTGGTTGCATGATGTGCATGCGGCAGTGTGAAAGGATAGCATGCAGTAGCAAGGTATGACTGCCGCGGCCTGGTTGTGCTGCAGCGAGCGCATGGATGTTCCCTTGGGAGAGGCGGCAGATGGACAGCAATGCGCAGGGGCTGCGCACGTGGGAGAAGCTGTACTGGGGCGTCTTTGTCACCGCGCTGGCCGGCCTCCTCTTCTCGCGCCTCTACCGCTCAGAAAAAGCCGATCCCAAGGTGACTATGCTGCACGCTGCCGCATGCTCCCTGCTTGATCACTGGGTGATGTGATGGCACACGTTAATGGCCAGTGCTCGCGCGGCAGCATGTCCCAGCTTGCAAACTCCGCAGGTGTTGGCAGTGGGACATGTGTGGTCAGTGATCACGCTGCAGCAGGGTGTCAAGCATGCAAACCCTCATGTTGTAAGCAGGCCGCTAAGATACGCAAGCCTGCCCTACCAGCATGGTCCAGATCACTGGACATGCGCTGGTGGTCCAAGTTACAGGAGGCATGTGGCAGGCAGGTTGAGGAGGCTGCGTTGTACTGCAGAATTGAATAATTGGTGTCGGGGGTGGCAGGTGGACGAGGACAAGGAGGCCAGGAAGCTGCAGAAGGCGCGGATGGTGCTGGCAGGGCAGCCCTTCACAGACGATGATGACCCCTTTGAAGGGCTCACACCGCAGGTATCCTGGACCCCCCCCTCTGGCGGCCTCAGTCACCCCTGCATGCAAGTGTATTTGAGATCAGATTCCTCTCTTCTATAAGTGTCTGGTGCCCACCGTATGGCTGCGATGCTGCAGGAGATCCAGCAGTACGTGCAGACTGCGACAGAGGGGGCGTCGTCTGAAGATCCCTTCGAGGTAAGACAGCATCAAGGTCTGTTGTGCTTCAGGGGCAGTGATGGGCCTTTCTGCCCGTCCAGGAGTAGAGAGCGGTACAAGCATAGCAACACTGGGATTATGTGCTTGCAGGGAATGAGCCCGGAGGAAATCAATGCATACATGGAAGAGCATGGCGCTGCGCACTTGTAGCAGCAGAGTGCATGCATGGACTAGAGAGTCTAGTCGCTAGACTGAGTGCAAGGACGCATGAATGCTCACTTGAAGTATGATTAGCATAGTAAGAATTGCATCATTAATGGTAACAGGCTGGCATAATTCACGCTTGTTTTTACAGACCCATGCTTGAATTAGGCTCTTGACCGAGCAATGACCTCTGCTTCCATTTTGCAGCAGCCATGTCATTGCAATATGAAAACGTCGCAACACAGCAAATCTGTTTAAATTGAAAGATGCCTTTGCAAAGCACTCAACACTATCAGAAATTTCACTGCCATGGGCCCATTGTTAATTCAATGTTTTCACACCTGACAACCGGAGGTACCTCAGTGACAAACATGCATTGTTGAAGAAGATACATACTGCTTTGAGTACGTACTGCTTGAGCACATTTTCGAGTCAGGTCCACTGTGCCTGGCACATGTCCCATCCAAAACGTTCGCAGCATCAGAAACGTCAGGCAGTGTCAGACACATATCTACTGTAGCAGCCGCACAACTTGCAAACGCCTTCATGTCTACAGCAGCTCACCACAGCAGAGATCAGCATCCATTGCCACTTCAGGTACTGTTGACAACATTGTCTGGAACACATTTGATTGGTATGTCCCAAACAGAGACTGGTTTTCACCGGAACCTAACACAAGATAACCACGTCTCACAGGTCTGACAAAGACATGTTTTGGTACACTAAACTGCCCAACCCTGGGTTGCCGCACAGACAAGCGCATGCAAAGGGGGTCCGAAACCCTCAGAAAAAGCGTGCCCACGATTACTCTCTGAGATTCAAAAGAGAAGGAAGAAGAGACACTTAAGTGTCTTGGGTGGATTGCAAAGCTGTTGCTGAGGTGCACATACTCCGATTGCCAAGTGCAGGACGTGCCTGGGAATTCAAGTTCCCCAGACCATCCTGCTCACTGATTGGCGTCAGCCAGGCTGGAGCGCCAAGGCTACAGGTGCCAGGGGCTTTGTCAGAAAAGGGAGCTTCTCTAATGCACCACCACTCAAGACCCGCCCAGAAAGCGCCCTTGGAATATTGGAGCATTAGAGGCAGTCTGCACAGCGCATGTAGGCCGGCCCAATGACCACCAAAGAGAACTCCAGCAGCAAAGCCACTTGACGCAAATGACTCCCCACTTGTATGAAATGATCTCCCTGCTGGCTGCGGCTTAAGAAAGTCTGTCTTGTGCATCAGAATGCAGCGCTCCTGACAGAGTATCAGCATTGCAGGGCACCAGCTGCCAGGTTGGCACGCATGACCCCCGCAGTCTCGAAGCACTCACTGCAAGTGCTCTCCTGCAGGCACAGAGAAAAGCAATCCATCAGGCTCAAGACCAAAACAGGGATCTGTGTAGGCATCTGGAGATGCACAAAACGCTCTCTGCCTTGAGCTCAACCCTCCTGAGCGAATCAACATACCAGGGATGTGGAATTGCGGCCATCGGTGGCTTGCTCCAGGCCGTTCCACCGGGAAGAGTGGTCCAGTGCCACCACATCGCAGTTCAGGTTGTCCTCCATCACATCTGCGCATAGCATGGCTTCATCTCAGAATAAATGAACTGCTAACACAATTCTGTGCCTTACAACAGCTTGGGATCTTGGCTGGACTGAACTCTTGGCTGGCCAAGTGAAAGGGAAAAGCCTTGAGATTTGGGAAGTGACGACGGTGTGGAGGCTGGGCGTGGGCACCTGCATAGGCGCTGAAGTCAAAGTCCATCCACTCCTCTTCGCCGCCGTTGTCGGAGGAGCAGCCTGGCAGGCAGTCCATGTCGGCGCTGGCGCCAAACACACTGGTGTCCCACGTGGCGCTTGTGCCCGTGCTGTACTGCTGCAGGTGGGGCGCCAGGGCCTTTGCCAGCGTCTCCAATGTATGCACATGCCTGAAGAACAACGCGAGCTCCTCAGCAACCCACCACATGCTATGTACCTTTGAATTGCTTGAAGACGCAAATGGTGCCCCCTGAAGTTTCATAAGCTACAAGTGCTTGGGAACAAAGGTAGACCACACAAGCCAGTGACATGAGGGTTACTTTCAAAGGTGCAGGGTGCGAAACAGGGGTAGCGCAGGAGCACGCACTGTGATGTGAGGGGTACATGTGAAGGCAGCCCCACGCAGACCACTCCCAAAACATCGTTGTTGTCCCCAACAATGGGCATGGCTGTCAGCGTTTTGCAGTCGCCCTTCTGATAGGCTGCCTCCACATCCTCCAGTGCCGATGGCCTGGTAAGGGCAAGTCCCGATTAGGGCTTCCCATAAGAGAAACAAAGCCACATGCCGATGCTGGCTGCACAGGACGAAGAGATTCAGCAAGTGAGGCGCTCACCTGTCCATGCGTACTTCAGTGTAGAGAGAAGACGTGGACGCTGCTTTCCCAGCCAGGGATCGGTCGAGGTGTTGGAAAGACTTTTGCCATTGTTGCTGGAAGTCGTCCACGGCAATGAGGAGCTCGCGCCCGGCAACCACGGAAAGACTGTAGATAGAGTCACACCGATTGATCAGTAACAAAAGAACGGCTATGACGGTGGCCACGAAAAAACTGGTGGCCAGTGTGGCAAGCCCGGGCTGAGAACAAGGCGCCTGGCAACATCAAGACACATCACAAGGATTGCAGATCAACGAGTATTCGTCGTTGCCTCAATGTGCACAGAGGCAAGCATTCAGCTGAGCCATCTCCAGGCAGGCTGGGCACTACACCTTATTGCTGTCGCCCCCTCAAAGCATTCACGGGCTGCGCTTGAGACGCCGCCATCGTGAAGGGCCGAAGACGCCCAATTGTTGACTAGATTCTTTGCCACGCCGTCGACGTGGGACAGGACGCCCATCACGCTGCGCATACATGTACTGCTTTAGTTCCCCGAGGCAAAGTCGTGCACATGTTGATCGGCACTTGCTGCGCGAGAAGGGCAAAGTTGAAATAAGTGAAACAAAGGAAGAAGAAAACAGACAAAGCAGTTCACAATGTGTTCCTGGTGAATTTCGCAGGACATCGTGAGGTCGTCTAAAAAAGCACGTTGAAAGGCGTCGCCCTTGCACAACTACAGGCAACTGTTTGGTGCAAGAAAAAGATCAGCTGGCCACATACTGCCACACACTCACGTTGAAAGCTGAAGAGGACCCGGTCAGCTCTGCTGAGGATGTGCACCGGTGGACACAGATACCACTTCCTCTTCCCTCTATTCCTGACGGCTTCTTCTTCCCTGCTCAAATCTTACCCTTGCGTCTTCGGAGTCACCGGTAGATGGGTTTCACGGTTTGGCGCAGAATCTCAAAAGGGACAGTCAAGGAGGACCGCGGATTATGGGAGCTTAAAGTGAACAACAGGATCTTGAGGTACAACATTTCCTGTTCAGGCAACATAAAGTACACCAAAGCAACACGAAAAGCAGTACACATCGCAATATATGTGTCCCTTTTGGTGATCAGATCTGTCTCGACAGCATTCAACTTGTACCGGGCGTGGTGCATCTTGAAAATGAGAGGAACAAAGGTGGCCAGGCCAGAACCACCGTACGGTCACACTCCGGCTGAGCTTAGACACGCCATATCTTATGATCTCTGATATCTCATCACTGATCTCTGGCAGACGCATCATGCATATATGATGATCAAGTAGTACTACTAATAGAGGGGCCTCCGGGAAATGCAAGAGCAACTTGAAGGTGTATTTTGGAGCACAGCTTTGACCAGCACCCTATTATTGACGGCCCATTCCGGGTATGACACAGGCTTGCAAGATTTACAGTTCTCTCAGGAAGGGTGCCCATTTGCACTCAAGCAGCGTATTGCCAAAAGTAGCCTAGCCTACCCTAGGGTAAGGAGATGCGCATACAACTTTCTGCTTTGATGTCCGCAGTACTCTATTAGAGATCAGCTGTCTGGATTTCTGTCTGTGCCCATCACAATACGATAACATTCACCAGCAAATAGTCTTCTCAGCCGTCTTTCCTCTGCTGTAAGTCCCTCACAATTACACATATGAGGAAGGAGGGCGGCACGTGTCTGAATCAATCAGGTCGCATGGGAACACATCCTCGGGCTCGGGGTACAACAGGCGAGCCTTGCCCTCCAGGTACCTGCGCACAACAGCCCCAGTATCAGCTGACAGTATCTCGTGCACACCCCACCGATTGCATGCACCAAGGAGTATATCACATTTCATAGAAAAAGGCAAATGCTTGGAGCAGATCATGGTAGCAGCAAAGACCTGTTGAGGAGTTTGGTGGTGGAGTGGTTGAAGCCGTCGGTGGGGGACACGTTGCGGTCCTTGGTGCGGCAGGTGTGCATCTCCGCACGCACTTTGCTGGCCAGCACCTTACCCAGCTCCACTCCCCACTGGTCGAAAGAATTGATCCCCCAGATGAAGCCCTGCTCAACACCCGTACATCTGACGTCATGTGGCCTGTAGCTGGACCATCACTCTTAGTTGCCGTGCACCTTGTCAGAACCTGGCAGTGAGAAGGGAGATGAATTTAGCGCACCTGAACGGCGATCCTGTTCTCGTAGAGCGCCAGGATCTGTCCCACGGTGAAGGCGTTCAGCTCGGGGAGTAGGATGGAGATGGAGGGGCGGTTGCCTGTGAAGGTCTTGTGGGGGATGAGCGAGTCTGGCACGTTCTCCGCGCGCAGCTCGATCGGCGTCTTGCCCGTGGCCAGCGCGTCCGCTTGCGCAAAGAAATTGCACATCAGCTCGTCGTGGTTGGACACCACCTCGCCCTGCGCCAATTTATATATATGACTTTAAAAGCTTGTATAGACCAGCAGGATACTATTCTTCCATGACCACATTCTAGAGGAGAACTGAGAGAAACGCCCTGCAAAATTTAGGACTTTTAAAAAATGCTCTGTGTGTGCAGAAGCGGTTTTATTTGGGCGGGGACAGGTGAATTGTGTTGCAGCGCACCTTGAGGTAGACACTCTGCTGGCTCTTCACAATGCCGATGAACTCGCAGGGGACCACCCTGCCCTGGTGAATGAGCTGGTAGAAGCTGTGCTGGCCGTTGGTGCCCGGCTCGCCAAAGTCGATCTCGCCGGCCTCAAAGGACAGCTTCGACCCGTCCAGGGCCACGCCCTTTCCATTGCTCTCCATGGACACCTGCAGCACAGCAGTTACCATAGATGACCACTCAGGACCCTTTCATTTTTGTCACTGCTGCTGATAGTGTCATATGGTGGGCAAAAGTGTTCATGCATGCAAACCTGACCTAGGCGTTTTGAGGGAACTGCGGACCTGCTGGATGTGGGGAGCGAGCTTAGAGAGGGCCTGGGTGTAGGGAAGGATGGCGAGGGAGGGGTAGCCCAGGAAGGTGGTGTTCCACACTCCCATCAAGCCCAGCAGCACCGGAATGTTGTCCTCAAACGGCGCCGTCCGGAAGTGATCATCCACGTCGTGCGCGCCTGAGGTGGGCCAGTGAACAAATTAAATTGAGCGCCAGAAGGAAGAGCAAGATTTTGTAACTCTTCTTGTGCTGCCCTGAACACAGATGGTCCTTGCATGCTTTGCAGTCATGATGACAGAGTCACAGATGTGCCATTGACAGAGTAGGCAGGTAGAAGCTGCTCACCCTCCAGGAACTTCTCGGTGATGTCGAAGCCGTACTGAAGGCTGAGAGGCAGCATGCCGACGGCGGAGCAGACGGAGTAGCGGCCGCCGACCCAGTCCCAGAAGGCAAAGGCGTTGTTGGGGTCAATGCCAAACTCCTTGACCAGCTTCAGGTTGGTCGAGACCGCCACCATGTGCTTGGCCACGGCCGCAGGGCCAAGCTCTGTGGTAAGCCATGTCCTGCACAATACAGCGCCCACTTTGATCCATGCAGCAGCGTCTAGTAATGGTCTTGCTCGCGTATCAAAGAGGACCTATGGAAGGATCTTGTGGGGGCTGCAGCACAAGATGTCCCGAGTGCATGCAGTTGAACCAGGATTTGATATTATGGCAGTGCAGTTGCCAAGGAGGCTCACCGTACAGTACGGGCATTGAGCATGGTTTCAGCTGTGGTGAAGGTTTTGGACACCACCACCACGAGGGTGGTCTCCTGCTTCAGGCCATTCAGTGCGCGAGCCACATCCACTGGATCCACGTTGGCAAGGAAACGCAGGTTTCGCCCCCGGCCCTGCATGCCAAAAGTGCCCTCAGGAAGATGAATTCTGCAGAAAGAAGGCAAAAGGAAGGCCTGCAATTGGCTACAAGGGCCACCAAATGCAAAAGCAGTCCCATTTGTGTGAGAAGTGCACCTGCTCTGATGCGGTCTGGTCTGTGCGGAGGGCTGTGTGGACAAAGAGCGGCCCAAGGAAGGAGCCGCCAATGCCGATGGCCACCACATCCGTCAGGGGCTTGCCAGTGGCGCCCAACCACTCCCCCGAGCGCACCTTGTCTGAAAAGTCCTTGATCTTGTCCAACACTTGCCAGACGTCTGGCACCACGTCAACGCCGTCCGCAACAATTTTCTGCAGGGCAGACATTCCTCGGTCACTGCAGGTTCTGCTGAAAGGACCTGCTTTAAAACAGCCAGATGGTGTAGCTCAAGAGCCGAGCCGGCCGCACCTTTGTGCGCGGAGACCTCAAGGCCACGTGGAGCACAGCGCGGTCCTCTGTAGTGTTGATGTGCTCGCCAGCAAACATTGCATCGATCTTCTCCCGCAGCTTGGCCCTCTCAGCCAGATTTGTCAAAAGCTGCAGCAGCACACAAGAGGTTTTCAATGGGGTTGCCAGAAGCATTAAAATCAGCATGCTGTGCAAATGAGACAGAATGTACGAATAGGATATACTGATAATGATGGATCTGCGCACCTCAAGAGTCTTGCTCGTGACCCTCTGCCTTGAGAAGTCTGCAATGATCTTGTTGAACTCGTGGAAAAGGGTATCACTTCTGTGGCCGTCCCTTAGAAGGTCCCTCAAATGCCTGCGCATATCTATTTTTAAGCGTTCCCTGACTGGAAGGTTCGAAAAGGAGACGCTGGCTCGAAGTCAGGCCTTTTGTGTACATCGTCGCCTCTGGAAGCAAGCATGCGTGATCGACTTACGTTTTCTCGATTTCGGTGACATGATCTTCCAAAGCTTTCCACTCTGGAGTCTGGGAGATTTGCAACGACGCTGTCTCCAACTCCTTTCCATCACACATCATCCAACAAGTAGTTAGCCCACAGCACACGAGCAACAGTGATCGCAGTGATTGGTTCAACAACTTACTGCCAGTTGACATACTGAAAGTAAAGTGAAATCAATTCAATACTATATATTTCATTTTTCTGTAGGGACGCACCACCATGGCCGGAGAGAGAGCTCGAGTAGCTGCACCCCGTTGAGCAACAGCGACTGTGACCCCCTTGAAGAGATTCCTGCAATTGCCCAGCACGAAAAGTCTCCTTTTTTTGTTCACAATGCCAATTTGATCTGCCAGAGGATATTTGTATAGTATCCTATTACCTCACTGGCTAGGGCACCTCCACAGCATGCAACATCCTTGCATGCTCTCAACTTGAATGCAACATAGCGGCAGCACAGAAGCAAAAATCAAGCGAGACATGTATAACACGGAGTTTGAGCCGATAATAATACTACTCAGATCCGATCACCAGAACATCTGATGGCCGAGTCTCTTATGCACACACCCCTAACCTGCCCATCAATCTTCAACACGACAGTGAAACCATTTCAGCTGCCTCTTTCAACCAATAACACCTCTTCATGGAACACTCCTTGCCCTCCCTTCCAAAACTGTACTAGAGTATGGTGTTGTAGGGTTTCTAGCGGTGTATGCTTCATAGTCTACGGCTCGCTGGGCGAGCACCCTCACCGTTGGTGCTGCGCACAAGGCTTCTTTTGCTGAGTGAACTGTGTAGAAGGCAGGCCAAATCGTGCGCTGCAGCCGTCACTCACACCTGAGGCCCATACACTAGGTCGAGCGCCTGCCGAGCCTCTCAGCGCATGCATCATGGGGCGCAGGTCTTAAGGCGACAACATAAGGAAGGCTTCGAACAATTTTGCAAGTTCGCAGGCCTTGCACATTTGAAATGATCGGTCTTGGAGCTCCCAGCCAAGGCCACCCTATCCACAACCCCACCGATTGGGGGTCTTCAGAACATCTGGAATCTGGGTGTGGCGGGAATCCGGACCCGGTTCGCAGCACGATCGTAGCCGGGGATGACGGTGCATGCTAGCGAGGCCTTTGCCAGATCTATAGACATGTGTGTGACAGTTGAAACCCGAGGTGTGCAGAGGTAGGCACGGCGACCGATCCAGAGACCCCGTGGTGGCTACACACTTTACCCCTGCAAGCACGATCAGCACATCATGGAGGAGCCCACAAGGTCCGCTATAAGGAGGCGATCGCATGTTTGGCAATTGCCAAGGATGCATTGATGATCAACCCTGTTTGTTCCACAGTCTGAAGTCCCTAAGTGATTAATGTGCCTGCCAGGCAAGCGCAAAGAACGTGAGAGGCGCACCCATGAATATTGCCCCATGCTGAAAGCTATCATCGATTAAACCTTCTCTACAGGTGCGTGCACACAGCGCGTTTTGCAATTTTTACACCTGCCTTTTTCCTAACCTCGACCTGATCTGCTGTTTTTACTATGGTATTGGATCAGCTTCGTACAGAATTATATGAAAATGAATCATGACGATACAAACGATTCTTTCAACACCAATTCATGGGCGTGCTGTGCAGATCGTGTTCTTTACTCCACGCTTGGCAAGAGGTCGGATCTCAGCAGCAGGTTTAACCCTCACCAGACCTCTCCATCATTTTCCGACTCACCCCAACAATAGGCTCACTTGTTCAGCATGTTGAAATCCTGAATTTTAGCAGCTATTCACGGGTGCCATGCATTGGGAGAATTCTGACACAGCCTTCCAGCTGCACCAAAGCAGCCTTTGTGCGATGCAGGGATTGGCAAGCTCATAAGCGGCCAGCACGGAGGGGCCACCGAGCAGCAGCGGCAGGCCGGGGACAGGGGGGCACTCCATCGTTGGGGACATCGTCAGGGATGTGATGGGGGACCACGGCGGTGGAGAGGCAGCTGCTGGACGCAACTCCGGCCGCGTGGTCCGCAGGTCGGCCTCGCGATCAGGAACAGCCAAATCGCCCGCCACGACACCCGGTCAAGGTGGGTGTGCTGCCATCTCCCGGTATTGTTGTCCCATGAGCTGTGCAGTCCAGGCAATACTCTCCAGAAGATATCCACTTGCGGTGGGTCGGACTCAAATTATCATGTGCCACATCTGCTCTGCGCAGGCACAGGCAACTGCCGCTATGACAGCTCACTGGGGTTGCTCACAAAGAAATTCGTGGCTCTTGTGGAGGCAGCTCCGGATGGTGTGCTGGACCTCAACAAAGCAGCAGAGTCCCTGAGTGTGCGTACCCTCTCATTAAGCTGGTTCCTGCTCATTTTACTGTGCCTTTACTTGGATGGCAGGTCGCTCCATCTTCTCATTCTGTTTTAACCCACCTGTTGAGCATGCAGGTGCAAAAACGACGGATCTACGACATCACTAATGTCCTAGAAGGCATCGGGCTCATTGAGAAGAAGTCTAAGAACAACATCCAATGGAGGCCCATGGCGACAAGTGCAGACGAGGAGTTCTCTCGAGAGATCCAACTCATGACTGACGAGATCGCCCTTCTCCAGGTGCTTCAAGCTCATTTCACCCTCTGTCAATTTCATCAACCTACAGCAGTTTTGTAGCGTCCTCACGCAGGGTCTTGACATTCCACTTGATGATCTTTGCATGCACTGCAATGATTAGGCATTCTGAGACATCTTCGTTGTTGCGCGCAGAGTGACTCGGACGTGCTGGAGCAGCACATAGCGCATGTGCGGAGCAGCATTCACTCGATGACGGAGGACCCAGCCAACAAAGAGCGGCTGTACGTGACCAACGAGGACATCGTGAGCCTGGCCACCATCAATTCGGACACCGTCTTCGCCGTGACAGCCCCCCAGGGCACCAGCCTGGTCGTGCCCGACCCAGAGTCTGACGTGGAGATGGGGCAGCCGCGCAACTACAGGTGTACTCCGCGCATGTGCTGTTGACATCAGCTGCATGCTGAGACGATGCCTGCCTTTTGAGTGCAGCCTTGCATCTCTTGGCATGCGCTGTCCTTAGGGCTGATGCGGCTCAAGGGTGGTTCATTGGATGAAGGTTTTTTTTCTGCACTCGAAGCCTTGGATGACCTCTTAAGCGGGGCAACCTGTTACAAGACATGCAAGGCAGGGACCTTTGAGAGAGTCCTTGGCGCACACCTCAGTTTTCAATTGTCCTTCCCTGAAGAAACATTCTCAATCGTACTGCATGGCATGCGCAGGGCCATCCTGACGAGCGACACGGACCCCATAGAGGTGTGGCTGGTGTCCACCAAGAACCAGGCCAACGCACTGCCGGACATGGCGGCCGCAAACGCGCAGCACCTGGCCATGGGCGCCCTGCCCGAGACGCCTGCGCCCCTCTCGCCCGGCGTCCTCTTCAAAGCCGAGGGCGCTGCCCACCCCACAGGTGCTCCCCTGCAGCTGTGCCCCTCGCCAAAGCCCTGGTAGTGTCTCTACTATACATTGCAAGACAGGCCTGGCAGGTGCTGCATGCGCGGGGTGAGAATGTAAAGAATAGTGCATCATCGTTGTCCACCACTTTAGTGTTTATTCCCTACTGCAGTCCTGGAGAAGACCTAGCAGACTCCACTGAGGTTGCTCGAAGCTCACACAAGTCAAGAGAAGCATACTCCTACAGCCTTGCACCTGGATGCGGCTGTTTCTTTTACTGAAACGGGACGCGGTGGCGCAGGCGCGGCGATGGGCGCGGGGCCGGTGGGGGGAGCAGGGTTGGATGGCGCGATGGGGCTGCCGGCGATGGGGGGCTACGGAGCGCTGGCGGGGGGCCTGGGCCTGGCGATGCACCCGCAGAGCCCCAGCGTGTTCATGAAGATGCAGACGCCCGACCTGGACGCCGGCACCTGCTGGTACGACCACGACGTGCCCCCCACCCTCGGCGTCGCCGACATCTTCTCCGACGACACCGCCAACCTCTGATGCGCGCGCACCGCACCGCCACAACCGAGGCGCAGAGACTGACGGCCCTGCAGCCCGCATGCTCCTGGGACCCTGTTGTAAAGAGGTGGACTGTGCCAGCAGCTGCGCTGCAAATGTGCAACGTCTGGGTCTGCCAGGCGAGGAGAGCTAGGGGTGGGGTACTGGGCCAGCAGAGCTGAGGCGCCGAGCAGCGCTGGTCACGGAACCAATAGCTATTTGCAGGGATGAGACAAATGTCACGGCTTTATGGGCCCGTCTAGGATGTAGATTGTGGAAGTGCACTTGATTAGCTATGTATGATACTGATGCAGAGGAGGACTCAGGCAGGGTGGGGTGAGTGTGCATGATGAGCCTTATGGGGACTGGTGGGAATGCAGCACTCAAGAGAATGCATGCTGACATGGGCGGGGAAATGCAAAATTTGTTGGTGTCAGAATGCTTATGTTTGCTTGGATCGTCCTGATTGAGCAAATGGGCGCCTGGGTGGTGCTGACCTCAGTGCTGAAGAATGACTTCGGTTTGTTTTAGCTATTATATTGTCATGACACCAACTTGGATGAAAGTGCCAACCTGCTGTGAAACATGAAGACGGGGCTCAATTGCAATCATTTGAACGGTATCAGAACACCGCAAAGAGCGATTGCAAAGGTGAAAAGAGTTTGTGACATTACGCTTGACTGCCTATGTAATGCCTTGTTGATTCTGCAGGATCGGATTTAAACCAAGGTGAAATGCAAGGCATACAAGGCAGTGCGATCAATTTGCAAAGGTTGCAATGGCTTTGATCATTTTTAAGGCTTTGCCGCCCTGTCCAGCATTCACTGGTGGCACATCGAGATATATCAATCTCTGCGGTCTGTTTTGATCAATATGTTTTCAGCTACAGATGCTTTCACTGCTGCTGCTGCTGCTGCTGCTGCTGCTGCTGCTGCTGCTGCTGCTGCTGCTGCTTTGCAACATGGACTGTATTCTGTGGTCACCAAACATTTCAGCAACTCAAACGCATTTATGGAGCTGAAACGAAGCCTTAGGGTGCATCAGCCCGGTGTTCGCAGGTCTCAAGAATTAACAGGTACGGTATGCCCGTGAGATTCAAAATGCGCCCGGCCAGCACATCATGTTGCAGAACAGCAAGTACAGATATCACTCAAGTACATCTGTCTCTGACACACAGGACAGCCTGGGAGAAGTTGATAAAAAAATTTGGTGCGGCAGTCATGTCCCATCATGTCAAGGTACATGCTGTGCTGCAGCGCTCTGCCTCTCACGTTGCTGCAGGAGCCAGACCATGCTTCTCCAGGTAGGCAATCAATTTCTTCCTGTCAATGGCACCCTCCTGCAGGCTGCCCTCGATTACTTTCCCATCCCTGAAGAGCATCAAGGTAGGCAAACCATACACCTGCGGGCAGGAGGACCAGGCACCATGTTATCCCAAATAGCTCTAGTCAGGCCCTCTGCGCAACTAAGAGTGGCTCCAAATCAAAAGTGTGCCTTTTCAAGATTGGACTACAATGTGCAGGACAGATGCATGCATATTGCACAAAGGTAGGCAGGGGTCGTGCCTTATACTGCTCCATAAGGTTTGGACAGGGATCTGCTTCAATTTTGACAATCTTCATAGCAGATCCGTATTCCTGCAAAAGTGCAGAAGCCATCCTCAAGTAAACAAGTAATAGTTTGCAGGCTGTTTGCCTCAGGCTTTGGAGTTTTGCCCTATCCTCCCAGAGGTAGGCCACGATCACGAGTTGGTGAACGTGTGCTGCCGACACAACACATACCTTTTCCAATGTGGTCAATAGTGGCGCAATCAATTTGCAGGGGCCACACCACGTCGCCCAGAAGTCAACCAAGACAGGGACATCAGCCTGCAGGACACACCAAGAACTCTCAGGAATGAGAACTTTCGAAAAAAGGAAACGCGAAGACTAACATAACTTCTAAAAGTCTCGATCGGACCTGCAAGACCTCCTTTTCAAAGGTATCCTCCGTCACATCCAAAAGGCATCTGCTGATCTGCAAGCTTTTCAGTGCATGTCTCCTGCTCGCAGAGCGAAAGTGTGTGGCTGATATGTTGTGTGACCCACGAAGAATGTGCCTGCTGGTAGCGATCGGTGCTCTCCAAGGTGCAGACCCAGCACCACTTGTACTTGCTTGGCAACAAGTGGGAAGAGAAGCCTGAGCGACAAAGAGGCCCTGCATTGCACTTCAGGTGAAAGAAATCAACAGATGTTTAAAGATACTTTACAAGTCGGTAGCTCTCACGTATGGTGATCGGGGCAATGAAATTGAACATGTGTCTGGCTCGCCTCGCCTTCCGTTGCTGAGTCAGCATCACCCTCCCATGCATGCAATAGAGATTGCTTCAAATTTGCCTGATGCTGATGAGAGCAGTACTCGAGGCTGCACTGATGAAGGTGTCAATGCTCATGGGCTGCGCCTGTTAGATTTGTGCAAGGACACTGACATGCTCATATGCTCTGGCAGAGTGCTAGGAGACCTTGAAGCAGTGCCTACCTTTAAGGCCAGAACCCATACTCAGGCAACTAGACCTGATCATGTTCTCGTTTCTGCTGATGCGCTCCCCTTGATTTCTCATCTTGTTGTGAACACTGGTAGAAAAGACTCTGATCATCATCCTATTGAGATGACGTTGCAAGTGAATGTGGCTGCCAGTGTTCCCCTACCATGTATTGGGGCGCCATTGTCACGAGTGAAATGGCAGCCCAGTGCTAGGAATGTGTATGCTGCTGCTTTGCGCAATGTTGCCAGTGCAAGCCTTGACGCCTGCAAAGGCCATGCTGTGGCTGGGGAACTTGATGCAGCCTTTCAGACCCTGGAGGCGGGGATCCGGGAGGCCGCAGCCGCGAACAGCATGCCGGCCCGCACCGGGCGCCATCAGCGCAAGGCGCGTGCCGACGCGCCCTTCTTCGATTCGGAGTGCCGCCAGCTTAAACGGGACGTCC
>JADEYI010000087.1_pt1 | contig 170791 bp, 212 predicted proteins | sample 8542331 | NCBI WGS metagenome assembly JADEYI01 (sample SAMN16510988, study PRJNA670497) | mine drainage metagenome | isolation source: biofilm near Copperflume 1 | place: Germany: Marsberg coppermine Kilianstollen | collected 2018-02 | reverse complement strand
CAGACAAGCTGCATGTAAAGGCTGCCAAATTCCTACCCCTTGTTGGACTCGCCAGGATCCAAGCAAGACCCAATCAACCGTGGGCACGGTGCTCATTATTTGTAGACGGCTATGTAAATTACACCCGAATTAATCCATATCACAGGAAACGATGTGCATGATGCCACTGGCAGAAGCAGAACTAGCAGTTTTAATATTGAATATCCAGACTCTGACATTCAGACTGCATGCAATTTTCCTACGATGATAAGATATACTATGGGTGTTCCAATGCAAAAGCCTGCGCTCCTTCTAAAACCAGGATTCAATCTGCAAGCTGCCACCTCGGCCCGAGCACCAGAAAGCGGATACAGAATAAAGTTTTGAACCAGAAGAGGATGCAGACGTATAAGACTTGATACCATCCTCTTGGAACCCAAGTCATTGGAACACCAGGGCATGCTTGTATAGCAATGCTCATTGCATCACACAACTTGCTGATAGCGCATCCCTGCAACATGAGCAGGGCAAGTATTGACACAGCAAATTCTCGTTGCTTCACATTCAAGAATCCTTTTTTTCCCATTCACTGATCACAGTACTGAGCCAATGTTACCGATGACAGCAAGAGCACAGCATTTTTTTTCCTTACTTCTGAGGGGCTGATATATACACATCGCCCTCCCATGCATGCATGCTCACAATTTTAAATTCCAATTCAAACTTAAATTTGAATTTGAAGCTCACTCCTCCTTGACAGTCTTCAAAGAGATGGCTGGGGTATCGGTGTCTTTGAAACCCAGAAGCCAGTTCAGCTCAGGGAAAGACTCGAAGCGGTGCTTCTCAGGATTCCACATGACCAGCAGCAGAGACTGCAGCTCGGTCTTGAAGTCCAGGTACTTGATGTAACGCCACATGCCTGTAATTGCCACACAGTGCTTTCTAATCAGATGTCTCTTTCAGTCAGGCATGTGAACTGGTCAGCAACTAAAAGCTCAGATATCTAGCAATTGGCTGAGTTTAAGAGAGAGATTCAATCGCACATTTCTGACAGATGACTCCATGGGTCTGGGCGTCTGCAATTCTTGGAACTCTTTGGAGCAGTGACAGACAGAAAATGGTCTTGGCAATGACTCATTGTTAGTAACAGATCGTTGGTAATCACACCTGGAGGGGCGGTGTCGTGGCAGGGGCGCAGCTGGTAGGAGGGGACCTTGGTGGAGAAATGGTGGATGTGGTGATACTGTTTTGAAAACACAAAGAAAATCAAAATTAAGAACCGGTAGGTTGACACGCATGCAGACCCTGCATTGGGTTCACACGGAGATCCATGGACGCATGCAGGACAAAAGTTGGTTTCCAGCTGCTGCAAGAATGAATTTGAAAGCAAGATTCACAGCCTGGCTTTGGTTGATTCGACATGCTGCTGAAGTGCAAAAAAGCTTCAAGGGGATCGGAATTCGAATTCGAACACACCTCGATGCCGAAGGTCGCCCACTTGTACCACTCAGGAACGTACTGGAAGGTGGAGCCTGCAGTTCACGCCGGCAGTATTTTCAGGATTGATTGCAGACACTTCCACTCGTCCAGAATGGCTTCGCAAGAGGTGAAACTATGCCTTTTGGCGCTCACAGCATGGCGATGCAATGCTGACTATGCAGCAGTTTTGCCTCAATACAGCCAGCCGATCTGCAATTAGGAGCAGATGCATGAACGAGCTAATAGTCAGTGCTCTGCATGAGGCGCTGCAGGCATCTTCTGCGCTGGTTGGGCAAATTACCACCCATCACTACTAATTGATCATGAGTACTACGCTGTTCTGAGGTTACTAAGATGGACTCACCCATGAGTGATGCCAGGTCGCGCTCGTGCTCGTCCTTGGGGATACCAAAGTACATGTTGGGGACATTGGCATAGTGCTGCCAGTGGAACAGGATAAACCCGAAAATGCTCCCCTGCAGCCATGCAAGTTTGCACTTTAGCCCTTAGGAACAGAAATCTGGGGCTCCTGAGTCATTCATTTTTTTAACTTGATATATTGGACCCCAACCCTACTGGACCCTTCCCCCAACAAGAATGGACCCCCAAACGATTTTGATGCGGGCAGGCCATATCCTGGCGCCCTGATATTAGTGAGCATCTCCCCAGTATTGGGCGGACTGAGGACTGCAAGTGGGGCCATTACATGACAAGCAAAAAAGGGGTTCTTGAAGACAGTCCTGCCAACTTGAAATCAAAGTTCCAGTGCCAGGACAGAACTTCCACAATTTGTGTGGGATGCGTTGGAGACATTTTGATCTTGGCGACTTCAAAATCCGAGTTTGAAACTTGCAAGGGGGCAGTTGCAACAAGTGTGCGTGGAGGGGAGTCTCACCAGTGCGTTGAATGCGAGCTCAAACCAGAGGTAGCTCTTCCCGAACATGGCATAGCCAGCGTAGACCTGCACAGAGCACAGAAACCTCAGTCACAAGAATGACACAAGCAATGCTAGCAGACTGCGCTGGTGTCTTGAAATTTGAAAAGTCTCCTCCCTTGCCAAGACCTTGAAGTCCTCAGCACAAGTACAGGTTCGACCAGGTGTCAAATTAGCAGCACAAAGCAATGCCGCAAGGCTGCGTCGCAAAATGCCTTCAGGCCTACAATTCAGACAGTCTTCTAATTTACACAGACCGCAGCATGAGTGAAACTGTTGAATTTCGAGTCAGAGGAAAGGTGCATGCCTGCAGGGCGGGAAATAGTGTCGGCAGGACTCTGTCTATTGGCGCCATGGGGGTGAAAGCAAATCTGGGCTGAGAGGGCACCATCCAGTCCATCCTGTGAGGCACACACATAATTTGAATCCTCTGCACAAGAGCTCTTCTAAAAGTTTGTATGCATGCATGAATGCATTTTGACATTAGAGATGAGCCTGAGGCAGCCAATTCAATAGTATGCCACGCAAGACACAGCAGCATTCGGGCAATTTTCCACAAAAGATCTCAAGTCAGCCCCTGAAAAGGCAGCAGACTATGTGGCAACCAGCACTGCCATTTCCAGCGATCAAGGTTAACTCTTAGGTGAGCAGGAGGATAAATATTTACATGGGCATCTTGTTGTTGTGCACGCCCGTGAAGAGGAAGATCAAAGGTGGGACGAAGGCAAAGAAGAGGACCTGCAGCGCACCCACAAACCATCAGCATGCGTTAGACATGATCAGTCATCTCACTTCCTCTTTACATCACCCTACAATCGTATGCAGCACCAGCTCACTGGCAGGAGCTTTCTGCCAGTCTCTTTGCGGGCTGCTCGAGACGTCATGCACGCCCGCGCAAGCCATCACACTGTTAGGGCATAAAATTTCTGTCACAATGATACGAAGGAACATGCGCATGACTCACCGGGTCTTTGGCAATGCGCAGGAAAATCTTCCTGGGTAGAGAGTACGAGTCCCACTCCTGCTTGGTCCAGATCACAGTTGCTCCCCACTCCACCAAAGCATGGTCCTGTAAAACAATATCCGTTGGTGAGGTTTTACTCTTTAGTAAGGCTTTACTATGAGCTTCGCTGAAAGGAAGCGGCTGCCAGCTGCTGCGTATCTTATACGTTTCCTGTCGGCTCTGGGCTTGAGGGTACAGCAAGGAAAGAATCAGAGACCTGGTCAAATAATGTATTGGGCACATACTTTTCTCAGCGTACTTGACGCTGTCAGCTGACTGAATCAATTTTTGCATTTTGCAGGGAATTGTCTCGGAAGAAGTCAAGTTTGCAGCAGAAGCAGAGAGGCTCACATCTTTGCCATAGTGAATGTGATGGTCTGTGTTGTGCACTTTACCCCATCCCGTCCACGAAGTAAACTGCATAGATCCAGTCAGCCTCCCCACTAGCATGTTGGCCAGGCTGCTCTTGAAGAAGTTTCCTGCCGTGACAGCACCGGCAGATATCAGTCCAGTCCTTGAACTCAGATCGGCCATGCCCTGTCCAGCATGGACAGAAGCGCAATTTAATTATCAACAGGGCCTCTGGCAGCTCCAGAACGGGTGCTGCAAGATACAAAGAAAGGTCGTCTCTGCCCCCGACAAGGGCTCTGCTGCTTCCGATCTGACGGGATGCGGTTGAGAACTGGTGTGGGCAGAGAGCAACATGTGCCTCTGGGGTGGGCGACCTGCGCCGTACCATGGCAGCAGTCGTGGAAAATGATGAAGATGCGAACGTTCAGGCCCGCCCTCATGAAAACGGCGAGCGACCACAGGGCCCAATTCTTGGAGTAGTAGGGGAAGGCGGCGTAGAAGCCGGCGTAGAGCACGGCAGTGATGACCAGCGTCCGGATTGCCAGATAGAGATCTGGCTTGGAAAACTTGGCGACATGCGCCTTGACCTGTACGAGCCAATCCAAAGGGCGTCAGACGGACTTACACCTCGATGGCATTACAACTGGTGAGAGCGTCGAAGGGAAACCTGCAGGCATGTTACGCGTGCTGGTGCCTGTCAAAGGCACAAATGCAACATGATGTAGTACAGTAATGATGATGCATACGCACCGCGCTTTTAAGGAAGCTTTGAACGTACTCTGCAACTGACGAACCTTGATCGGTGTAACCCAGGTGGGGATCGAGAAATTTCTAGAAGATCGGTAGAATGGATCACCTCTTTGACATTCTGTTTGATGTCAGCGATTGGTCCGACTTCGCTGAGGTGGAACACCATAGCGACCTTGACCCTACCGCCCGTGTTCAGGCGCGCGGATATCTGCAAGGAAGTTCGGTGGCGTCCAAATGTGATTGATACTGCCCCCTGCGCCACTATTTATTATCATCAGGCACTATAGATGAAGTTTGACTGGCCACAGCATTGGAAACAACGTTGGGCAGATAGGCAAAAATTACATCGGAACAACGTGCTAGTCTAGCGGTTGGTTCCCACGGCCGAATGCATGACAACGCATGCAACGTACCAGGTTCTTTTACAGCTTCGGTACGTCAGGAGACGCCTTATAGTGCTGCTTGCAGTCAAACACTTGCAAAGCTGAAGCAAGGAAGGGTTGTAAGTGCGCCCTATGTGAGGTCGTGTCACCCAGAAACCCTCAAGATACCCTCGTGTCATCGAGCCCATCACGCGGAAGGTTGGATCGGTGAACGAAGATCTGTCAGGTTCGCATACTTTGCAGCCTGCGATTGATACTTAATTTTCACTGGGTTGTATCGATGGTGGATCACATTCTTTCTTGCCTTGCTGCACAGCACTGCTCCAATGCGGGGTAGATCTGGAGGCCCTGTTCCCAGATCACCGGCGCTGACCTCCCGCTGAGGACAGTGCGGCAATCCTTAAATCGTGTTCTAGATAAATTAAGCTTCTTGCAGCTGTCTTATTGACGTAAGAGGTGCGGTGTGACTGTCCCTGTCTCTGTATCTCTTAATCACTGGGATTGTCCTTCCTGTTGTGAAATAGCAGGTTTGTGTGGAAAGAGCGTTGTGGCCAATTGTATTGTTTTCCAATAAACTCTAGATGTTTTTGGTTGATTTCTGTGTTTTTTGGTGGTAAGGAAGTCGGTAGGGCACTTGCCGTCCTCTTGATAACCATCAGGTGCAAGCTAACGATCTGTTCGCTTTCCTTGCGCAGTGCAGTCAGTCTGCTCAACCGAACAAAGGGATGGCCGGAAAGTACAGCAAACCCGAGATGGCTCAGCCTGCGGCACAAGTGCTGGGCTACTCCTGCCGTCTTCCCGAGTCCGGCAGCCCATCCGAGTTCTGGGAGAACCTCCTCACCGGTGACACCCTTAAATACATTTATGCTCTGTACACACAATGCCGATATTTGGATGTAACAGTATCTTTCAAAGGCAGACATACATGGTCCAACGTGCCGATCTTGCGCTTGAGGCAGTGTCTCCTGACAGCGCATGTCGGCTAGGTCAACTGCTGTCTTGGCTCTTGCTCAGTGATCGCCTGTCCTTGCCCGAAAGGATCACACTGAATATTTTCTGTGGCCTGGATTGTTGGACCCTGACAAGATGGACCCAAAAGGCGTCCTCGTTGAGCAAAGGAACGACCCCAAACAGCCTGGGCCTGTCAGAGAACGATCAACCCATTTGTTAATGTCTGTTTGAAGTCCTGTGGATCCCTCCCTGCGCACCCTTTCCGCCATATCTATCACATCCTGCTCAACGTGGCCTCTTACGCCAAGAAGATATTTTAACACGCCCATCCTACATGCTATTTTCAGGCACTACGTCTTGCACAACTCTCTGCAGCAGGTTCAAGACTGTTCTGAATGGACAGTGTCTTGTATTCAATGCAGGTGTCGACATGCAGACACAGGACGATCGTCGCTGGCCAGTGGGGCAGCTGAAGACACCGCCTCGTTCCGGCAAGCTGCCAGACTATGACAAGTTCGATGCCAGCTTCTTCACAGTGCATGCCCAGCAGGCAAACGTGAGTCTCCCCTTGCCTTTTTCTATCCTTGTGCCCAAGGTGCCAGTCTGGCCTGCTAATCATGAACACGCCTGGCAGGAAAAGGAGCACCCATCTCTTTTGATAGGAAGACCTGAGAGAAAAATTGTATCTGCCTATACCGTGACATTTCAATCAACAAAGAGTCTGCCCTGCAGTGCAGCATTCATTGCTCCGACCTGCAGCCTCTGCTAACCTAATACGCCCTCCTAGAGTGTGACCAGAGGCATTACTTTGCTGCAAAGCTTACCTTAGCTCCTTGGATGAGTCCGTTCTGATTTTCGTCGGTCCTTCATTCTTTCCTCTCCAGTGGGTCGTGCAGAAGATCACATCGTTTACCCAACTTGTGCATGCGGTGCTGCGCTGAGAAGCTCAGTGGCAGTACTAAGGATACATCAATCAATGTGACATTTTAAACATAAATGGTGTCTGTATGCAGAAAATGGACCCCCAGCTGAGGAAGCTGCTGGAAGTGTCCTACGAGGCACTGATTCACAGCGGCCTCATCATCGGAGACCTGCCCTCAGAGCGCTGTGGAGTCTACATCGGCTGCTGCGGCTCGGAGGTAAAACAGTGCTCTGACATTTTCTGGAACAAATGTTTAAAATTTGCTCAGACCTCCTCCTGAGATCTTGGCTGCACAAACACTGTGTTGAGAGGTCTCAAGTCAGCTAATCACGCCCTCTCTAGAGACACCTGAGCCAGCAAGGCCGGTGCAATAAGACAGTTGCCATGTCTGACGCAAATGCCTGAGCGGACGCGCACCTTTGCAGCTATCAAGCACGATGGTACTTGCAGACACACACATTGGCAACGCAGTTCCTGTCAAGAACGATGCTCTCAGCGTGAAAAGCACCTGTCCAAGTTCAAGTCCCTGTGTAGCAAGCACTGGTGACTAGACAGTACCCCCTGCGGCTTGAAGAAAAAAAAATGAATCAACGGTCCGCTTGGTGCGCTGATGTCAGCGAGGTCAGTAGTAACGAACATCAGTCACGCTGTCTGCGCAGGTGCATGCCCAGTGGCTGGCGGACGTTGACAGCGTGACCGGCTATGAGCAGACCGGCTGCGCTGCCTCCATGTTTGCCAACCGGCTCTCCTGGTTCTACAACTTCAAGGGACCTTCCAAGATCGTCGACACAGGTGCGGCTCAGCCTGCTCCTCAATGGATTCGGATGTGTAATGCAATCTTTCGTCTGTTTGTTCTTCAGATATCCTGTGAAAACCACCGCAAACTGGCAATTGTAGTCGTAGCTCAGCCCTGGGATGAGGTTGTGCTGCTCATGCCAGTAAAGCCCATCTGCTTCACTTGATGCCTTTTGTGAGTGTCCTTGATATAAGGCCCAAGTGCAATTCTACCAAAGTCTTCTGGTATTTGCCTGCAGCTGCCTCGCTAACTGGCATGTATTCATAGCAACCTGATGCCTGGTCTGCAGCATCATCCATTTCTAGTATGATGACTCCTAAGATGACCATTCAGATAAAGATGATGACTGAGAAAGACTGCGCTCTATGCGTGCAGCGTGCTCCTCGTCGTTTGTGGCTCTCAACGATGCCATCAGCGACATCAAGGCAGGAGTGATCGACTATGCCGTGGTCGGAGGAGCGAGCGCCATCCTGCGGCCTCAGACCTCCCTCGCCTTCGGCAAGCTCAACATGCTGTCCCCCGAGGTGGGTTCTTTTGATTTCAAACCTACAAGATCTCTAATTTAAAATGAACTTTTGATCCAGTCTCGAGGCCAGGAACCTTCTGTGCCTCTGGCAAGCTCAAGGAGCTCTTGTCAGAGCCTCTGGCCCAGAAGTGAGCTCAGAAGCTGCCTCCTAGCCAGGTCTTAAACATCTGCATCTGCAAAAAGCTTACCTTTCTGCAGGTGCTGTTTGGCTTGCGCATGCTCATGTCAAGCAACACTTGCCACAATCCCAGAAACATCTTTTGCCGGTGGCTTGTGCTGACAACCAAACTCTAGTTTGTAGGGTTTTAGGGTTTACATTTTGTTTTGGATTTAGAATTTAGGATTTAACCCTAAGCCATAATTATACACAAACCCTAAACCATACAGGTCAGGTGTTTTCAATCTTAATTGTTTTCCAAGACGCCAGCGTCTGAGGTGTCAGCCACTCTGTTATCAGGGCCACAAGTGCATTTTCGAGGACCTGTGGCTTTACAGTTGATTTCGAGATTGTCCTGACTGGATTGTGTGCTGATAGGGCCACTGCAAGTCCTTCGACGCGAGCGCCAACGGCTACGCGCGGGCGGACGGGATAGTGGCAATCGTGGTTGCGCGGGCGGGGATCACTCTGCCGCAGTTCGCACCGGTGCCGCCCCGGGGAGATATTCTAGCAATCGCGACTAACAATGACGGGCGCACGAAAGAGGGCGTCACATTTCCTTCCGGCCCCGCGCAGCGAGCCCTCGCCGAAGTGGTGCGATTCCCTTGGTTACTTATAATGCAGGGGTGTTGGCGGAGTGAAAGTTCACTTCCCAAGTCCTGCATGCATGCAGAAGCCTAGGCGGCCAGCTCTATGCACCCTTGAGTGTTGACGCAGAATGAAACAGGCGCATGTGCTGGTAGCATGTTGCCTTTTCTACCTGCAGCTCACCTCCAAACCCCATTGCATGTCCTGGGAACAATTTCACATTTCAAAGGAACGAGGCTGGCATGCTCTGCAGGTGTGCGCGCAAGCCGGCATCAAGCCGAGCCAGGTGGCCTATGTTGAGGCGCATGGCACAGGGACGGTTGTGGGTGACGGCCAGGAGTTGAGCGCTCTCGAGGAGTTCTATGCCATCAAGGTCAGTGCTGAATTTTTTATGTCATAACTTTCTTTGCCCAAAAAAATCCAAACATTACTTCCTGGATTCCTAGAGGCTTGACTCAGTCGATTCTTGAAGTTCTTGTTCTCGTGAAGAAATGAGTTCTTTACACATCACTCTGACAGCGCTCAACCTATGTGCTGGCCCGTTTTTGAAAGGGAGAATTGCTAATGTTTTGTCACTGTTTGCTGTTGGCAATGAGACCTTTGACGGTTGGAGAATCCGGACATAGATGTGTGATTTCCTTGCTTGCTTGCAGGGGGAGCACACTGCAGAAGAGCCTCTGCTGATTGGGTCCGTCAAGTCCAACATGGGCCACTGCGAAGGCTGCTCCGGCCTTGCAGGTGAGACAACTGCACCTATCCCCCGGAAAATTTATAAAACAAATTTACCACATTTGGATGACACATTTGGTCATCCAAAATGTTTGCAACATGCATGCTACTTGTTCGGTGCTTAATCTTCTGTTCGGCACGCAAACATTCGGCGTACGTTGTTGGTACATTCGGCGTACGTTGTTGGTGCTGACTACTCTGTGGAGCATGCGGATATTTTGTGAAGAAAGCATTGCTCGCATGTGACAGGGCTGCTGAAAGTGCTGATGTCATTCGAGCATGGCACGCTGCCGGCCAACCTGCACTTCAACGAGCCGAACCCCAACAATACATCCCTCAAGGAAGGGGTCATCAAGGTAATGACAGCCTCCCACCATTATTGATACTCACCCAATTTTCATAAAGCATCTTGGAAAGGAATGAACACACATTGTGTGAAATGAAGATGTCTTGGAAAACACAGGTTCATGCCTCTGGTGGCATGAAGCAGAGAGAGACATTGGCAACCAAATTTGCAGATCCAGGGAGCATTCCTTCTATGGAATTTCTCCTTCGATCTGAGGTGGTGGGCAATCCCAATCATAAGGAACTGTCAATGAAAAAATTCGAGTGCCGATTTATATCTGTGCACAGGTTGTGACTGAGACGACTCCCTGGGAGGGGGGCATTGTGGCGCAGTCCAACTTTGGCTTTGGAGGTGAGCAGCCGGAAATAAACCATCCTGTCTTAAAACCTGCAAATGCTCCAAGTTCAACGAAAAAGTTGCCAATCTCACCATTTCTGGACATCATAACAAACTTGGACACAGCCTTTGACACATCTTGATGTATTGGAGCGTAAAATGTCAATCGGGAGTTGCGCAGACTCCCGGTTGCAACTAGGACAAAATCACAAGAGGGAATCAGACTTAGGCAGCGCACACAGGAGCACCTGCGATCTGTGGTCCTAGCTTTTATTTAATAAAAGCTTTGGTGCATGCATGCAGGCACAAATGTCCACCTGTTGGTGCAAGGCGGTCCAAAGCCAAGCTTGCCTCTTGGATTTGCTCCTTCCACCCCTGACATCTCCGATAGCGAGGGTGCAGCGCTCTCAGACAGCCAGGTAAACATTTTGTCCCGCAGAATCACCTACACCAAAGCTGTCGGCAATTATCAGCACCTAATGGACATATTTGCCTGGCTGCTATGCAGCCAACAGCTGTACTATCATGCATGGAGATGCATGGAATATCATTCAGTTGAGTATATGCATAGTTGATTCGATGTCATTTGATTGCATGCATGTGTGGCAGGAATGCATGCATGCATGCATGCACGGGAATGGCACAAATATGCATGGGGTGAAATCTGGCAAAAGCTGTTAGCTGTGCTGGTATGGTGCACAGGGAGACACAGATGAGGAGGTTTCTGGCTACAACGGCATCATTCCCCTCGCTGCAAGAACCCAGCAGGGATTCGATGCGCTCGTCAAGTCAATCCAGGCCGCCCCTGGTACGCCCATTTTGATATAATCAACCCACAATTCCACTGGCAAAAATCCTGCCAGATATCTTGCTGGTGCCGGCATGATTGAGGAAGCATGGTGCTGTCTTCGCTTGCACACTCTTCAAGAATTGAGAACTTGCACATTGCAGGACTTTTGCAGTAAAGCACAATTGCCATAGCTTTCTCCCAAGGCCTCCCTGGGGCTGCATCGCATGCTTAAAGGGACTGCAAGCTTACTTGCATGGCTACATTTGTTTGCTCTGCCTGAGGCTGCAATGTCCATCTATTACTGTATGCTGATGCAGCAACACAAGGACACTGCATAATTACCTTGAAGTTACTTGCTTGTTATAATCTCACTCACTCACTCACTGCGCTGCTTGGTGAAATAAGGGCTGATTGAAGACGTGGCGGCTCCGATGCGCCGCTTTGCCAACAGCGTGGGCGCTGACTCAAACAAGCTGACTGTGCGCGGGACCCTCCACAAGGGAGTTGCCAAATCCGCCACTGCTTCCTCGGCCAATGCGCCCATCTGGTTCGCCTTCTCAGGTGCGCCCTCATTACTTAGTATGCTACTTTTAAGCATCGTAGTTCTGCTACGAGCCCTGTCGAGTTTGGCTGGCCATCACTGCCCCTTTGCAGCCCCTAGGAAGTTCAATTTCGTACTGCAATGCAAATGCAATCAGTGTCAGCAGCTGATTTTTGAGAGCCAGTCTTATTCCATTCAACCAGAAAGGAACATTCCAAACCCCGAAGGCTGTTGCCTGAGGAGTGGGCACGATGCTGATGTGGCGTGGTGCAAAGCTCACAACATTGAGCAGTCAGATGTTGCTTCAACTCCGTGGCACAAGTGATATTCTGCAAGCAGAGGGCTGCCTGCAACTTTGCCCCGCATGCCGCTCACAGCTCAAATCACAGCATTTAAATTTGAGTCTAAATTTGAAATGTGCAGGCAACGGAAGCCAGTGGCCCAAGATGGGGCTGGAGCTCCTGTCCGAGTCGCCAGCGTACAGCAGGGGAGTCAAGGCGTGCGCAGAGGCAGTAAAGCCTTTTGGCATTGACCTCATTGCTGCCTTCAGCGACGAGGCCGGATTCTCTGAAGACCCCATCCTGGCCGCTGTAGGCCTCATCGCCCTTCAGGTAACGACCATTAGAAACCTGAGAGTTCCTCCTAGATTCTTTACAAATCTTAAATCATGATTAGGGGTACAATACATTTAATTGCACTACCCTGAAAGGCAAGAATTTGTACGAGACAAAGAGACAAGATGCCCCCTTGGGGGTCACCTTGAACCCGACCTGAAGTTGCTTTGCATGTTTACCACAACCACAATCACTGCAAATTCACCCTGCAGTAAGAGTGCAAGGCAGCTTTTCCAAGGTAGCTTTTCTGCTTATGGTAGTCATTTGTTTTTATCCGAAATTCCGTTTGCAAGTAATGGGAATTATATGCGTGCAGGACCTGACCTTGATTCAAATTTGTTGAGGTCTTTGTTGACAACTCCGGATGCATGCATGCAGGTTGGCCTGACGGACATGCTGGCAGAGGAGTATGGGATTGTGCCGGCCGGATTCTTGGGCCACTCCGCCGGAGAGATTGCCTGCGGATATGCCGACGGCGGATTCACCCGCGAGCAGGTGCAGACCCATGTTGCTGTCGATCTAAAGAAATGCAGAGTGAAGGGACAATTCTGTGATGACTCTGCATCACCGCTGCTGGCAAAAGTTGCCCATGCCTGTCCTTGCTTCTAGCCAGGAACAGTGCAGCTCTTGCGCACGCAGGAGAATAATATACCGCACTGCGCCGTCTTCTTGCTTATGGTACTGGCAAGAATTGCCCATGCAAATGTCTTTGCTGTCATCATGCATGAAGCGGACATTTTCATCGCACTCTTGGGGGAGTAATGCTGCAAGATACATTTTATTGCAGCTGTTGATCCTTCATTTGGGTTGCACACAGGCAGTGCTGGTGGCGTACCACCGCGCCCGGCAGTGGCCGGAGGGGGGTCTGGAGGGGGGTCTCATGGCCGCCACCGGGCTCAGCGCTGCGGCTGCAGCCGAGCGTTTGGAGAGGGAAGGCCTGAGCAGCTGCGTGGTCGCATGCGACAACAGCCCAACCAGCACCACTCTCTCAGGTGCGCCACACCTCTTCTTTGTATTTGCAGTTTGCTTTTTCAATGGTCAATGTCATTCTCATGTATTGCGGCAATATCACAGAAGCATGACGCTGTCAGGTGCCCCGCACATGCACCTTCATCTCTTCCTTACAGTTGACTATTACGCGTCATCTGAACGTATCTCCAGCAATTTTAACTTGGCTGGTTCTTGCATCACAGGCATGACACTGTGCACATCTTGAAGGGTTACCATTTGCATTCATTTTTTTTTGCCGGGGGTTGCCGGGGGTTGCCGGGGGTTGCTGCTCCAATCTTTTATGTCGAAAGTCATTCTCTTGGGAAGTAGTCACCCTCAGCACACTGCCGATTGTAAACTGCTGGTTGCCCATGATGCGTCCTTCTCTGAAGCGGCCCTTGAACTACGTGTGGCATCAGATATTCCCTGTGCACCTGCTGAGGGCACTTGATGTGGGGTATGTGGGGCCCTGCAGAATTGGAGCACTGAAGCTCACAATAGCTCCCTTGTCATGAAAATTTGAATTTGGTTGCGAATTAAATGATGTTCCGCACAGGTCCCAAGGAGGAGCTGCAGCAGCTGCTGGACGCTCTGAAGGCAGAGGAAGTGTTTGTGCGCGAGCTGTCGACCTCCGAAGTGGCGTACCACTCTCCCCTGCTCGATCCCGTGCTGCCCAAGCTCAGCGCAGGTGAGCGCCGAGCACATCAGCTCCTGCAGGCTGAGTGTTCTGTTTTGAGGGGGCATTTCTTTGCGTCGCCCTCGTCAGGGTTTTTGTGTCAGTAGACCACCCTTGAAGGGTGGGTCTGGTGGTTCAACACCAGCCGTGCGTGCTTGCTGGCGGAATCCAATGCTTGCTAGCGGAAATCCTGGGCTGGTGATTGCTGCATGAATACTCTACCCTTTTATGTAATGGACCTCTGTGTGACGATTGCTGCTTGTGTTGTGTAGCGTTGGAGGCGCTTATCCCTGCCCCCAAGCCGCGCTCGGAGCGCTGGGTCTCCGCTGCGTTCCCTGCCGGGTCCGAAGACCCCGACGCACTCCTGTGCTCTGCAGCTTACCAGGTGCTGCCCGCCTTTGCTTTTTTATCTTTGGCGCCTTGGCAGTTCAATTTGTTGGTTGTCGATGTAGTGAATACGCACAAGCCTGTGCAAATTTCAGAGTCAGATGGCGGATGCAGCCCAAGGTGCATCTTTCCTAGACAACAGTCCGCTCCCATCGACACCACACCCTTTACATGTAGGGTTTGGGTCCATCAGATTCTTTCCTTAGGGTTTCTAGAGTGATGCCAACATATCCAGCCTTGTGTAGGTGCACGCATTCCGCAACCGGGTGCAGTTCACAGACGCTGCTGCCGCGGTCCCCAAGGCCGCCATCCTGCTGGAGGTTGGGCCGCACGGCGTTTTGCGCTCACCCCTGCGCCAGTGCCGCCCCGAGGTGAGTCACTTCATAAACTTGATTATCTCTGTTCAACTTGCTGCTTAGTTTGACAGCTCCGCAAAACTCCTGTGTCATCTGCATCCCTCCTGCATGTTTGTCTGACAGGTCTCGGCGGCACAGATGTCATGTTCTGCGCATCCAAATGGTGCACGGGGTTTGTCAGGTTCTAGAGACTTCTGCATTGCATCCTTTGTAATCAACTTTTTGGTGATTCATTGCCTAACCCTGCTTGTCACTGTCAGAACTTGGCAGGGCATCCAAGAACTAATAAGCCAAAAGTATTGACAGCGGAAACACGAAGAGAATCGCACCATGGCAAGACATGTGATCATGTATTCTTGTGCTTGATTGCAGGTGGCCTATGTGGCCACGATCAAGAAGGGAAGTGACGCGAGCCAGACAGTGCCCGACTCGGTCTGCGAGCTGTGGCGCAAGGGCGCTGCCCTTACCTGGCCGGTCGAGCTACTCAGCAAGGAGGCCACAGAGCGTGAGTGCTCGCTTGTTTCTCTTGGAAAAGTGACATCAGAAACCTATGTGTGTGTGTCTTTTGCTCGGTGTAAGTTGCTGGCGTCATCTGTGCGAGCGTGCAAACCGGAATTAACCCCATGCTAGCGTCTGCAAACTATGTTGCATAATTCAAAACGACACATGATCGGGTTTTCACTTCATATCTCTGGGTTGTGGGCGTGGGTTTGCGGCTTTAGAAAATTACAAAGAAGGGGCATGCGTCAATGCAGTGCCTGCACAGGTGGCAGCAGCAAGTGATAATGTCTCATTTATGGGTAGTCATCTAGTCCAAGTACCAGGCATCAGGTGATTTTAGTCAGATCCCAGTGGCGGAGGTTGCCGCTGCGCTTGTGAGAGAGCGCATATTTTTATTCTCAAGGCAACAATTTCCTTTTGGTCCCATCTCTCAGGGTAAAAAAGGTGATGGACGAATACTGAAAGGGTCTGCATGTGCTGCAGTTCCTGCTGAGGTGGCGGCTGCGCTGGTGAGCTGGGACCACAGCGGAGAATATCCCCTGCCCAGCGCATGGCTCGCCTCAGGCGCCGCTGGCTTCACCAAGACATTCAAGCTCGATGAGCCCGAGCACGCCTTCATCGCAGACCACAATGTGGACGGCCGCATCCTCATGCCGGTGAGAACTTCGTTTTAGCAGCAAAATCAAATTGAAGTTAGAAAATTTGAGTTTAGAGTTTTGTTGCGCTCACGGCAGACCGCAACATAGACGGCCGCATCCTCATGCTACTCAGATGCCTGTTTAGGCGGTGATTCTGGATTTGAATATGGGCCATGTCCTCGTTGTCGCCACATGCGATTTCACATTATCAATCTATGCAGGATGGCATGCATGCATTTGCTGATAACATATAGCTTCTGTTGTACATATACGTGATGAATGCAGGAAAATTGCCTCGCATTCCAGAGTCGGTCACGTCACTGTTGACACTGTATTTGCAAAATTGATACATTGCAGGCAACTTCGGGTTGAACCCTGCCATGCATTCGGCAACCATTGCAATACGCCAACGTCCACTCTGTGCCCTTCTGTGAGGCGGAATAGAAAAGTGGAAGAACGCAGAAAATGCTGAGTTTGTGCTGATGCGTGCAGGCGACGTCTTACCTGGTCACAGCCTGGGAGGCACTCGCAGCGCAGCAGGAGAAGAAAATGTCCGAGCTGCCCGTGCTGTTTGAGGACGTCAGCATTGTTCAGGCGGTGCCTGTTGCCCCCGGCGGTTCTGTGGCTCTGTCAGTTGTGCTCGACGCGAGCCACCGCTTCCAGGCAAGCCCTTGTGTCATTCTGAATCTGAGTTCACATTCGAGTACAAGTTTGATTTTGGTTGGCAGTGTTTCCAGGCAGCTGTGAACCTGCCAAAAGCGATTTCCACTGCGATGTTTAATATCAGCTAGATGCTGTGATTCAACAATCCGATCAGGCATTGTTTGGCCCTCTCTGTAATAAGCAACATTCTCTGGTGAGCAAGTGTTGAGATGAGAAACTGTGCGCAGGTGACGCAAGGCGGGGACCTGATCGCAGAGGGAAAGATCTCTGTGGTTCACCAGAAGGAAGCTCCCAAGCCGGCCGCCGATGAAGCAGAGAAGGAGGAAGCGCCAGCAGAGAAGGAGGAAGCGCCAGAAAAGCCGGCTGCAGAGGAAACACCTCAAGCTGAGACTGAAGCAGATGCCGAGGCAGAACCAACCGAGGTAATAAGATTTCAGCAAGCCTGAAGCCCATTGTTGTTTGCTGACTATTCTTTGCACCATTTAATGGCAAGAGTTACATTTCCTCCAGTCATCACAACCTGCCCCATTGCTTCCTTCTCAAGAAATGGCATTTGAACAGCCCAGATCAGTAGCTCATGTTCTGTCTTGTCCTGATCGTGTGTGTCTGTGTTCTTTCCAATACAAGAACGTTGCTCGCTACATCGCTGCCGCGTTCAAATTCAAAAGGCAATTTGAAATCTGGCGCAGGTTGACTGGAGCCACGGCGCGCTGGACACAATGGACGCGCCCGGATTCTACCGCCAGGTGGTACGGACCGGGATCCGCTACGGGCCCCAGTTCAAAATGCTCGTCAAGAAGACCATCGACGGCTCAGCCGCCGTCCTCAGGTCGGTGTTGCTTCATTCAAAGTACAATATTTAGTTGTGAAGTATTTTCAAATAATCTCGAAAGCATGTTTGTGCATGCTATCTTGCTCGGCCTGTGCAGGACAGCTGAAGGTATGGACAACTAAGAGCAAGACAGCACGCAGGAACAGGCCTCTAAGTGGTGCACATAAGTTATTTTTTTTGGCCATTTTATGAGGGTCGAAAGAACCATTACTGATGCATCTGCCGGCATGTGCGCACAGGTGGGACACATGCTTCATCCGCCTGCTGGACGGTCTCCTGCAGGCAGGGGCGCTGAACGCAACCGACACTCAGCTGCGAGTGCCCACAGGCATCCGCCGCCTTCTCATCAAGGATGCCAACCCAGCCTTAATAATCGGCTCAGAAGGCGCGCTGCCGATGCTTGTATGGTCTTAAATTGTGTTCAGGACGGGGGAGCTGTTGTGGGTTCATATTTGTGGCGGTTTCAGTGCACAGGTGCGGAAAACACTCGATGGCGTTTGTGCTTTGCAAGAGAACCGGTCTTGTTTGGGCTGGAGCCCCTTCTCATGCGTAAGCATGGCACAGCTGCTGCCCAGTCTGCGATCACGGCAGGCAATTGTGAAACCATCTTTCCAACAGTATAAAGATCTCAAATCTGAAAGTTCCTGTATTTTGTGCTGCAGTTGCTGTAGAGGTTGATTCAGTGCTGGGCCTGACAACTTGCGCCATGGCGGACATTTCTGGGGTTGAGCTCGGCGTCGCTCCCCTGAGGTCCCCCAACTTCCACACCGTCGAGCGCCAAGTCGAATTCGTGCCCTACGGCGTCCAGGCAAGCCCTTTTTACCTCTTCCTTTTCCGCTTTGGGGTAAAGGGATTCAACGCGTGAAGTCTAGACTCCCAGTCTTAAGACAGTCTGGATTAGCCAACAGAATGCTAATTGGTGGATTGGAATCTAAAGGCTCCGCGTGCATTCTCTGTTCTTCCTGAACACTGCAAACCCTCCCGTGGCTCTTCATCCGAAAGTACAAATGGCAATGCGTGCTGCAGGAAGATGAAGTTGTATCACTGGTATCCCTTGATGCTGGCAGGTGAGCGAGGACACAGAGAGGTTGGCCTACTACCGTAAGGTGGAGGGGTTCCTGGCAGCCACCATCAGGCCCCATCTGGTCGCCATGCAAGCTAGTGAGGAGGGCCTGCCTGATCACCTGCAGAAGGTTTGCCCCATGCTTTTCTAATGTCTAGTTTGATTTTACATTTGGGAAGATGCTGGACCTGCCGCAGGAAGGATTTGCACAGCATAGGAGAGCTTGCTGGGGCGAGAGCAGGAATACTTTTCCTGACCAAATAAGATTTCCAAGCTCTGGAACGGGGGCTTGCTGCTGATCATGCATTGCAGCTCATGCTCTTTGTCGAGCACTCCCAGTGTATCTTCTAGTGTCAGCACGCCACAGCGTGCAAGTTGGCAAGCAGGCGAGCGATTTGGCAGATGCATCCCCTCTTGTCAGCGAATCTCCCGTCTCGTCTCTTGCACCTACAACACATGGATTATTCTGAGCGTTGTGACACTGCTTCTGTGCAGGTGTTGAAGCTGGTGAATGCGGTGCCATATGAGCCTCCGAGCGCAGAAGAGGAGGAAGCCTTCCTGGCTGAGCCATGCCACATCATGGCCCGCCTCTACAGGGACCTCTTCAAGGACGAGGAGACTGCCAAGGCCACCCTGGCGGTATGTGCACATTGCATTCCTTTTTGTTTTGGATGATTTTTGTTTTTGGCGTCAGTGGTGTTTGTAGAGGTTCTGATCAAGGAAAGCGATGCATTCTCCGCAAGCCTCGAGTCTAGCACGTGCATGTGCTTGCCTGTGTTGAAACAATTCACTACAGACGGCAACTGACGGCTCTACCAAGAGCAGAAGGACCGCACTCGGGTTTGAAAGCTTTCAATTTCAGGTTCAGGGGGTCTTATTCTCGGTCTTAAAACACATGCTTGCTTGGTGAGTCAGCAACTCTGTGGGACCCCAACATGGCAATCATGCAGCACTCAAGAGGGACTGTGCTCGGAATTCGAAAGCATTTTGGAATGGAGATCGCATAAATTGCACGCAATTGTTGACATGAATCTGCATCTGCAGGATCCCAACATGGCGATCGTGCAGCACCCTGAGCACAAGGATCTGTACGCAATCGATACTTGTGCAAAGGGCTTTGATAAGGAGGTGCTGATACTCATGCTGGGCATCGTCGGAGAAAATGTTTCCACCGACGGCTTCCGCTGCGCAGAGGTCGGCGCCGGCACCGGCGGATTCACCCGGCAGGTTAGTCATCACTCCTCGCAGGGTTTCAGGGCTCACATGAGTCTTTTGTTGACAGGTCATCACCCCTACAGGGCTTGATAACTATATCACAGTTTGGGTTTGTTCTTTGTTTCTAGGTCTAGCCTCGACAAACGAGCAAGGATATAAGTGCTTTGCAAACCCCTGGAGCTGCAAAATGCCTTCTCTTAGCAGGATCAGATGCGCATTGCATTGAATTTCCGCTGTTGACCTTTGGTGCCAGAATACAAGGAGCATTATAGAATGCTGCTCTTGTGGTTGCACAGGTCGTTGGTGGATTGATCAAGCCCAGGCGCTCATTCTTATGGTTGCAGAATTCTCTCGAAGAGGCAATCTGACGGAGGGATGTGCCATGCGCTTAGGTGATTGATGAGCTGGATCGCTGCCCCTACTCGCAGCTGCGAAAGTATGTGGCTACAGACGTGTCTGCCAGCTGGGGCGCCGCTCTCACGAAGAGCCTCAAGGTCCCAGCCCTGGAGTTCAAGGTGAGCTTATTTGTGGGTCTCCTATATATCTTTGGGTCGATCTGTAGGGGATATAAATTTCTATCTGCAAAGGTTGTCTGCAGACGCACTTTCCCCCTGTGTCAGCCTTCTGCTGCAGCTTGTCTGCTGACGCATCTGACCTCTTTGCAGGAAGAGACCTGTAATACCAGTAAAAGCGGTATGAACAACAACTGAAGATATTGAGTGGTGGCCTTTTTGCAGGTCTGGGACGTCAACAAGTCGGCAGGCAAAGAGCTGGAGGGCCCCTTTGACCTCATCCTGGCATCCAACGCAATTCACACCTGTGACAATATAGCAGGCAAGATTCCTGCATGCAAGCACCATTCTTGCTTCTTGCATGAAACCGCATACCTGAAGATGTAACATTGAATACACAAGAAACCCCCCCTTGCCGTGCAGCCACACCCACCGAGTGCTGCCCCGTGGCAATACCCTGGCCGGCTCTGAATTTGAGCTCAAAAACATATCATGTGCAGCAGGCTTTGGATGTCCCATAGCCCGGGACCTTCTTTGTTCGAAGTTTTGGATTCCAAAACCCCAACTTGAAGTTGGAAGCGGGCCTGACCAAAAAAATACAACGGCTCAAAATTGGCGCCGGGCGGCTTGCTGCCATTTCTTTTTTAAATGACAATGTCGTAGTTTTGAAGTTATTTTTGGACTGCAGTGGGCCTGGCAAACATCACCGAGCAGCTGGCGCCCGGCGGCTTCCTGTTGGCGTACGAAGCGACTAAGCCGCTGCCAGTCTTTGCCTGGGGTCTGGACAAGGTGACCTGGAACTTCACAGACGAGCGCGAGTACGGGCTCTGGATGAGTCCCCAGCGCTGGCATGCGCAGCTGGCAGCCGCCGGCCTAGTCATGGTCTCCGAGCACACGTGCGTTTCCAAATATGCCACCATGAACCGTTGTATGCACAGGCAACGGCACTCACCCTATGCCATTCTCAAGCTGTGCAGTCCAGTCTTTGATTCGTCTTGCATCCGTCTTGAAATCATCTTGTGTCGACCTTTTCACGAAGATATGAAGATGGCTCTTTTAAAGATGCTGTGATCCCAGTGCCCTGGCTCGTGTACCAAACCGGGAGCAGGCATGTGATGTGTGAATCGTCTTTGGCCGCACAGTGAAAACGGTTGCACAGGTGCTGATATGCCGCGCAGCTGGCAGCTATCTGATTTATTATCGTCTCCGAGCACTTGTACGCTAGTAACATTTCTTGCCATTCCCCCTGCCTTGGGAGGGTTTCCAGGGAGTATATTACGGTGTATCCAAATTGCAAAAGATATTTGCCAGTCCTGCAGGTTGTCTGCAGATATCTTGCGAGTGCGGCATTTTACCGTCAAATTTGTGTTCGCAGGTGCCCTGACGAGAGCGGGTGCATGTTCCTCTACCGCAAGCCGGACCTGGCAGCCCGTAATGACGTAATCCTGAGGGCTCCACGCATCGGCGCGTCCGAGGCTGCCATGGACACCTGGCTGCATGACTACACTGACTCACTCGACAGCGTAGCAGGAGCAGAGCGCGGGATGCCTGCTCCGGGCGGCCCCAAGGAAGAGGCAACGCCTGCACCCGACGCCGTGAGTAATACCACTTCTCCTGGTTATCATCGGGGATGACTAATGTTGGATGTAGGTCCTAATTCTGTGCAGCGCTGATGTCAGCACCACCCATCACATGTGGGCAAGGCTCACAAGGGACAGGGGTCACAAGAATGGGATATATAAAACCTTCCTGCAAGAGGTTGTTGGAGAGTCCTGAAAGCTCTGCCCTGGACCTTGGGTTTGTGAAGATAAAGGCCTGTAGAAGATGAAACCTGGCAATGCTCTTAATGCTGCATGCACTGCAGGCGCCGGCTGTTTTTTGGACTAGCACTCAACCAAATGAATTAGTGATTCATGTTTCAATTCTTTCTTTTGGCGCGCAGGAGCCGGCGGCGGCCGGCCGGCTGTGGCTGACAGGGACGCTGCAGAGCAACGCAGGACTCCTTGGTCTCATGAAGTGCGCAAGAGCCGAGCCCCGAGGCGGTGCTCTGCGCAGTGTTATGGATGCCTCCTCTAAGTACAGCCTGCACATCGGCGACAGGTGCACACAATTACTGCTAATCTTCTGTTTAGACCGCAGAGATGGGGCGTGGTAATTGAACGAGTGCCAAATATCACAGAGTCTGACTCAAAGGTGCTCTGTGCTGCCTTATGATGCGTTATGATCCCAACTGCAATACAGAACTGTCTGTGATAATCCTGTGAGCCACGTGCTTGGAGCAGGAGTTTCGGACTCTGTCTCTGCTTTCCCCATGAGCAAGCACTATTTGAATTGGTTCTGCTAATGTCACAGGCGCGGTGATGTTGGCGATGGCGATGCTGACCTGGCGCCGCTGATTGAGCGAGCCCGCCAGCTGGACCTGACCTTCAATGTCTTTGTCGACGGCCGCCACGGCGCCTTCCGCTCAATCCCCATGCCGGTATGGTTTCGAATTGGATTTTGAACCAAGAACACTCAAAACCCAAATCAAAATCAATTTCAAATTCGATCTAGGGTACTCCACCGCGCGTGTCAGCTCCCGGCCAAATTTTAAACCTCTTTGAAGCCACCTTGTTGTGTGGCGTTCTCTTGGGTGGTTGTGTTTTGCTTTTCCCCATTCAAAATTCAGTCTGCAGTCTGCATAGAGTTGGCTGCCTAATTATCAGAGTTTCCCATGCCCTAAACTGAATGCATATCTAAATCTGGTGCTGCGTGCAGGCTGATAAATGGGACAAGCTTTCAGCAAGGGCGGGGGTGCCTCAGGGCGCGCATCTGCAGGTGCAGACTTATGGGGACCTCAATTCCATGCGCTGGGTGCAGAACCTGCCTCTGGTCTCCTCTGCAGACAGCTATGTGGTCTGCGACGTTGACTACGGTGCGTTCAAAGTAATTAATTGATTAAGTATTGGTTGACTTTCTAGGAATTTCTATCCTTCACCTCCAGTGGTAACGATGCAATAATTCCTGGCCAGTTGTTTTTATTTAAGAGCCTGTCCGTATTTCAAGTATCTATTCTCAAAAGCATTGCATGCGTCTGGCACCTCGAATTCACAGCTTAAAGTCAAAGATTAGTGTAATGCCTGCGGCGGCTTCAATGGCAAATCATAAGAAGCGGCCGCTGCTGCGCAGGCGCGCTCAATTTCCGCGATGTGATGCTTGCGTATGGAAAGCTGAGCCGCGACCTGATGGCGCACGGCAAGAACGGCGGGGGTGACTACATCGGCCTGGAATTCTCCGGCAAGGTATGAATACTGATTCAGATTATTTTCTGGTTTAATCTCGATTTATCTGAACCGTAGTCGACCGAACTCGTGGTTTAGGTGTTTATGAAGAGATTCTCAGAGTCAAAACACTTTTCTATTCTGTTTGCTACATCACAACTCGCATGGAAGGAGCAGGAAGTTTGCTTATCTCATGCTGAGACGAAGCATTTCAATTGCTAGAGACTTCAGGAATGGCTTCTAACATAAGCTGTAGGGGATGCCTGCATTAACAGTATCACCCTTTCATGCAGCAACATGGTTCATTGCACAACATTTGCATGCAAGCGCTTGCTGACTAGTATTATTGTCGCAGGTCGGGGAACGCCGCGTGATGGGCGTGGGTCAGAACGCGATAGCCACTCGCCTGGCGACACGTGGCGAGCTGCTGTGGAACTACCCGGCTGACTGGACCGCTGCACAGGCCGCGACCGTGCCCGTGGCTTACTGCACCGCTTACTACTCCTTAGTCATGCGCGGCCGGCTCCGCCCCGGCCAGCGCGTGCTGATACACTCCGGTAGCGGTGCCGTGGGATTGGCGGCCATCGCTATCTGCCTGCACCGCGGCTGCGAGGTGAGCAATAATGGGTGGTTATATATTAATTCTAGAAAATATTTCGAGGCTTCAAATCCTTGCTCCTTAGCAGGAAAAGCGTGTAGATGTATTTTCTTAGGTACAAGAGCAGGGCTGTAGTCTGTGCGACATGTGCTGAACGATCCCCGCATAGCTGCATGTTTCATGTGTTTGCCACCACTCCCTTTGGTTCGACCCTTGCAATTCCTGGATAGCTGCCGTAGTATGGTAAAGCCACAGTTTCATTGCAGACTGCACATGTCATCATTTGTGACGGGAAAATTTAATTTGGCACTGGTAAGACATCAGGGCTGAAGGGTGTCCAATGTCACATGCAGGTGTTTGCATTTGCATTTTAACTGCCTTCTGCCAGCCGGGGCCCCAATATTACAGTCGTATCAGGTTTGAAGGGTGTGCGATGACTCATGCAGGTGTTTGCAACGTGCGGCTCTGCAGAGAAGAAGGCATTCTTGATGGAGAGGTTCCCGGCGCTCAAGGAGGATCACATTGGCGACAGCCGCTCTACTTCCTTCGAGCCACTTGTCCTGCGCGCCACCAAGGGGGCCGGCGTTCACATGGTGCTCAACTCCCTGGCAGGCGACAAGCTGCAGGTAAGATTCCTGGCGCTTGAAATTTGATAAAATGAAATTCGAATATGAAAACATGAGGAGCTCTGTTGAAATCAAACATGGGTAGCTCCAGAAATTTTAAAATTGTGTTGGCATTGTAGACATTGGCATCTGGCAGTGTCAGTGGAAGAGACAAGAATCCAGGCAATGTCATTAATCCAGGCAACAAGCTTTTGCAATGCAAGCCGTTCACAGGGACCTAACCTGAAAATTGGGGCTGAAAGATTCGAGCTAGCAACAATTTTGACTACGGCACACAGTGCCGCTGCGAGAGGACTTGTCATTGTCGCACAACAAACTTTTCTGCATGCTGTTCTTCATGTAGGGTCTCTCAATTGCCTCATCATCAAGGGTCATAAAGCAAACACCCTGAAACCTGTCTTCAGGCGAGCGTCCGGTGCATTGCTAGCTACGGCAAGCTGCTAGAGATCGGCAAGTATGACATCCTGAAGGGCACCGGGCTCTCAATGCGGCCACTGCTGCGCAACATCGAGTTCCAAGGGATCGATCTCGACCGCGTTTTCAATGACGGGGAGGACCCCGCGCAGGTAACTCACTCCAGACCAAACACGAATTAAAAACATTTTTAGGGATTTACCAAGAACCCGAAAACATATCTCCCTGCTGCTGCAAGTCATTGCCTTGCAAATTCAATGATGGCGGAGACTCAAAAGAGAAAATCGTAAACTTACGGTGGTCTTAAGCCTAAACCTATGAAGAAAGTTGAACAAACAAAGGCTCTTTGGTCTGCTGTCTGCTCCCGCATTCACACTGCAATTTGAATAATTTATTATTTACAGCTACACGGCTTCTACTGTTTCCTTCAAGATTACCAAAGATTATATTTCTGATACAAGTATATAACATGAATAGTTGATTCTTTGGCAGCCCTGATGAAATATTCAGAGCCAACCAATGTGTGTGATGCTTTGGTCTGCACAGATGGCGGAACTGAGCGCTCTTCTCAATGAGGGCATCCGCACAGGCGAGGTGCAGCCGCTGCCTTTCAACATTTACAAGGCGGATGACGTACCTTCCGCCTTCCGGTACATGGCCTCAGGTGCGGGCAAATCATTCTTATCACCACCTCTTTGTTTTGTAGTTCCCAGGGATCACTGATCTATGTACATTTCGGAGTGGCCCAATGACGGGCCAAGACGGTCTTGAGATGACACCTCTCTTGCAAATGCACCCTTTTTCCAGAAAAATTTAGCACTTAGTGTCTGGGGTAGTGATAGCGATGGCAACAGCAAACAGCAAACAGCAAACAGCAAAATATTCTAATCAATCTTAGCAGTACCTCTTCTGCTACAGCACAACCGTCTGCGACTGCACATAAAGCCGCACATGCAACGCATCATGATGATCAGGAATGAGGGGCATGCTGTACAAATTCTTTTATTACCCCAAAAGAGTCTCCTGGTCTGTCAGAGAGAGGTAGCTCAAGCCCCTGTGTGCTTATTCCCAGGCACACACATCGGGAAGGTCCTGGTGCAGCCAATCCCAGGGACAGATGAGGTGGCTGCTTCTTCAGAGCTCAAAGCAGTTCCGCAGATCAGCTTCAGGTGAGACACCGATCTCGCCCCTTACTCCTGCACGTCGTGAACACTCCTTGCCAGAGCCTTGTCCTGACAGAGTGCTTTTCTATGTTTGCGTCAGGTGATGCTTTCCCTGCCAATACCCAAAAATGCCCAAAATATGTCCAAACACGCCCCAAATCTATGCTGCATGAAAGCCTGTGAGCGCCGGCAGCCTTTCATTTGTTTTACAGCGGAGGACCATAACTTATCAGATATTCAGACGAACCGCTGTGTGAGCATCTGAGCAAACAGCGGTTCATTGCTGAGAGACTCAGACAGAATGATGCGAGAGCATCTCAGCAAACTTTGCATTATTGCTGCAGGCCCGACAGGACGTATGTGATCACTGGAGGACTGGGGGGCTTTGGGATGGCGATGGCGGTCTGGATGGCCGAAAAGGGCGCTCGCAGTTTCGTGCTGAGTTCCAAGCGAGGCATGCGCACCGGCGAGCAGGCTGCCTGCGTGCAGAGACTGCGCGACGGCTTTGGCGCCAAGGTAATCGATCATCAGCTAATGAGATGTTGATGTGAAATACTCTGGTCCAGCAGAAATGGGGCCTTGGTTGGTTCAAGAAGGGAAGCTGGGGATTTTGAAAGTCACCACTTGGCTGGGGTTTTCAATATCTGCATGAGGCATTTTCTTGAAGCAATTTGTCTAGTCACACCCTGCATTCGGCAGGAAAGAGTGTAAGAAATAATAGTGACTGGTCTTGCAAAACCGGTCTGGGAGGGGTGTGCAAGAACGGGCGAGTCCGCAGAAGAGATTATCCAGTTGCTGCTTGACGTATCTAGTCCTAAGAATTGGGAAAAACATGCAATTGATCCTATGCATTACCTTTCCCGTGCGTGAAGCCTGAGCAATGCATACATGCAGGTGGCGGTGTCAACCTTGGACGTGGCAGACCTCGACGAAGCGCACGCACTGATCAAGCTCGCAAACGGCCAGGCGCCTGTCGGCGGCGTTTTCCACCTCGCCATGATCCTCAGCGACCGCTTCATGACCAACCAGGTGCAGCCATTTAAATTGCGATTACTGCAGGCATTATAAATGTCCTAGTTGTGCTCTTACAGATTTGTACTGTCAGGAAGTCCTGGGTTGGGAGGGGAGAGCATATGAACTGGGCTTAGTGCAGAAGATAATTGCACTCTGGTGCGCAACAGAAGTGCTTTGGTAAGGAGACAGGACCTGAAAGGAGTGTGCATGCTTGAGATGCAAATTAGCAAGGGCACAAGAAGGGATGCTTTTATGGTTTGGGCAGCATGCTTGTTTGGCATGCGCTCTGGTCAGGGGACAAATCACTACGCATAAAGGGTTACTGATCAGTCTGTTTGTCTAACATCGCAGACTGGCGAGAGCTGGCAGAAGGTGGTGGAGTGCAAGGCGCAGGGGGCGCTGCACCTGGATGTGGCCTGCCAAGGGCTGACTCACCTGGAGCACTTTGTCATGTTCAGCTCCATGGTCGCATGGGCCGGCAACGAAGGTGCGCCGCTCCTCCGAACTCGAATTCAGATACAAATGCACAGAATTGGTGACGGTGGAACGTCGGCATTATGCATGGAGAGGCAGACGAGGTTGCGCCTTTTACGATAAGCTAGAGGAGGCATGTTTTATTGGCTCATTATACTTTTCAGGTACTGTTTTAGGGGTGATGCACTACACAACCCCGCAGCGGCCTGCTACTTCCGTACTTGACCTTTGCAATGAGTAGTGCAGTTTGACGGCATGTTGCAACCAGAAAATCTTGAGTGTTGTGAGACTGACTCTCCTTTTTGCAGTCTGGCAATGACTGCAGTCCGAAGGAAGGGGGATTTTGACACCCCGAAACTTGAAATTTACAGGCCTTCAATTTCAACGGATTTTTGAACCCTGCAGGCCAGGGCAACTACGCGTGGGCAAACATGGTGTGCGAGATGCTGTGCGAGTCGCGCAGGAGAGTGGGTCTGCCAGGCATCGCCATATCCTGGGGTGCAGTGGCCGGTGTTGGGTACATCGAAGAGGTCCTGCATGTGAGTCATGATCATTGCACCTGCCTGTTTGAAAACCTTTGTATCTAGGACCAGTCAGCACTGATCGTCTTTGCAAAAAAATGACCTGATATGTCCATCGGCATGGAGTGAATTACAGTGATCTCAACGAGCCATGCAACCAGTGTGCAATTTCATGCGAGATTGTGACTTCATTGCCTGCTCTTGAAATGTGGGCGCCACTTTCCCTCTTTTGGGAAATTGCAGCCTGCTGTGGGCGGGTAACAGCAAGCAATCTTTATTGTCACTTCTTGTTTCAAAACTTGTGTGCTTGGAAATTCAGGGCAAGATCATCGGACGCAAGTTTGAGATCAATCCGCCGCAGCCGATCGAGGACTGCCTCATTGCTCTGGGCAAGTTCCTCTGTGGAGGCCCTGGCATCGGCTCCATGATGGTGCGTATACATTGCCTCTTCCAGAACCTCAGCAGGAACAAATGTATCTTTATCGTTATAAGGCAAAATAAGACTTTTGGAACAAGCTCAAAATTTAAATGTGAGGTCTGCGTTAGAATTTTTTTGTGAAGGAAAGGCGCTTTCTGCACCTGTTGGCTGAACCCCGAACCCAAAATATATTTCCCTTGACCATAAAAATAAGCTGTAAGCTAAGAAGAGTGGCTCTGTGCAGGGCTGCAATTCCACTCTGAACGAGCTCTACAGCAATACCGGCAGTGACAGTGACAAGGTAAGAAATACCCCAACACTACTTTTTTTCCTATGTCTTCACTTTTGTATGTTTTCGCTCCAGTTCTCTGCCTGTGAGGCCGCCGCCAGTGCGTTGACCAGTTGCCCTGTTCAAACATCATTGCTGTTGCCCCCCTGAACTCCTTTCAATCTTGAAAAATCTGTCCGGTGTGGTTCAGACTACATACGTGTGCATGTGTCAGGGCCTTGCCCCCTGTGTATAGTTGCCATGAAGAAAAATTGGAAAAAAATAATTCCAAAGAGCAAGTTCAATCGACTTCGAATCCTGGCAGGGCCTGGTGGCGTCGGTGCTGGAGCTGATGGGCCTGAAGGAGGGAGAAGTTGGAGAGAACGACAGCCTGGCAGATCTGGGCCTGGATTCCCTGCAGCTGGTCGAGATCCGCTCCAAGGTCCAGACCGCCATCGGACGGCCTCTGCCTCTTGAGCAGGCACGCACTTGTAGCCCTGTCCTACCTTCACTCCCTTCCTCTTCATTGAGCTGCTAAGTGTGAGAAGGCTTCCCGCTACAATTGTCACCATGAAATTGTGAAACTGTGGTTCTGCCTTGTGCAATACCGCAGGACATGCAGATGCCAGGCTTCTGCAGACAGTTTGGGTGTTTGGGAAATGTGCAAGTGTGGACATCAGCATTGTCCCTGCTTTCTTTGGTGTGCAAGTCAGGGCTATAGTATCTTGTTTCACTGACGGGTGACTGACTCCTTTCAATGACTGGTTGCAGATCGGGACGCTGACCCTCGCGGGCCTGAGGGACTTGGCCGAGGAGGCCGGGGAGTCGAAGACCGCGCCGGCCGAGGCGGCCGAGCCGGCCGAGCCGGCCGACGCTGAGGAGCCACAAGAAGCTGCCGCGGCAGCTGCCGTGAAGCTTCCTGCTGATAACACGCGCCCCAGCACCCCGCTGCAAGAGGAAGAGAAGATTGCTCCGCGCACTCCTGACCGCCAGAGCCTTCCCAACATTCCCCGTCCGCCGTCGCCAACTGCGCTGACAACTCCGATCATGGTCAAGCCAGTCAAGGTGCGACTCGCATGCAAAATACGCACATCGGCTGATCTCAGCATTGCAGCTCACCCTAGGGCAGCATGCTTGTGGTGCTGTTGCAGTGCCAAGATCCAAAAACAGCCGATGACTGCCCGGTTGGCAGCAGTACGCATGTATTGTGTTTTTCAGCTGCCAATTAGCCGATAACACTGGCTAGCTGTTGCAGTCAAGCGCATCATAGCGGCACGGAGGAACCTATTTCTGATTCGCTCATCCCCTGCAGGAAGTCAATACACAGAATTGGGAATTCTGCGCGCCACAGGTTTGCAGCACTGTCTGGGTGTTTCAACTCTTTTCTTACTTTCGCAGGCGTACAACGGGAAGAGCCCGGCTCGCAGCCCATCAACGGACTCTGCCTTTGACTCAGAGATGCCGGTCCCGATCGTTGCGCCAAAATCCGTTGCGCCAAGAACCGCCTCAGGCCCGACCCCCGCCGCGGCAACGACGGCCGCTGCAGCCGCCGCCGACGAGCGCCCCTGGCAGCGTGAGGCCAAGTGGGCCGTCTCAACTCTCATCGGCATTCTGTACATTGGTGCGTGTAACCCCAAATTACCCTGCTCAGATTTCTTGGGAAAGTATGAGAGATTTTGCCTACAACATTCTATGGCATGCTTCTTTCACATGTGAAAAAGTGCTTACTGCTGTTGCATTGCACGCCGGATTGGCCCGAAGGATCCAATGGAAATTGAGGTTTGAAAAATACCATACTTGGATTAAGAATCACAAATAGTTGCATCTCATCTTCACATATTAGCGTGGCCAGCAGTTCTTCTGCAGTCCCCTGCTTCACCGGTGGCGCGTGGTACAGGTCTGTTGTGGCCGCTTTCTATTTTGCAGCTATCAATTCTGCATGCATGACTGACTTTATGACGCATGGTTGTGTCACAGGATCCGTGCTCATGTCTGTGGGAGTTCCCTGCTTCGCCGCTGCCGCAGGAGTCGCAGCAAAGCTGGGCATCTGGGCGGCTCTGCCGCTCATTCCTCTCGTCTGGTTGGCGCTCGGATTCGGCCTCTGCTTTGCATGCGTGCTCACCAAGCGCATGATGGGACCTCGACTGTCCCCCCGCCACCCCATCAAAATGTTCTCCGGCGACTTTGCTCGCTGGTGGCTGGTGAGTGCGCAACTTGGAACTTGAATAAAAATCGAGACCAAATTCTGTTTCGCAGTGCCTTCATGCCAGCTCAAGAAGATGGTCTACAGTGCAAATGCTGTTTGAGCGATGCTAGCTGGTGCATGTGGCTGCCCTGTGCTGATCCTTTACCTGCAGTAAGGGCTTGCTGGATGTGTCTGCTTGTTATGGGCAAAGCATTGCTGTGAGGCACTACAGCAGCTGCTGAGATATGAATTCAAATTTGTATTCATTGCTGCAGGTGAACAGGATGGTGGGCGTGACAACGATGGTCTTTGCCGACCAGCTGCGCGGCACAGGCTTGCTCGTCTCCTGGCTGCGTGCAATGGTACAAAACGCTACCGTCTGCTTTCCTGCCACTGGCATGTAGAAAGCATGGCACACAAATTGAACTTGTCTTGGCGCCTTTTTGCTTTCCTCGGTTGACTGCTAGCCTCAACAACCCCTGCAACCCAGCATGCTGTGCAGTACCCCAACCGGCAGCCTGACCCAGATAGAATGCCCTATTCATGGTTAGTATCCCTCCCTTTAGGGTTCTAGAAATTTTGGGGTTGCTAAAAAATAATGTAGAATTCACACATCTTTTCTGGCCGCGCAGGGTGCGCACATCGGGGAGAACGTTGTGATCGACACCCTGGATGTGACGGACTTTGACCTGGTCAGCATCGGAGACAATGTGGCGATCGGTGAAGGCGCCACGGTCATGGGCCATTACTACAAGGACGGCTTCTTGCACTTTGACGAGGTGATGCATGCGTCACAATCACATTTAATCTTACATGCACTGTGGGAAAGTATGTGGCAGCCTCTACATCAGTCTTGTTTGCAGACGCACCTTGCCCCTGGCAGGAACAGCGTGTAATAGTCACAATAGTAATGTCACATCACCTATAGCCCCGGCTGGCGGAGCTGGTGTAAGTACTGAGCACTGTGGGTCTTGCTACCACTAGGCGAGTCGATCTTTTTTAGAAGCATTTGGCAGTAGCTTCTCTGCAGATGAAGTCTCTTGGCAGCTGAAGCATGTAGCAGTAACAATAATACCAATGATGATTTCATTAATAGTATGAACCCTATCTGCCCAAGGGTGGTATAAACACTGAGCACAGTCCCCACAGACAAGCACGTACAAAATGAGTTCACCCAGCGGTGAAATTTTGACAGCTTTGATTTGCGGCTTGCCTGTTTTCGCAGGAAAGGCCATTCACCAGTACTGTTTTTAATATGACAAATGTTTGAATCTCAGGTGGTCATTGGGGACGGGTGTCGGCTGGACCCTTTCAGCCTGGCAGGCCCAGGACTGAATCTGCTCAAGGGAGAGCAGCTGCCGGCGCTCGCCACAAAGCCTCGCAAGGCCGCTTCCGGCAGGAAGACAAAGGGATCGGCAGCCGCTGCGCAGCAGTTGCCGCATATGGCTGAGGCACTGACTCCCATCGAGAGCCCTGCTGTATCGGCGACTGCCCACTCCCTGCTGCAGGCGAGTCATTGAGTCAGATCCCTCCATTTGAAATCGGGTCCAGTCAATATCCAACAATTTGAAACAACTTTTTGACCCAGACCTGGTCTGAGGAATGGGCACGGGGCCCTCGAGCATTGAAAAATCAAAGCACTGCAACTCTTGCGCAGATCCAGATTTTAGCGATTTATATCACCCCATTCTGAGCAATCTGCAGAGGTGGCTCTCAAATGTGGCAGGCAAATGTAAGGTCCTGAAGCAATCTCCTGTATTTTACTGGGTTGCGAGATTGTATTGCATCAACGACCCTGGTCACTGCATTTTTCTACACATCCAGCACCGAGCATTTCATTGGCAAAAGAATGACCGATTATCAATAGCCCACGTTCTGTGCTGCGCAGGTCGCGGGCATGTACACCATCGCGCTGGTGACGGCACCTGCGGTCTACTCAGCGCTGTTTGTCATTGCCCGCACGATGGCGTTCCTGGGACTTCAGCTTCCCTTCATGAGTTCCCCTGCCGTCTACGCTGTCGCCGCCCTGACCGCCATGGTCTCCCCGCTCTTCATCCCCATGCTCTTCCTGGCGCTGCCGGTAAGTGACTCAGCTATTCAGCACCATGTTGCAATTTTATCAACAGTCGTGAACTAGGGTACATCCTGTGAAGCCTATGTTCTTCTTGACTCTGCCGGTAAGCGTATCCTCACAGCATCCCTGCACTCCACCCTGTCAAAATCTTGACTACCTCAAATTGAAAACCTTGAGCTGGTTTGCAGGCCGAGGCCGGGGCTCTGGCAGCACTCCTTCACCCGGCAACGGCGCTTCTTTTCGTGCCCCTTGTGCCGGTCGCCTACGTCATCTTCGGCGTGCTGCTGTGCGCTGCCATGGGCGCCATCAAGTGGGCCGCTCTGGGCCGCGCCAAACCTGGCACCCACAGGTGGGGTCTTCAATCCGAGTGACTTATGGATCCTGATATCACATTGACTTCTTAGAATGCAAGTTGTTCCAAATGTAGGATTTCTGCTGAGATCAGGGAGTACAACCTTACCATGACGTAGGTGAGGTTTGGACTCTTGTGCTCTCGTCAAGCGGAAGTCACTTTTATGGCCTTGCCCATACGTGCTTGCCATGGTGGCGCCGGTGCACTCCTGATGCCCTATCTCAGGCTTCCTGTCACTGGACAGCTTTAGTGGTCTTGAAACCCGCAAATTGCCAGGACACTGCATGGCTTCTTCTCTGAAAAGAATGTTTTCTTTGCTGGGTGTTGCGCGCGAGAAAAAAGCAACAGATATTTGTCTTCAAAAGCAATTGCGTGATGGCTGCAGGCGGCTGTCGGAGTATGGGCTACGATTCTGGCTGGCGCAGAGGGCGGTCGAGATGGGCTACAAGCGTTTCGCCATTATGTGCATGTGAGTCATCCCTCCTAAATCGACAAAAAAATATACTGACAGTGATATTAAATTTTTTTCATCCCTCTTTTGCTTGCTTTCAATCCCCAGCAGGGCCAATACTCCATTGCATTGTGTCCTGCCTCAGCATAAGCCAAATCGCTTGCTCAAGCACAATCCCAGCTCCTGTCAGAGTGGCATACATGCTGCAAACCTGGCTGCTTCAATGCACCGTATCTGTGTCTTTCGAATTTTTTGTTTTTTGTTTTGTTCCTTAAGATTTGAAATTCATTTTGATTATGATGATGGCTTGCAGGGGCACATGGGCGATCAATGTGTACCTGAGAGCCATGGGCGCCAAGATCGCAAAGGAGGTCAATATCCGTTTCGGCAACATGATGCTCACCCCGGACATGCTCGACATTGCCGAAGGGTGGGGAACGCATTGTATCTTATAATATCAAGGTTACGGGGCGTGATGCATTGTTTGCGGTCCTCATCTTTATTGCTGCTCCTACTCTCATTGCTGCCTTGCCTTGCATGGAAAGAAATTTGCATGTTCAAAAGCTCTATATGCAGGGTGAAAAAGCATGCAGTGCTGTAAGCTTGCATGTGCATTTGCGAGGCGGGTTTTGATTGCGATTGATTTAGTATTTGGATTCAAATTGCAGGGTGCACATTGGCGATACGGCCAACATTGTGACTTCCATGGCGCTGGACGCAGACCGAATCCTCGTCGGCAAGGTCGAAATCGGGCAGCAGGTGCGCTTGCACTGCCATAATATTTAAACTCATATTCCGACATTTGACATTTACTGTACTGTGATCTCTGAATCTTAATGCTGTACCCTGAAAACCCTGGAAATGTACACGCCCACCCCTATTTCACGCAATTTCGCGCCCCTTTTCAGCGTCCACATGAAGGCCGTTTGCACCGTTGGACTCTATGCACCTCATTTGAACGTTTGAGTTTAAATTTGAAGCTGAAATGTTGTTTCATGCAGGCCATGCTGGGATTGGCATCCGTGCTGTGCCCGGCAAATCGGGTGGGCAAGGGAGTTGTGTTGGGAGGACAGGCCTCCGTTGAACCGGGAGCTGACCTCATGCCTCAGATGCTCTACCTTGGAGCACCCGCCACTGCCCTGTTCAAATCCCCTGTCCGCCTGGGGGTAAGCGCCCTTGCAAACATATCAAATTGCGTCATGCAGCTGTAAAGGAGTTGTGTCTTTGTGTGATTTGCCTTGCTGCCTCGACAGCAGATGACATTGCACTTTGGGAGCTCTCAGCTGGTCCTCGATTGCAGCAAGTTACTTATATCCAGATGCCCAGTGCAAGTGGCATTGCACTCCTTTTCCTCCAGGAGCTTGCTTTGCAGCTTGTTCAAAGCAGCTTGCCAGTTACATGAGTGTGCTGCTTGCAAATGCACAGCTTTAGCTACGAACAGGTTCCTGACATCCAAACATAATCCATGAAGAGAAGGGCCAGTACGCCTGCACATTATGCCGGGCACTTCAAACGTCAACAAAATTAGCTGACGCATTTTTTTCATCTATCCCAGGTGATGGACCCGGCGACGACTCCCGGCGAGAAGCTGCGCTTCGCGTTTGCTCCCCTGCTGCAGCCGCTGCTCGCATTCCTGCTTGTCACAATTGCAGCGCATGCCGCCTCAATTCTGGCAGCAGCCGTCGCGGCTCTGGCTCCTTCTCCCAACGTGGCTTTGGCGCTCGCACCGCTCGTGTACACTGCCTTCGGGGCAGGCCAGGTGACTCACATTTGGGTGGATAACAGTCCACATCACTGGCTCTGAAAGCCTGGAAAATACCATTCTGCATGAGCTCTGACTGGTTGAAAGCTGTTGGGCATATTAAAGAAAGGCTAACCTCTTTGTCTTCCGAGAAGAAATTTCTGTCCACTAGAGCTTTGTCCAGATTGTCTTCCTGCTGCATCACTGCCTAACTGCGCCCGCCTTCTCACAGCCTCCATGGTTGCTGCATGTCCTGCTGAAGCATTTGGATTTGCATTTCTGATTCAGTGCATCTGTGTGCTGCAGATTCTGCTCATTGCTGGGTGCAAGGCCCTGCTGGTGGGCAAGCTGCAGCCTGGAAGGGCGTGGAAGAAAAACGATGCCTACAATCTGCAACGCACCCTTATGCTCATCAGCCAAATCCCCTTCAGCCACACCTTTGTAAGCATCTGTCCCTCTCATATTCGAATTTGTGTTCTTCTTTGCTTTATGACAATCAAAAGTGTTCATGCTGAAATCTCGCCTTCTGACCCTGCTCTTGCAAAGTGGACAAGCTTGTACGAGGCACACAGAACAGTGTGCCTGTTGTCTTGCCAGAAGTATTGCTGCGTGCCTGTCTTCATCGTCAATTTACTGAGGAGGCGGCTGCACAGAAGGTGATGAGTGCAGGCATCCGTTCTCAGATAAGGTGCTGATTAGTATATTTTGGCGAATGCTGCAGGCTGAGGCAATCCGGGGCTCGTTCTGGTACAATGTCTCGGGCCGCATCTGGGGCATGACTGTTGGGAAAGAGGCGTTTATCGACTCATGGTAAGCCGCCGGCAGCTCTTTAGAAGTTTTCTTGTCACTCACTTCTGTACAAATTATTTGGGGCCTTTTGACAATATAATACCTGTATGATTATTTCCTCTGCCGCTATGCATGCTCTTGAAATATCCGAATGCACTTTGAAATGTCTCTGTGTACGTCTGTCCGTGCATGCTGCCCGTTCAGCAACACATTTTGCCTTACAACTACGCATGCATGCGTTTCTTATATTTGGAGGGTTATTACTGCTTCACTAACGATGACTAACCCACACTGTTGTTCTGTGCACGCAGCATGGCGCACAATGATTTTGACCTGCCTCTGGCCAAGGACGGAGTCATTCTGGGGCGCAACGCGATTGTGTTCTGCCACCTGGGAACATATCGCAAGGATGGGCAGCTCATCATCCACCAGGACAACTCAAAGTTTGGCAAGAACTGCATAATCGGAGCTCGCTGCGCCACGCTGCCGGGTTATGACCTGCCCGCCGGCGAGGCTCTCGCCCCCCTGCAGCTCGGCAGCGCCGGTCTGTAGGGAGGGATTTGAATTCGTTCGAATTCTAATTCTTTCAAATTTGAAGTTAAATTTGCTGTTCAATAAACTTTTATGAGCCTGTGGAGGAAACTTCCCTGCAGGCTGGTGTGTGGAAGTGGCAATGTCTCCGAGAAAATGAGGGTTGAGATTAAAAGGAAAACTGGCTCCACGAGGGTGCACTCTAGTGGGCTTGCATGCACCACTTAGGTCAATGACTCTTTATCGAAGTATGCATGGATCACACAGCATCGCAGCCTTCCTGAGTTCTGGAGATGTGAAGTTCTTTACCCGTATACCATCGTTTCATAGCCATGCCAGGCAGTGCCTCGAATGCCTTTCAGTTTGGAAAATGTGTCTGCACGTACAGCTGGCATTTGGAGGCCGCGTGTGTCTGAAGCACGGAGGCTTTTGGGATTGCATTCAAATGCATCCGTTTCATGAGAGTTTAGTTTGATGTCATATTTTCTGCTGCCAATGCAGCCTTTTGGTGCATTGTACTTTGCATTCAGTGATGCAGAACGCTCGGCAACAATCTAGTTTGATTGAACAGAGTGTTGTGTACATCCTGAATCTAGGCTTGAAATCCGAGTGTATTTTTTTACCATTTTTTTCTTATTCCTTCCTTGGAACCAGTGTAACCATACACTATATAATCATGCAGACGATAATAAATTCTTCCATTTCAGAACTTGGGAGACTATCTAATCCCCTTTTCTCAATCGAGTCAGTGGCCATGCACTGTACTGTGCTGAGTCAGAGTCGTGCAGTTGACAAAAATCCACTCCATGCTATGCACTCTAAATGGTGACGTCAGCATAATTCAGCCTCATGCTCAGATTCTGGGATGGGGTTTGCGCACCGCAGGGTCTGGTCCTCGCGTGTCATCTGACGGATTCATTCTCGGGGAAGAAGCTTTTGAGAATTATTTTTGCGGATGTCTTGCAGTCCTTTACAGTGCAGCCTGCACTCTCTAATGCAGCGCCGGACCAGGTGAATGAGGTCGACATTCTGATCCTGAGTCGTAGAGTGCTACAGCGCAAGCCGGCGTCTAGGTCCATGTTGAAGGTCATCTTCAGATCCATGTTCGTGGTTCAAACAGACTGAATTGACTGAATTCGGTTCTTGTGCGATCACAGGAGCAATATACCGCTTGTTTGCCCTCACAACTGAGACGGCGGGAGAGCACCGCAGTGTCGACCTAGTGAGCTCTGTCTCGATGGAAGCCCTCCAGCAGAACCCAGCGCCACTCGCCGCATTGAAGAGTTGTTTGTATGACGATGAACCATTACCTTCCCTAAACCAACAAGTCAGTCCTATTCGGAACTTTGACCGGGTGGTTGTCGTCACTGGGGTCTCATCAGGAATTGGTCTTGCCATCACAAAGGTGCTGGTTGGCCACCAGTGTCACGTATTCGGCAGGTACGCTCTACAACGAGTGTTTCCCTATAATACGATGCTTCCATTACGAATATGACGAAGACTGAAATAGGTCTCAATCTGTGGTCCTGCGCACTGCGTTACTGCAGCGTGCGGAAGGAGGCAGATGCAAAGCGATTGCAGGCGGAGTTTCAGGACAATTTCACGCCGCTTCTGTTCGATGTGACCGATGAGGCTGCAGTCCGCCACGCAGCAGCGCATGTCAGGGCTCTCATGAAAGGGCACACCCTGATGGGGCTCGTCAACAACGCAGGCGCGCCCTTCCGGGCCGCCCAGGAGCCCCTGAGTGGCGATCTCCTTGCGTGTTTTGGAGCCTTCGTCGTAGAGTCGAAGTTTGTGTAGCCCGTCTATGTGTTCCCTTTCCGCAGGGTGACACAGCCTTTGTCTTGAAGAGGCAATGTGGCATATGAAATATGACTCAGCAATCTGCTGAGGGGCTCTCTGTGGTATGCAGGCATTCACGTGGGCTTGGATGCAACAGGGGAAATGCCCATTGGCAAGCTGAGGCAGCAGCTGGAAGTCAACCTGGTTGCACAAGTATCAGTAATCCAGGCAAGCACTAACGCATGAAGATAAAAAACTGCAATCTAATGATCTTGCGAATATAAAAAAACCAATGTTGAAGGATGCTCAGAGCATGCACGTGGCATAATTCTTGTGAAAGGGTGGACAGTTGTCAGATCAGAGCCTGGGGAAAGGCAGGTGAGGCTTTCTATATGCCTTCATGGTTTAGGAAACCTCTTTTTTGTCGGCGCGGCTGGCAGCAGTAATACTCAGCACTTTGCCTACACTTGATTCGGTCATGCCTGAATTGGGCGAGTCCAGCAACGAATCGGACTATGGCAACCTTTAGCTGCAGCTAGTCTGCAGACGCACATTGCCCCTGACAGAAATAGCTTGTCCCTACTTACATGTAATATACTGATTCCTGAAATATTTTGTCATCATTAGATGGCTCTGCTGTGCTCGCAGGCGTTTCTGCCTTTGCTCGGCACGGATCTGTCCCTGCGCGGCAGGCCTGGCAAGATCCTGAACAACTCTTCTATCCTTGGAAGCTACTCCCTGCCCTTCATGGTTGGTCGCCCATCTCCCTGCCTGCCCACTGCTGCATGTCAACACTCCCTGCTTAAACAGTGGTAAAGCTCTTTTGCCAATGGAACCTTGGCTTTAGCATACAGGCACTGAGCTGTTTATTGCCCAAGACTAAATCTTGGAAGCAACAGGAGCCTGACACCAGAAAATTGACTTGACAGTGCTCTGAAACGGCCATGCATGAGCATATCAGACCATCCGGTTTCCAGTTCTTATAATTCACCATAAAAATGTGGGTCTCATGCTCGTGTGTCCATGGGTGTTGCAGACTGCTTATGCTGCCAGCAAGGCGGGCCTGAATGCCATTTCAGAGGGTCTTCATCGAGAGTTGAGGCCCTTCGACATTGATGTGGTTGTCATTGCACCAGGTGCTTCTCTACTGCTGCACTGGGATTTGAATTATAAAAAGTGCACTCCTGCGGAAATCGGGCAATGATCTTCACATTGGTTTACGTTGCTGACTCAGACTTCAGAAGTGTATTGTTCAATGCCCCGGCGTGCTGAAGCATTATGAAAAATTGAGCACAGAGCCCCCGATTGCAATTCAGTGGTTGTGTCTTGCCTGAATATGGCAACGTCAGTTAAATTTATCGGGCGGTAGCACATGTGGCAGCCTTTAATTGCGGCTGTCTGCAGACACAACTTGCATTTTGGGCAGGAACTCCATGAAGTAATAACATCAAGTGACTTTAAAAGCTGGGCTGTGTTTCAAATTAAAATTGTAATGTGTATTTCTTTGCAGGGCCAATTGAGACAGAGCTCTGGGAAGATGCAGCTGCAGTGGGTGATGAGCATCAAATTGGGCATAACAAGAGCCCGTTTGACCCATTCCTCAAAAATTTCCAGACAGACACAAAGGCATGCACCAAGAAGCCTCAATGGTTCCTGCCAGCTTCAACTGTTGGTGAGAAAGTTTGGAAGGTCAGTGCATCCCTCTTTCAGGAGCTTTAATGCCCATATCATTGGCAGGTCGTTTGAAGTATAGGTACTTGGCAAATAGCACAAGGCACCAATGAGAATACATGATCAGATGCTGTCAATGCTGCAGGTACTCAATATGAAGAGACCTGCAATGCACTATGTAATTACCCCCAACTGGTGGTACTACTGGTTTGGACCAAAATATCTCCCAAAGAAGCTTGTCACCATGGAGTTGGCACGGAGGTTTGGCCTTAACAAGTGAGATTACCATCTCTTCATGCTATATTTGAGATTGCTTGTGTTTCCTTAGAGATGACAATGCCACAAGCCTTGAAGCATCAGCTGAAAATTAAGGCAGTGCTTTAAATATTTTGTGCTTTTATTTTTGAGTTTTGCGTTAAGTTTTAGGCTGTTTTGCAAGGCATGCCTGAGCTGCCGTGCGATATGAGTTTGAATGCCTATTTGAATCCAAGAGATTTGCGTAGAAAAGCTAAAATATTGGGTGCCTGCGCAGGAAGGTGCAGAGGGGCTGCACAGCGACGACAAGGGAAGAGTGACTTTCAATACTAGTAGTGAATTATACTTGTCTTGAGCTCAGGAGCACGGGCACATTTGAATGCAGGTGTGCAGTCATCTGTGACACCGGTGAGCAATATTTGGAACAAATTTGGCAAGCACTGCGTCATTCAAAGTTTCAATGGTACACATTCCCACCCGCTGAAAGCAGCCAGAATTGCAGCTGGCCTTCAAGTTTTCGTTCAAATGTTTTCATGCATTTTTGTTGGCATGTCCTCAAGTATTGTAGCGGCAGCATTGAGCTGCGCTGTGGCTGGTCATGTCAAAAATCCCTGTGGCAAACTTTGCAGCAATAATTGGGTTCAAAGCAATAGCGGCACACGACCTCATTTCCTGGATGTTCCCAGGATTGCAGCTGGTCTTTCGACCGCTGTTTTGGGAACGTTGACACTGAGTTGCGCTGTTATTGCGTGTATTTTGAAAATTTGAGATTTTGCTATGGGAGGTGTCTCTTATATGATGGACGTACTGAAGACACCGGGCGGCACCAAGTTACACCAATGTTTATTAGCCTGCCTTTCTTCTACAATCTTTCCTGGGGGTTCCATATCTATATCTGAGTTAGAAGATATATAATTCCCTAAGTTTTTTGGGTTAGGGAGATAAGGAAGTGTGAGGAGCCATGCCAGTTGCTTCAACCAAATAATTCTTCCTAATTGATTTGGACTCGCCTTGGACTCTTTCAATCCTGGCTTAGTATGTGCATTAGCCGAAGCGCAGCAATGAAGCAAAACTGTTGGAGTTCTACATTGCAATCGCTGACACTGTATGCACTACTATTTATTACATAATTGAAAGGCATCTCTCGCTGGTCAAGCCCGTCTTACATCAAAGTTCACCCACTTTGTGTCTTATTGAAATATCGACCCTTCATCGGCACCAAACTCTAAATCCACCATTGCATACCAGTGCATTCCAAATTAAAAATTATAACTTGTAAAGGCCCCTTCCCCACACTCTAAACCATCAACCCTAAATCCATACTCCCTAAATCCTAAGCTAAAGCGGGTGGCAGTTGGAAGGGTGACGCACTATGACAGTGACGTCACAACTCGTCATTGAGTGACGCCTCGATCCTCCTGAGGGTCCCAGCCGAGGGCTTGCGGAAAACATGTCACCTCTCCAGTATGTGATTCAATTTGAGATCAATTCAACTTAGACCAGTTTGTTTGGTCAAGTCAATGGGTGCTATCCGTCAACGGCCACGCTGACGTAGTGGAAGAGTCCGACCTGTACTTGTTTTCCGTTGTACAAACCGTGTCGGCCTTGTAAGCAGCGCCGGGTCCGCAACTTTCATAATGTCACATGCATCATCCTTTCTTAAAAAGCTTCTTTTCTGTTGGCGCCCCGAAAACTTCAAGGAGCACAACGATGAGGTGATCGTGGAGCAGGCTCCTCAGCCTCTAAAGATTGAAGTATGTGATGTTGCGGAGGCCAGACCGATAATGAAAACAACTGATGGAAACATTGAAGCCCAGTCACCAGCGTCTTCCTGCGGAACATGCTTCTTCGACCCTGATGAGCAAGGCATCAGTGTGCCAGAAAGGTGAGCCTGCCGCACTCCTCTTTCTCTCGCAGTGCTTGTACCATGCAGATTTACTTGTACACTGTTGACTGTACTCGACCGCCACTGCACTCTAAGAAATGCACTCTAACGCTGGATATCTCGATGGCTGACTTGATCTGCACATGCAGCAGCTCCAGCTGGTGGTCCGTGCCTGAAGATGGGCATAAACAAGAAGAAATGTCCGCTGAGGTCTTTTCACTCGCGCCAAGAACGCCAGAAAAGACCGAGTGTTACACGAAGCCATCCCACAAACCAGCAATCCTCAAACCAGCGCAGATTGAGCCGCCCTGGATGAGCACAGAACTTGGCATTCCCCCAGCCAGCAGAAGAGACCGGCTGCCAGATCCCAAGGAGACCCTTCCAAGCCTCAACCTTTTTTCTCTCCTCGCAGACTGGATTGGTGCGGCGCGCCAACTTTGATTTTATTTTCAAATCCTGCAACTTACTAGATTTCCATTTCACAAGCAGCATATCAGCATGCGCTGCTGCTGCTTGCACATGCATGCACACTGTGATTGTCTGAGAGTAGTATATTCTCATAGCATCCACCTCTAAGGCCAGAAAATTGCCCTTTGGTGGCAAATGCAATACCCTTTTGACCTTCTCATGGGCAGGCAAGGACCTGCATAAGCTGGCGCTTCCAACCCATGTCAGCGAGCCTCTGACTGACACTCAGCGCAGAATAGAGGCCTTTGAGTCTTCAGAGCTCCTGGATCAGGCAAGCCTCAAGCCTCTTCAGCAGACACTTTCTCTAGCTGCATGTGACGCTGATATCAAATACATGAGATTTGAGTGCTGGGTGCTGAAATGATCTTTCTGTGGTGAAATTGGGCAGCACTACGAAAAGGCTGCAAACACCTGCACTTCGGCATTCTTTCTTCTTTCCAATCAGTGGAGGCCCCTTAGGCGGGCAGCTCAAAGTGTCAAAAGGTCAATGGCCCTTTCAAGTAGATGAGTCACTGAGAAGGGAAGCTTGCATGCTGGTGCAGGCTGCTCTGCTGCCAGCCCAGAGTGTGGAGAGGTTACTACAAGTCTCAGCGTTTGTCATATCAACATACAACACCGTCAAACGCGTCGACAAGCCCTTCAGGAGCCTGCAGAACTCAACCTTTGAGCTGGTCTACCCCGAGAAAGGCATCCGGGCCATAGGAGAAAAGGTAACTTTTGTTTCTGGCCACATCGCATCTACCCTTGCAATGTTTTTTTTTTGCTGGGAGAAAATCCAGGTCACGCGATCACTCGTTTTTACATCACACGACCCTTTAATGCCCCTTGGACTTGAAAATCCCCCTGCAGCATTACTAATCATGGCAGTGAAATCCTGGCAGTGAATGACGGCAGGATTGTTGTGTCTGGGGCGACCTGATACTGCGGCACGCTCACTGGTCTGCTGGCAGATTAAATTTATCAAAAACGCTCAGCATTCTTCAATGTATGAAATCAAAGTTGAATTAGTAACCCACGTGCAGGTCCGGCATATCCCCATAACAGTGGCAGTGCATGTCGAGGGGCGTGGCTGGGACTATGAAGCGAATGATTGGTTCCACATGGCTCTGCGCCCCCCAAACTCTGCCCTCTTCCGCCCGGTCGGAGAATTCTCTGTCAAGTTTCACGACGGGGACGAATATGTGTGGAACTCGGTGAGTCACATACGCTGCCAAATACCGTTTTAAATTCCTTGCCATGATGTTTTCGGCGCTGTGTGTTCCTGCAGTTGCGCGCAGATGCTCTTGAATTCAAGGACCTTGAAACTTGCTCGACTTTCATCTGTTGCAGGAAAGAACACGGCACAAGCAGCAGTCTTCATTTGTACTTCCTCTTTGGGTGCCGGCCAAAGCACCAGCGATCTAACGTGAGCTGTCCAGGTCCAGTGAAGAATTTTTTAGGCGGGAATGACTAAGGGTTAGTGTGACTGGCGCAGGTGAATGCATACGTACACAACCTGATAGTGGGAAAACGCTATTGCAACCACGGCGGCCCAACCTATGTCACCTGTCTCGGCACGGGAGACACGATGCGTGGTGGCATCGATTACTCGCTGTTCCGTAAAAGCACTGATGAGGTGTGCTCAGAAATATTGTTCTTTTGTGCGTACCGTTACTATCTTTCATCAGGGGGTTCGTATATCTAATGCCACGGCTAGGTTTTGGAACTGCTTGCTTGCCGCTGATTCCCCCGCTGAAGCTGTCGTTTTGAATGTCAATTCAACGCTTGGAGGAACAGACGGCAAAGGAAACTGCCCCTGGCAACCATAAACAGTCAAAGCGGGCTGTTGTCAGTTGGCGTCAAATGGACTGGACAAGAAATTCGGTTTGAATTGCAAGTAAGGGATAAGGGACACACCTGAAATAATGGTGCTATGTTGCGCAGGTGACATTGTCTCTCGAGAGGCAGGGGAAGGTGGTGGAAGGAGTCGCGACGTGGGGCTTTTGGAACAAGGAAATTTGGGCTCAGTATCCTGATGGAACACAGAACTGCCTGTGGAGGGCCAAGCCACCCCATATCACCAGCAGCAAGTGCGCTGTCATCCAATGCCCAGTGACTCATTTTTAGTACTGAATTTCGAACCATATCACCAGCAGCAAGTGTGCTGTCATCCAATGTCCAGTGACTGCTGTATTAGTACTGTTTCTTGAATTTACTTTTAATGTCCCAAAGCAACGTTGCTGTGGGAAATCAACGGCTGACGCATGCTCTCCACCTTCATTTCAACACCTATGGACAAGCCCCAGCCCGCTGCAACCTGGAACATCTGACGCCCAATATGTTCAATGCAACTGGGTTTAAAGGTCATGCCACCTAAGCAGTTCAGCGTACAGGGCTATGCCCGCGCAGGAACCTGTGGCACTTGCAACCTCAGGAATTTTGAGAGGAAAAAACGAACAAAAGGTGCAAGTTTAAAATTGACTTCAAGTCTGAAATAGTAGAAGCTGTGTGCTGGCGCAGGTTTCTGTTCCCCGAGTGGGCGCTGCATCTGAATGAGCGGACGCCTGATCTGATGACTAAGCTGCCCCCCACCGACGACCGGCTGAGACCAGACATGCGACTCATGGAGCACGGACATTACCTCGCGGTCAGTCATTTGCATGAATCTTGAGGGGTCGTGATTTGAACTTTGAATTCTGAAACGGTAGTTTGACTACTTAGTCATTCTTTATTTGCTCCTCAGCATCTGACTGGACTTGCAGAGGGACTGTTGCAAGCAAGCAGGGTTTGAAGCAGTGGTACTTCTAAGGAATTCCGCTGATAGCCAATGTGACTTTCAAAAAAATATAGAATAAACTCTCTGAAGCCAAAACAATGGCTGACAATGGGATTTTGAAAAGATTTCTAGCTCAGCTTGATGGTTTCTGGGGCCCTTTTGGCTGCAAAAGATCAATATGGCAAAAGACTCTGGAGCCGCCAGACTTGACCTGTGCAAAGGCTTCCCAGATCCTGTTATCTGCAGCACTAGAACATTTTGCCGGCCTCATCAAGTCCAAGAGAAAGCCATGTGGCGTTGTAAGCTTGGCCCTGCCAGCTGACTTAGCCTCTGTAGAGCAGCTCTGCTTATGACAACCGATCGGCTCTCTGCGCAGACAAATTGGAAGAAGAAACAGCTGTAGTTCCGTCAATCGAATTCGAATTTGAAATTATCTCTTGGCGCAGGCAAACAGAGAGAAGGAGCGTCTTGAGGCAAAGCAGCGACAGGAGAGGATTGCTGCAGAGGCCGCCGGCAAACCCTGGCAGCCACGCTGGTTTGAAGAGGTTTGAATTCTGATTATTTGAAGCTGCAAAATTTCCTGATATGTCTTCTTGCCATGGCAGCAATGCATGCAGAATATCGAACATCAGTTGTAGGCTTGCTGGTTTAAAACGGTGGTCATACACCTAGCTCTGGACTGCTTCCTTCAAGGTCAATGGTGGTCTTTCAGCCAGTGTTCTTGATGTGGTATCGCATGAAAATGTGCTCCAAAATGCCTGTGGGCTTAGAGCATGCATGTATCCCATGTTTTCTGAGCCCTTGGAGGATATTCGCAAGGCTCTGTGCAATATATTAAGGGGATAGGTTTTGTCAGGCAAAGCTGCCGGTCCGGGATCACTGTCAAGCTCCCATGCATGGAGCACGGCTGGGCTGATCAGCAAGAAAGCAATCTGCATATGCTCCCGCATGTTTGTGGATATTTTGAGAATGTGTGCATGCGCATGCAGGTGCCGGGGGGTCTCCGGGGGTTTGAGAAGTACAGGTATATGGGTGGGTACTGGGAGGCAAGGGAGAGCGGAAACTGGGAAGGGGTCCGTAACATCTATGGTCCAGGCCCAAATGATGGCTCAGGCCCGGAGAAGCCAGCAATGTTGATCTTTTAAGGAATTCCTTCTGGGGTTCTAAACGGTGGAAATGTGTAAACATCTCATTGGAAAGCCTACTGTAAAATCATGTGACATTATAAATGCTTCTTTGACTTAATTTTCGTAGCTGGAAATTATAATTTTTACGATCTGTGGTCGCAAGCAGATCGTACTCATGTTCATTACAAAGACCAACTGCAAATAAAGAGCACACCAAAGTACATCAAAGTACACCCTCCCAGGGCTTATTAGATGTTCCAAGATCTTGACCCCCAGAGCAGCCAAGCGCTCGAAATGATCCATAAAAAACAATGCACCACTGATGATATTGAATTGCCACATGAATTGCTGCTTGTTTACAATGCCATGCACCTGACAAGGCAGGATATTGAAATTGCACTTAGTTCGGACATTTCAGGCGGTGCTTTTTTCCTTCCAGTCAAGATCAATGACTCATGCTAGGTTTCCAAGGGGAGGGTCTGCTCCATTCTTGTCATCTCAAGAAAACATTGAAGGAGAACCTTTATCAGTTGGTCAGTGATGTCACAAAGGCTCGGCTGCATCTTCTTTTACTCGCAAGAATGTGAAACTAATGTCGGCTGCAAATTTGCATTGATTGACCTGTAGGCCGCCCGTGTGACCTGTTCAGCGAAAGCCCTCCATCACCACCAGTGAGAACCCCGGGTGACACCTCCTGTCATCCCTCAACATGACTGTGGTTCAGATCCGCCGCAACTGGTATCCATTCTGAATAGACGCGTAAAGCACAGCACAGACTGAATTGCGCGGCACAATACACGTCTTTCCACGGCCATGCGCAAGAGCTGCGCCTTCGAGAGGTGAGAAGCAGCAAATGCTCTACGAAGCTTAGTTCTCAACATACAGCTCTGTATTGAATGATGATGGCCCCGGTGTGCATTGTTCCCGCCGGAATAGCACCCACAGGCGAAGTCGCCTCGATCTCAAAGACGAGTTCTGCTTTTTAGGGGAGCCTTGCTCAGAAATGTGTTGATCATCCCACTAGTATTGTCTTGTGTTAGATGTCATTTTATTTTATGTCCTTTCTCGGAATTAGATAGAACGCTCAACGCACTGTACGGTAAGTGCACCCAATCACGTCGTATACGGATCATCCGTTCTTTTGCGCGCAGGAGGTACTTCCAATCCAAGCTGCATCCAATCGCAGAAAACCTGGAGTATAATCCTTTGAGAATAGCAATGCGGCATAGGGCCAAGTACCTTGGCTCCGTCAGCTTGCCCGCCCAGCAGCCATCACCGCTTGATGCTTCATCTCGGGACCTCGTCCCCCAGTCTTGCACGAGATATACTGATGCCTTGAGCGATGATGAAGGTACCATTGCGTCAAAGGTGAGCGTTCCATTACAATTAACATTTGATTTCCAGAAGCTGTCCACTGTTACTGCAATGCCTTCAACAACATACAATGAAAGGGGAGACTGCACTTTGCAATTGTTTTGGCCTTATTGGCAGTGACGCCCCAAACTATTCTCTCTACTTCGTCTGGGCCACTAAAGTCCCCATTTACCAAGGCAATTGAATGGGGGCCATGACAAGGAGCCTGAGAGCAGTGTCAGCAAAGAGCATTTATTCAATGAAACAGGGTGCAAATTTCACACTGCTCTGCTTTGTGACTTGCCTCTACGCATGCATGCAGGCTCACAGCTACCACATCAAGAACGGGCATGATTGCTTGCCCAAGGCGCAATCAGACACTGAGAGTGTGCAGACCTTGCGTGCCGCACGCAGTGCAGTTTCCAAGGCACACTAGAAGATTTAGTTTCTTGCCCAGCAGAACAAATGAGCTCAATGGGCTTGAGCCATTGCTCTGATGATCAGATCTGAGACCCCTAGAGTCATCCATTGGATCGGCCCTGGGCTGGAGGCGATGCAATGACTGACTGACTGAATGAGTGATGGGCAAAAGGCTATTTTGTTATGTACCATAAATTTTCATTGGCTTTGCAAGCAGCTGAGTGCGCGATTGCAAGGATCAGCCAAATGCAATGCAGCTTGTATGCGGCAATGCTACTTCTTATTTGTAAAGATCAGATCTTTCAATGGCACACAGATGTTGAGAATTCCAGATCGGTGCTTAGCACCTATGAGGCATAGGGACTGCGAATGACAGTATATGTCATGGGTGATCACGATTAGTCCTAGGACAAGTCCTCTTAAGATCCTCTCACTCAAATGTTTGCTAAATTTGTAGGATCTAGGGGTCCTGGGCCCGGTGGATCATTATGTGATCATCATTTTGCTGTTGCTGCGTGACGTGCGCACATGCATGCAGTTGCCACGCAGCAATGTCTCTTTTGGCTGGCGCTCGCTCTGGCGTGATGCCTGCATTCATTGTTCTGAGAAGATATCTAAACGTCCAGACTTTGAAGGCTCTCTGAAGATGCTCAGGAGGCTATTTTGTCCCCATTTTTTTTGAAAGGACAGAACTGTTGCAATTGAGATGTTACTGGTGTCTGTCACTGTTGTCATGAGTTTGTGGGCGGCAAGACTTGCTGGAAACATGTATACATACCTCAGGTTCCTGAGGTACCTGAGGCTCATAGTATGGGACAAGTGTGGCCCGCCGCATGCCCGTGTGGCTTTGGAGTGCCTCAACTCTGGAAGGAAGGAAGAGCCATGGGTGCATTCAGCGTGCAAGACTGAAAAGATGTCCTGAAACAAAGTCACCAAACAGCCAGTGCAAAATTCACATGTCCGACTGCCGCAGTCAGGCCAGGTCTGAGATCATGATGACGCCCCGCCTGACCGCACGTGGAAGGGGAGGCGAAAATATTACGCGCTGGGTTGGTTGCCAAGAAGCCGGATCTCGCAAAAAAGGGTCGGCAGCCTCCAGGAGGCAAAGAGACTTACTGGCAGGAAACTTATCGGCGAGGAGGCCCATAGGTGAGCTACTGCAACCCGCGTAGAACGTTTCGTACCCCTGCTGTGAGTGTTGCTTGTTGAGGAGCGGAATAACCCGGCTGCGCATGACGCTACCGAACACTTTCGCAATAAGAATCTTCATCCGAGAATGCATTATCGATAAATGGAGCCCATTGGGCAGATATTAGTGGCTCGTCCTCGAGAAGTTGGTAAAGAAAATGCGCAACATTGTACTACAGCTAGGGTTAGAGAGGCGGCTTTGCCCGACCGTGACGTTATGATTGGTATTTCTACTTAGAAATAGTCCTAGTAGTGTAAAGGGTGCTCTCAGATTGGAGGCCTCGAGTTCGTGGGTCCGTGAGGAGTTCTTCAGAACGTAGGTCCGCAGTTGGCAACCTCAAGTTGGCATCATTCGATGCGTGGATCGGCGTCCTATTCACCAACTGAAATCGATCCACCTTAAAAAATGGATCTTGGCAGCAGCGGAGCGCTAGATTCCCAGAACCTTGTTGATCTTCCTGCGTTGGTCTCGAGTAACTTCCGGTCAAGTGATCGAGGGCTTTTGTGGCACAGCGGGCCACTAGGGCACGAATTGACAGACTGAACGACCAGTACGTGTCAAAAGAACTTGATGATCCGCCAAGCCGGCCTCGTAGCAGATTGAGATCCTTGGGTGCGGCACTTGCAGGTTACTAAACAGGAGGCCGGCAATCGCAGACGAGCTGCCTGAGCAGCTGCTCGCGAGGGAATGGAACCCCTAGAGCTTCAGGAAGCGGTGGGATCCGTGTTCCGCAGCCTGGACGGCCTGAGCTGGCCGGGTGGGGCGCACTCGGGAGCTGACCTGGACCCAGATCTGCTAAAGTGGTGCTGCCCCATGGATACGTCCACAGACGCCTCAGCTCCGCGCACAGAAGAACAACACAACGTCAACTTCCTCGACAGCTTGTCCATCGACCATCTGCTGACCACCTTCCACGGAACAGGCCGCAACAGGAGCGACCTGACAGAGGATGCCTTCCTCTCATCCCTGCTGGAGCCATCCCTCCTGGCCCCAGAGGCAGACTCTGCCCAGAGCTGCCTCTTCCCCCACATGGATGTCTGCCCGCCCAATAGCACAGATGCCAGCAAAAGCATGCAGAGCCCCTTCCAGGCGCCTGCTGACAGCGCACAGGACAGCCTCTGGGGCTTGGCCTGGGAAGCATTGGAGTCGCGCATGGGCGGGGCAGAGGACGGCCCACAGCCGATGTACGACCTGTCGCCAGCCTGCAGCATGGACCTGAGCGGCCACGTCAGCACCGGTTGGGAGGGCACCACCACATTTAACCAGGCCTGCTCAGCGCAGCGCGAGGGCAGCACCGGCAGCGAGGAGAGCTGCAGCTACCTACCTGCCACCTTCGGCTTTGCCGCAGCTGACTTCCTGCCCGAGCCTGCAGCCTGGGCGCCACGCGCCGACGCGAGCCCGGCTGCGGCCAAGCCGGCGGCCGACAACGCGTTCCCGGCCTCGGCCGAGCCACCGGCGGCCGCTGCGCAACTGCAGCCGGCCACAGCCGCGCAGATGCGCACAGCAGAGCTGGCAGGGAAGCCAAGTCAGGCAGCTGCGCGGCCAAAGACGGCCCCGGCGGCGGCCGTCCGGCCGCCGCCGATCCCGGCGCGGCCAGCCGCGGCGCGCGCCGGGCCGGCGAAACGGCGGCGGCTGCGTCCGGGTTTTGACCCGCTGAAGAGCCGCCAGATGCAACGCGACTACATGCAGCGCAGAAGGGTGCGTATTCCTTTCAGGCTTTTAATGGCCTTACATGCACCCAATGACTTCTCTAACACGACCCCTTTTCTAGACAGTCCTGAGACTTTTGTGCTCTTGTACGCCTGTTTGATACTATTTGCAAACTGCCTGGCTTGAGAGTTTTCCACAGCGGAATACGTCACGACATGCTTGTTTTTTGGCTGATCGAGAGCATGCTGTTGTGCAAGCAGGAGAGGGAGGCGGCAGTGCACGCGGCAGTGGAGGAGCAGCTGCAGAGGAAGGCTGCCCTGGAACGAGACGTTGGCGCACTCCTGCAACGCCACGAGCACCTCACTAGCCAGCGGCCCTGGCATGAGCAGCATGTGCGCCCTTGCTCCCGGTTGATGACTATACCACATTCTCTGTACCTTGTCACCTCCACAATACCGAGCACATGCCAGTAATTGTCCCCACCTGTCCTAGCGGTTCAGCTGGCTCCTTGCCATCCACTGGGTCCATGACTAGCACAGCATCATTGATTCGCACTAAGATCATCCCCTCGTTCGGCATCACAACTCAGAGGCAAGTCAGTGGCGCAGGGGTGACAGACGATGACAAATGTAGAGCCTGCCAGCATGACTAAACACCTAGGGTGCACTGTCTGATTCCAATTTCTGCTTCCTGCCATACAGGAGGCAGTGAAATTCACGGCTGCGGTTGCTTCCCTGCTGCCAGCGCCCGCTGGCGGCCGCAGCAAGGCGCTGGCCGCAGAGTCCATGCCTGACATGCTGCAGAAGTTCATGCTGGTGCGCTTACTACTCTGGGTTTCTATCTTTTGTCTTACCAGGGGACTCTTAATACAACCTTACTAAATACGTTCATAGCTGGGGTCCCTCAACCTCGATGTGGTTGAGGCAGTTTGCTGAGGGTAATGTTTTGGTGGCCTATATTCCGTTCATCCCCTGTATCTTACATGTTGACCTGGCATGGAGAAACTCAGTGTTGACATGGCCTGCCTGTGTTACAGCCACCACACCTGCTCACCATAGCCGCATATCACTTGCGCCACCTTGGGTTCTGTTATCATTCGCATGTGAGCGATACCTCAGAAATGGATTTTGAATGTGATTTTGAGTGTTTCTGAATAGTTGGGAGTGGTTGCAACAGGAGCCGGCGGCCATGATTGACCAGATGTATTTGTCAGCCGGCCTGAAACCCCAGAAGGAGGCTGCTCAGGTGAGCGCGCATGCCAGATGCCAAGCTTTGTCAGTGGCGTGAAAACTCCTCCTCGGTTGCCACGAGCCATGCTTGTCTCACTTCAGGGCTGCAGCCCATGTCTTGACTTCTGCCCTGATAGAACCTGCGGCGCAGGATCAATCTAATTACTGCCTGTGCCTCATGCGCACATTACAACGAGAGTACATTTTCCATTTGTCCATTTTGGATTCGAAGAATTCAATCAAGCAAAATCCTGTGCAAGCAAGACCGCGCACCCTGCCAGCCAGCTGCACTCCATGTACCGCGTTCCTTTCGTTCCTGCATTCAAATTCAATTTCAAATAGTGTCTCATCTGTTGTCTTATTGGGTTAGCAGGCGTCTCCGGCTTCCAAGGAAGCGCCACCGATGCAGCTGCCAGCGCTGAGCGATGAGTCAGCGGCAGCCAGTGGCGCCATCTCATGGCGATCCATCGTGGTGAGAACTCCACCATTTCTCACAAGCGACAGAAATCATTTTCAGTCACTGACTAGGTGACAAAGTTTTTTTTCACTGGTACGATGTCCCTGTGCCTGTTACAGCCAAGCAGTGACTGGTGACTCCAAAGCCTTGGCACTTCTCTTCACAAGAGCCTCCTGATGGCCCCTTGCTGTGCCAACATCGGACAAGCATGATAGCTCAGAGGCAATAACCAGTTTGGATTTGCATTTGAATTTGAATTTGAGAGCCTGTGACCGTGTCTGCAGGCGTGCCTGGGCCTGACAGAGGACCAGAGGAACGAGATAGCTGCATTGTACAGCACCCACATGGAACGTAATGCAGACCTGCACCAAGACTGCCTCGACATTGCAACCAAGCTGCAGGTGAACCTCGTTTTGTGCTTTGAAAATGGCTGCCACCACCTTTTGGGATCACGCAAGCGCCCAGCAGAACCCATCATTTTCCTAGTACCTGGCATGAAGTGGAGTCTTGGGCTCACGTCAGTGCTCAAAAAAGTATATTATTGAAGCCCCTTCTGCTCATATGGACAGGGGTAGATATTGAAACCCCTGGTATGGAAAAAGTCTTATGTAGCATGGAACAGTACTTGCTCAGACACTTGTACCTACACTGCAACTCCTGATCATGCATTAATCGATGTCACATTAGGCAGGATATTTCCTTCTCTGTGTGACTATGAGAGTGAGGCCAATTGCGCACCTGCTGCGCAGCTACTGCCGGGAGTTGAGGGGAATCTGACGGATGGCATGTGGCCAAGTCTGGCGACGCACGTCATCAGCAGCCAGCTGTCCAGCATCACCAGAAGCTGCCAGGAACTCACCGCCGCCCTCACCACCGCTTGCTGCCAGGTGCGCGCCGGCTTCCCTGCCACAAAGCGCCCGCACACAGACCCGGCTTTCATCCCTGAGTCTCATCAGAATCAGCATCAGAGTGATCACGGTGCCACGGAGACCATTGATGAGCTTTAGAGGCATGAAGGGTCTGTGTGATATCATTTTGAATATAGAAGTCGTGTGAGCAACCGGGCTGCAGGAGCATTGTGACTGCGTCTACTTTTGGTTCCTGCAGGCGTCTCATCCGAAAAGCTCTCACCCTCTTTGAATGGCACAAAGCTATTTGACTGGGCTCTGAAGCCAATTAGATGGGCAAGGTACCTCCATCCAAGATCCATGCATGCAAGGACATGCAGTGCTCAGGGGTTTAGGCAACCGCTGCAAATGCTGCTACACATGTGCAGATGACAGATTATTGATGGTAGACAGATCAAGAAAATTTGACCCCCAGAAGTGGCTGCATGCAGGTGCTGAGCGAGTACCAGCGCAACTACCTCAAAGCTCTGGCGCCGTCCGGGCCGCTCGACCTGCGCCAGATGTGCCGGGAGATTGTTGCAACCGGCAAAGCGTGCACAGCGCGCAAGGCAGCTCTCAAGAAGTCTCCCGCACACACTGCTTCCCAAATCCTGCAGGTGTGCTTCCCTGGCCCTTGCCCTAACTCCGACATTCCCCTGAATTTTGCATTTTCATCACTGTAACTTTCTGACTGGGCCCTGGCTGGCAGGAAACGTTTATTCTAGTGAGCACTGTGCCCACCGGGTCTTTGCTTGGATCTGGCGACTCCATCAAGGGGTAGGAATCTCACAGCTTCTCAACTGCAGCTTTCCTGCAGACGCACCTTGCCTTTTGGCACAAAAAGGGTGTTATGGCAAGAATAATCTTCCTGAGTACTCAGTAATCTCTACGTACCATGGGCTGGCATACAAGCAGACTTGATAGCCTTGCCATGTATTCGTCTGCAATCTTAGGCCCCTGCCCCCCTCTCATGTCGACAGTGAGACACACACGTGCGCTGCCTTGTTATCAAACTTGTCTCTATCTGTCTTGTACAGCAAACCTTGCACTTCCCGTGTAAACCGCAGAGTTTTGCCTGGAGTGTGAAAATTGACCCTAACTCGGTTGTTGCTGCTGCGCAGGAGCCTGCAGCTGGCGTGGAGGCACCGCCGGCATCCCTTGCAGCCAACAGAGCAGCTCTGCTGCATGACTGCAACATGGCGCCTTACTTAAGCAGTCCACCAGTTATGCAGGACAAGATGCAAGCTGTGGCACAGCTCAACGACACAGGTCATGTCAGCAAATGTGCGCAGCTGGACAGTGGGGCAGGGGCTGCAGGATGGGAGCTCCCTGCAGATTTGCACAAGCGCTGGCTGCTCGAGTTCCCCTGGGAAGTTGAGGTGGGTCTCCTCTGCTTTGGCCTCTAATGAATCCATGCTCTATCTGTACCCTTCTTCAGTCCCTGCAAAGGGGATTGAAGTAGTGGTCTGCTCAGTGCAAGCCTTACTTGCGCGCCTTCTACAGTCTCTGCGCAGGCCATCCAGGTTTGATGTGCTGCCACATCACCAGCAATCATGTCTCTCTGTGCATGCTTCAATCCACATCTATGTTTGCCTTCTTAAATGTGTGTCGTGATGTTCCATTTTGAAGCTTTCCATCGTCACACAATTGGGTTGAGCCAGATGACAGGACAAGGAGACAATGTGGTTTGCCATGTATGTAATGTAATTAAGGTGTGCATGCTGGTCACATGCAGGACGGTCCCATAAGCAACGCGCCGATCAGCGCTCCTAGCAACATCCTCCTCAACAAACGAGCCACCAACCAAGCCCCGCTGAGCATTCCACTAGGCATCAACGCACATGCACGGTCTACCGAGCGTTCCTACTTTGGCGGCGCCCAGATCGCGGCGATGCCTCCTCCCTCCAAGGCAGCCAGGAAACTACAGGGCCCCGTTTCACCTGAGCCCAAACCTCAGCTCTTCCTTTTTCCTGCTGGCAGTACGCAATCCCCGAGCCATCCCCAGGAGCAAGCCTCCAGCTTCCAACAGATGTGGGTCCCGGCTGGGTTTGCCGGCCGCCCCGTCGATTCGAATTCAAATTCAAATTCGAATTTGGCGGCAAGAAAAGGGCCGGCCTGGACCCCCAGCTTCCTGGAGAACTGGGGGTTTGCAGATCTCTCTCGCTAACAACCCTGCTGACCTGTGAAGCCCTGCATTGCAACCTCTGTATTGCAGAGTGCTTGGGGGTGGAACAATTCCAAATTGTTGTGTCGGATTTGTATTTTGAATTAAAGAGCCTGCCACACACCGTTGCTCTGTGACAGAGCCCCGCAAAGTATAATTTTCTGATTTTCATGAGCTGAAGGAGATTTTGAACTGCAGAAATTTCCCGCGCAGCTTCTGTCAAGAAATTTGCGCTTGCCCTGCCAAAGAGCAGGGCTTAGAGTGATTTGCTGTGGGTGTTTCACCCGCTGGCCGAGATGTGATTTATGTGACCAGATTAGTGGATTTGAGAGGTTCTGACGACTCAGATCAGCGTGAGACTTCTTCCGCTAATAACATACTGTTATGTGTGCATTTGAGGCACTGATTGAGCGGTGTTCCAGGACACATTTGAGGCCCTGACACCAGGCTATCGTGCCAGAATTAGAATCAAGTTTGTTGGTGATTTGGACGCGCAAATACTTTGTCGCCCCTTGTGGCTGACATTTGGGAGATATTAAAGTCTTTAAGTGTACGCTGCTTGGGAGACGTAGGTCTGCTGTGAGAGTGTGAGCCTCGAGCCCTGCAGCAGTATTTAAATTGAAAATCACCAGAATTAGGCATCAGAGCTTGAAAAGCAGGGAGACATACGCAGTTTGAAGCTGAGTTTGCACAAGTCGCTCCCTTGCTCGCTGTGTCTGGCAGAGAAAGGTGTCATTATGATGTTATGGTCTTCATTTGGTACTGCCTTTCTGCTTGAGAGCAGTCCGTTCTGCATTTTTGAGGCAGTGGGGTTTTAGCAAGTCACTGCAGATGCCTTCATCTGGTATCTAAAGCTTGGAATTTGAGTTGGTCTGCCCGATATACTCTTGTTGTTGAGAGTCCTTTGCTGCTGCGCCCAGTTGAGAGTACAGCGTTTGAGAGATCCGCTGCGGACAGGTTGAAATTCATACTCTGGAAAGTGCCAGTCGTAACAGACACTTGGCTTGCAGAAAGATTGCCACCTTCCAAAGTGGAAGTCAAGTGTCTAGGAACACAAATGTAGCCTCAAATGTAGCCATCTGATCAAGATAGATCTTTTGAATTATATTTGAGTACGGTACAAGTTTGAATGAACCAGCGCCGTGTTCCTCGCTATGTGTTTAGGATGCTGTGCTTCCAAGCATGGGCCATTGTGGGCAAATGCTTGCAGAGGAAGGCGGAGGTCTCAATTAGTGTGCCTTGCCAGAATGTCGGCAATAAGTGGCGATTGCCGATCAAGTGCAGCAGATTGCCTTTGACAAGCCCTTTTGATTGGCCGTATACTTTGCACACTTCGTGCTCAAATTGGGTGAGCAACTGTGCCCTAGTAGGGCACGTGAGCATTTCAGGGCCATAGAATGTGCGCTCCAGATAGGTTCTTAGCCTAAAAAATCCTTCATATACAAATGGCAATAACTGTGCCTGTTGCGGTGTTTAGCATGTGTTTGGTGATGTATCTTTGCCCTTGTAGAGGGCTATTATCTGCCAAGTAGGCTCGAGGTTGGCGCATGTGTCAGCAGTCTGCTAGCAAAGTTGGGGCAACAAGTGTACCGATATTGCAATGCACCGAATTCATGATCTATTTCATTAAAGTACAATGATTTGAGTTTGCGCCCCATATGGGCAATGGTACATGCAGGTACGCATGCATGCGATAGGAAGAATATATGATCCCAATTGCGGTATTTGGTGTGTGTTGGTGACACTTAACGTGGCCGAGATTCAGCTCTTTTGAGGCCAATCTTTGCTTCCAATACATTTGTATTTATCGAGTGGTGTTCACGGGCGTTGCATGCTTAGGTACCCTGCTGTGTAAAGCCTAATGTACGCCTCCTGTTCATTTTGAGTTGATGTATCTTACATACCGTAGATTACAGAGCTCCAATGCCTTTCATGTATAGTGAAAATGCTAGCCCTTTCGATAGGCTTCGGCGTATACAACAGTACTGCTGAGCAGTTACGCCATCATGCCCCACTGGCTCTGGTTTTATGTCCAAGGGATTGGCCTTAGGTCCAAGGAATTGCATGGTCCAAGAAAATTTGGAGGCACGTGAGAATTTCTTCTTACCCTGCCAGGCTGGGTGACGGACACGATGCACGACTGGACAAGAAAATGGTTTGCAGATTTGTCAATGCCTATTTCCATCCAGCTGCGTTCGGACAAGGCCTCTGCTGGGAAGCCGCGATTGCAAGCTGAGTGGCACACCGTGAGAGCGTGCGCCCTCCCCATCTCTGACCTTGCAGCAATTACTAATGCAGCATTTGATATCGATGCATGACTGGCACAACTAGAGTGGTCCGCACAAAGGCGCTTGCTGAAAGAATTTCTAGTCTCTACTTTCGTTATCTGTAAATAGGCTGCTGTTTTGAGCTCCCGAGCCCCTAATTTTGCAGCTCAATTTGGATTTGGGCAGGCCATATCTCTTTGGCCCCCATTTCTCAGGTGCTCCTCTAGATTGGACGGACTAACAAACTCTGCAGCATGGTTGAAGCAGGACTCCTGGACTGCTTGATACCTCTTACACCTTTGTTCATTCCCCCAGCCCCGTGTGACCAGAGCATTATGTCTAGCTGCCTCTCACCTGCCTCTCTAATATGCTGTGTTGGTTTCAGGTGTACAACGGCACCAGCAGCACAAAAGTCGCCATTGCCTTGACCGATTCGGAGGTGCTGTGTGGCTTTGTGGAGTATCAAGAAGTGGTGCAGATTCTGGCCAGCACTCCAGAGCTGAGATCGGTGATTGGGGAGGTGTGCACCTGCTCATAATATTGTGATTGTCGATATTATTACATGCTAGTCCTGCCAAAAGCCAAGGTACGTCCTGCAGACATGCTGCAGCTACAGGCTGCCGCAATCCTAACCCTTGTTGAACTCGACAGATCCAAGCATCGTGGGCACGATGCTCAGTGTTTATACTGCTCCCCCGCCAGCCGGGGCCTGCATATATACCAGCCGTATCTGACTGGCTTGAACATTTTCCAACAATTCGAAATTTATTTCCGAGGCCGGAAGACCCAAGCAGCTAAATCTATTGAGGGGGGTCCGGTGATGGTATGCAGGCAATATAAGTGTGAGCTTTGGGATGCCCGTGCTGAGACCATGATTAATTAAGATGACTCACATTATTTGTGACATTTCTGGCAGGCGACTGCTGCAGAGCTTGGAGCATCCAAGGCGGCAGTAAATGCTGCCTTCTGTGCGCTGATAAGTGCAGAACAATCCGCTGTGCGCCCTTTCCCAATATTTGATGATTCCTAACACCCAAATAAAGAGTCATCGGTGCCTCCAAGGGGACACAGCTTCCCGAGATGGACCGGACATTAGAATATCGGAGAGATTCATGACCAGAGTGAATGAGGCGTTCCTGTGCAAGATCCAACTTCAAGTACGTTCTTTCCTTTGAACATTATTTCCTTTAATTTCGTAAGCTTCCAAAGTCGTTGCTGGCTCCAGGTGGCACCGGCCATTCAGGCGCTGGCTAAGCGGCTGGCAAGTGCTGACTCACCGCTGACCAAAAACGAAAAGCTCGTGCTGCGACTCAATGTGCAAGGTCTGGCAAACGCCGGCATCTTATCAGCCTTTTTCCTGAACCTCATCACCCTCAAGCCCAATCAGGTCAGCCAAACCCCAGATGGAAGGGTTTGCTCTGCTTTGTCAAAAACGCTGCACGTTGCAGATTACAAAAAACTCGGACAGTTTGCCAATTTGTAAAGTTCGTTCAAGGGGTACAAGTGCATTCCTGGTTGTCTGTGTGCGTGAGAGGGAGAGGACAGTTTTTCCGTTGCTGCAGAAATGATATTGCCAGGTGATGCATGCAGGCCATTTGTGTGGCGGCAAATATTCCATATGCACATGTCTCTGGTGATTTGCTGGAATGCATTCACTCCTCCGGCAATGCAAATGGCTTCGCACCCAAATTCAGGTAAGCATTTCTGATAAAGAAGTGCTTACCGAGCACTCACACTGGCATGCAGGGTACCAGCATAGACCAGATATGACACTTTCTCAGTGATTGACCTCTTCTTACCATGTTTTCTTTCGTTTCTCTCGAGAAGATGATGAAAGGTGCTCATGTGCTCAAGCAATAGAATATGATAGGTGCCTTACGTGCTGCAGGCACCTGTCATGGTTTCGGACCTTAATCAAAATTGCTAGCCTGGTCATGCGTGATCAGGAAACAAATTTTAAACTTCGAGTCCGGATTTCGAATTTTTGATTTGTTTGTGATTTATTTTCTGAATATGTGTTGGGTTTCCGCAGAGACACGGCGGCGATTCGCGTGCGGCTGACTCAAAGCCAGGGGTCCCCCAAGATATTTGAGGGGACAGAGCCATCCTCAAGCTGCCCTTGCACCGTCGTTCACAAGCCACCCATCGGCAAATTCGAGTTCTCCAACATCAAAATCCCCAGGACGACCAAATTCTCCGGCCAGCAAGAGTCAATTCGTCCCAGACATGTGCGCCTTCTTGCCAGCAGTGTGAATTTAGCTTTAACTACTGCATTGCACTTGCTGGGTCAGGGGATTATATACCTTAATTAGATATTTGAACACCCTGACTGGGTCTCTGCGAGGGTCTTCGGAAGCTTTCAGAGACGGCATCAGAATTAAAGTCTCGGTATTTTATACTTGTTACCAAGGGGAGTGTATTGTGTTCCACATTATACTCCCCTTATTGATACTGCGACAATAAGTTAGCAAGGGGAGTATGATAGGGCTGGATGAGTATAAATTCTCCTGTGTCTTGCAGGTCCCCCAGACACTGCATGTGCAAGGAGGGCAGGGAAGGGTCTTTTAAAGGGACCCTGTCAGGCCTGACATGCACACCGGGGGGGACTGGCAGGAATTGGAGCTCCACAAGGGAGGTAAAAGAATGTTCCACACGCATGCATGCATGCAAGGAAAAAACCGAAGCTGAACACTCACCAAAAGCCTGATCGTGTGTCCCAGCTGGCAGCGTTGCAACTTTATCTCAGTCGTGACCCTTGCATTAAAATGCACCATCTCCCACTAGGCTGTTCCCCACCTGCGTTTCAGGAAATTGGTATATATTTTAATGCCCCTTGAAACTCCTCAACCCTATATCATGTTAAAGAGAAGCTGGGTCGTGTCTGTGCAGATGTGGTGTTGATACCTGCCAACACCTCGGTTGTGATTGAAACTTTTGACCACGGCCTGGATGTCTGGGTGGCTGCTGTTACTAGGCCGGCCTCCAAACAAGGTGTGTCACTGGCGCGCATATATCATAATTCGCTCATATCCTGTGCAACATGCATCCGCCCATATGAAACTTGGTGAGACAGAAGGGTCTGGCCCGATGCAGATCTGTCAAGCCATATTTTGAAAGTTTGAATTAAGCCGTCGAAGTTACAGATAAATTTCCCCTTGGCATAGGGTGATATGATGTCACCATGGTCTGGCCAGCCATGCCGGCCTTTCTTTGAAAAACTTGTACTGTGAACATTTTGCGCATAAGAAACAGCTTGGCCCCGGCTGGCAGGGAGCGGAATAAATACTTATCGTTGTGCCCACTGGTAGACTGGGTCTTGCTTGGATGTGGCGAGTCCAACAAGGGGTATAATTGTGGCAGCATGTACTTGCAGCTCCTCTGCAGGACGTACTTTGCCCCTTGGCAGGAAAAACGTGTAATATTAATAATATAATGATTACTATTAATTATGAGCTTCTGTTGCAGTGGCTCGCAAGAATGCTGCATTGGAGAGGATGATCCAACAGGTCTGGATGTCCTGATTCGCTCAAGGCCTGATCGCAATTCTGCTGTGGACCTTGCTGCGATTGTTTCCAGCCATCGACAAGATTCCATTCCTGCAGCTGAATTTCCACAAGGGCGTCAACCTGGGCAGATCTGCTACATGCCTGAACCACACAATATGTCACGCCATGCCCGTCTGAGGCATGCTATGGCAATTCTCCGTCTGGGTAAGCAATGGTGTATTAATATTATTATTATTTTTGTTATTACATGATTTCCCTGTTAAAAGGCAAGGTGCATCCTGCAGACAAGCTGCAATTAAAGGCTGCCGCAATCCTACCCCTTGTTGGACTCGCCACATCCAAGCAAGACCCAATCAACCGTGGGCAATTGTTTATAATCTGTTTTTGAAACCCATGTGCACCAGCCCTGCGAGCATCTCCTTGTGTGTGCAACAACTCTGCCGAGCGGAGAATGGATGCTAGCACGGAATGCATTGAGCTTGTGCAACAATCTGCATTCGATGCCATCACATTCTGTGATTGCAAGTGATACGCGCCGTTCATGGATGCTGGTTCAAGCTGTGTGTCAATTGTTGCCTCATGATGAAACATCCAGCACTCCACTTAGGCAATGTATTTCTGCTTTTGTGTGTTTGAAAAGACTTGCAGCCAGCACGAGCAAGGTGCTGTCTTTTGGCTGCCAGCAGGATAGTTTAATGTTTTTCCGGGTACAAAAGGATTGCAGCACATTGTCCATTCTCAGAAGTATATTTTACAGCGTTCTGGGCAGAAATGCTGTGCTCCTTGTATCCTCCCCAACGGAGTTTGCTTCTGGGATTTGAACGCATCACGCCGTGAGGTGCACGAGCCATTCCTTCCACGTTAGATTACAAATTCTTAGTAAGTGTACCATACTTAGTGAGTGTACCTGGTACCAATGGGCCATTGATTGGACCACCACCCACGGTCTATGTCTGCCCCTTACTAAGGCGGGAAGTGTGCTCCAGGGGTTGAAGGATATGTTCATATCATCTTGAATATCTGCGTTTATTGTTGATGGTGGAGTGTAGGTGCTTTGCAAACGCCCTTCTATTTGAAGAGCTCCAGAGCACCTGTGCTGTGTGGCCTCTTCTGTCTTTAATCAAGTGCATCTACCGTAGTACTCTGGATGAAGTGAAAGAGTGATGAGCCCAGCAGATCACCATGCATGTGAGAGTTCTTCAGATACGCTGAGGCATGAGCATTATCGAACCAGCCATAGAAGAACATGCACACACTCGCTCGACTTCTTTCACAAGTTCATGCACGTGGATGGGGAGGCCAGAACACCGCCCGCTTGCTTGGTTGACATAATGACGGTACAGAAAGGACCTTTCTGAAAGGTCCCCGGTCAAAGAACTATTTATTGGATAGATACTGGTAGGGAGGCCCATAGGTGAGAGACTGCACCCTGCACAGAACCATTGTAGCTCTGCTCTATTTCTGACTTCCGGACACAGTGCCGATTGCACCTGACGCTTTCGGAAAATTAGTAAGCAACCGAATGCCCAATGGAGTTTTGTCACGTATCTTCAATACTGGTAGAATAATAAAGAGGTGGTTTTTAATCAGTGCAGATGCGGCTCTTCACCGATAAGGGAAGCCATTCAACGTTCATTGCTCATGGAAATGCCGTACGGTACGACGGGCAAGGTGAGAGGAAACGGCTCTATGTCCACACAGCCATGCAGTGTTTATACTTATGAAATTTCATTCATGTGCTTGGGCCTCACCACGAAATTGATGGTTTCAATTTCGTGGCTCTGATCAATTGTGGTCGCAACAGCGGTCCGTAACTTGCACCCCAGAGGAACTGGTTGGCGAATGATCCAGGAGTGGAGAGCGTGATGCAACAAGTTATGACCTTGCAATGCCAGATCCATACGCCTTCAAAATAATTTTGGTCTTTCCTTAGTGGCTTCGAGGAGGTTCCCGTCAGGTGCCTCGAGGGCTTCCGAGGTCTAGGCAGCCAAGGAAGAGTGCACACCAACAAACCACATAATCCAAAGTTTCCGACTGAAAACGCACGTATTTATTATCCCATTATGGGAGCCGAAATTGCTCTAAAGAGAACACCTCGCCTGGCCACTGCAGGCATCGCCGACACGGGCGCATTCCTCGGTAGAGGTGCTGCCTGGGCAGCCGATGCGGGGCGTCTAAATGGAACCTTTGGAGCTGCTTACCGCGGTGGGATCCGCGCTTAGCGGCTATGACGGCCTAAGCTGGCGGGATAGGGCGTACGTGGGAGATAGCCTGGACCCAGATCTACTGGAGTGGTGCTCGATATTGGACACCGCCACAGGAGCCACAGCTGCGCCCGCTGAGGTACACAATAACACAACATCGTATGAAGGTCCGTCACTCGACCAACTGCTCGCCAGCTCCCACGAAACAGGCAGCAACAGGAGCAGCCTGACAGAGGATGCCTTCCTCCCATGCCTGCTGGAGCCATCCCTCCTGACCCCGGAGGCAGAATTCGAAGAGGCATGCCTGTTCGCCGACATGGCAATCTGCCCGCCTGACGGCCCAGACGGCAGCGCCAGCATGCACACTCCTTCGCAAGCACTTGCCAGCAGCGCACAGGACAGCCTTTGGGGCTTCGTGAGGGATGCACTGGAGGTGCGCATGAGCGATTTGCATCATACCCCACATCCAGTGTATGATCAATCGCCGGCCTGCAGCACATACCAGAGCGGCCACGTCAGCACCGGCTGCGAAAGCATTGCCACTGCAGACCATGCCTGCTCATCACAGCTCAAAAGCTGCGGCGGCAGCGAGGAGAGCTGCACACGTCTCACCCGAAACTTTGCTGCACCGGGCCTCTCTGCAGCGCATAAGCCGCCTGAAGCTGAATCGGCTCCCCGGCCGCTTCAGCGTGCGGCTGAGCCGGGCCCGGCCGGGAGGGAAGCAGCAGGCCGGCCGCAACCGGCATCCGGCCTTGCGGCGGCGGCAGCCGGGCGGCCGGCGCGGATGCCACCGTCGCGCGCCGCGGCGGTAGCGCTGCGGCCGCTGCGGCCGAGCTTTGATCTTGTGAAAAAACAGCAATCGCAGCGTGAATACATGCAGCGCAGAAGGGTGCGTGCCTTTTGATAACATACCGACCTGGCGTGCATACACGGGTGGCAAGAGATTGCTGTGACTCCGTTGCCAGGACTCCGCTGCTGTGACCGCTGCATGTACGTGTGATCTTGCATGTCTGGGCGCTCGTCCTGCTAGTATAGAAGCTGAGCTGCGTGTCCTTTGTTTGCACGCTGACTGGGAGCAGGCTGGTTTGTTTTTTAGAGGAGGGAGGCGGTTGTGCATTCGTTGGCGGCAGAGCAGTCACAGAGGAAGGCAGCCCTGGAACGAGATGTGGGCGCTCTCCTGCAACGCCATGAGCGCCTTACCAGCCAGCGGCCCTGGCACGAGCATCACGTGCGCCCTGAATATAATACCAATCACCTGCATTGTTGTCATTATGATCTCCCCTGCATTTTTGCCATGAGTATCTTCCCTGAAGTCGTGGTCATTGCATGGTCAGTGCATGCCTTCACAGTGCATGGTCGGTGTGTGTGCTCTGGTCCTGTTGGGCGCCGTCATTTCTGGCGTCAAGCTGGTGCCCATAAGCGCAAGCATTAGACTTCAGGACGTTATGTACTATCATGGACCGCGAGTGTGCTGCCAGATGCCATCATCTCAGTGCGCAATAAGGCAGTACCGAACGATGTGCTTGCTTGCATGACACTCCAAAATGCCTCTTGCAATCCTTCGCTTGCAATCTGTTGCTGCTGCTGCACAGGAGGCAGTGAGATTTATGGCTGAGGTCACTGCCCTGCTGCCTGCAGCCACTGGCAGCAACAACAGCAGCAGCAGCAAGGCGCCCACGGCAGAGTTCCTGCCAGATCTGCTGAAGATAGTCATGCCGGTGTGCCAGTAGACACCCCTGATTGTCTTGCATGTGATCCATGCAGCTCGTTCATTCCTTGTCCCACGAGGCTGCTTGCCTCACGTGCAAACAAAAGGTGAAGAAATGCAGATTCTTGGTAGTAAGAGATGAGTTTACAAGCTTTTCCTGCCAGAGGCAATGCGCGTCTGCAGACAGGCTGCAGTAAAGGCTCGCCAAATACTAACCCCCCCTCTTGATGTACTTGCTGTATGCATGCAATGCCCTGTTGAACGTGGGTATGGGGCTCAACCTTTATTACGCCCCCGCCAGCCGGAGCAAGAAAAGGACATCACTTGTCAATAAAGACATGGATTTTTGAGGTGTATGAAGCTGCTTTCAAAAGGTGCAACAGGTGCCGGCAGCTACCATTGACCATGTGAAGACATCTGCTGGCCACAGCTCCCCTGGTGAGAAATCTCAGGTGCGGAAATATCTTTGGAGCAATCCTCAGAATACCGTCCTCAAAAGACCAGCTTAACGGGCTTCCCTTCTGAAAATGTGGCTTTCAAAACAGATTGGAGGAAATTTGAACGCACTTTCGGGTGACCTTTGGCTCACTCGAAGCCATGGCATGTTGCGTGGTGTGTCTGATCTGCGCTACTGTGCTGTGCTGTGTAGGCATTTCCCCCCGCGAAGACATCGCCATCTGTGCTGCCAGAGCCACAGGCCACTGAGCCGAATGCATCCAGCAACACCATATCATGGGGATACATTGTGGTGAGAGCTATGCTCCCAGGTCTTGACTAGTTCCTGCTACTGCAGACCCCTCCTATCCCGGCACCAACTCTGAATGCATATCCGAACTTAGGTGATCTTAATTAATGTTAGGTAATCTTAGGGCCCCGGCTGGCAGGGCGGTTATGAATACTGAGCAACGCACCCATGGTTGATTGGTTCTTGCTTGGATCTGGCGAATCCAACAAGGGGTAGGATTGAGGCAGCATTTAGGTGCAGCTTGTCTGCAGGACGTACCTTGCCTTTTGGTGGGAAAAACTTGTAATGGTATTAATTAATCATGAACGCTCCTGAGATATATTGAATAGGATCTTCGTTCTCTAAGGATACTTTATACTATATGTACTTGGACAAGGTAAAATGTTAGGTTCAAATGATCCAATAGTAAATAAAGATAACCACCGTTTTATGCTTTTGCGTCTTGGAAGACTCATAAAATCGAGCCAGGCAATCCGTTTTGCCACTTGTGGCCTTGTCTGGATCTTGTGCTTGCCAGCTTGTGAAGGCGGTTTTTTCCTGCTGATCACCTTTCTTCTGTCCTACCATTCTGGGCAGGGTCTCCCTCAATCGTGTTCTTTGCGTGCCTTTCCTAGATTAAAGCATCCCCTTTATGGCATGGTGAATTTTGTTCAGCCATGCAACGACAGGGGGTTCAGCAATACTTGTCCAGAAGAGCGGCGTCGTCTGCTGTGGCTTGCTTTGCACACCAGCCACCATTGACAGCGTGCATGGAACAGCCGAATCTGAGGCTTAATAAGTTGAAATGGGCGGCAGCAGTTTGAATTTGATTCTGAAGCGTTGGGACCATGTCTGGGCAGGCGTGCCTGGGCCTGAAACAGGGCCAGAGGGACGAAATAACAGCGCTGTTCAAAACCTACCAGGAATGCAATGCAGATCTGAACCGGAAGTGCCTCGCCATCGCCTCCAAGCTGCCTCCAGTATGACCCACTCTGGATCTGCTTTCAGAAGCATCCCGATGCAGCCGCGTTGCCTAAGCACAGTCATTCTGAGATTTGTACATGTATGCATTGTCATCACCAGTAACAAGGAAGCCCATCAAGCAGCTTTTTCAGGTGTTCCGTGGACAGGCAAACTCAATCAGACAGTGAGCTTCAGTGACACGCTTACCCGTGCATTATTGCATTCATGGCATGATGACAGATGTCTTTGCATGCGCATAACTGTGCATTCGCTCTGCAGCTGCTGCCAGGGGTTGAGGGGAAGCTGACGGATGGCATGTGGCCTAATATGGCAACGCACGCCATCAGCAGCCAGCTGTCAGGCATCACCAGAAGCTGCGAGGAACTCACCTCCGGCCTCACCAGCGCATGCTGCCAGGTGCGCAACAGCTTCCACTCCCTGCCCCAATGCACCCGCACATCCCTGACCTGCACAGCTGCCTCTGAAGTTTAGAATTAGAACTAATGAGTTCGAATGGAGACAGAATTTAGAGTTGCCTGACATGAGGGGCCGCTCAAGAGCTCCAGGGGCATGAAAGCTAAATTTTAGGATTTTTGTGAATTTATTTGCGTACTAGGGTTTGACCCAAGCTGGCAGGGGCCAGTATATTTGCTGACCACCGGGCCGCGGTTATTTGGGCCTTGCTTGGATCTGGCGAGCAGGAAATTTCGTAACTTATCACCTGTGTTAGATATATAACCCCCCGTGGCCAGTCCAACTGGGGGTAATAGTATGGCAACTTTCACCTGCAGCTTGTCTGTAGACACGCCTTGCCTCTAGAAGCATTTAGTCACATAACTGTTAGAAGCTGCCTGCCTGCAGGTGCTGAGCTTATCACCTTGTGGCCTATGAACCCTCAAGCGTGCAATAAGTCAATGTGTACCGCTGTGCTCTTGCATGGAACTGATCTAGATCAGGTGCAAGCAGAGGTTCATTAATCTAGATCATAAAGCCGGACAACCATTTGTGCATGGCTGCAGGTGCTGAGCGAGTACCAGCACAGCTACCTCAAAGCTCTGGCGCCATCCGGACCCCTAGACCTGCACCAGATGTGTCGAGAGATTGTGGCAACAGGCAAAGCAATCACAGCCCAGACAGCTGCCCCCCAAAATTCCACAGCATGCAGCATTGACCACTGGGCAGGCTGAGGGATTCGAGTGCAGACCTCAAATTCAAATCCAAATCTTCATCCACGGTCTGGTGTTCCTGCGCCAGAGCGGCCGGCATGAGGCGTTGCCTGCTCCCAGCCACGGGCTGAGCACCAAATGAGTCTTGTAATGTTTCTTCACGTGAGCGTCTTACATGTGCCTGGCAAGTATATGCAGGCCCCCTGCCCCTTCCAGTTTTGAGCTAGTTTGGGGCTCAAAAGATTTTGCCAGCATCCCAGCACATTGTGACTGTACGACGGCTTGGACAACCTTCCTGCCGCCTGCCTGAGGCGTTGGCATTCCTTGGATAAGCAAAATGCCTCTCCAGTATTGCCGCTCAATATTCTTTGTATTGATCCTCTCATGACAAGCGCTGGCCAGTCTACTTTTTCAAAGCTGTCACCTGAAATACTTCAGACTTCGCGCATGCCTGCCAGACATCAGGGCTTCAGATTTCGGAGTTTGGTGTGCCAGTGTCACAGTATCTTCCTATAGTCACAGTTCAGATCAGGTAGCCGGATTGCTACTTTTGACATACTTTCCGTACATCAGGAGTCTTGCCAATTAAAGGCATTTATGAGGATGGGTGATGTTATGTTAGGAGGGCAGTAATGTCAGGCCTAAACACAAGACTATCATGCTAAAAAGTTGGTCAGTGTCGCGCACAATAATTTGGATTGTGGCCAAGATTGGCCTATCCCGAGATCCAGGCTGCTCAAGAAAAAGAGTCGTGCCGATAATGAGGGAGCTTTGAGCAGTTTCTTTGCCCTTGCTTATATGCATGAGCATGAAAGACTGATGCGCGGCCAATTGCTGATATCATATTTCTTGATTACAATCAGATTTGAAATTGAGTTGAGATTTTGCCAGGGAACTTTAAGTATACTCAAGTAGATTTAGGGCTGCTTTCCTGCCCTCTTTGTACAGCTGCTTTGGCAGAGGTAGGCGTCATATCGATTGCATGCTACATATACACCATGGTGTAGTGCCGGAGGTTTTGGCATAAACAATTGATTTGGTTTGTCTTGTTGCCAAGCATGTGCCAATGTGGACAAGTGCTTGTTAGGCAAGATGGAGGACACTTGCATATACATAGATGCACGCTTGCTGTCAAGCTTTGGGCATCTGAAACTTTTTGTGCTGCAGGGTGCCCGTTACGAGCGCGCTCCAATATTTCATGCACATCTAGTGATCCAATTGTTGAGCAATAGGGCCTGTAAAAATTTGAGTGATTATAGGCAAGTTGACGTAGTTACGAGGGCGCTGCAATATTTCATCTTGATATGCACAGTTAGTGAACAAATTATTGAGCAACTGGGCCTGCTAAAATTAGAGTGATTAGAGTAGGCAAGTTGGCGTAGTTTGGGCAATGGTATGTGTGCTATAGATACATTTTTGTGTCATAAAATGGTTTTGCAGTACGAGGCGGTGCCTATTCTGATAATTAGCAGGACTAAGGTGGTGTATATTTCGCTTGAGGCAAGGACTTGACAATCTGCCCTGTCTTTACCTACCCTGCTGCTGGGCATGTGAGTATCTAGTATGCCTGCAAGATTAGTCCATCTAGTGCCGCGTGATCAGGGCAACGGTAATTGCACGTGATCGGAAGAACACATTTGTCTCAGGTGTACAACTTCAGCATCAATGACAGTGTGAGCAGGGAAAGGAGTTCCTCAAGCCTTGCCAGACTGCATGCAAAGCGAATGACAACGCCGTCGTGGACAACGTTGGAATCGTCCTCGTCTGGGAACCTAACGAGGAACGAGGGCTTGCGCCCATGTCATCGAGCTGGCCCTTGGCCCAATAGAGCAACTTGCCTGCCGATAGTTGCCATATCAATCACCAATTGACGTCAGTCATACTAATCAACGCCTTCGAGCTTTGTCCAAACCGATGCAGCGAAGTGTTGAGCTTCGATCTTACTATGATCACCTGAGGGGCGCCTTTCTAGTACAAGGGGCCTCGAGATCCCACTGCAAGTAGCAAGTAGTGTATATCAGAAGATTCTGCTCAGATATCCTTGATGCAGCGATTTCTTTGCTGCGGGCAACCTCCAAATGTCAGGGCAGAAGACGAGGTGGTGTGGACGCAACAGCCTCCAGAGAGCAAACTGCATGATCTGGTGGAGACCCATCACAGCATACAAATCAAAACAAAAGCCGGTGTTCCTTGGGATAAGGAGGAAGGAGCTGTATCATCGCTGACTTCGTCGTACGGAAGCTGCACATCCGAAGCAGACGAGCCATCTGATACAGACAGGTGGGTGTCTCACGCAGGTTCATGCTTTCCTACTCCTGGCATAGCACCATTTCAATTTCATACGTGCAGTTGTGGTGTCTTTCTCTCTACGGCCGGAGCTCTGATATGCTGGACCTGAGAGCTCGCATTCACAGCTCCATGTACAGGAGCATCGAAGTTGAGGACTGGCCCGAAGCAGACGAGCCATCCGATGCAGACAGGTGGGTGTCTCACGCAGATTTACGCCTTCCTACCCCTGGCATAACACTGTTTGCACAGTGAAACAATTGGCCTGCGGCAGGGAATCTGACTGGACCCAAGTCTCTCACCTGGAGTGATAGGTTGATACAAAGTAGTCTGCTCGTGCCAGCACCTCCAAATCCCCCAGTATTTCCAGCGTTGCCTCACACCTGTGGCTTTTTTTTATACCTGCAGTTGTGATGTCCACCTCCCTACGTTGGCGCTCTGAGTTGCTGGGTTTTAGAGCACTCTTTCACAGCTTCCTTCTGCAACTTCCTGCAGGAGCTTGACTGAGGACTGGCCCGAGACAGATGAGCCATCCGATGCAGACAGGTTTGTTTCTAAAAAAAAAGCATGCCTTCCTACCCCTGGCTAAACACCAATTGAATCTCATACCTGCAGTTGTGATGTCCTTATTACTACGGCTAGGGCTCTGATTTGCTGGGTCTGCAAGCTCTCTTTCACAGCTTCCATCTGCCTGCAGAAGAGTTGAATTTGAGGACTGGCCCGTGACAGCGCAAGAACACGCACCTGCGCAGTACTTGAAGTTCAGCCAGCCTTTCCGGACAGCGCCCAGCACACCAGACACGAGGGAAGCCCTCAATCGCAGATCAGAGACTCCAGAACCCCTCGCATCAGCGCAGTTTGAGCCGCCATGGATGCGCACAGAACTGGGCATTCCCCCTTCCAGTAGAAGGGACAGGCTTCCAGATCCCAAGGAGCCCCTTCCAAGCGTCAACCTCTTCTCACTGGTCAAAGACTGGATCGGTGCGGCCCCGGTCCCAGATCCCCCTCCTTTTCTTGATATTCTAGAGCATTGCTACCTGTCATCACCCAAAAGGCAGGGTGCGTCTGCAGACAAGCTGCATGCAAAGGCTGCCAGATATCATACCCCTTGTCGAGCTCGCCGGGCCCAAGAGACACCCATGTTACCGTTGCTTTTAGAGGTAGTGGTGTTTATTCCATGGAATGAGGTCAGTGAGCTTGAATGGGGATCTAGTACTACTGATCCTGGGCCGATGAGTCATTGTATTGTTGTTACATGATATGCACTTCAAGTTGCGATGCAGCCCTTCTTCCCACCCCTGCCGCTCCCTCTGATCTGGTATGTGCATCTCTATTTCTCTCAATCTAAAGGGTTTTTGTGGTGTGCAGGCAAGGATCTGCACAAGTTAGCACTCCCGACACACCTGAATGAACCTCTGACAGACTTGCAGCGCAGAGTGGAAGCCTTCGAGTCATGCAATCTTCTCGACCAGGCAAGCCTTGAACAAGCACTTGTCTTCCCTGCACTCCTGCACACTACAGGAGGCGCTGACCTGTTTGCCTCCACATGCCTTTGCCATGTGAGCGCCCACAAGACTTCGCACACTAAATCTTGCATGCTTATGACACTTCGCCGCTGGTTGCTCGAGACAAATCCAGTCAGCTGTATGTCTCTCTGTATAATTCACAAATCAACTATCCTGCACCATTTTTTGCACAGGACCGGCTACAGGAAATTAGCTGAGAAGCACTGGATGGACATGTCTTTGTTCCGCCGACCTGATCCCCAGCATGACATACTAACAAATGACAGAGCTGAGTCACTGATGAGTCGCCGAAGAATCTTGTCATGCCTGTGCAGGCTGCTCTGCTGCCACCCAAGAGCGTGGAGAGGTTGCTGCATGTGTGCGCGTTTGCCATATCCACATACAACACGGTCAAACGAAATGAGAAGCCCTTCAAGAACCTTCAGAACTCCACATTCGAGCTGATCTACCCCGAGAAAGGCATCCGAGCCATCGGCGAAAAGGTGACACTGCTCATTCATCATTTGTTAACCTCCATTGCTTTCAGTGTGCTCTTCCCAACCACCGCCTTTTTCAAATGCGTTGGAGTGCCTGAAATTCAGTCTGAAAACAAAGCAGAAGCTGCTTTTACAATGATGATGACTTACCTTCTGGCTCTTTGAGACAGACTGCAAATCCTGCTAGCATCAACACTTCTTCCTGTATTTGCACAGCAAACCTGAGGCTGCTGAGCATGATAGCTGAATGAAAATGTCCAGGGTTGAAGATGCAAAGTGGGTGCATGGCAGATTGCGTGAGCAGCCACTCACGCTACGATTGATGTCACTACTATGAGTGATGTCACTGTTACGAATGATGTCACTGTTACAAGTGATGTCACTGCAGGTTCGGCATATCCCTATAACAGTGGCGGTGCATATCGAGGGGCGTGGCTGGGATTACACCTCGAACGACTGGTTCCACATGTCTTTGCGGCCCAATTATGCATTCTTCCGCCCGGTCGGAGAATTTTGCCTAAGATTCCATGACGGAGATGAGTATGCATGGACCGGGGTGAGTCAGCATTACTATAATCTTTCTGTTGTGGTGATATTGCAAATATGAACAAAAGATTAGCTAAGCGACACTGGACGAACGGAGCACCTGCCCCAACGTATAATCAATGCACTGTGGAGAAAGCGCAGGATCCCTCGAGTGCTCTCTGTGTGGAGAAAGCACTGCACCCTGAATTGATATGGTCATTGATTCAAGTTAATGAAAACTTGGCACCCCGGTGTTCAGAGGAAATCATTTCTTTTGCATGGTACACATCCTCTAAAGGCTCCCTACACAGATTTTAAAGGTTTTCATTGGCAATTGCAAGGAAGATCAAGGCTTGCCTGGCAAGCAATGCACTCTCCAGTAGCTATCACCTGCATGTGAAGCATACAGTATTTGCAGAATTTAGGCTACGGCAAATGATTTAATTTCCCCGCGCGCAGGTGAATGCATGCCTGCACAACATAGTGGTGGGAACGCCCTATGTTGACCACGGCGGGTCATTCTATGTCACCTGCCTGGGCACAGGAGACACCCTGAGAGGCGCCATCGACCACTCGCTGCTCAGGAGAAGCACAAAACAGGTGATTTAAATTTACATTTAAAATTAGATTCGTATCTGATCCTACGGGCTGCCTGGATTACGTGCAAGACAGTGGAATTATAGGTGACTGAACAAGTCATGCCTTTCTTCTTTTGCAGATTGCAGTATACCTTTGGTGGCTGTCTGATCAGCCAGGTTTCTGTATTTCCCGCACAAGAGCGAGGTGCTGTATTGTATTGCTGCCCAATCTTCACATGCAGAGCAAGCAGTCTCTTCCATGCCCTGCGCAGCACGCTTGCACATAAGAGGACATTTAAACCTGACATACAAGTTCCCGGCTGGCAGGGTCGGTATAATACTGAGCACCGTGCCCACCGTTGATCGGGTCTTTTTTGCGTTTGGCGAGTCCAACAAGGGGTACAATTGTGGCAGCCCTTAAGTGCAGCTTGTCTGCAGGACATACCTTTCCTCATGGCAGGAAAAGCGTGCAAGAATAATAATAAACCAAGGTCTGCCGTGCATTCATCGCTTTGCCCTATATCTGCAGGTGACAGTGTTTCTGGAGAGGCAAGGGCAGAAGGTAGAGGGGGTTGGCATGTGGGGTGCCTGGAATTATGAGATGTGGGCCGAATTCCCCGACGGCACAAAGAAATGCCTCTGGCGTGCCGGACCCCTCCATGTCACCAGCAGCAAGTGAGGTCCTGCAACACAACTTGCTTGCACCAAGGCTTAACGGTCTCCTATATGTACTCAAGTTGCCCAGAGAACTAAGCATGGTGTCTGTTCTTCTTCCCAGAGACTTGTCACCTGCTGAACGCATGTCATAGTCAGCACAGGGGACTCCCTTGTGTAGATTTAGAAACCAATGTCAGGGACTTGTATGTATATTGAATCTTGCAGCAGAATGTCCCTGGTAGCTGCAACTGCCAAGCGCCCAAAAAGACTAGCATGCTGCTTGCCGTAGCCTGCTAGACAGTATAGCCTCAGACTCTTGGCCATTTTGACAGTGGGACAGAAGACAGCATGGACTCAATTTAAGGCAAAGGCTGGAGGGGAATAAAATAGAGTCTACTGCAAAGCACCTAGCCCTAAGGGCTGGAAGAAGCGTGTAATAATAATACTTAGGCAAATAGAATAATTCATTTTTGCTGGCGCAGGTTTCTGTTCCCGAAGTGGGCGCTGCACTTGAATGAGCTGACGCCTGAGCTGATGACTAAGCTGCCCCCCACCGACGACCGGCTGAGACCAGACATGCGACTCATGGAGCACGGACATTACCTCGCGGTCAGTCATTTGCAAAAATTTCGGATTTTTTTTTTTCAAGTTTGAAATTGAACACTGGGATTGATCAGCAGCACACAGGCAAGACGTGCCGGCGTGCCATGTTGAGGGTATTTAGGGCTGCAGCGCAGTGCTATAACAGGGTCCATTTCTCATCTTAACAGATGTCTGGATAAGTTGTCTTCGAATTGTCCTTGCTTTTTATCTTCTGCAGAGATGAGAGGCATTGTATTGATTGTAGCCTCATGAAGCAATTTGATAAAACGGTCTCCCTTTGGCATTGACATGGTCCAATGGCATAATGGTGCCATCAGACCAGGTGATGGGTTGATGTCTGTTCGGAGCGGCTGTCAACATGGAATTCAAAGCTTGAATTTCAGTTATCTCTTGGCGCAGGCAAACAGAGAGAAGGAGCGTCTCGAGGCAAAGCAGCGGCAGGAGAGGAATGCTGCAGAGGCCGCCGGCAAACCCTGGCAACCGCGCTGGTTTGAAAAGGTTTGAACTCAGTCCAGTCTCAATACTTGCCTGCACTTGTGCATTGTCTTATCTGAGAGCATGCTCGTCTAAATTTTCTGGCCCATAGTGGCAGTGCATGCAGAGAATGGACCGCAACTGCTGTGTATCAGTGATCTCCGTGCCTAATTGCTTCATGCACGTGTTGCCTACCCTTGCAGACATCAGTAAATGCTTTCAACGTGTTTGGGCGCGTCTGAAATAACAGGCTCCCTGTCGTACTGAGATGCATCCTTTTGACGCAGCTGTTGCAGGGGTGGATGCCACCTGATTTGCCTCTGCGAGTGCCACATTACTTCTGTTTGATGCATTTTGTCCGGTGGGTTCCAAAGGGTGCAAGATGCGTGTGGGTGATTTTGCAGGTGCCGGGGGGCCTCCGGGGGTTTGAGAAGTACAGGTACAAGGGGGGTTACTGGGAGGCGAGGGAGGGTGGAAATTGGGAAGGGGTCCGTAACATCTACGGTCCAGGCCCCAAGAGTGCCTATGGCTCAGAGCAGCCGGCAGAGCTGCTTCTGTGAATGGGAGCTTTCGCTGCCTGCGATGAACTTTGATAATTGCTTAGGAACGTAATCAGGGTAGGAATGACTTGGTGTGCACTGCTTTAGTTAGTAGAACTCTTAGTGGCCAGATTTGCTGGCGCATATGCACAGTTACACGTGTGGTTATCTGTGAAGGGCATAGAAGGAGCACAAGAATTGATACCAGTACTGCAACAGGCTACAGACAGCGATGGCCCAGCGTGTCATGACCCAGTTCCAAGGCCAGTGTATTGTCATAATATAGGGGGTACATCCTTTCTTTAGAGGCAGAAATTCGAAAAGGTTAGATACTTGTACAACAGTGTGCATTCCAGGTTGAGAACAGCTCGATCACACAAGAAAGGCTAATTAATCAGATGTAACAGGTAATGCTGCACAGAGCACTGGGCAAAGAAAAGTTGTTCCTGCCCCAGGGCAGCCAATCCATGTGCACTATCACTCGTTCCTAGAACTATCTCAAACGAGCCTTATGACACCATCAGAATGGTTGTGCCCTTATCTCTTCACAGCATCCGTTCATTCAGTCTGGCATTGCGGATTGCACATCAAAGGAATGCCACACATGCTCTCCCTACCAATGCAGACATTCTACACACACCCTACTCATCTTTAGACTCCCTCAGTAGAGTCAACAAGGCATACGGGAGTTGGCATCTTGGCGTACAAGCCCTTTGGTAGGGTATGGTAAAATTTTAAGTTGTTTTCTAGGAGGGTTCTGCATTGGCACTAGCTGAAGCTGCCACGACCAAAGCCATCTGAATGCCTGAAGGTCATTCAGACTCCATGTCTGAGCATGAGCCACATCAGCCACATCCACGTTGACATGACCTTGCTGTCTGTCTTTGAATTTGAATTTGCATTTGTGGAAGCCCGCGTCGACGTCGGGCATCAGTAGAAATTGTTGTAGTCAAAGCCCTCGCTCTCGCTGTCATCGGACGCCGCGCCGCCGTGGCCGTTGGCGTATGAGCCGGCCGGCCGCCGCGCGCTGCGCCGGAAGCTCTCGTAAAACGATCCGCCGCCGTAGTTGTATGAGCTCTTGCGGCCCCCAGAGCGCCTACAAGCACGATGACAGGAACACAGCGGGTCACGTACGTTGCGGCGAAAATACAATGCTGTCCGGCACGCGCAATGGGGTATTCTTTTCCCGGATATTGCTTGGAAATTTCCTTCGGCACGCTTTTGGTAGGCACGTAACTGATTTAATGCTCTACGGCTGTATGTATAGCTTTCCCAGAGAGACTGCTTCAGCTTGAGCCTCAGCCGAACTCCATCATAGCTTCTTATTGTATGGACAGCATTTCCTGAGAACTCTGTCTGGTAGTCAGCAAGCCAGATAACAATCCAAGCCCGCCTGTATTGCAGCGTGTCTTGATCAGTCCTGTGTCTGGCAGAGAGCGTAGTCACCTGTAGAAGTTGTCTGCGGGGCGGCTGTAGTAGGACGATGGCGAGTAAGGTGAGTAGCCGTATCCGGCGGCCCGGCCCTCCTGCGCCGCCAGGTCAGCGTCCAGCTGGCGCCGCGCGGCCGGGTCCGTGATCGCCGCGTTCGCCGCGCCGACGCACTTGAAGAGCCAGTCTGCATTGTCGCGCACGCGTGCTAGCACCTGCGCGCACATGCCGCGATTGATTAGTGATCATTCAAATTACTCACAAAACACCCCTAACACCAGGTCAATTGATGAAAGGCCGCCACGCTAGGAAAATGTATTGCACGCTGCTGCAAACAAAATACATATGAGGCAGGGAAGCCATGTGATGAACATGCATGCTCCTGCCAGGTCTTGCATCAAATCTGCAGTAGAAGCACTGCTCCAATCAGCCATGCCAGGACAGTCGTGTGCCGGTGAGCATGCGCAGTCCTGGCAGTGAACATCAGCAATGCGCCAAGCACATGCAGGCGACATAAAGACACCTGCAGGATCTCGACACAACCCGGCAAAAACTGTGCTGCGTGCTCCTGCCCCTTGCACAGAAAGCAGAGATGATGTGGCGATGAAAGATTGCTGACCTGTGGTGTGTCCATGAGCAGAACGCCGTGGGGTCCGAGGCGACTGGAGAAGCGGCACTGCGCCAGAGCCTTGTCTGGGTGCAGCTGCAGCGCGCTCCTCTTGTACGCCCGTCGCACCTGCGCAGCCAAGAGAAAGGTGTTGGACTTTTAGCGCCCAATCCATGCCGCAGGGCATTGCAGCGCTGTTTGCAAAACAGAGGGCGCGCTTTGGTTATGCAGTGGCCCAAAGCCAGGGAGGTGAAAGGTTTCCTACTCCAGAGCATCTGGCCTTTCTGGCAGTCAGCCCATCATGTTCTGCTTTCCGGTGGCAATAAGCTGCAGGAGTAGTCAGTCACTGTTGCAGGTTGCCCGGCGATGACTGCCACCTGGCCACCTGGGCATAACCCTGCCAAACGCAGCAGCTGCTCTTCTCCTGAGACTCAGTTGCCGCCAAGTCACTTCCTGGGGATTACAGGCTGCCTTCCTTGCCTTGCAACTTGTACCCGGTAGTCTCTTTATTGAAGGAGAAAGGTTTCACCTCTTCCGCGTCAGCGTCCCGGGCGAGTCCCAGAACCTTATAGTGGTCGGGGGTTGCGCTGCGTGCGGCCGTCCGTGCTGCCCGCAGCCGCTGTGCCACACCGGCCGCCTCGGCAGGGGCGGACACCGGCAACGCCTGCAGCATGCGCAACATATTTCACTCGTCAAACCAATCATGATGCCCCAGTTATACTCCGAGAGCAGGCTTGTCCAGAACGGCCACGCAAATCTACAGTTATGGACCCGTGCACTGCCGGTGAATTGCAACATGAATATGACTACCCTGACAGCGGTCCCGTTTTAAACTCCAAACTAACACAGGACTCACTCGTCACACATCATCGAGACTGGTTCAATTCATACTTCTGACAGCCCAGCTCACACTCTCAATGCTGAGACAGATTGCACTGGAGGTCAATGCATTGCGGTTAGCAAATCTGGAAGTGAGTGAAAGAAGACCCAAAGGCGTTTGTTCAATGGCGCACCTGCAGCCTCTCGAGTGCGTCTGCCTCGCCTGTCCGGTGCTTGAGCTCCGACAGCACCGTCGCCAGCCGCGAGTGCGCCTGCGAGAGTAAATAAGCATTCATTCTCTTGAGCTGTGACCCCCACAATGCCCAAAATTGACTGATGTCTTACTTTCATGGTTCACTTGCTTAGCTTTAGTTGGGTGATGCGCCTGCAGTCTTGGTGAATGCACTTCAGGCAGGTAGGCATTCTCAACGCACTCTTAAGCGCAATTCTTGCAGCCCAATGGCGCACAGATCGGCACGTTCATCAAAGGGGCAAAGGGCTCGAGTACCTGCTACACATCACGATAAGGAATGCAATGAGCTCATCAGGCACAAGAACACACCCTGGAGTAGCCTGGGTTGAGGGCGGTGGCGCGGAGGCAGTCTGCGACGGCGTGCGTGGCCTGCCCCAGAGACTGGTGCGCCGCCGCGCGATTCGCAAACAGCACGGCCACAAACGCGCAGCTGCCGGGAAGCTGCGCCGTCAGCGCCGCGTTGTAGTGCTGCAGCGCTTCCTCCCCCTTTCCCTCCTTTATCGCCCTGCCACGCACCCAGAGACAAAGGCTTCACGGTTTTGCCAGGCAACACCACTGACCAGACCTGCCATCTCTACATACAGCTCCAGCATTGAGTGATGCAACTGTGCGATTGCCCATATGGCTGCAGCACTGATTGTTTTAGCATTGCCTCTCTGTGCTCGTGAAGACTTGTGAGCACTGCGCAGTGCGGTGGTGAGACGCTGCTATCATCTGTCCAAGCGACACGCCAAGTCCAAGCAGGGAATGCACCTGTTGCCGGCTTCCTTCAGAGTCAGCAGAGAGCGCAATTCCCGGGCCAGTGCTGCAAGGTCAGCCACGGGCAGAGCAGAATCCTCTGCCTCGCTGGTGGCGATGCTGTCTTTCCCGGCAGCAGCATACTGGGCCGTGATGGACTCTATTTGCTCCGCCGCCTGCATGTCCAACCCATCACGCTGAGGGAACGACTAGTGATTTTGCCTTTGCAACAACATGCACATAACTTGGCCTTTTTTTAAGTGAGGTGCACTTCACAATTATCCAGCCACCCATTGCAATGAAGCCATGCGTCTGCACCAATACATGCAAAGATTGATGTTGAACACCTTGGATCAACCTCAAGTAGTGCTTGCCAAAGAGCTGAAGCACTGGCAGCATTGCAGCGATTGGCTGGAGCCCTACACAACACTGGAAGAGCACCTCTAGATGCTCTGCCCTCAACTATTTGCAGACGCCCTGGCTCAATGAAAAATCATGAAAAGAATATTACTCCTGATCCATGCAGATACCACATGCTCGGGTTGGCAGCATGGCATTCCCTCCCTCCCCATACAAAGATGGTGGGGGCACAGATCGGGTTTTTTCCCCTTCAAATTTAATGGTACAGGAGTGCTCACCGAGTTGAGGTCGCCGGAGTGGAATGCGCTCTGCACTCCAAGCCACCAGGGCCAGAGCGGCGGCGGCTGCAGTCCAGGCTCCCTCACACTGGCGCACAGCCTGCACATCTCCGCTGCCTCCTCCCTCCTGCACACCACGCATGTCACATCTTCAATTCCTGTGCATGTAAGCAGATGCCTAGCGTTGATGCTTGATCCGCCGATGCGTCTCTCCAGCACAGCTCTTCCATGTCACTTGTACACTCATTTGTACCGCGCAGCACCCAGTCAGTACCCTCCCTTGACCTTGTGAGACACCTGTACTTCACTGGACCCTGCTGGACCTGCTGAGGTGCCACCAGCTTGATCTGCTGAGAGTGAAAGCTATGACGAAATTGCAGTGAAGGGCCTACGCCCGGAGATTTGGCAAAGGTGAAGGGATGGCCAGCTCGTTTCAGCTTGTTTCAGAATGCGTGCCTTTATGAGTGGATTCATAAAAGGATCAGGAATTCTCCACACTATGATGCTTGAAGTGATGATACAGGACAGTGCACCACCCAGTGGTGGAACACCTCCCTTTCATACGCAGATGCCAAGGCCCCAAGTGCATCAAGCATGATTTGTACTGTAAACAAACGTTTGCTGAGGGATAGAAGGAGCATAAAAGGCTTGAAATGCACCTGCCAAGCTGCAGAAGGAGCTGCGCGCGAAGGCGGTGCAGTGCAGAGCTGAAGGGCGCCTGATCCTTGGCCAGCAGCGCCTCAACCTCCCTCAGGGATGACTCAGCCGCATCTGGGCTGCTCGCTGCACTCGCCGCCAGAATTGCCTGGAAAAGGCACATCAGTCAGTGATGCAGGCAGCCCATAGAAATTGCTTGAAAGAATGCCTTGAGTTGGCTGGTAGAGCATGGTTCCACAAGCCATCCTTTAAATGGCTATTGCAGTTGGGCTTTGCTTGGAAGCTTTTCACAAGGGCAGACGATCGAATAAATCATTGTAAGAGCAGGAGATTTGGTAAGTGTGCCACCGTAGTGTATTATGCGGTACCATGCACTATGGTGGCATGACAACTGAGCAAGTCATTTCCCTGCCATAAGGCTATCATTCAACCCTGGTACAAGATCATTATACTTCTGCTTGCTAGCTCGCAGACATTTTCCAGGGCAGCCCAAGAGTTAGACCCAAAAGCACAGTAATTTTAGGGTTTGCAAGCCTTGTTATGTCAAACCCCCTTGAACTTGGGTTTGATACCCCCAGAAAAAAGGCAGCGCGCACCTTGCTGAGGCGTTCCTGCAGGGCCTCCAGGTCAGCGCGCTTGCCGGCGGCTTCTGCCATGTTGGCGGCTGACGTGGCGTCCGGGCCCAGCGCGCTCAGCGCAGAGGGTAGATCCCCCAGGCGGCTGTGGCAGGTCGTCAAGCGCAGCCGCGCCCGGAAGAACGACGGCTCCGCCTGCAGCATAACTCAGGTCTGTATTTATTTGGCGCTGGTCATGCCAATGAGACAATGGGTGCGCCTGCAGACAAGCTACAAACCCCATCCCATACTGACATCAGAGAACGGGGAATCCCAGAGGGGTGGGATTGAATCCAAACAGCAGCGGAAGGTATGTTGATTGTCCTATAGCAAACCGTTCTTATTCAGTGTCCTTTACCAACGAGGCCATGCAAGGCTGTATTGGAGGAGTGCATCCCCTCAAGACACCAAATACTGTGTGCCCACACGAGGGGAAATTGCTAGGGATGCGCCGACTGCTGGTGCCAGGCAGCAGGGTCCCAGCAGGCGGGCAGGGGAGTATAGTCGAAGTGTTCGTCAACAGGGCCCAGCACTTCGATATGTGTTTCCTTTGTGGCAGGAACCCTTTTCCCAGAAAGACATGGATGGCAGGTGCCCACCTGCAGGGCGGAGTTGCAGGCTGCGATGGCGGCGTACGGCTTGTCCATCTGGAGGTAGGAGGCAGCCAGATTGCTGTACAGCTTGCCCAAGCCCTCGGCCACGCCATTGTCCTGCAGCAGGTTCACCGCCTGCACGCAGACAGCCCACCAATAGGTTTGTTGATCCTCTCCCACTTAACGCCAGGATGTACTTTATCAATCAGGGGTTCAGCTTGTGCTTTTCTCATCTCTACAGCCTCCAATGCCCGCACGCAGCAACTAGGATTCCACATGCTGTCCCCTGCGAAAATCTAGTCAGCTTACAAAGCCAGCACAGACTCGCGCGATACACAGCCTGACTCACGCCCAGACAGATCCACATGCTTGAATTTTGCGCCCAAGACATCCAGGCAGATAAGCGGTGTTTTCAAATAAGCAATCAAGCAGGTGTTGGCAGCTGCAGCCTATGATTGGTGGAGTCCTGCATGCTTGGCTTTGAGCCCCCAAGGTTGGCATGAACTAAGCTAAAGCAGATTCACATGTGCAGACCGAGAATGCCAAAGGATGTAATCTTACCCGTTGGTAGAGATCGACGGCGCGCGAGTAGCTGCCTCGCTGGAAGGCGTCGTTGCCCCTCTGTCGCAGCCGGTCCACGCCCTGCAGGGGCGATCCCTCCTGCCTCTCCAATGCCGCCTCGCTGCTGGCCTGGCTCCCTGGAAGACATCCACACAATACAGGTCACTTTGATTGTTCAATATTTGCGAAGATTCGGACACCGTTCCAAGGTACGATTTCGTCTGAGCTTGCTCATTGGGTCATGCGGCCTTTGGGCATGCAGAAAGTTTCTTCCTGTAGGCCTTACAGGGCGTGGTCCGCATGCATGCACTGAGTCCGCACGCGGGGTGCCAACCCCTATCCGCAATTTGTTAATAATGATGCACCACACCTGAGATACAATTCATATTCCCGCATATTTTAGTCGCATCGAACTGAGGAATTTAAAAAGCTACGCAATATAAATGCATGGCAGACAGCGCGCCGCACCAGCAACTGACGCCGGCAGCCGCTGCCGCGCCGGCTGCTTTGAGGGTGTGGAAACCACGCGGAAGGACGGCCCAGCCGCTTTTCCTTCCGCAAATGCCGAAGCATTTCCAAAGTTGGGCGCCGGCTTGAACTCTGGGGTGAAAGCGGGCTGCTCTGCTGCAAAGCCGCCTGAGGACACCTGCTGCTTTGAGGCGGGCACGGATCCACGCACGGGCCCCCCAACAATCCTGATCTCAGCAATGTCATCAAAGGCGACTGGCCGCGTGTCGGGCTGCGCCGAAGGGAAAGGCGAAGGCGGCTGCGCCAAGGGTGCATTGGTGGGCGGCTTGCCCCAGTCAAAGGCGGTGCGCGGCTTTGCTGCGCGCTCCTCGCTCGGTGCGCGCCCCTTAGCGCCAGGGGATTTGAAGCTGAAAGCAGGCGCCCCCTGCTCAGCGGCCGCTGCCGGTGGCTCGGGTGTAGGCCAGCTGAATGCTGGCTGGCTCGCCTGGTGCGCTGCATTGCTGTCCCGCGCAGGCTGGAGACCAAAGAATGGCTGCTGCTGCTGCTGTGTGGGCTGGGCTGTAAAAGATGGCTCAGAAGCAGGTGCTTCCCGAGAGTTCCTGCTGGGATGGTCTGAGTTGAAGGCCCATGCAAAGCTGAAGGAAGGCTGCTGAGCTGCCGGGGCCGATCCCTCAGGCGGCTTTGCTGCGGCGCCAGCGGCTGCTTCCCGGGCCGGCGGCCGGCTGCGCGTGGCCGGGCCACGGCCGCGCCGCGGCGTTGCGCGCTGTTCCTTCGGGGCGTGCCCGAGGCCAAAAGAGAACCCCTGCTGCCCCGCGCCAAAACTGGCCGCCGCCTGTCCAAATTCTGCAGCCGGGACTCCGTCAGGCGGCGATCTGGTTGCAGTGGCGGCTGATTCAGCTGTGGACGAATCTTCCGGCTCCCCAAAGCTTTGCTGCCTGAGGCGACTCGCCAGGCTATCTGCTTCCCTGACATCTTGCTGCTCCTTCGGGCCATCGTCCCCAGAAGGCCTCGGCACGCTGTCAGCATTGGTGACTTGCGGGACATTTGGGTCCCCACCTGCGTTACAGGGGAACTGCGCTGTTTCAGCTGCAGGACCTCCCGGCATCTGTGTTGGAGCCTGGCTGCCCGCTTGTGGCTCTTCTGCAGGCACTGTATCAGTGGCCTCGCTGCTCTTCTCGGTGTGCAGCTGCTGCGCATAGCTGCGCCAGACACTCGACACATTGCCTGCTTGATCTTTGGCAGCCGCTGCTGAAGGAGCCTGCTCTCGCTGCTGATCCGGCTTGGCCGCATGCGTTTGCTGAGCGGTAGAAGCTGCTCCCCGGGGCCTGACCGCCCCACCCGCTCGCGGCTTCTTGTTGTGCATGCGGCTGAATGAACCCAGGGTGAACCCCTCGGTTGACCCTGTGGCAGTCTTGCTTGGAGCCTGCCCTAAGCCGCCAGCCAGCCCCTGTCCCTGACTCTTTTGCTCCTGCCCATCCTGGCCCCCTGCAACAGTGGGCACTGACCAGAATTGTGGCACCGCCGAGGCTGTCCCCTGATCAGGGACATTCTGCTGCCCCCTGCTGCTCCCAGCGGCCTGCGCTGGCTCCACTGGAACCCCATCACTAGCTGCAGTACCTGCGGTGGGGTGAAGGCTTGCAGCCTGAGCCGCCTGAGCATCGAAGCTGAAGCGCAGCCCTGAGCCCGCCTTTTCAGCACCTGCAGATCCCTCTGTAGCATTCTGCGGGCTCCAGCCATTGACTGGCGGCTCTGCTTTGGCGGCATTTGGCCTGTCGTCTGCCGCAGCAAGCGAGCTTGCCTTGTTAGCTGTGCTCTTCACGCCTGCTGGTGATGCTGTCTCCTCTGATGCTGTGAACCCAAACGGCACCGCGCTGTCAGCCGTGGACCCATTGCTGTTCGCCCTGGTCTGACCCAAGGGGCAGGGCAATGCATCCGGCATGTCTGCATCCTCCATGCTGACAGACGCCTGCCTCACTGCACCTGCTGTCTGCTGCACAAAGTACTGCGCAGGGTGGTCTGTGCAAGATTTTGCCGGCTTCACATGCGCGGCCGGCTTGGCAGCCCCCTGGTTCGCCTTTGCACGGTCGTTCTCCGGTGCGCTCTGCTGCGCGGCGGCCGAGCTGACGCTGACATCAGCGCGGCCAAATCTGGCAGCGTCGTGGCCGCGGTTAGGTGCCGTCTCGGTCTTCGTCACCCGGCGGCCGCCGTACCCGTCTCCGGTGGCGTTCCCGAATCGGCTGGATCCAGAGGGGCGCACACCGATGTTGATGCCGTTTGGAACGCCTGAAGAGGAGCTGCCGGAGGACCCTGATCTGGCGGACTGCACTGTGCCTGCTGCGGTCTCGGCGCATGGCTGTGCCGCGGAGCCGGCAGCTGTCGCGGAGTTCTGCGGCGGCTGCCCGGGAGCTTCCCCTGTAGCGCCACGGTCAGGTGCGGGCTTGTCGCCAAACCTGAAGCGAGCGCTGAAGTCCGACGCCAGACTTGGGTGTGTGCTGCCAACGCCACCCCTGCATTGGCAATATTCCAATAGTGTTGTTTTCCGATACTAGCCCCGTCAGCATGGCCTGATGGTGAATAGATAAGATCTGACGCCAATGCTGCAGGGGAAGGATGCTCACCCAGAAATAGTGCTTGCTGCCATGTCAACATGCAGGCCATCTGTGACATCCTCCTCTGGCTCTGAAGATTCCTGCACAGCGCAGCAGGGATAAATTCCAAAATGGGTTTTGGTGCCATTACCTTTGTGCATGCCTTCTTGCAAAAATGTCTATATCTGCATGACAAGCTCTTCATTTGAGAATGTGGTCAAGGTGCGACCAGGGGATTTTCAACGGCAAGCATGCAGAAGGGTAAATACCTGAAATGTGTGCTCCGCTGCCACTGCATCAGCGCTCTGCTCAAACCTGAGCCGAGTGCCTCTCACCTCATCTCCCTGCCCGCTGCTCCTACACCCAGGCCACAATCATCAAACCCTCTTTTTATACAATCAGCTTCATCACGCGCAACCTAAAGCAAAGGTTTTACTCACAGAGCATCCCACGTGCTTAATGCCCAATTTGTATTCATCTGCGCTGATCTGTAATTTGCAATACACAAAGGATGTTCCACATTTTGGCATTTGCGTCGCACAAAAAAGCTGGGGCGCACATAGTGCCCTGAGAAGTCTGCGTTGTAGAGGAGCTCTGGCCGCCGGCAGCAGTGGTTGTAGAGGAGCTCTGGCCGCCGGCAGCAGTGGTCACAAAGGGCGACCAGTCCATCGGAGACCCCTCCCTCACAAATGGACTGTCCACAGCTGCGGGGGTCCTCCCTGCTGTGGCGGGGGGCCTGCGCGCCCGGTGGGCACTCCTCTTGGCTGTCATGGGAGTGACTGTGGGTGTCCCTTGGTGGAACCCACCTGCACAATGTATGTGCTCGCCAAGTTACCTTGCGCGGACTGCAATAAGTAGAATGGAAGTTTGATGACATGCAATGCTACATGGCTGTTTTTGAAAAGACGTGGCAAACAAAGGTGCGCAACACAGGTCAGAACAGGTGGGAGGAACGCTGCCGACAGACCTGTGGGTGGTGGGGGCTTCTCAGAGGGCGGCCAGTCTCTTGCACCCAGGTTGACTGATTGAGCAAAGCGCTGTGGCAAGACTCTCTCAGCTGTCTCTGCTGCAGCTGCTTTGGCAGACTCTGCGCTGAGTCCTGGCCATGAAGTCCCGCTGCTGGGTTCCCCCTCTGGGGTGCCAAACGCTGAGGAAGAGGGAGGAGGATTGACAGCGACTGGTGAGCGGGTCTTGGAGGTCCTGTGGGGTCTGCGCGGGGTCTGTGCAGCAGCCTTGCCGGGCGTCATGCCTGCTGCTGCCCCTGGGAAAGCGGCATTGTTTGGAGTTATGTGAGCTGCTCCTGCTGTCCCACTTGGAGATGTTGGAAAGAAGCTGGGAAAGGGGTACGCCCCAGATGTGAAGGCGTGGCCATTATCAGCAGGCTGACTGCGGCCTCCGAGAGGGCTGGAGCTCGGAGAGTCCACTGCTGCTGCCATCCTGCACGAGTCCATTGGCACGCATCTCGAACACCACGTAAACGACAACGATCAGTCGATGTCATGATGTCAATTGATTCAGATGCACAAAAAAGATCCTTTTGCACCTTCAGAGTGGATTGAGCGCCATCTGCTGCATATCAATACCACGGAGGAGGCCCTGATCTTATCAAATTGCTTGCCTGTCGGCATACGGTTAAAAGTCAGCATTCGCAAGCAGACTGATTGTTTGATTTGAGACGATAACATACTCCTAGCATCCATATCAAATGCATCAACCTTGAGGCGAGCAAAATGGTGAAGGGCATCCATCACATACAATCTGCAGTTGGTCGTCAGCAAAAATGGAAAGAAACAATTACTGCTTGACGAGAATTCCTTTGCAGAATAAATAGTAACATTGTAAGTGTATTCTGCTGAGTAAAGGCAGTCTACTGAGAAAAAAACCTTACATGCGTCCTGCGTAAAATATGCAGCAACGTGCCACAAGACGCTCAATACATGGTAGCCCAATCCGTCCTTACTAGTCCACTAGAAACTCTTGCAGCATCCAACGATGGTGCTGGCCTTGTGACCAGCAAGTTCATGATGCATCATATGCATGGAGCAGGGTGTTGCCAATCTTGGTCCTGTTAGCGAAGACTTCCAAGTTGATGCCAGCAGCATTCAACAGACATTGTTGGGAATCTCTACAATCTTACGTATATGTCCATTGATTGCTCTCGCGAGGCAAGTCATATACGCAGGAGACCGAGCTTTGAGTAAACATGGGATCCAGATATGACAGAGCCATCACAGTCTTCTCTCCTGACGGGCACTTGTGCGTTGCTTGATGCTTTGACATACATACACATTATAAGAACTTATCACCCTGCCGCTGTGTCATCGACGCTTGTATTCTGGAAAGAGGAATGCCTCTTGATGAGTGCAGTCTTGTCCCATAGAAATGCTTTTCAATGTTGCATTACGCGTGCTTTGCTTGATGCAGATTTCAAGTGGAATATGCACAAGAGGCAGTCAAGCGAGGCGTATGTGCTGTGGGAGTAAGAGGGACCGATACGGTTGTCCTAGGTGAGTGGTGATCGACTTTTGTCACCTCCACCATATCATTCTGACCTTTGAAGCGCTGTGTAGAGACCTCAAAGGAGGTATTATCAGCATGTGACTGATAAAAGGATTCAATGCCTGGCCTCTTGTACCTGCCTCGGCTGCAAAGCTCCTGCACTTTGGGGAGAGCATCTAGACCCACCTCTGCTAAGGGTGAGGTCACGTGTCATCAGGTGTGGAGAAGGTGTCCACAGCCAAGCTGCAGGATCCAAGGACAGTGCGGAAAATCATGAAGATAGACGAGCACATCTGCCTGGCCTTTGCGGGCCTCACGGCAGATGCTCGAGTACTGGTCAACAGGGCGCGCACAGAGGCGCAGTCGTACCGCCTCACCTTTGACGAGTCACCCTCGGTGAGCACCATCTAGCTGCTGCTGCTTGTGTCATTCCGAGCCATCAAGCTTGTCAGGGGCCATCAACTACGGAGGCAGCAAATTATGTCCTGAGAGTGCATGATCAGACAGCAAGCTTAGCAACACACTTCTTTGGCAGAGTGTGTGGAAGTAAGGACGGCTTGGAAGTCTATGCCATGTGGTTGTGTCTGGACATGACTGTGGGTTGTCACAAAACTCTGCAGACTGCATACCGCATGGATGCATGCTCCAACCTGAGATTTCAGGAGAAGCTTCTTTTGCAGGGAGGATTCATGGTGGGGCGTGTGGGATCAGTCTACTGGCAGATAGCTCTCTCCTTGGCATGATCTGGTCCTGATTAGGGGTGTGCCATACGTGTCGCCAGGTGGATTACCTGACGCGGTGGATTGCCAACATCCAGCAGAAGTACACGCAGAGCGGCGGCATGCGGCCCTTCGGCATCTCCACGCTTGTCGTGGGATTTGACAGCGAGGGCAAGCCTGCTCTTTACCAGACAGACCCCTCCGGCACACACTCTGCGTGGAAAGCCGCCGCCATCGGCCGCAACTCCAAGACGGTGCGCCGGCTCTTTTACTTCCTTGCTTTTGCCTTAAGGTGCGCCCTCGGGTTCAGCCGCGCCCGGCAATGGCCTTCTTGTTCTTGTGAAGTTCGCTACCACTACGTGATCATGTGGCGCTTGCCAAATGCTCCTCGCAATTGGCTGCAAATCCATGACGGTGTGCCTTCAAAAATTTCTGTGTAGCTGTTAGTCCGGCTATGTCCCCCATCAATGGCCCTCCTTCCTTGCACACTTCATTCACTACGGGTAATCTCTGGTCATCTGGACGCCCCCTGCATTTCAGGTTCCACTGACTCACTGGTCCAGGCTGCTTTCCCTGACCTGTCATGTCCAGTTGCACATGGACACTTTCTGGATGAGAGGCAGTGGGAAACTTTGCGGGCACTCGATGATATGAAAATCCATGGTGTGAAGTAGCAGCCTCCAGAGACATCCAAAGAAGTATTGGATCTGAGGTTCTTTCTGGCGCAGGTGCGGGAGTACCTGGAGAAGAACTACAAGGAGACAGGGGGCGGCGAGACGGTGGCGCTGGCCGTGCGCGCGCTCATGGAAGTGGTGGAAGCTGGCAGCAAGAACCTGGAGGTGGCCGTCATGGAGAAGGACACCGGTGCGCACCTGTGCGCACCTGCCGGCGCCTGGCGGCCATCACCTGTCATGTTGACTGACGCCTGGTCTAATGAATGCACCTCTGCTTGGCGTTCACCATGCGACGCAAATGCCAGCAGCATCTGATCCTGTCACTGCACCTTTGTGCCAAACATGCTCAGGGCACCTGCAAGCCCCTTCCAGCGCTCGCAAGGGCAGCCCAAGCCATCAGCTTGATGCTGTTAGAGCATGGCTGTGTGAGCGCACTGCTGGCACTGTGGGAGCCACATGACTGCAGCACTGATCCAGTTGCAGCATGCTCTTGTGAGAATGATCATGGCCTGTTTTGGCAGATGCCGCCCGCCACCTGTGTTGTTTATCGAAACCTGGTGTGACTCGTAGAGACGCGCCTGAGCTTGCGCTTCTTCATGCACTGCCTGCAATGCCACAAGACTGATGGAATGAGATGTTTGCGACACCAACCTGCATTCTTACCTGCAGACAGGACAAGTTGCTTCATCAATTGAAATTTCATACGGAGGAACATGCTGCAGCTGTGCAACGAAGTGGATCATGGGCGTTTGGATAAATTTGTGCTTGCGGTGTCATACAGGGCTGCGGTTGCTGAGCGATGCTGAGCTGGATGCTGTGGTCGCGACCATCGAGGCAGAGAAGGCGGCAGCAGAGGCCGCGAGGAGAGGACCGTCCACATCATAGCTTTGGAGATTTTAGGGTTTGCAGCTTGAACTTGGACATCAGCCATGCTTTAATCCCGGTCTAAGTGTGGTGCATGCTCATTTCCGGTGTCCTGGTAACTTCCTTCAACCCCGCAGCGCGCGCAAAAATAAGTACAGCTGTAGGCCTGCCCAGTGGACACCAGTCGCAGTGTGCCGCAGCAAGCTTTTAAAAGCCGCAGCAAATTTGTAATATCTCCTCCACTGGAGTGCTTTTCGTCTTGGCTTGGCTTGGCCTGGATTGCATGCATGCATGCATGGCTAAGCTGAATCTTTGGTGCTTAGAATTCCAGTGGTCAATCATGTTTTTCATACATGCCCAACATTGGTCTATCATATGCACGATGCATGCACATGTGTCACAGTAGTGATACATGATATCACATGCTGAAGCTTCGGGTCATGACTGAATTGGGTCCAAGCCTTTAACATCAAAATGAGAGGAAGCGGATTGCAGGCACCAAGGAAGAGCCAAGTGAGATGCAAATTAATAATGGGGAGATGTGCATGCTTATCAGTGGATTGGGAATCCTAATCAGGCTTAGAATGTAATGAGTGACAACGCCACGAACAGGGCCCCGCATTTAAAGTGCGTTGCAACTGGAGCCAGGTACCAATCAATTCAATGCTTATAAGTTCAGCCGGGTGCACCAAATAGAATGGTCTACAGCAAGCATTGTGATCAGTTATGAGGTCTCCTCCATGGATCCACTGCTGGAGCAATTATTGTCTTCATGAAGGCCACAGCTGCAGTTGATGCATCTGCAGCTTCATGCATCAGCAGTTGATGTACAGGAATGTTCATCACCAGTGGCATTCGGCCAACTCCTCGGTGCTCCTACTATAAACCCAGCTGCCAGTTGAACACAGCCTGAGGCGGTCACTCAATTCAGTAATGAACATTGGGCTCTATGACTTGCCAGCAAGCCAGTGGCTCTGCAGAAATTCATCCAAGAGCAGGTCCGCGCAGGAGCCACATGTGAGGGCTCGCTTCCTGGTGAGGCAGCAAATGCAAAGTTTAGCAAGTTCCTTTTCAGGATGTGAAAGGCATATTAGCACAGGTTGGCAGCTACAATGATTGCATGCAAACGACACATGCGATCGTTGCAGCTGCGGGTTCTCTGACAGAGATTCACAGAGGATCAGAAGACGCCATTTTAGGCTTCAAGCCATGTGCGCAGATAAAAGGATGATCAAGAAATTATCCTGCTAATCTCAGGAGAGAGTGCTGGCCACAGCATTGCCACAGGCTTGTCTGAGCAAGACCTTTCAGCAAATTCATCTCCTAAATTGCTGCTCCACGATCATTGAAGGTGGGATCGGCAACTCAGCTGCCGCCACCAGAGAGGTTCATTATCACCAGGAAGCTAAGGAGAAGCAGCAGGGAGCTTCACCTGAAGCTGCGCAGCGCCTTCTTCTGGTCTGGCGAAGAAGGGAATGTCTTGAGCTGCAGCAGAGTGTCGGCCAGGTAGTGTACCCAGAGGCAGTTGGTGGATGGGTGGAATCCTGCCCATTCACCCTTTGTCGCCTTCTTCATCCGCCTGTACGTGTCCGCCTGCGTCGCACCACACATGCTGTTTTTGCATTCTCCCTCACAACATGCCAAGAACTTGCGATTTGCAAGACATCCAGGTGCACCCTTTTCTCAGGGGATTCCCTCCGGTTGACAAGAGTGGGAGTCCACCACTGAACGCACTCCAAAGAGCGCGCTGTCAAGGTGCCCAGATCTGTCTAGCACAACGCAGGCCTCTGCGTCTCGCGTGTCTTATTTGGCTCAAATGCTGTCCCACTCTGCAGAGGCAGCATTGCAAACGGATTCCCGAGCTTGCAGATGAATTTAACATGCACTAACCCTCAAAGTAATGCGGCCTGAAGGATCGGAAAGGCCTTGTATGTGACATCCATGACTCCCATGGGCCAGATCAGGCCGGGAAGACCAGGGCATAAGGGTGACTTAACCACCATCGAAGGGTGACTGTAGGGTGACTGAGCGCTGACCTGGCAGTCGCCGCGCGGCCCCTGGAAGAGCTCGGGGTCTGCGGCCAGGTCGCAGAACGCGCCCGCGCCGTCCGCCGTGCGAAGTCGCGACAGCGTGAAGTCGATAAGCGTCACCTCAACTCCCGCCGTGCTCGCCTCAACATCCACGCCCCTGCCAGAGACGAATACTCTTTTGTCTATATCTCTGGCTGCAGAAGGAAGCACAATGCTTTGCTGCGGCTGGCGTGCGCTCAAGCCACTCGCCGTGCAGGAGCATCCCACTGATTTGGGCACAGCAATAAAGCAGATTCCTGTGAGCTGTGCTTCCTGGAAGAGGAATGGAATGCAAGCAAACTTGCACTGCAAATTGGGATGCCCACCCCGGGCGGGCGGCAGTACTGCCCGTCTTTGCCTGCATGCCTGACCTACCGGGAGGCTTCAAGTCTAGCAGATTACGCTGTTGCCCGAGGCTGCAGAAGATTGCGCATGGAGGAGGAACCGTAATTAGAGGGTTATTGACTCAGTGGTGAAGGACATGGTGCACGCACCGCAGGCGCGCGGATGTGCGCTGGCCGACGGGAACGCGGCGGATCAGCAAGTTGCCCCAGTGCAGATCGCGGTGCTCAAACTCGACCGCCTCCTCACCCACGGCAAGCGCCAGCACCGCCTGCAGCAGCAGATTTTAATTAGAGAAGGAATTCGAAAAACAAACTCCATCATGATTGCTGGGGCATGATCAAGAAGCCTGACCCAGGCTGTGGCCAAAGGGCGTGCCTGGGTAGAGCCCTGCCGCGCGTGCAGCAGACAGAAGTCACGCAGATTTGTTAATACCTGAAAGCCATTGACACCAATGCTGTACATTTTACCTACATCCGAGGGTCCAGAGGTATCTATTCAGGAAGGCCAGGGGTGTATGAGGCATGCAAACCTGCAGCAGGATGCTGCGCGCCTCTTCGAAGCCGTGCACCTCAAAGTGCTCCAGGTCAGCACCACCGTTCGCGACCACAAACACGACGTACATTTGGTCCGCGCCAAATTTCGCGACCGGGTCGTTCTCGGACCCATGCTTTGCGTCCCACGCGCGCCACTCGCGCACGAGCGGCTTCGCGTAACGGCCTCGGCAGACTCCGACGCCAAACGTGCGCACAAAGGCGGCCGTGGAATTTTGTGCGGTGACACCTGTCAGGGTCGCATGCTTGCTGCATTCAGTTCCAAGCTGCTGGGAGGAATGTATGAGGTTGGCAGGAATGCATGCGCCTGGCAGCTGCAGCTGCACTCCCAGCGGGCAATCCCTAACATCCCTGGCATCATGCAGTATATTCACTGCACAAAGTAGGTTTCAAAGGGTAGGGAACAGCCCGCAAGATTCTTCCTCCACTGGTGAGGCTGCCTGGGTGAGCATCATTGCTTCAAGTCCACAGCAAAGCTGAACTGACACAAATCCCTTTACCATCACAAGACCAGTGGTGACCTGAATCCCTCTTGGCAGCTTGGCGCAATTGCTGCATGAAGTGCAGTCTAGGTCTCTGCCAAATTGCAGCTGTGAAATTGCGCGCACTGGGCTCAGGGTGCAGCTGCGACAGCGTGAGAGGCGGCGGTCTCAGCCCTCTCACGCTTTCCGCGGCGCAATTTTGCGGCTCGCCGTCGACTACTATATCTCATTTTGATTGCAGAATTCAATGAGGCGCGCGGCCGCGCACCAGGCTTGGGGTGCAGCTGCAAGCCTGTCAGGTTCATTTTTTACTCTTGAGTTGAATAGAGATGAGAAAAGACGTGCGGCTGCGCACCGGGATCGGGGTGCAGCTGCGACAGCGTGAGAGAGACGGCAGCCTCGGCCAGAATTTCTGCCGCGCGTTTCTGCGGCTCGCCGTTGACTAATGCGTCCCCCTCCATGGGCACGATCTTGAGGACAACGCCGTCGGATGCGCGGAATGCCTCGCCGAAGGTCCCTTCCCCGATCTTAGTCACGGCCGCCAGGTCCACGTGGCGCCCCAGCAGCGCCTCCATGCTTGGCAGGGTTTCCTCATCCCCCTGGATTAGACAGACAACTCCATCAACTTCTTATTTTGATCCACTAGCCGTTAGTAATCAAGTGACCTCTAGCTAGGGCAAGCATTTGCACTAGCTCCTCTGGCCCCTTCAGATGACCTCCAATTGTGGCACCCTGTTCCATCAAAAAGCCAGTGAGAATGCTTGAAGTCGGTTCTGATTCCTTTCGTGGTGCTCTGCAAATAGGGAAGGTTATCATGTGTAGAATCTGGTGGTCAGGGCTGCTGCCAAGGGATATGCACTGCAACTTCCCCTCAGAGCAGAGACAGTCCCATAGTGAGTATTCTTTTGTGGGCTGCCTGTGGAGCAAGACAGCTTCCAGCGGCACCATCTTCACCGGCTCACTGTGTCATACCAGTAGAGCCTGGAACATGAGCATTGTAGGCCAGTCCTTGTGGAACAAAGTGCCACTACCATGCATGCAGAGCAGCGCACCTCTTGGCCGCACAGCTTCAGCAGCTGCTGCATGGGAGTCAGCTCCTCCGCAGCAGCAGCGCTCATCTCCTCAGCGCCCTCTGCTTCGTCCGCCAGAGTCAGCTGTGCTTCGAGCAGAGCGCCTAGCTCTTCTGCCCCTGGCGTCTCCTCTTCAGGTTCCGCCTCCGCATGCTCGCCTGTTTTGGCCGCAGAATATGGAGATACATCAGTCAGTGAATTGACATTTTTTGAGTTTGCCCAATTAGAGCGGTTTTACGCCTGGCTCTGATTCTCATGGTCAGCGCTGAGCATGACAGCCAAACACTCTGAGATGGATCTGGCAACAGGTCGCCCTGCCAGTGGAAACTGCACATATCAGAACATCAAGGCGCTAAAGCACAGTTTCTGATGTGCTGCAGATGGGGGCAATGCCATGCAGTGCAACGTGGCCAGTCTTTGGAGTTCTGGCATTGATTCCAGGACACTGTGTGCCTCTTTTTGCCGGGGCTGGTTTGGCAATAGCAAACGTGCCTGCTTTGGCCGTAGCAACTGCGCCAAGTTTGGCTGGAGTGGGTGCGGCTGATTTGGCGGGAGTCGGCGCCGGTAGGGACTCTGGTGTTGCGCTGCCGGCCTCGGGGCTCTCCGCAATGGGCGAGAAGGCTGCAGGGCACAGACATGTCCTGTCAGCGACTGCGTTAATGGGCTGTTCTTTAACAGGCCTGTCATGCAAAATTTTGGGCACTCGATGTCAAGTACTGTTGGGCATGCGTGCGGGAATTGAAGCGGCATGTCATCATATGCTTGGAATTGTGTAGGATTTTGCATGGCTTGGGCTGATGCGCACCTCTGAGCTTGGGAGCTAGGCCTTGTGCTGGCAGCAGGGAGGAGCGTGCCTCTGGCCCGGAACTCTCCTCCTGCACATGAGAACACGCCCACATCTTACTCTGCAGCAATTCCGATCCCCAATCTCATTAAATAACACATTCCCGCAAGCCCACAGGAGCGTGCATGGTGCAAGGTCAGCTATGCGTGCATGATGCAAGATCATGCATTGCGCAGCAGCGTGAAAGGGCCCCAGGCTATGTGGCGTGGACTTCTGGCGGCGGCTTTTGCAGCATACAGGTGTACACCCTACCCATATCTTTAGCTTCCAGCCGAGTGCCAGCAGGGCAGACAATCAATGTGCTGGGGAGTTCCTGCCAGCTTGGCTAGCCCAAATGTTGCAAATTCTGACGACTGCCAATGCGGTAACAGGCTAGTCTCTTGCATCTTGGTCTTGAGTGCATGCTGCAGGATGCGGGGGCTCGACTTGATGATCGTAGGAACCAGAGACTTCAGGTATGAGATTCACACCTGCGGCTGCGAGGAGGGCCCGTCTGGCGCGGCGTCCCGGCCGCCGATGGCAAGCCGGCCAAGCGCATCGGAGAGGCCCAGCGACATGCGCGCCAGGCCGCTGCTCAGGCTGAAGCGGCTCGAAAGCTGCTCCAGGATCGACGAGCGCCGGCCTGCGCCAGCCGCCGCACCTGCATTCTGCCTGCAGCAGAAGTTGCACTCGTCAACATCTCACAAAGATGTGGCTGCGTGCTGCAGAGGCCGAGCCAGAACTGTGTCATGCATGCCTGGTGAGCATGGCATAGATCTATTGAGGTGCTGGCTTAAAAGTCAGCTGAGATGTTGTGGTCTGAGGAAGCAAAATATTTGTGGGACACCGGCCTGCGCTGGAAGACAGTAATTCTGCAATCAATGGCCGTTCCCCATCTCGATAAATATTGTCTGAACTGGCATATGCATGAGATTCCTTGCCTGTCCGGGGGCAGCAGGCTGGAGCGCAGCTGCGGCCCGGCGATGCTCTTGCGTGCGTGGGCCAGGCTGGGCCGGGCGCTGAAGCGGCGGGAGCGGCTGCCGCGGCTGTCCCGGCCCCAGGCCGCCGCGTGCGGCTCCATCGGGATCTGGATGGACTCCACATCTGGCCCTGCAGGACAGCAGCCAATCTGTTGTCATTGATTTGACCAGCAGGCCCCCATGTGCAGTGTGTGCATGAACCGTTCGGACCAGCCGTTGTTGAAGGGCAGATGCTCAAGTGCTCTCACGGTCAGGAATGTGGTACTGGGCTTTTAGCGGAGTGTCGGTAACCAGAAAGATGACCACAGATGGAGGCAGTTTATGACTTTATGGATGCCAGGGGCGCTGCACACAGCGCATGGTAGGCTGAGTGGCTGTGTTCCTTCACAGCTCTGTATCTGTGTCAAACAAACAAAGATGATGCACACCTTCTTCATGCGCATCTTCTGCATCACTGCCTCCCTCCTCTGCATCTGCAGAAGTTGCTGCCTGCACCTCATTCACTGCCCTGTCAAGGGCGCTTGCTCCAGGCTGAGCGCTGCTGTCACAGTCTTGGGAGGGGACGCCCTCTGCGGGTTCTGGCAGGTCTGCCAGCCATTGACTGGTCCTCTCCGCTGCCACCCCAGTGGCCGGGTCTGCAGCGGCGATGTCATCCTGCACCGGTGACTCGTCTGCGGCGGCGATGCCTGCCTGCGCATCGGGAGTGTCAACGCCCCTGCGCGCCTGTTCCGGCGCCGGCTGCGGCGTCTCCACTGCAAGCTTAAAGTCATCCACCTGCACGAGGCACAGGGAACAAGATTACGCAATATCTTTCTGATCACTATGGTGATGTGCTCTGGCTAACAATGACCAGAGGAATACACAGAAGAGTTCGATGAGCGGTCCCCTCAGTCTCCTCATGTTTTCTCCTTGCGTCGCATGTAAATTACCCAAGATTCTTTTTTTTTCAAAGACACACGAGGAGTGCTAAGGAAACTTTGAGGGTGGTCCTTTCCCAAAGACATGTTACAGAGCTTCCATTGCATATTTGGGAGCACTGGTGAGAATGCAGAGGTTGTGCATATCAGTCGTGAATAAGCTAGCATTGCATTAAAACAGCATGCATGCAGTCAAATGAACATGGATTTTAATGTTCCCTGTAGCTGATGGCCAGAAGCCAGACACCATGACAGCCGACCGACTTACCTCCGCATAGTAGGCCCGCATCTGCGTCATGTACGTAGTCAGTGCGGCGCCCTCTTTGCCCTTCTGTGCGGCTGCCACTTTCCTGGGATATGCACGGCCCCCCTTCTGCGCATCAAAGTCTGGATCCTGCTCTGCCAGTGTAGTTGGTTCTCTGCTGACTTGCTGTGCGCTGCTCACAGACTGCCATGGTGTCTGAGCAGACAGGAGGGAACGCGGAGTTGCATTCGTGTCAGCTATTTGCGGTGTCAGGAAGTCTGTCAGGCTTGGCGAGGCGCTCGAGCTTGCATCATCGTCTTGCGCTGCATGATGCTGTGGAGTCCCTGGAACCTCTGACAGGCTGGCCCTCTTAGCTTCCTCCTTCTTTGCCTGTCGATGCACAGTACCATGATCATGCACTGCTTGAGAAACAGGGTATAGGCTTTACTACACAGTAGGTGCTAGAGCAGCAAGCATACCTTGGCTTTTCTTGTGAACGTGACAACTGGCTTCACATCTGGTTTTGACGAGGCGTTGAATTTTTCTTTCGATGTATGTGCTCGTGCCTCTTCTTGTGGTCCAGCTTTGTGACCCTCTGCACTCTGCAGGTTGCTGACATCCCCTAACACCTTTGTCCGTGAAGTCATGTTCTTCCCCATAATATTGTCTGAAAACCCGCTCACTGGTGATTCAAAAGATCTGTTAACTACTGGCGACGTACAATCCAGCTCTTGCGAAGAGCGAGGTATAAGAAATCCCAGCCATGTCAAAAAGCACCGGCTGACAGGACGTCTTAAATTGCGCCTGTTGCCGATACTTCGCTTGAAGATTCCTCATATAGCATTCGCGGATGATTTGGTTTAGTTTTGGATGTTGCAAAAAGCTGTCTTTGCAACGGTCGAAAACTGAATTCCTGCGCTCACGTGTCAGCAGCATGCGCCATTACATTATGCCTAATAACACTGTCCAACTCTCCTCTCGGGAGGCCTTTCACAAGGCTAGCTTACTGTGACACGTTGCCGATCTTCGGTTTGAAGGCATGCAGCCATGAGCTGAGGGCTGCAAGAATGTGACCTTGCTTATCATGACCAGATCGTGTGCAACAGGCCACTAGTTGTCACCAGGATGGACAGTCCCTTCCAACACGTCGTTGAAAACGAGGCACACAATGCTGCGAATGGTCACGAAGCTCAAGGTTCACGCAGCCACGATCGAGTCCTCTCGTATGGAGCATCAACAGAAGTCACCATCGAGGCCCTGAATGAGGGGTACGACAGCTTAATCGCGAAAATTAAAATCGTCTTACTATTGAGATGGCAATTGTATAGTCTCTGCCAAGCATATAAACATAGCAGCGTGCTGTACTGTGACGAGAGGCGCCTTCCAGGGCATTCAAGGATCCGAACAGGCTGGCCCAGCAATGCGTGAAAAGCCAAGGCGTTGGTGATCCTTCCCATGAATTACCCTCGTGAATTCCTGCAGATCCTTTGCAATGAGGGAAGACGAGCCGCAGCTTACGTTCAGGGCAGTGGGGACAGGATTGGTAGTGGGCAGCCTGCTGTGCTGCAGCAACACCTACTTTGGCCTGCAGACCGGCTGGGTCACCATGGGCAGTCTTCAGGTAACGTATAATGGTCACCCCCTGCATTAAAGCTCCCATGCAGCTTGATGCACCCTCACTCGCTGCTTTGCTTAAATGCTTGCATCTCCAAAGCTCTTCCTTACCACTTACTTGCCCCAGCTTCTCATGGAGATGCTGTACTCTAATGCCTGATGCGATACAGCAGCTCGCCGATTGAAATGGTCCTTGTCACTCTGCTAAATTGAAGTGCCAAATTTCCCCCCGGCATATTTTACCAGATGTCATGTGCGCTGCAGTCGGCTGTCCTGGGCTTTGGGATCTTCCGGGTGCTGGAGAGGTACGGTATCACCTCTGGCCTGAGCGTGGCTGAGAATGTCATCCTCCAGACGACCTCAGTGGCCACTGCCACCATGCCCCTCGCAGCAGGCAAGCCCTTTTCTTTTCTCCTTCATGTCCTTCTTGCCGCGCTAGTGGACTCACATGTGTTGACTCTCTCCATACGTATTGTGTAATTGGAGTCATGCATGAGTCATTTGGGGGAAGGGACTTACACAAATGTGGCTGATAGGTCAGAGCGCCATGGCAAGGGGTGCAGACCCAGAAGGTCCTGCATCTGTTGCACATATTGCTGCACTAAATATCCCCCTGGCAGGCTTGTGCTGTTAGTCACCTCTATGTTGATGTTCTGCAGCACTGACGCACGGCCCTGTGCGCGGGTAATTACAATGAATGCGCTGCACAGGGTTGGTGGGAATTATACCAGCGCTCGGTATGATGACCCTGCGGCAGAACCCGCCATTGGGACCGATCGTACTGTCGCCTGGGCAGCTGCTGCTGTGGTCCCTGGGACTTGCCTTCTTTGGAGTATTTATCGCTGTCCCCCTGCGCACACAAACCATCATCAAGGTGTGACTGCTGCCATGCACAAGCTTGAAACTACCGGCGTTATTTTAGCGATCTTGTTGTCCATGAACCAGAGGATCCGGCAGCGGCAGCGTGGCCGATCCATCTCAAATCGAGTATTTAGATTGGTTTCTACTCTTCCAACCAAATTCTCTTCGACAAGCATCCGCTTTCTGCACCTGGCATGCCGACATGAGACCACGCCAGCATGCATACATCATGCTGGAGCATGTTTGTCGGGGCACAAGGTGTCCTTTTGTGCAAGGCTTGGGGATGCGACCACTGAGAAGACATCATCTGGATGTTCTCTGATGCAGTTTCAACGCTGTATTCAGGAGAAGCTCAGGTTTCCATCAGGAACAGCGACTGCGAAGGTGATCCGGATGCTGCATGGCGGACCAACTTTGGCAGATGATCTGGATGGCCCTGTAGACAGCAGACGAGAGCTGCCTCCAGTGCTGGAGGAGGTGTGTCTCACAGATTTACAACCTCTCTCATTCATGACCGGCACGCCTGCACTTGCGTGCTGACCACAATAGGGGCTTTGCTGAGTGAGCGCATGCGAAATTTGGACCTGCCAACAGTGAATGTGAATGGCCACAGGCACTGAAGCCAAGCAGCCTGTTAGGGACCTTCAGGAGTGTGGTCCTATTACCGTCACTGATTAGTCGACTTATGAAATGATCTTGACTGAAGATGACTGAAGACGAGTGCATGCCTGGGCATCAGGACGGGGAGGATCTAGGGAGTGGGAAGGAGCGGGCTGGAAATGAGGAGCAGGCTAGGGAGGTGCACCAGAACAGCCAGAGGAGCCTCAGAAGCAGGGCCAGCATTGACGTGGTGGGTTTTGCTCCTGCCGCACTGCATGCGCATCTTGCTTGTTGTTGACGGCCAAGCACCTGCCATTGAAAGACCAAGCGGCTGAACTTCGCTGGGCTGGCAACGTCAAGGATCCTCTGTCGGTCTGTTCCTGAGAGGCCGCACATACTTTGCTGCAAGCGAGAGGCCATCTATGCAGCTAACAACATGGCAACTGCGAGAGCTTAGCCCTTTTCAGAGCGCAGGCATGGTCTCTATTCATAGCTTCATTCAGAAATCATTAATATGCCCTCAATAAACTAATGGGTGCAATTATGTGCGCAGGAGGAGCGGCAGCCGCTAATTCGGCGGTCGTCGGCGCCGGCGCTGTGCCTGTCTGGCGCGGCGAGCCTGGCCCGCGCTGACTCAACCTTCGGCGTGCAGGCGCTGCAGCAACTGGAATCACAGGGTGCGCCCAATGAGTCCTATCGAATAACATGGCCCAGCTTCTAAAAGAAGCGCGACAACCGGCAGCCTTCGGGCAACTGCGAATACACTCTGAAAACTCCAAGAAAGCGAGCAAATTCTTGCAAAGGTGACTGAAAGTGCAAGACAGCAAATGTGCATGGCAATGGGAGCCTGCACTTGTTGTTCTCTGTGTGCAAATCATGCCTTGGGAGTGTCAAGATATCTCGAATGTGAAAGCTCTTTCAAGATGCAATGCTTACTAGAAGCAGGGCAGCAGCTATGCACCAGGAAGAGACCGGCAGGCAGCAGGTGCCTTTGCAAAGCTTGTTGGGTTGAACAGGCGGATCAATAGCCTTGCAAAGCAAATGTATGCAATTTCATATGTTGCGCACAGTGCTGCGTTGCGCTTACGCCCAGCCCGATGTCCCTACAGAACAATTGAAAGAGAGAACAAATCATAAAAATCTCCAATAATGCAGGCGTGGAGGATGAGGGGGAGTGGGCGCGCGCATGGGCGGCGCTGCTGTGGACCTTCGCGGCAGCTGCCGCCTACACGCTGGCTGCCTCGCAGCTGCCCTGGCTGCGCAGCTTCCCGATACTTTCCTGGGTGGGGCTCCCGGCCGCCACCGCCTGGGGCTGGGAGGTCGCGCCTGCCATGGGCTACATCGGACAGGTACCTTTTTTCTTTTTACAGCGCAGACGGTCTCTTGCACTTGCATGCAATTTGGTATGTCAGTCGCATCTTGATGTGCGCATCATCGGATCCAAAAGAAGATGTCGGTTGGTGCGGCATGATCCATCAAGCTTATGCGCCACCATTAGAGTGCCTTTTTTGCTAAAAATAATTGGTGGATGGTGAAGATACATATGGTTTTCTTTGGCTGTGGCAGGGAATGATCATGGGGCCCAAAACGGCACTGTCCATGTTTGGCGGAGCAGTGCTAGGTGCGACTGCTCTCCATCAAGTGTTCCCAGAAATGCCATCTGACAACCTTTAATGCCTCGCCTTCATTACTGCCTTGAATTCCTCTCATGTGGGAATTTCATTGCATGCGTATGCACGGCAGCCCAAGCCCTGCTTGCATGCATCTGCAGCAGAATGCAATGACAGATAAGGCGTGGACTGATGTCAGGACCACGGTGTGCAGGGTATGGGATCTTGGGACCCTACGCGCGCGCTCAGGGTTGGGCGCCGGGGGAGATAATGGATTGGAAGAACGGCGCAACTGGGTGGATCCTGTGGGTCTCCCTGGCTATCATGCTCGGGGACAGCCTCACCAGCCTCTCACTCTTAGTCATCACATCCACCAAATGCACCAAGTGCGCTCCTGAGGAGTCCCCAGCTCAAAATGCAGAAATCCTCTCATCGACTGCTGTGGTTGTGATAGCATCATGCGGGGACACTTTGGGAGGCTTCGCCCATGGATTTCCTGGGATGATTTATTATTCCAGTTGTTTCATTTTGCAATCAGGATGCTGAAGATGTCCTTTACAGACATATACGACGTTTTTCTTCATCACTAGCACATCATGCAAACATCTCCGAGAAGTCCTAGGCACTGCCTTCCCATGTGTCTGCGCATGCATGGCTGCTATCCTGTTGATGTCACACTTGCCATGTCTGGGGCCATGACACTCGTACAAATACAGTGAAGCATGAGTAAGGTCAGATTGCTATCGTCCTTTTTGTTGGCCCTGACACTGACTGTTTAATTGCGCCATGTGCTGCAGGGGATCGAGCGAGGAGGCTGAGAGGGAACGCGACGGATGCCAGCCCATCCCGACTTCCTGGTGGGTTGGCGGACTGGCGGCATCCACGGTGCTGTGCACAGCGGTGAGCCTGAAGCGCTCCTTACAGCCTGTAACGAGTGAATCACCATAGTGTTACGTATGGCGGAATGTCTCCTCTAAGATCTTGTAAATGCGAGCGTTCATGGTTGGTGGTGCACATACATGTGCGTGGGCAGGCAAGTGTTTATGGCAGCTTTGCTGGGAATGATCCACCAATCAAATTCCTTTCGGCTTTCTAATGTGCTGGAAAGTCATATATATTCACATGTAAATCTCTTCTCTGCATATCGACCCTGTTCTGCTGCATAGGAGATGATGCCACTGCTGGGCCTGTGCCAATTGGTCAAGAGAAATCAAGCTTTACATAGGTCATTCTACAGCCTTCCTAGTTTTTAAACGGCAGGTGAATACAAGTACTATTCTTGCAGGTGATGGTGCCGCTGCTGGGCCTGCGCCTGTACGAGCCGGCGGCGGCGGTGGCGGTGGCGTTATTAGTCGCCGTGCTCGCGGTGCGCGCGCTCGGCCAGACCGACCTCAACCCGGTCTCGGGCGTCGGCAAACTCTCCCAAGTCGTCTTCGCGCTCATCGCGCCCAAGCAGGTGACTCATCCACCCCCTGGAATCACCCTGATGCCGTAATGACAATGTGAGGCGGTGAAGCCTTGCACGATTTGCTTTGCATGCAGTCAATGTGTCTGCGACCAACAAACAAAATGGACTCCAGAGAAAGGTAAAAGTGCACATTCCTAGCGAAGCAAGGGTCGCAATTAAGGAGACAGAGGGGAGTCGTGTTTTTTGGCATGAAAACGTGCCCCTTAATCTTTGATTTGTGCATGCAAAGGAACACACGGGTTCCTGTCCACTGGCCCCCATATTTTGTGCCAGCCGCACAGCAGCATCATTTTTTTGTAGGAGAGACTGTGTTCATCACTCATACAAATAAAGAAGTATGGAGTAACCGCCGTTATTTCACCAGTCTTATGCCTTGAGCTAAACGAGGCGGTGCGCCAGACACACGAGCACAGCCGGCCTGTGTGCTTGTCTCATTACAACAAGTAAGTAAGAGGGGGATTATGCCTTTGCAGGTGGTGCCAAATCTGGTGGCAGGTGCTATTGCAGAAGCTGGCGCCAATCAGGCGGGAGACATGATGCAGGCATGCCCTCTATTCTTGCTGTTACCAAATGCTTGCAACACTTCACTTTGGCACAGTGTAAGGGTGGCATTCTTTGCCGTGTGCTTCAGCAATCACGTCACAAGCATCTGAAACGCCCTGCTCCTTGTTCACAATGAAGTGCAATATAAGAGGAAAGCCTTTGGAGCCATTCTTATCTAATTAACATCCCTAGCCCTCCTGCATTGCAAGCGATTCCTGCATTGCAAGCGGTTTCAAGTTGTATAAGGAAGTCAAGCTTTACTCTTCGGTGCACCTAACAGGTCAGGAGGCCCATCTCCAATAGGTATTATTTGAAGCGTTGCTCCTTCTAAGGACTTCAGGTGTTGATGGTGACGAGGCTTCTGTAGATGGGACTGCCGTGAGACTCATTTCAAATCCAATAATGCAGGACTTCAAGACGGCGCACCTGTTGGGAGTCTGCCCGCGCGCGCAGTTTGCGGCGATGCTGCTGGGGTCCGCTGTCTCAGCTGGCGTCTCCGTCGCCGCTTACTCATTGTACACCTCAGCGTGGCAAGTGCGCGTCATGCCTTTGAAGTTCACCCACTGTAATCTGTGTAGGCAGTCCCCCCTTTGTTATAGTCTTGCTGCAGACGAGAAAGACAATCACTTGAACCCGGTAAGTGACAAGCAAAGCTGCATGTAATGCCATCGGCATGTTGTGATCCTTGGGCCACTGTGACTTGAGCTGCAGCTCAGAATCCTGCCAGTCGAGTTTTTTCACTTATAATCATATCTTCTGGATGGGCACCTAGCTCATGAACCCGAACTCCTCCACTGTGTTTCTGTAATGCCCCCTTTTTTAAACGCAAAAGTTTTTGAATTTAAACTTTACAGTTTTGGTGGCAGGTGCCGGGCCCGGATTTTCCCGCGCCCACCGCCGAGATCTGGCTCGACATGGCCGACCTGGTGCGTTCCCTCACGCCGCCAAAACTGGCTACCTTGGCTAATTTCCTTATGAGGCCGCCTTGTGTGTAGTACTTGCAGCTGGGGAAAGAGCGCCACTTGCCACCTGCAGGCTACCCTTAGACTTGGTCCATGCGATCAGTTATTTCTGGTCATTTGATTCCGTCCATCCATCAGCAAGAATGTAGACCCCTGTGTTCAACTTCCTGCTACATGATCGGACATGTAGCGGGAAGTTTCAGACGGTGGTCTGCGATCTTGAATGCTCGTGAAGTGCTCAGAAGCCAGAATCACCTACCAGAACTTGCTTTATTCTAGACGTGCAATACAACAATCAGAAGGAGGCTGCTCTTTCTCTGTCTGCAGGGCTTGAGAATTGTAGAATACCTTATGCTGGTAGGCAGCGGGTACTAAGACTCGCTAGGACGTAGGATCTGTATCTGTCTGCATGGCTTCAAAATTTTAGTACAAATCTGCTGGTATGATATGAAAGGGTTGTTGCTGGGATTGCGGCAGGTGAATGGCGGGCAGCTACCGCCACATGTGGTGCCATTCTGCGTGGTAGCTGCCGCGGTGGCAGCGTGCCTCCCGCTCGCAGCTTTCTTCCTGCAGCGGGCGCGGCTACGGCTGCAGCTGGAGGGAATGCGGCCGCAGAATGCGGCGCAGGTGCGCTGCAATTTTCTCTGTCCCACTTGTGAACCCTCTGTGAACCCCTTGTGCCGCAGAACGCGGCACGAGTGAGTGCAATTCCGTTGCTTTTTGCAGACTGTGGGCATGTGGCGTGTTTCTTGCGGCTGCCGTGTTCAGAAAAGTGAGCGGGTTAGTGAGTGCTCGCAACTCATGACATGTGATGCCTTGCCTTTACGGCATGTCTTCTACACCTGTATGGGCCAGGCCTGTGCATATCCTCAATGGAACACATTGCCAGACCTGCCCAGTAACACAGCCATAAGCTTTGCTGCCATCTGCTTTGCTGCATTTTCTGGCCGCGCAATCAAGCACACCGTGGTGAATGGTCTAAACCCCGCACAAATCAGTTATTTTAGGCTTGCGGGAACAAAAAATATTACCGTTTCAAAGTGCGGGAAAGTGCTCGTGGGATCGGTAAATAACTATGTCAGGCCAAAAATCTCGCAGCACACCAGTAGGATGGGCCGAATTTGGTATTGCACTAACAAAAAATGTTAACAAAAAATGTTAACTTTCAATCGTACGGGAAATCCCTGCGGGAATCTGTTTAATATTTCAGTGTTTCAAATATGCGGGGTTTATACCGGTCACTACGGTAGCCTGGGCCTGGAGCACTGCCACCAGATGCACCATTGTTTCAGAATGCTCTGAAGCGTTGCCTGATCCTGGTCAGAATGGGTTGCTGCTATTGCGTCTGCGTGCACATGTAGATGAGTAACTTTGTTAATTGCATGCAACGACATGTGCTGAAAAGTAATTATACAACATCAGCATCTTCACCTGACCTAGCAGACTCCAAGAGAAGCCCTAATAGGTGAGGAGCTAATTCTGGAGTGTGGCAGGGTCGGTGGCGGCGGCGCCTGCTGGCAGCTGCGGAGGTGGCTCTACCCTCGGGAGTGGGCGTTGCAGTGGGGCTCTATGTGAGCCCCAAATGGACCATTCCTCGCCTCATCGGATCCCTCGCCGAGCAGGCGAGAGACTGCATCCTGTTGTGATCGCATCCTTGAAAGACCATTCATTCTGTGTCTTGTATTTTGGAGAAATTGACAATCTGCTGAGCCACAGGACCGCCCCTGAGCTTAAGATGCCTGGTCAGAAGAGTGAGACAGTTGTTCCTTTTTTCTCCAGGGACTAATCTGGCTGAAGCTGTGCAAGATCCCTATCTTTTGATGTGACCCAGCACAGAACTTTCAACGCAGAGAATGTGTATTGTGCCTGAAAATTAGCAACTGCTTCAAAGCAGGCTTCAGAGCAGCCCAAATGCCGCAAGCATGGCTTTCAACTCCTTTTTTAGCAGGCATGAAATTGATTTTGAATTAGAGTTCTGCTGCCTGGCGCAGGCATGGCGGTGCACGGACGGCCGGAGCCACAAGCGGATGATGGTGATCGTGGCGAGCGGGCTGGTGCTAGGGGAGGGAACAGCCTCCATCGTCACCGCCTCCCTGCGCGCAGCCTTCGGATGATGACTCACCCCATGACTCACGCATGACACATCCTTGCGTTTGGGCGACGGGACGGCGTCGATCATCGCCGGCTCCCTGCGCGCCGCCTTCGGATGACTCACTCCGTGACTCACCGTGTGACTCATCCCATGACGCATCCCAATGCCGGTGGAGGGAACGGCGTCCGCCGTCACCCCCGCTGTGCGCGCAGCCTTCGGGTGATGACTCACCCGTGACTCACCCGATGACTCACCGGCGTGTCCCTTAGCACATAAACTTGCTGGGGCTTGTGTTGGTCATGGGATTTCTGCAGCTGTGCGTGCTTCATATGCCACACGGTTTGTGGTGACATTATTGCTGCAGATCACTTTCAATTGCCGGCCAGCTGGGCGCTCCTAGAGAGTGTGTAACAGGTGTTCTAGCATCTTCTCCTGACTACCTTACAGGCTTCCCCGTTGCAGCAACATCTAGTCAGCCAGTTGCCCGGCGCATTTGCCTGCGCTGCTCAATCTGCTTCTTCCAAGGACATTTATATGTACACTAGCTAGGTTACAACTTGTAGTTGTGCACCATTTGGTCATGCTAGATTTATTTGTGAGCAATAATGGGAATGGATGAGTGAAATTACCTTCTGCACCTGTTAATTACTCATACTTACATAGTATGAGAACTGCTGTTCTGGGACGGTCACTTGTGAGTCTTGATAACACCGAGTCCGGAAAATCATGACGCAACTTCGTCATTGATTGGCAGTGTAAGAACACCATCCCAACCTCACAGTTGCACTGTCAACATGTCTGTACGTACAAAAATGTATACACGTAAAAATTCCCCTTGGACCGGAGGCATGCGGTGTGAACATTAGGTTTAAGAGCTTGAATATGATACACAATGTCGATCAAACACACAATGGTCATCACTGAAGAGCATCATTAGTAAAGGCACTGTGCGCAGAAATTAACCCCATTTATGTTTTTCACATATGCTTGTCATTCTTCTCTCAGCACGATCTTAGCCTATAGGAGCAGCCAAAGCAGCAATTTCCTGCTCTTGATTGACATGCAAAACATGCAACGCCTGTGCAAATATGCACAGTCCCCACATGTCTTGGAGCCAGACATGTGGCAACGCCTTCAAAGAGGCCATTCTTATACGTATACGTAAACCGTTATCCCTGATTTGGAAAACTTGAGCTTGGATACACCAAAAAAAAAAGGAAACCCAAAAAGAATACAACAGAGCGCCACAAGACCCACTCAACCACCTGTGCACAATACCACCTCCCACCTAGGCTGCCAGCAGGCGCCTGCCAGTAAGTTTATTCTCCAATTGAGTTCGAGTAAAAGTGCACAAGGGCGATACTGATACTCAAGCTGCTCAAGTCATAGCCGAGAGGCAGCTTGCCTAAACGTGCGCTCAGCGCAAAGCATATCTGTCCAGAATGCGTTCAAATCGGCAGTGCAGAAATGAATTTGAATTGCAGCAGAGATTAATGCTGCCATGTCCAAGAAGGGTGCAAAGCAGCTGCAATATATGCACGCCTGCTCTTTGTACACAAGAGGGAGCAGCAACTCCTCCCGTCTGGAGAGGAGCCAGAATATGGCACTGTTATTGTTTGTCCCAGAAACCCAATAGAAAGCAAGATAGCAAGCCAATCTCACAACTTCAAAGAAAAGCACAATTGACAGCAAATTTCTTCACATGTCCTTTGACTACACATTTCAAATGTGAATTTGAATCTGAATTGCATTCAGCTCAGCCGTCTGCCTTCTCCTTTCCGAAACGACGCAAAGGGCCACATGTGATTTTGAAGCCTCATGAATTATTTGTGTCAGAACGTGAATATGCTTGCATTACGCATTAGTTGCCAAGTGGCCCATTTTTGAAGCCATGCCTCTTGATTTCTGAACAACTCTAACGGCAGGCAATAACGGAGCGTGCCAATCTGAGGGCATCAGTGGCATGAGCCGCGAGTCATCCGTCCATTGGGCATGCCCGCTGACTAATGCCACGTCAGATGCAAATCCGCTGCAGCCGACCTGACGCGTGTGACTCACCGGCCACCCTGCTGCACAGCTGGCACAGGCTGCAGCATGACTAACCCAGCCCCCAAGAACGCCCCAGACTTGGGAGGCAGGCCCAACACTTCCACCAAGTGACACAGAGAGAGAATCCAATTATTTGTGTGTCGTTCATTTGGCGGCGGCCCTTTCCTTGCAGGAGGGAACGCCTAATTTGGTCGCACGGGAGGTTTGCCTGCCGCTGCTGGGCGGGAGGAGACGCCTGACTTGGTTGTGCGGGAGGGAACGCCGGGGGCGGTCGGCTGGGAGGGAACGCCTGCGGCAAACGGGCTGGAGGGAATGCCTGATTTTGCCGGGCGGAAGGGAACGCCGTGGACGGCTGTCGGGCTCTCAGTGGTCCAAACGACCTCCGGCTGCCGGAAGCGGGACAGCTCCAAGCTTGGCGGCCGCGATCTTGAAGCGGGTAGCTGCTCGGCATTTGCTGGGCCGCCGCGCACTGCAATGGCGGCTCCTGCGCCGGGCATTGCGAATCATTTTAGGAGGCTTCAATTTTTTCAACTTAGCCCAAAATACGGTCATTTCCACACCTGCCGCATGGTCAGGCTTTGTGAATTTGCAGCATAGGAAAGAAAGAAAACAAACGCAAGTGCGAAGCAGACAGTAATTGTTGCGCGGGACATGCAAGAAGGAGCCGGTGAGGCCAAAATTTGGCGCAAAAAACAAGCAGCAGAGGAGCGCCAGCACAATTAATGCAAGCAGGTTTCCCATCTTGCCACACGCACTCAAAGGCAGAAGCTGGGGCTGCTGTGAAAAAAGGAATATCGGTACTTGAAGGTTATACTGAGCATGGCGCACCCTCTGTCTCCTTAATCTTCCAGTCCTCAATGAGTTCCATCAGCGTCAGCTTGGGTGCACTCCTGAGATCCCGGCGCCCCCGCCGCGAGCTGCTGAGGTCCCCATCCGAGCTCTGCAGCCGGCATGGAACTGTTCAACGATTTCGCAGAGCAAGAGGCACCTATTCTTCAGGTGCTAAGGAGAATCCCCAAACCCTACAGCCAAAGAGCCTGAGTAGTGATCTGCTGCATAATCTTCCTATCGGAATTTTGAAGCGGACAGGAGCTCGGCGCAAAGTGTGTACCACCTCCCGTGGAGCAGAGGGACCGTGAACAGTCAAATCTCGACTCTGCAACTGGAAAACTTTAGATCTCTTGCAACGAGTTTCTTTGCACTACGCCCTGCGCTAGGGCGCTCATCATGCGTTGCACCCATTCCCCTCAGATTACTACCTCCCACTCGCGCAAAAAGTGTACGTTCAAATTCAAACATATGCACATGGATGACTTTTTGGGACATTATCCTCAACTTACCTGTAAATAACCCATATGCACTAATGAGCAGACAAATTTTTTTTTGAAAAAAAGTGGATATTTTTTTGCACTGTAAAGTTGATGGTAACTTTGTCAAGGCATGGATGGCGGCAATGGAAAGCAATTTGCACTCACCGCCTCGGGCCGGCATTCCAGCGTGTGAGATTTGCCATGGTACCAGTGGCGTGCGCCAAACTTTGGCAGAAACCAGGCTATCATCACTCCTATGATGACCGCTCCCACGGTGACACAAGTCCAGTTGAGGTTGTCGTAGCTTACTGGGTAGATCGTGGGAAGGATGAACGCCGTCTGCAACAGGCACAGATCTTTCATAAACGAATAGTCCTGCTTTCAAAATAGGAGCACCGCAGTAGACACGTGCGCGCAGGAGCTGTAATGGCAGTTTGCAATCAAGGCCCTGATACTCTTTAATTGATGTGGGTGTTTCCTGCAAGTAATGGCATGCGGAATAGATGCAAGGCGGCAACTGTGAAGAGCTTGATCCTCTTGCTCGCGCAGAGATGACTGCTTTGTTAGGGACTCACACAATCTGCAGTGACGTTTGAAGCAGCCACACAAGCTTGCTGCTCAAGCACCTGCTTGTGTACTGACGGGCTCCAGCGTGGCAAAACAAGGGTCATGCTTGATTCAGCTGCAAGCGCTGCACCTTTCAGGGTTCCTGTTCTAGAATTATCCTTTAACCCTACATAGTACCTGTATGTAAAATGAAAAAAGTAAAGGATATGGTACGCACCGATGAAATGACGACCCAAGACACTGCTGCCAGGTTGATGGGCAGGTGCCACGCACCCAGCTGGAAAGGCCCGGGCCGGAAATTCCTGCGGTTGAGGACTCGCACCAAAATGGGGATGCCGTCTGCAAAGCCATCACACAAGCATTCAGGGACTGTCAAACAAAAATGCCCTCGCATGGTTTTGGCAATTGAACAGGATAGGCATCCCAACGATAGGATCCCTCAAAGCACAATAATTGCAGCACGCAAGATCTTTGCAAAGGTTTTGATGACTCCCTGTGACACAAGTACCTCTGGAGGATTTATCCACTGTACCTGAATGGGTACATGTTTATTGCCAAGGGACCTTGCAAGGGTCAGGAAAAATGAAGGCATACAACCGTATAGTTATAATTTGACCCCTGCCGGTGATTGCACTTTGCCAGTACTGCGGGAGGGCTGCGTGGATCTCCCCTGAATGGGGACTCACAGCTGACATAGAGGCCGATGGAGCTGATAGACACCAGAGCGTTGAAGACGGACAGCGAGTAGAGCATGGGCAGGCCCAGCAAGAATGCCAGGGCCGCCATGGCCCAGACTGCGTTCACCGGAGTTCCTGTGTGCACGTTCAGCGCTGACCAGACCCCGTGCATGGGAACGCCGCGATCCCGCGCGAACGACCACAGCATCCTGAACAGGCAACCGGGGCAATGTCCTGATAGGCAACATTGTGAAGATCCTGATCAGGCAACTTGCATTCAACTTCTTGAGCGCAGCCAGCGTCTGTAATCTATTGCGTCAGAAGTTTGGAGCACATCTGGAAAGCAGGAGCCATACAAGATGGCGATCCAATTGATGACATTGTTTGGACGCGAGTACATGCAGATAACTGTGGGCTACAGGTAAATGCAATGAAAACCAGAACTTCTTAAGCTGCCTGAGAAATGCAGAACTGCTCAGTGTCCAACAACAAAATGTAGTTGGCACGGTGCCGTATCAACTTCTATTTTGAAATGGAACAGTGGGATAAAGGATCACCTGGCATTAGAGCTGAGCGACAGGGTGGTGGAGTTGAAGGTGGTCACCAGTGGAATCGCCAGAAAACACACTCCTGCAAACACGCACCCGCCATGTCACAATGAGCGCTGGCATCTGCATGCATGCACATGTTCCCTGTACGAAAGTGCAAATTTCTATCTATCAAGAAGCGAACTTGCGGTGGTGCCCCTCCTCTTGGTCACAGACAAAAGGGTGGAACACATGAAATGCTTCCTGCCCTCAACATGGTATTCACCCGCGGCAAGTGAACATGAATAAAAACAGAAACAGGGAAGCGCAGATCTTGAATGGTCTCGGAATTTAGGGTTTGGAAATTTTAGACTTTAGGGTTTAGGGTTTGGGGTCCGCAGGTTTGCTTGCATGGTGGGGGTGGGCCTGAGGGTTGGAAAAGTTCAAGTTAGGGGACCAACCTCCGATGTTGCTGCCATATCTCGCCTGCATGAAGCCACACAGTGTTGTTCAGAAATGGGCCCGGACATTCCCTATATGACACTTTGACAGGCATGCAGGGACAGGGGTTGTCACAGGCACAAATGCTAATTTATCTGACAAAGGAGCAGAACGGAATCTGAAGAATATTGCCCTGCAAGGTAATGTATGACTTCCTTTGCTCAGGAGATCCGTTCATCGGTGGGCTCACCTTGAAGACATCGCTGAAGATCTGACCCACTAGGTAACCGTTGGCATCTCCGGTCATGAGGCCAGCAGCATCCTGCATGAGAACACATTGTTGCTCAAAATCGTTGCATCATGCCCCATTGAACAGATAATCTTCTGCTGGGAGTCTGTGGCGAGACAGTCATCTGAGCACCACTTCACATCAGCACGGGCCCTTGACTTCCCTTACAGTAGCCCCACTTGATCCAGATCCTAAGACGAGACATGCATCCCTAATGCCTCAGCCATCCTGTTCAAGTGTGCCTCTCCCTCCAAATATCTAACATTGACAGTGGCAAACATTGTGACTCGGGTGGGGCCAGGTAGTGTGTTGTTAAATTCGAGTTCAAGGGGTCCGGTCTGCAGGGGCGTGCCTGGATGCTGAAAAGCAGCGCCAGAATGTATGCGAAGCCGAAGACGGCCGTGCCGCACACTGACAGCACTATGGCCTTGGGCGCCACCCGATCTGCTCTCCGCGTCTCCTCAACAAATTGGGCAGGCCTGCAGGAGTCACAAAGGGCCTGTCAGTGAGTGTCAAGGGCAATCCCAGGAGGGAGTCAACATGCGGGCGGGTTTGAAAACAGCCGGTCAGCTCGATGTCGCACGTGGGGTGACAGCACATGCGAAATCGTGCATGAGTGTATGGGTGCATGTGTGTATGAGTGCATGGACAGGCGTCCTCTAATTATCGCAGATCCATCAGCTGCCCAGCATGCGGTCACAAAATTACGGAATTGCTGCAAGTGCTTCGAACATGCATGTTTGACCATGCATCTCCACACAGTAAAAGAAGTGCCAAGAAGAGTCTGTATGGGGCCTTGTAGCCTGCCGCAGTTGCATTTTGTCCCACAAGCTTCAACTTGCAGCATCGTATCCCTCACACATTGAAATCTTGAGCCAAAACCCCAGCGTTGCTGGGAAGGGAAGGATGCAGGGAATGTGAGAGCGCTTACAGCTCAAAGCCGATGAAGGTCCCCTGGGGCATGATGGTGCCGATGAGGAACATGTAGGCCACATTGGGCAGCCCGTTGGCCGCCACGTCAGCGATCTGGAAGTCCAGGAACACTGTGCGCGCGGACTGGTGGCTGGGGGCCACCAGGGGGAGGACCAGGATCAGCATGGTCCCCCCGGCCAGCAGGAACGCTGCGGAGAAGAGGGCGTGATATTTCGCCCACCGCGTGGGGACCGAGCTCACGCACGCGCCCGCCACCAGCACAACTGAGCGCACATTCCAAAATCCAAATTCAAATGTGAATTGGGGAGCTCAAAGAACGATCTCAACGTCTGCGAAAGCAACAGGATTAGGCCCTGGCTGTGTAAGGTGCTGGGCCTGTGACACTGCCAGCCACGTCATCGTCTGTCCAGCACTGACAATGTTGCATGCCAAGGAGCCGTGCTTACATATGTATCTTATTAGGATTTTGAGTATAGGGTTTAGCTCCGCCCATGGACCCCACAGATTAATCTCTTCCCACTGCTAGGATTATGTACTGCTTCAACGCGCGGTCTGTCCTCTTGCAAGAAAGACACCCAGGACGACCTGGCAAAGGATGCACAGGCCAGACAGGGGAAGGCAGCGCACTGGCATAGGCGAGCAGGATCTCTTCCGGCGAGAACGCGTGCCCATTACTAAGCAGCCACATAGCGGCCAGGTGCTGCGCTAAGAAGAATCCGGCAAACGCCGTCGTCGCGAACTGGCCCAGCACGTTCAACCAGCCTGCGCACACATGCGCGCACATGCCGTCACATGCCAGCGATTACAGCAAAGCGTGCAGGGTGCAACTCGTTGCAAGCAGCATGGCTTTTCTCACAGCACACTATGTCTCACAGCGCACATCAGCACATACGGCCCTAGCTCATATGCAGCCTCGCTGAGGAGATCCCAGGTTGGGCCGGTGGGGGAATGCCAACCGGGAGAGAGCAAGATTAGGGGTGCTTCTAGTCTGGCTGCGATGTGGTTCCCCAAGCACCTTCAATTTGAACAAGGCAAAGGTGTGCAGGACTGGCGATTCAAATGCCTAAGTTAGCAATGAGCCTAAGTTAGCACTGAGGCCCCGTGTGCACCTGTTATCCACCCAATGATGAAATATTTTGGGTCGTTGTTGGTCAGCTCCAGGCACCTGCAGCGCGCATGCCACAGATCAAGAATATGCGTTCCTTTAGATAATAATATGCTTTCCTTTCAGGTCCCAATGTCCCAATGCGCTGTCTCTTATGACACTAGGACTACTAAATTAGTATTTTTTTAGTATCCCTTTTGACCCCGCAACATTCACCACAGGGGCACATCATGAATTGCATGCTGCCGACATGCTGCACATGCTACAAGGCATGTTACAGGGCATGCAGCAGCTAAGATCCCTAGCAGGAACTAGCAGGATGGGAACAACCCACTAGTGAGGGGCATCTTGTACCGGGCTGCTCAAGCGTAGACGCAGAAAATGGGGCTCACCAGAAGTAGGGCCCCCCGGATATGGGGTAGGAGCTAACAATCTCAGCCATTGACAGCGCCACGAAGATATTGCATAGCGCAACAGATATCCACCCCCACACTGCAGTCGCCGGCCCCCCATCCTCATATGCAATAGAGAAAGTCCCTGCACAGCCAGATTGACAGGTCAGCTGGTGGGTTTTGCTCCATCATAAATAGCAAGTTTGCAAACAGACGGTGCGATAATTTGACAAGCTGGCAGGCTAGCCTTCCCAGCCCCTGTGACCCTGATCAAGCAGCAACAGTCCATTATTGCTGGCCGGTTGAAATCAAGCGAGACCTCTTGTAGCTACAGACCCTATATCTGAAGCTAACGTAAAGTGATGGCCACTGTGGGTTTCCATGGACTTTCAGTGCGAAGGGACTTCTTTCACAGTGAGGCAGCACCTGTGATACCAGTAGTGAAGGCCATGAAGCCCAGGCTCCCAGAGAAGCTGGCAATGGGACCCCATTCCCTCCTGAGCTCCTGCTTGTATCCCAGCTCTCGCAGGCGAGCCTCACCACTGTCCAGCCTGCCACTGCTTGACTCAAGCAGCGGGGCTTCTTTCGTAGGCCCTACGATCTTCTTACCGTTGCAACACACCCTCTCCTGGCCCACCATGGTGACGCTTCACTCGGTGTGGCCTGGCAGACGTGTCAACCCTGCGCCTGCACCTGCCCAAAACAAAGAAGAAGATGTTGAAGGTGCCCTGAGAAACGTAGGCTTTGACTTCTCACCCGAAAAAACATTATGGAGGTATCATGAAGCATCGACGCATGCGCATAAGGCTGTTCAAGAGGGACATCGATGCCGGTGGAGAGAGCAAGCCAATGAATGCTTGATAGGACAACTGATGCCTGACCTGTTTCCATCATGCGACCTTCATGCTGTCAATTAGATTTAATCTGCTGACAGAGCAGACTTATACCGCCTCGTTTTGCACAAACCTGCTGGTGCTAAACCCTTCTTAGCGGAATTGAGCTCACACAGTCGCTAGACCCGCGACCGAAATTTTTAAACTAGCGCTGCCGGCTTTCCGCACAATGGACGAACATGATGTCAGGTAAGGATGGCCGGGTGCGTTTCAACCCCAGTCGCAAGTAGAGCTCTAAGGTTTCCTGAATATTTCGACTCCCTTGCCACGTGGAGTGAGAGTGCACTCACTGTCTACCGGTGATCAGTGATTCTTGAACATAGATTAGGTTTACCTTTGTTGCTTTGGGATTATTCGCCGTTTTCCAATGCAATTGAAACCTTTGAAAGATATGTTATATTCCTTTCCAGAGGGTATTCTGATGTGTTCGACAAAAATGACAGCTGGTGATCTGCAGAGAGCGCACCTGTGCGCAGATCACGTCACATTCAACCATGATCGACTTCACCGAATAATTGTAGTCTTGATTGTCCTGACAGTCAACCAAATGTGCAATGCTTCCTTCCGATGCAGTTTGATTGTTGTCAACAGGAGACATTCGGGGTCCTCCACTCCTTGGATTGTTCTGTACCTATAGATCGTGACCTCGACACTTTATCGCAAGCTACAGCTGCATGAATGTCCTTGTTTCTTTTAGCAGCTAGCTTGAAACACAGTAGGTATGACCCTACCTGCTCAGCCTTTCAATTGCCGTCATGCGTTACTGATCACGAACACTTTCTGAGCCAGGGGTGATTTTGTACAATCGTCTGTAAAGCTTCTTGACAATTTTACGCCAGCACTAAAACATCAGCCATTGTTTATGCACTAATCTGCTTGATACAGGATGCCTCAGCTCTATATGCATTACAGGAGGTGTAACAGCCTGCAGATGATCTTGCATGCAGCCTCCTGGCACATTGATGGCATTGTGTCATTGCCAAAATGTTCGCACCACTGACATCCTTTTCTCACCATCGCGTATGCTCAGGTGGATGGATTTCTCAGAGCGTGGAGGCTGAGACGGGCACGAATGAGCCCGCTGGAGCTACACAGAGCGGCAGCAATAAGCGCTCCAACCTTGGTCGCCCCTGCAAGCAAAGAAAGACACTCAATGAAAGGGCCCTGCAAGAGGCCAATGCACGGTACAGTACCACCTTCTAGGAAAATCCCTTGAGAGGTTTTCTATACAGATGTGTTTTGTACTTATATAATTGCTGAGCCAAGCCTAACATGCAGCAGCTTGGGCTCGTTATTGCCTGCCCGAGGCACTCCACAAGCCGAGATATGTGATGGTTTTCTCAGAGTCCAGGTTGAACGCGAATGATCATGAGAGTTACTGATGTGGTGATAAAGGTGACATGTTTTAGCAGACTTTCTTACTGTCCGTGCAAATTCTACGCAGGGGTCAAAATCTGGACAGTTGTGCTAATTGATGATGTTGGAATGGTATTGATCGCTGACAGGCCTGTTGCTAAGGTCTCAGAAAATAGTGAGAAATTGGGACTTCTAGAAATGCGTCTCTCTATGAAAAGTGCCAGTAGCAGCAGCATATGTTAACATCGGATGAACATTAGATGAATATTGCAAACATGATTGGTTGTTGTGGCCCGAATTGAGCTTACAACAGTCAAATTGGTCGTAAATTGGTGTTTTTTCTGGTATTCCCAGGCAAAATATGACTGTGTCCGGCCAAAAGTATCGCTAAATGTAAGAAGCAGGCTCACTGCAGTTTTTTTGAAGAGCTTTTTAACATCAATCAATACTGTGTTTTCAACTAACATCAAATCGAGCTGGAGATTAAGGCTTGCAATTTAATTTGCTCTTCAAGCACCCGCATACGGCCACCGTACTGCTCGTGGCCCTAGAATTTGAATGACTCTTTGTCACAGCAAGTAACCCAGTAAATACTCGCTGCACCAAAACATAACAACCAAGCAATTCTCTCACATCACCTCAAAGGCCCTGAATGACTCATAGTGACTCATCACACACATGACTCATCATGTATCCCTCAAAATTTGCATACCAAGACCCTGCGACACACAATGGAAGGACAGCGCCTCAGTCACTCTATTGCTGTCATTTATTGGTCGGGCGGGTCTGGCAAGATTGGCATGTTTTTTTAGCAGAAAAATTGAAGATATGAGCACCAGAAAGCACATTCCACTGCACTAGCTCACGTGTCGCAGGACACGCAAGATATATACCCATTCCCGGTTGCGACTAGAGGCCGTATCTCCCAAATTATGGATCCGATAAAGCCAGCAAGCTTCACATGCAAGTTAAAATACACAACCCCGCCAGGGAGGCTAGCATTGCCAGAATTTTATACAAGTACAAAAACCAAGGCTTCACAGAAAGCAGCGCCACCAAGGGATATAAGCCATTGTAGAGGGTTTTAGCCCCTGGTGGCGCCACACCCTACGAACCTCACGTAACACATCGACCAGCAAATAAATTGAAGCAAAATCAACGCTTGCAAACCAGCCAGTGCCAGAAACAACCCTTGCAAGGCATTGATCTTGCTGCAGTTGTAACCCAGCCTGAAACCATTTATAGCACGGAGAACCTGGGAAATCCCAAATAATCCTCCGACTGCTGGAAAGTTTCGCCCCACAAGAGTCTGCTCAAACTGAGCTCTGATTACTCTGCACATAGGCCGGTGACAAAGCACGCAGCCGCCAAAGTGCCTTCTTTGGTTATTCATATTGTCAAGGAGGCTCTCTGAATTTTAATCCCTGCCTGCCTTTGCAGCTGCACACCCCTTTAACACTCCAGTTGACAGAACAGGTCATGTATCAAAGAGAGGCCGCCTCAAGCTGTCAAGTCCAGAGGCCCCACTCATGCACACTTGGACCCTCTCCGCTCAGTACATGTAGCAAAACCAGCAGCTCAGAAGCAAAATTGTCATCGTTGAGTGCTTCCTGAACCGCTGTTGTCGCAACAAGGGACAATATTATACAAGCGCGGACCTGCCCAGAAAGACACCCGCTTAAAGAAACCGGATCAGCAGAACGTAATCATGCGGCAAGGCTGCGGGAAAGCCAAGCCAGCAGACTGCCGTTGTGCACAAAACACAAAATGAACAATTTCACTGCAGCTCAACTGCTTGCACAGCCCGCAGCAGTTTGCAGCAGCCAGAAAAGCTTGAAAGATTGCAATTCTACTGCCAGAGTGAATATCGCATCATGATAACTGTCTCTGCACAAATTTTTCGTAACAAAAATACAGTCATTCGCGGGCCTCGTGCCTCTGCAGTCAAGCGGCCTGTTATAAGAAATACATTGCGGCGCTGCATTGCTGTGAAGCCCCTTTCTGTGGGTTGAAGCCGGAATATACCATTAGTCCCAGCAATATAATTTTCAGGTTTTTAAATTCGAAGGAAGGTGGCACTGGATGACTACGGAGGTGTGGGTGCCGCCGAGCTGCCCGGTCCGGGCAGGTGGGCAGGCTGGAGCTGCCCGGTTACTTGCACCATTCTTGGGCGTCGCCTCCTTTGCCACAGTGTATTCCAGCAGGTCAATGAGCGTCAGGCGCTGCAGATGTGCGCTTGGGCTTTTGAATTCTGGCTCCTGTGTGCCACCGCTGCAGGGCCCAGCAGCCCTCTGCAGAAAAGAACGACACTCCCCATCAGTGACCGTGTCCAGGAATACAGGTGACCCCAAAAAAGTTTGCTAAGGCCTTCCTTAAGAAAAGCCAGCTTCAGCACAGGTGACTGCCAAACAACGTTGTTGTTGAAGACATGTAAGAAAGCAGTGCCACAAAAAAGGGCACCATTGCAACTCTGAGTCACTGTTTTGCCAATCGAAACTTTAAGGCGCTGCATGGCCGGTAATCCTGAGCCGGGCATACAAGCTGAGGGTGCAGTGGTGACATACAGCTGTGCACAACAAGATTCCGATGCAGCAATCAACAAGCAAAGGTCATTCACTTGCCGGACACATGCAGTGCCAAAGGGACAAGCATAGGGTGACTCACCGCACAGTCGCAGCCGAGAGTGCGCGCCTTGCCGTGGTGACACTGCCAAGCGCGACACCAAGGCAGGTACCATCCCCCCAGCACAAGCAGCAGCGCTGCACCCACCGTGACTGGTGTCCAATTGACATTCGAAATATCCACCGGGTAGCATGTCGGCATGATGAAGGACACCTGAAGATAAACGTAAATATTGCTTCAGCATTTTTGTTGTGTCGGCCGCCTCTGGTCAATGACCTTCCTCTCGTTCATGGCTGTGTCCGGGTCACAACAATTTTTTTCAGACTGCAAGGAACTTTTGTACATCATGGCGCGCACCCGAACAAAACCAGCTCGTGGGTTCCGGAGGTCTGCTTGTACATCGAGATGTGCCAGCGCGCAAGAACTGGCATTTTGAAGTGGTGAAAGGAGATCGCAACATCCAAACTGCAGCATCTGCAAGACTGCGCTGATGTGTGCAATAGAGCCAGAGGAGGCAGGATGAGACTTACTGTGGAGATAGCCACCCATGCCACAGCTGCCAGGTTCACTGGAAGCTGCCACCTGCCCAGCTGGAAGGGACCTGCCTGGAAGCTGTCCTTGCGCAGCATGCGCAACACTATCGGGATGGCATCTGCAGCAGTAGAAATATTGCGTCAAGTTTCAAATCACCGCAACAGAAATGCCAGCTTGCCCTCTCAGCCTCGCTACAGGGAATCTCAGAGCAGAAGCCTTTAAGGACACTCCAGGAACAAAGAAATTAAATGGAGAGCAGCTGCTAACAAGCTGCTTGCTAACGGTACCCGTCAAGCCACACACCAAATCTTGTTACACATGCTCAGCTCAGCCCCAATGACGGCACTATATCGAGGTTTGAATACCCACCTGCACTTACAAATCACACACGACACAACAGAGGTACGGCGCGGCAAGCAATCAGGCTTCAGGATTTTGAGAGGGGAGAGACTCACAACTGGTGTAGAGGCCCACAGAGCTGACGGATATGAGTGCTTGGAAGACTTCCAAAGAGTAGAGCATGGGCAGGCCAAGTAGGAACGCCAGTGCAGACATTGCCCACACCGCACTGACTGGAGTCCCCGTACAATTACTAACCGCTGACCACACACGCGAAAAGGGAACGCCGCCGTCGCGCGCGAACGCCCACAGCATCCTGTGTAAAGCAGGATTTCAATTTCTAGCTTGAATTTGGGCAGGCAGCTGGTTTCCATGCAATAAATCATGCCTGATGCATGCAGCTTTTTCATGCCTTGTGCAGGCAACAAAAGATCAAGTGTTTCACTATGCATACATGCTACAGACCTATGCGTGCCAGAATGGCATTACTGCATAAAGTGTCCAACAAAACGATTCAAACTATAGTCCAGGTGAACCCACTGATTGCAGCATGCTTGCAGCACAATTCCAGCACTCACCTTGCATTTGTGGCGAGCGAGAGGACTGTAGCGTTGAAAGTGGTGATCATGGGGATGATCAACATCACTATTGCACCCACTCCCGACCCAAATCGTGCCTGCACACCCACGCAAACCCCTTGCCACCACCCTCACAGGGGACTCTAAACTAACTTTTTTTAGAGTCCCCTGTTTAGATCCCCTGACCCTCATTGTCTGGGAAAGCAGCCAAAACCCACATATGCACAAATGCAGGCAATTGTAGCAGAGCAGCAGGGACATATTTGAGCCAGCGCGTTGGTTCCAAGCTATCAAAGGAGTCTTCTAGTTGGCGGCTGTGGTGATGCTTACATGTGGGCAGTGGCAATGCCAATCATTTGAGTAATCATAGCCAAATGGAGATGAAGCAGGTGGATGATGTGTGTACCTTGAAGCAGTCATAGAAGATCTGACCCACCAGATACCCATGGGCCTCCCCATTCGATAAATTCGCCACCCCCTGGACCCCAAGCACATTTAAGAAATTTCACGTCCACACCTTGGGCCAACATAGTGCTGTGACAAACTAGCATTCAAGTGCCTTCTAGTAGGCACCGATATTCTCTGATGTTCAGCCAGGTATTTGTCCCCTCACAGCAGCCAAAACCACTGATTATAACAGCAGTTCATCAGGAACAAACATTCCTCTGCTGTGCCGTTCATCAAGAGGGGGTTGTGTCTCAATTCCAATTTTTTACCAGAGGTTATATCTAGTACCTCCATGTTCTAAAACGAGGCCCTAGGGTCCGGAGAAATACATAAGAGAAAGGGCCTGCATGTACCTGGATGCTGAACAGGATGGCAATGATGTAGCAAAAGCCCAGGACTGCATTTGCCATCACAGACAGAATAATTGCTCGGGGCACACTGACATCTGCCCGCCTGGTCTCCTCGGCAAATTGTGCCGGCCTGCAAGAAGCACATGAGAAGACCTTAGGTGGAATTGACAAGGGAGCGAGTCTCAGTGTTTTCTTCGTGTCGTGCCACCTTGATTACATGCACTGGACAGCAGAGGTACATGCAGCGCGCACATACAATCTTGTTTAGGACGCCACAGCAAAATGCTGTTTGGTGCAAGGCCCATTCCAGGTCATGTAAGGAGGGCAACACAAGGACATGACAGAGCAGCACAGCATTGGCCAAGATGTGCATATTTCCTGGACAGTCCAAATGTATGGTCACGGCAGCAGGGACACTTACGCTTCGTAGCCAATGAACGTCCCTGCACGAGCGCACACACACACAAGATTTCCTTCAGCCAACTTTGGCAACCTCTGATCTCTTCCTTCCACAACAAATTCATGCGAGTGCCTTTGCACCGTGCAGGCTTCGTTGGCAGGGATTTCTAATCTTGAAGACTCCAACACACCTTCATGATCTGCTGTGCAGGCGTCTAGCTGCTTGGCAATTCAGCCTCATAAGAATGTGAAGGTACGCCAGCTCAAGAGGGAGGGACCAAGGGCATAAAAGAAGGGCAAGAACCAAGGGCAGTGACCCAGTGACTCACCCTGGGCAGTGAGCATGCCCAGCAGGAAGAGGTACGCCACATTAGGCACATTCGACATTGCCATGTCACCCACATTAAAGTGGGCGAACACGAATGCGGCGCTCTGGTGTGTGGGCGCCACAACAGGCAACGCCACCGCAATGAATAACCCGCTGACTACCAGGAAGGCTCCCGCAGCTGCCGCGAAGCTGCGCATGCCGCGCGTGCTGCTCGTGCTGAGGAAGCCGGCGAGAAGCAGGACGACTGCGCGGCAGGCAACGTGCACAGAATCTGCATTAGTCTTCCTGGCATTGATCTTGCATGCAATGCAAGTAGCACATGTGCATGCATTCAGGGACGCACGGAAATACAATTTTAAGAAGAAGTGCCCATACAGGCAAGTATCGTTGGATGACACAAATGATGAATGAGCGGCACTGAAAGCAGCAGCCACTCAAGCTTGCCAAAATTGGCCATCCAAAATGAGCTTTTCCAGTGCCAGATATGATCCTAGACAAGGAGTGGCGATTGCAAAAGGAAGTCTGACATTGCATGCATCCCTGCATCCCAGGGCATCAACTGACCTCTGTGCCGCAAGAAGAAGATGAAAACAGGAACTCACTTGCATACACCAGCAGGGTTTCCAAGGGTGGAAATACATGGCCATTCCCCAGGAGCCACATTATTGCAACGTGCTTTGCAAGGAGCAGTGCATTGAATGCTGTCAATGCAAACTGGCCCAGCACGTTCATCCACATTGCACCGTCAGGCAAGAGAGGGCAGTAAGAATAAATGTTCAGGGTTTTAAGGGTAACGTTTTACACCCTAGATCACAAGCCCCGAGAGTCTTCCTCGCAGGAGCAAGCAATTATTATAGTAGGTAAGCCTTATTATGGAAGGAGGTGGCATGATGAGATTGTCCGTGGTAGGTAAATAGACAGAGAGGTAGCACCGGCATGACCCTATGGGTACTTTCAGAGAATGCAGACTCTTGGTAATGCGCACGTACAAGCATGGTGTCTCACCCGTACACCGGCCGATGAGAGTGTATTTGGGATTGTTATCCAGCAGCTCCAAGCACCTGTACCAGGGCAAAACGCCTGATATTCCTGCCACATCATAATTCAGTTTCAACATATTCGCATTGGCACACTCCCGACATCCTATAGTTGTCTTGACATTGGCAAACTGCCAGAAGCAGTCAACTATACTATTGCAGGCATCACCCAAGAAACCAGCAATTCTCAAGCACAATTAACATCGTTCCACCTCCCTCTCATCCAGCCAAGCACACCATCCCCTTCACTCACAGCCATCCACACCCCTTGCCTTCACTATTGCCCCACTGGCCCTCCTTATGTTCTCTCTGGCACGGCCGCTGCGTTCTCTGTGCAGGTAAGACTGTGTTTGCATGCAGTGGCGGTGACTGCTGGACCAAAAAAGCCTCACCAGTAGTAGGGGCCTCCGGCGATGGGATACGCGCTGACAATCTCCGCCATTGACAGAGCCACAAACATGTTCATGACCGCCACTAGCAGCCACCCCCACACCACCGACACGGGGCCCCCGTTCATGTACGCAATGCCAAAGAAGCCTGCGCCGCAACGAGAGACAAGTTACTCCTCCAGTAAGAGAAATTTCTAATGCATACAGTTGCTGCAGGAATTGCAGATCGTGCAAAAGCACTATTTCAAATAGCTTATGCGGCACTATCACAGTTGCACAGGAGGCATGCACGGATCTTGGGGCAGAAGAGCACAATACAGACCCCACAAATGGCCATTGAAGGGAATTCACTACTACGGTAGTAGTAATCAGTAATCACTGTCCAGCATAGGCGTCGCCTTACGTTAGGCAGAAGAAGGGTTCTAGGTCTGACCATTGCTCTTTACTGCCATGCAAGCGCTGTCACATTGCAGAGACCATGTCAATTGCAGGAAGAAATGAGATTTTCGACATGAAAAGGGGCAAAGTCGCACCTGTGAGACCGGAAGAGAATGCCATGAGGCCCAGGCTGGCACAGGTGCTTGTCAGGAAACCAAACTCCCTATTGAGCTCTTGTTTGTATCCCAGCGAGTGCAGGCGTGCCTCCCCACTGTCCAGTGGCATCACAGCGCGTTCTGGGTCCTTGGCTGACCCATTTCTGCTGCCCCACAAGGGCCCATCGCCCTGGGATGGGTCTTTGATGTGGGGATGCTCCATGAAACGACCCCCTGCAGCGAATCCAGAGACTCTGTGATGGACGAATGCGAAATGTGCGCAGCTTTATAACTGTGTCGCTAATGGTCGCATTTCAAAGAAAGCTAGTCTGTCTTCAAAGGGAGGGCAAATTGAGTGTTGTGGATCAGCTCAGCAGATGAGCTCGGCAAAGGATGACCTCCAGTTTTTCCCAACCCCTTCTTGCTAGTGCTGCATGATCATCCACAATTTTTCCCACCTGTAAAAGTGTCGCTTGCAACGTTTTCCCACACCCCTGCAAACCCAGGGCTTCGGGTCTCTGTGAGTGTCACGACCAGACGCCGCTAATTTCCCCCCTTCTTTGCCCGATCAACTTATCAGTCGATGCATCTTGGAATTTAGTGAAAGGAAGGTGTTTCCCCCTCGCAATGATTTGTGGGTAGGGCTTGCCAGACACTTTACGCGGGAGATCCTTAACCTCGATATACTTTTGTAGTCAAAAGCAGGGCTAGCTTAGCACAGCCCCAGATTGGTTTAGATGAATTTTCCAACTGGAAGCAAGCACTCCTGAGATCTCCATGATCAGTGGATCAGTGTGTATGAGCTGTGCCAAGATCATTGATCGTGTGACATAACCGCCTGACTCACTTTTGAAGTTCGGCCGTGAGCATCGCAAATTCCGGCGTTGAAAAGCGTCAAAAAGGTGCCCTGTTACCAAGAGCCCAAATGTTCCTCTGTCTAATATTATACTTTTCTTTTCTGTTTAAGCGCGCCATAACCAGGCCGCCTAATATATCGGACAGACACTTTCGGTCGAAACCAACGTAGTGGGTCATGGCGGTGGCACTTGCTTTCCAAAGCCCGGGACCTCAGAAGCGTCGCGGTGGGCGACGCAGCTCCCTGGACAACGGACTTGCGCCCGCTGAGCTGTTCAAATATGGGGCTGCAAGGCGACCCGAGGGTGCCGGTGCGCTGTCAGCCCCTTGATGGCACCCACCGCTCTTTTTACTTTTCGTTGCACGCTCTAATAATGGGCGAAGCAGCGTGTGTTGGTTGGGAAATTGTAGTAGGCTGCATTCATTGCGGGTGATGGACAAGAGCCAAAACCCTGCTGGTCGTTCTGCAGAACTTCCGCGGGGATTGAAGTTACAGCGTTTTGGTCTTCCCGTGGGCTTTTTCGATGTGACAGAGACACTAGAGCACAGAGAAGCCATAGAAGTTGTGGGTATCGCGTTCTCGGCCGAAATGAAGCTGTGCTGAGGCCCAGTAGTTGTGTTGCACAGAGAAGCAGATAGTGCACATGAAAGGGTGCCCCCTGCCGGCGATGGCTGGCAACAGCCATTTGCTTATTGTCAAGGACTTCAGGCAGCACAAGAGGGTAAGTCCACTTCGCAAACCTTCCTCTGACGTGCAGCTGCCTGTTTCCAAGCGAAGTCTTGATCTTCTATCTTGATCTTCCAGCTTGTCAAACATAGCGTCCTCATCCCACATGATCTTCTTGCATCTATGCATCCGGTACCAGCCACAGAGTGGCAACTGCCGATTCGTTTGGCAGTTGCAGGGGTGAAACCAAAGGTAGCAGATGTCTGATGAGCTGATTCCTTATGCCTACAGGCACTCCAATTGGCGAGCGCCTTCTCTGAGACTGCCAAGCTGGCCAAGCGAGTGCGTGAACTGGAAAACGTCGATGCTGAGCTGGAAGCATACCGGCAGGTGTGCACCCCAGCCCCTTGCCCAGCCTTCATTGCCATCAATAGTGCCCTCTAAAGATAAAACACAGCTGGCTACATTTCTGCCACACCTGATGCCTTCCCTAGTATTGCACAATCCTTCAATCAAATAGTTATGGTTCCTAAACCACGAGCAAGAGTGCCCCACAGCTGCGCATGTGACATCGAGCAGCACAAAGGACACCATTAGGAACGTTAGTAAGTGGTGATGTGCAGGTGCTGCGAACTGCTATTTCCTTCCACCGCCGCCGCAGGGCCCTGTGCCGGCTGGCCTCCATCAGCGAAGAGGACTGAATGCTTCAGCCTGCAAGCCGTGCACTGATGCAATGCCGTCAGTCAACCAAGACACAGAGCTGTGCAACCTGCCGACTCAGTTCCGAGCAGGTTCGCAGCGTCTGATTTCAAACCGCTTGTGACAGCACAGGCGCGATCCGATCCGCGCATCCTACCCGCGGGCACACAGCAAATTCAGATTGAAGCAGGGGGCCGCTCTGCGTGTAGCTTTTCTTGGAGGGTGCAACGCCCAGGGTGCAAGTGATTTTGATCTGCTGTGAGCACTCAAGACATTTCACAGCTCCAGCCAGATACCCTTCTTGTGTCCCGGGCCTTGCAACTCCAAGGCACTCTGTGCAAAAATAAAAATCAGAGTTTGAATTGAAAAAGCCGCGCCGCCTTTGTTTGGTGATCCCCAAACGCAGGCAAGCTTTGCAGGCTGCTTGCCATACCTTATCCACACAGGCGACGGTGCGGAGACTGCCTGTTGATTCGCTGCTTGAGGCGCGAGCGGTTTTGGGGCTTGCAGGAATGAAAACAATAAGAATACGAGCGCACTGACCGCTGCTGTTGCACCCCCAGTGAGGTGTCAAAGGGTCAATAAATGGTGGCACTGTCGTGTCAGCGCGCAGTGCAGAATTGCTTAGATTGGCGGCTAATCCCTCAACATTGGGGCAAGCGTCGCACAAGGACCAATTGACATTCATACATTGATGTCAGCAGCTGCTGAGTGGACTTGAGTGATCAGTCATGATTACCCTAATGGATCAATGTGGGCCCTATCATATTTTTGGGTGTAGAGGATATAAGTTGTTTGCCTTTGGCGGGCATGGGACAAATTTTATTCCGTGTCACATTTAAAAATTTAATTGTGCTTTGCTGCTTGGCTCTGGCAAGCATGTTGCCGAGCCATAGCAAATACAAAAATTCAAACGAGCAGATCTGATCTACAGGTTACAGCCATTTTCTCTATGAGAGATTCTGAGCTGATTTAGTTTTGTGAATGGAAAACCGGGACTGGGAATCTTTGGGGTGTGTCTGTGAGGTGAAAAATGCCTATTAGCTTGTATAAATTATCTGTCAGACCAATATGCAACTAGAGCAAATGGTTGCTGGATTGCTTCGAGAGAGCAGGGTGTTGCTGATATCAATCTGTTGGTGCCTGATGGCTGTGTGTGCAGAAACCAAGCCTCGCGGCAGGAAAGTCTACTATTTGAAAGTAGACGCTTCTTGCTCTGTGTCTGGCTGTCTTGCCGGCCCCCTGATCTGAGATGGGAGTGCTGTAGAAATTTAGAGACTGCTTTCAAGAACGATGTAGCGGACTGCAACAGTGTTGCTTGTGTTTCTTTTTGCAAGAATATTTGGGGTGCACATCCTTTTTTGGAATTACTAATGATATTGGGTATGCCATATGCAGTGCAGAATTCAATTAGCTTGGGGGAAACACAGGGGCAAGCAGATGTTGTATAGATGACTAATTTTCTTTGCGTTACTTCACCATCGAGTCCATGGGTGTTGGTGATAATCTATTGAAGATGTAATATGAAAGGGAATGGCCATGGTTTATCATTTTAAATGACAAGTTGGCGCACAGGAAAATGTAATGCAATTGACTGGTTGTCTGCTTACACAGTTGGCTGAAGCTGCTGCTATATTAGATATTGAACAATTGCATTACTTAAAAATCCATTCAAAAATTACTTCTTCTCCTGTGGCTGTGTGACCCTTCACAAAAGGTGTTCTTCCAATTTTATGAGTGCTGCAGACATGTCAACAACTGAATAATGACACAATCCCGTTTCACAAACATTTACCGATCCTGATGCAGCCCCAATTGGCCTTCTGCAAGCAAATGATCTTGCATGCAAACCTTTTGGGCAGACACTGGGCCCAGATTGGCACAAGGCTCATGCTGGGATCCACTTTTGCCGCGGAGCATTTGCCACCATTTAACTCTCCATTTGGCGGGCAGGTATTCGGTCCAGACAGGCACGAGGTTCATGCTGGCATCGTATTTTGCAGCGGGGCATTTGCCGTAGGGCAATTGGCGCAGGTGTTGCCTCTTGAGCTCCGCGCGGCGCCACAGCCGCCGCGAGGAGAGCTGGCAGCTGTACACGTAGCTGCACGGCAGCAGCACGCCCACACCCACCTGCGCGGCAGCTGCCAGGTGCTCAACGGAAGGTGCAGGAAGCTTGATGCAGAGTGGGCGATAGTAGACTGTGAGTCCGTGGACAACCAGCAACGCATGCTCTGTACTAAAACTCCATGCTTGTGCACATGCAGATTCAACGTTAATTGTACAGTTGCACCACCGCGTGACACTTATATCTGTTTGAGGTCAAACTTTTACCAGAGGCGCACTCAAGCGCTCGCTAGAACATTAGGCGTACTGCAGGACCAGACCTGTCCGCCACTCTGCACTTCCTAGGTGTCAGATCTGCCAAAGACTTTTAAAGTCTTTACGCAAGTGGCAATATACCTCATAACTGCTACCCTCATGCCTATGCACGACCAAGATTTGGGCAGAAAGTGGCAACTGCTGCTTTATGTGGAAAAAAGGCCTTACCCGCAGGACGGCCCAGATGCTCAACAGCAGCGTTCGCTCCGACATGCCGTCAGGAAAGAGCAGTGGCATGAGCGGGAGAGCATTCACCCCGTTCTTCACGGGGATTAAATGGTACAGGTAGGGTTCCAGCTGACTCATGTTGGTGGGTGCCTCGTAGGTGCACTTGGCAGCATGCAGCAATTGAAGGCCCAGGTACCAGTTGGAGGGTGTTACGTCATATATTCCCCTGTAAGTGCAAAAGAGAAATATTTAGGCTCGCTGGCCTTTCAGACTATAATCCGCGCTTCAGGATCCTGGTTACATCTAAGCAGGAAATCATGTGAGATGCCCAAGGAGCCTTACCAGAAGAGGAGGACAAGCAAGTTGCCTCCGTTGCAAAAGGCCATCATGTAGAACTGCTCAGGCCTGGTCAGATCTGCATCAGCTGCCCAAAAAAAACTGTGGAGGTCCCCTGACAGCATGTGCAGAACTCGCAAGATGCTGTAAATCAGCGTACGATGCCTGATGAACAGACCTTGCTGGATCCACAGAAAATAGGCGGGTATGATCTGCATGGTCCACCGCACACCGTATTGGTCGTGCTCATTTGCACAAAAGGCTCACTTTTCAAGTTGTCCCGTTCGTTGTTCAGTGACACCGGAGCTGATCTGGTTAAAATCTCGAGCTGCTACCAATATCAACGAGGAAGCACCTTTTCTCCGACGAAAATAAAGTAAAATACAGCACGATGATCCCATTTTGTGTCAGAGCGCAGCATCCTTTGTATAATGTAGGTGGACAGAAAGATAGTGACAGCATGGGCAAGCATGTCACTCCGAGCCTGACATACATTGAAAGCCTTGGTATACTTCTTCTCAGCATCTTTGGACTGGAAGTGCAACATGTTGCCCTCACGCTATCCGCCCAAACACATTCTGCCCATCTGGTGGTAATGACCGTGCTGAAAGCCTGCAAAGTATGAGGCACCCAAGAGTGAAATAAACGTCACTTCCAACCTCAGCACAGCAGTATTTCTGAAGGACGGTGGTTGACGTCATGACCAGTTCACGACTTTGAATTCCCGAGTGCTCTTCTCGCTCGGGGCTTATCTGTTGAAGACCCTTGATCCCGGAAGGGAATTTTGACATCGGACATCCGTGCCGGAAGTTCGTCTGAGGCCCGAGAGGAGCACTTAAGTACAGCCACGCTTTGAAGATGGAAATGTCAGCCAGTGTCTCATCTTCAATAACGTGGGTATCGAACGCGTCCTACAAGTACGCATGGGGGACCTTTGACTCAAGGAGAGGCGAAAACCTGTCAAGCTTGGGACATCTGACAGGGTGGCCTGCTCCTTAGCAAATCGCCATAGATTGTCATGGGTGTGTATGATCTCTGTACTGAAAGCTCCTTGCTTGTGTCAAAGTCAATCAAAGGCTGTGTCGGCTTACAATATTAGAGGATTTCTTGCTGTAGGTTTTGAAAGAACAAAGCTCACCTGCAGTGTCTGCTCTCGAGTCTCCAAACGTGTTTTGCCGTTGATGCTATCGCTTTCAGATGCATTTGAACTCCCTAGGATTCGATCACTCTAAATGCTGCAGCCAGCAGTGCTTGGGTCTGAGTCAAGGCAGCTAGGCTCACTGCCAGGATGATCCTTTGCAAGCAGACTAGGATGTGAAGGCGTTGCAGGGCCGCAGGAACGCTCTTTACTGGAACTTGAAGTCCCTCCAAGCTTTTGCAGAAACGGGGTCTTCGAAAGCACGCTAGACACCTCACTTAATAGACCCTGCATGTGCAGATTGGACGCACCATCATCACCAGTCCATCTACCAGCCAGTGCACGATCCAGCGGCGCTGCAGAGGGGACTGCCCAGCTATGCACAGCAGAGTCACATGCTGCAGCAGAGCGTGCATGCAGCAACTGCAGAGCTGTCCCAATATGCAAGCCGATTCGGCTTCCAGACAATTCCAACCAACATTCAGCCGCACCATCAGATAACCCACTCGCAGGCACAGCAGCACCTGCCAGCGCCCAGTATTGGTGCAGCATTTCAGCACCCCTCCACTAGTCAGCCTCAGGGGGCAACGCAGCAGGAAGAAGCCGGGGGGAAGAAGGCAGCTGCAGCCCCTGATGCGCAAATGGGGTGAGCGGTTCTGCACATATGTAGGTTGCTGCAGTGCTGTTGCTGCTGCTGCGGTGCACAGAAACGCACATGGGTCTTTAACTCGGGCCTGTTTAAAGCTACAGGTGCACAACAACACTGTGCGCCTGTAGCATCTAAAGGCGGTGTTATGAGGGTCATGTGCAGGCTTGCAGATGTACTCAAAGGGCGAAGTGCCAATGCAGTCCCTGTGTTGCGTGTTTGCACTGCTGACAGGTAGCAAGAATCACAGGGGTGACGTACAGAGCCCTTTGGAATTTTCACTGAACAGCACTTGCCTGTTGGTTGTATCAGACATGGCAGGCACGCTGTAGCCGCCAGGGACTCTAATGATGCATTTGCTCGCGTTTTATCGGTGTCATGTCTTGATCCTGATCGCGACAATTTAGCGCTGTTGATGGCTGATGTTGGGGTTTGTATGCATGCAGGGAGGAGGCCCCCCGCGTGAAGAAGCGGCGCGCGAAGAAGCCCAAGGACGCGCCGCGGCGGCCCAAGTCGGCCTACATGTTCTTCATGGCAGAGTTCCGGGAGAAGTGGAAGGTACGCTGGCCGTCCCTATCAGCTGCATCCCTTACACCATACACCCTTGTGTAACTGTAAACCTCCTGGATAGGGAAGGCAGTTTAGCATTGAAGTTACCGCTCTCTGTGCCTACTCGCATTTGCATGCTCATTTCGGCATGCTGGCAGCATGCACGGTTCGATGTTGTGTCCATGTTAGAGCATTTCCGTGATTTTGGGGTAAAAAAGTCAAATTGAGGCCGTAAGACATGCATTTCCCAGGGCTCTTATGGGTGTGCACAACCGTGTGCTGAGCTGTGCGATTGGCTTTGTTGGTTGAGGATCTGGGATGTCCGAAAGCGCACATGAATGCTCCACGCAGGGTAAAAGTGTTGATCTGGCAGAGCAAGAGAACGTAAGTGCTGTTTGCGCTTTGGCAATGTTGGATGCATATTCTCCAGGGGCGATCTGGGCAGTAGGGCCATGTTTTATACGCATGCATGCGTGCCACAAAAAAATCGAACACTTGTGCGTTGGCGTTGCATGAGCAATTATTCTGCATGCACAGGTGGACCACCCGGAGGTGAATCGGGTGTCTGACGTGGGTGTGGCGGCGGGCGAAGCGTGGCGTTCCCTCACACCCGAGCAGAAGGCCATCTATGAAGAGCAGTCCGTCGGCTCCAAGGTGCGTCAGGAAATATCATCTCTACCATTCTTATGGCTCCCTTGGACAGGGTAGTTTTGCAAAGTCATCGACTGAAGGGGATGTGTGCCAAAGCGCACACAGCAGGAATCGTTCTGAAGGTAGCAAGAACAGAAGCCACCCCTACACCACCATACGACTCTACCGCGATCTACCGGCGACGCTGATGGCATGAACAGGCAGTCAAATAGATTGCACCTCCATTTGGGCGTTACAGTATTGTCTTCTTGTATAAGTACAATAGATGCAAGAACTTTATGCTGATGGCAGTCAAAATGTCAGTGGGGCAAACCTGCAAATGCTGATTCATGGTTTTGGCTCTCTTTCTGTCTTTTGGAAGGCTAGTAGAAGGCTTGCAGAAGGCAGGGAGAAGGTCTTTACTTCTTTTGTAGGGGCCCTGGGTCATGGTCTGCAGATGTGTATCCCAGTGCATGGTCTAAACTCCTGCTTCATGAACCGTGCAAGCAGAGCAGAGTGAAGAGTGTATCTGCGCGCAGGCGACGTATGCGGCGGAGATAGCTGAGTACGCGAGCGCGCACCCAAAGCCGCCCAAGAAACGGCAAAGGTCCCGCGAGCCGGGGCAGCTGCGGCGGCCGACCTCCGCCTACTTCTTCTTCCTCAACACATTCCGCGACGCCTTCAAGGTAGGCTGGACGGCAGCGCTTGACATCACAGGCCGCAAGTGCATGACCACCGCTCGGAAACCTCTTTATAATGCTCGAGGCGCCATAAAAAGGGATCGAAGCGGCACATGGTCTACTGTCTTGTCTAAATTTCGTTGAGATTTCATCACTGTTCCTCATCCGTGTAGCTACATTGGCCATGCGACACTCACCAAAACGACTGGGAGATAGAGGTTTTTTTTTATAATCCCATCTGCGAGCATTTCAGCACGTATCCTAGATTTTGAGAGCGGATCTGAGTAACATGATTCGCGCGCGCGCAGAAGAACAACCAGGACGAAATGGTGCTGTTTGTATGACCTTGGTGTTTCCTGCACCCACCTGCCCTTTGCGTGCCCTTTCCTGAAACGCCCTTGATGTACAGAGCAGGGGGTAAGAACCTCACATGCGCGTGCACAGAAGGACAACCCGGACACTGGCCCTTGTGCCATGCCTCTGTGAACTCGTCATATACAGTGGTTGCCGTACATGTAGGGAGCAAGGCTCGAGATTCATCCGGGATCACCCAGGAGATTTTGGATTTGAATTTGAAATTATTTGCGCACAGAAGGACAACCCGGACAAGGTAGTGCCGGTGGGGGAGATGGGGCGGCTGGCGGGGGTCAGGTGGACACTGATGTCAGCGGCCGAGCGCGACCCCTACGAGCGACTCTGTGCCGCCTCCAAGGCCCTCTACGCGCGCCTCAAAACTCTGACCCCCGAGCAGCGCGCCGCGCGCGAGGCCGACCCCTCCTTTGCTCAGGCACGCCTCCCTCACCTTTCTTTTATTTCTTGGGTGATCCTGAACGCTTGCTCGCCCAGGCATGCTGTGCATTTCCCTGGCTGCTTCCTGTCCAAACAATTGATATCAGACCTGAAACCCCAGCAGAACGCCGATTGCGAGGCCGATCACACCCTCTGCACAGGCGCGCTTTTTCGGCTGCTTTTTGGGTGGATTATTGTAGATGTGGTAGGTTGAGGTGCAAAATCTGGCAAGGACTGTTGAGTCCAGCAATCAGACACACAGTACTTTTATGCATTGGACAATGCCCGGCGCAAGGGGTGTGCTGCATCAGACACGCAGTGTAAATGACGGTATGCTGATGCCCGAGGCAAGCAAAGCATGCTATGGCAGTTATTCCAGAATTCAAAGGGGGTGCTCATCACTTGTCCCGGGTGGTATCTGACCTGAAGCTCGTGGGTCAGATGCACATCGAGGCATCTGACAAGTGTCCTCCAGTCCTTTCCTAGCCAGTGTATCGAGCCTGCTTCAGGGGAGTAGTACTGCAACGAGCGCTGCACAAGGGTCTGCTCCCTTCACAAGACCATTGTCAGTTTCAAATATCTTGTCCCAGGGCTCATCTTGCATCTCAGATTCCTTGGTAAAAGTTTATCCCCTGATAAAATTGTGAAATGCGCTTGGTCTTAAATGCGGTCTCTGGCTAGCAGGTGCTGGAATGCTCTCAAATGGATGACCAAGGGCCCAGCAGTGACCCAGCATCGGGGGACGGTCGCCATACAGCACCTAGCACCGACGACCTGGCTCAACAGCAGCTGCAGCAGCCGCAGCAGCAGCCGCAGCAGCAGCCGCAGCAGCAGCAGCAGCAGCAACAACAACAACAGGACAGAGCCACTGCCAGCAGTTCCCCCCATGCTGCCAGCGTTCCTTCAATTGGGCAGGCCACGACCCCTCCGGTGCGCCTTCCTGTTTGTTCAAAACGCCATGAGGGAGGAAAAGATCGCCTCTAGGCTGGGGTTGCTCTGTGTGATGCTCATCCCGATCATCTGGGCTGAGGTATTCCAACATGACGCCAGCAGGGTGCAAGCAGTGCCAATGCATTCTAAAATCGCGCGAAAACACATTCTAATGCAATAAAGGAGGGGAAGCAAGACATTGACTGATGTTTTCTGTGCCACAGCAGGCCGCCAGCTCTGGGCAGGCATCAGCTCAGGCACTGCAGGAAGCTTTCGAGAAGCACCCGGCTGCTTCCTTCCCGCTCGCGCAATTTCTGTCCATGGACCCAGCAGTCAGTCACTGGGTGCCGCAGCAGCCGTTCGGGCTGCCACATCAGCGCCAGCCGTCGCCACATCAGCAGCAAATGCATGCCAGCTCAGCGCCACATCAGCGGCAGCCCTTGCCACAGCACATGCAGCAGGGGTTGCTGCGAAGCATCAATGCATTGCCGCTGCCGCCTGCCTCGGGCGCTTTGCCCTCGGTTGTGATGCCCACCAGTTCTGGGGCAGCTTAGATGGTGTTGCTTGACTTCAATCTGTACAGCAACATATTGCTGCAATGAAGTCGGCTGCTCTGCCCTTGGTTGTGTTGCCTACGAGTGACTCTAACGAGTCAACCCTCTTGGGCAGCTTAGCCGCTGCTTAGCTCCTGATGTTTACTGCAATGATGCTGGATTTATGAATGACAGGACTATGCAATCCTTTGACCGTGGAGTCAGCTGTGCTCAACAGTTTGTACCGAGTCACTGACGGCATACTGTCTTTGTCTAGACCTTAAGATCTTATAAGATCTAATTAGTAAGCGCAGCGCTGCGTAGTAGCATGCATGCGGGCAGGGAAGATATTCAGCCATGGGCGAAAGAAGAGGCAGCTGCAACCAGGTTGCATGACATGTTTGTACAGCTTTGAATGAATAAAATATGAGTATTGATATCTTGTGCACTGCTATTCAGAAAGAGGTGACGGCCCAGGGGATCATCAACGGGAATGAGAGGAAGCTACGAACTGAAATGTGGAAGCTGCTTGTTATCTGCAGCCAAGGCAGAGCAACTCTTTCAGCTTAGGCTTACTTTGAATAATTGATTGCCAATCTTGTAACCATATACTTGCTCAACGATTTGAAGGGCGATCCAGGGAATTCCCAGCATGACATTGCTTTGATGCCATGGATATGGAGGTCGTGCTTGCGACACTCTTCCTGGCAGTAACTGGCTTGATTTATTTTTTTGGGGTCCAAAGAGGCAATTCTAAGGCAGTACGAGGTACCGTTCAGGCCCCCACAGTTCCAGGATGGCCACTCCTTGGAAACACTGTGGGGATAGCTCTTCACGGATCGGACTTTATACATCGCTGCCGTCTCAAGGTTGCAATCTTACGAAAAAGTATTTAATGGACCAAAACTGAAGTTAAGGCATGCTTTCTGTCATCTTAAGGGTAGCCATGTAAACTCGCAGAATCTCTCTTACATTGGCAACTCACCGATATTGTTGCTGATATGTGCAGTATGGAGATGCGTTCACCCTAAAATTGGCTGGACGCTCCATGACATTCCTGTTCAGCCCGCCTGCCATTCAACACTTCTTCTCAGCACCGGACGCTGAGATTGCCTTCAGGTGAACCACACACTTTCCATGGAACGACCTTCAACCATCCTACCCTGCATCTCGGCTTGTAGATGCTCATTATATCGAAGCCATGTGCAGCAATCAATGGCTGCAATGTGGATTGCAGGCCGGCAATCCAGCCCTTCACGCAGAGGGTGTTTGGGCTGCCATCAGACAGGTTCTTCCCAAAGCATTCCGCCATGCTGGCAGCTCTGAGGGGCCTGCTCGCCCCTGACAGCCTGCGCAGCCGACTGCAGCCGGTGGCAGTTGCCATGCAGAAGCGGCTGCACGCATTGTGGGGGGACTGTTGTGAGGTGGGAGGCCTTCCATGGACACTCTAATTTATTTCTTACAGCGAGCAAACTCATGCAATTCTCTGTTGAATCACTGCTGAGTCTCCAGGTTGATTAAGCACCTAGGACATTCTGATGAAAGCGTCCTGATCGCTCGATGAATCTAGTGTACAGGCACGCGTGACAGAATGTGCAGCTTTGTGGCAATTGTACATGCGCAGGAAGGCTGCCAAGCTAGAAGCAGGTCCTGGGATTGTATCGACTGCCTGTCAGATTGAAGGAAACTGGAAGAGGAAGACCTTCTGTTTTACACCGTTCTCTTCTACTCCCCTTGTCAGAAGGGGATACACTGCTGGTGCAGGTGGGCCTAATGCAGGCAGTGAAGGAGGTGCTGTTTGCACCGACGGTACAAGCGCTGTTCGGCGCGGAGTTTTGCAGCCGCCACGGCCCGGCGGCGCTGGCTGATGCGTTTTTCGGGTTTGAATCCGGATTTGAACTTGCCGCCTCGCCGCTGCCGCACATCCTGCAGCGCAGCTTCTCCGCATCGCGCTCCCGGCTGCTGGCTAATTTCCGGTGACCCCTTCAAACTCAGTTTGCCTAAATAGGCACGATTCAATCAAGTCGCAGGGTGTTCCCACCAAGAGACAGGATGTGTCTGCAGACAAGTTGAAAAGTGAAAGCTGCCGAAATCAAATTCCTTGTTGGGCTGGCCAGATCCAAGCTCCACCCGATCAGCGGAAAAAAGATTTTGGCGCCGTAGAAAGGCTGCCTTGTAGTTCACCTTGCATACTGCAAGGTACTTGGTAAATCACAAACTTGGCTATGCCAGACGAGCTTCTGTGCAATTGTCTGCTGAGAATACAACCTGCAGATGATGCTGCTGAGCATGTGATCATACTGGCAGAATTTGGCTGATTGTACTGGAAAGTTGGTCTTTGCTGAGTACTTAATCATGGCTTGGCAGGGCATCTCTGGCAGCCGGGGACTTTGAAGGGGAGCTGATAGGCGACCTGATCAGGCAGAGTGAGATTGAGGCTGACCTGGCGCCCAATGCCATGCTGGCAGTGCTGTGGGCCGCCCTGTCCAACAGCGTTCCTGCTGCCTTCTGGTCGACGGCGTTCCTGTTACTGCCCCAGCACTGCAGGTGATACTTTCAGCCGATTATTATTGGTATATTGCACGTTGGCAATCCTTAAGTCAGAAGCCACAGGGCATACTGGCCGTGCGTCTGCAGCCACAACTGCGGGCCCGCAAATGTCTGCAGCTTAGCAGAGGTATACACTAATGTAAAGTGCATCTCGAAGAAGAACTCCTCAACTCCCTGTCTCTCAATGCTCAGGTGTCCGTAGTGCCCCTTTGAACATCCTTGCTAGGGTTTGCATGCTGCACTAGGGTGCCCTTCCTAAAAGTTTATCCAATTACTAAAGGCCAGGGGAATACATCGCAGCCACTTGGACGCTGTTCTAAAGACACTGCCGCCGGCACTGCCAGCTGGCGCCACATCAGCAGAGACCTTTGAACACCTAGAGTCTCTCGTTCAGGTAAGCACGTCACCACCTTTTAATGTGCCATTCAGTAAAATAGCCATCAAGCCTTATCAAGCCAACATTTGAAGCCCGTATCCAAATGGCTTGCAGGTGCTTGTGCTGCTATTTGGGATGCCTCGGCAGAACATGTTAGCTGCATACAACAGATGCCCATGCCCATATTCTCTCATCATGTCAGGTTTCATTTCAATACTTTGAATCTTCTGCGCAGGTGGCGTTGGATCGTAGGGGCCCTCTGGCGGCCACGGTGGCCGAGGCTGTTCGGCTTCGCTCCCCGGGCGTAGATTTGCGCATAGCCGCGTGTGACACGAGCTTGCCTATGGACGACGGCCGCCAGCTCAGCATAAAAAAGGCATGCAACCTCAGTCATAAGAATCACACAGTCCGTTGGTCACACCTAGGCGGCAGTGAATAAGCAGGCAAGGCGATGTGAGCGGTCGGGAGACATGCAGCTGTGTGGAAACAGTGTGCGTAGTGCAGGGCAACCTTGCCTGCTATCCCGATGCCCTTGAGAGTCCCAAAGAGACTGAGTCTCTTGCATGGCGGCAGCTCTTCTACCCAGGAAGGTGCCTTGGGACGAGTATACTATTTTCCTTGGCACTGTCAGAAACATGCATGCTCAGAACTGCTCAGCAATGCTCACAATGCTCAGTAGTGTAGCGTTTGCGAAGATGGACTGCTGGGTTCTCATCATGAACTGGCTAGCCTTGTTAGCACCCAGACCTTTTGTTTGCTAGGTCGTATATTAAAGATTCTTTGCACTTGCCTTGTCTCTTCTAACTCTTACACTGCTTCTCTCACTCGCCATGTCATGTCTGCAGGGGCAGCTTCTTGCAGTTTCGCCATATGAGAGCCACCTGGACGAGCGCCTGTTCGGGCCGCGCGCATTCGATTATGACCCCTGCCGGGGGGACCTGGCCGCCGTTACGGGCGTGGCCGGCATCGGCGGCGTGGCCGGCTTTGCTTTCGGCGGCGGCCGATATAGGTACATTTCCCTTTTTATAACCTCTTGCTCCCATCTTTTGGAATGGTAGATAGGGGGCTATGAATCAAGCATTTCACAAAAATTTCCCCTGTGAGAGGAACTTACCAGTACACAAAAATTGTTCCGGGCAGTGGCCTAAAGCTCGATGTGTAGAGCAGTGAATGTCAATAGTGAGGAGTAAAAAAGGGCAGCTGAGTGACGAGCTTGCTCTTCTTGTTGGAGTGCCACAAATAATTCCACATGTTGACTGCGACATGGCTGGTACCTTGCAATTCTGACTTGATTGCATTTTGTGCTGCAGGTGCCCTGGGCGCTTCTTTGCAGAGGCAGAGATTGCTCTTGTGGTGGCTCTGCTGCTTTCCAGCTACAGCCTCACTCTGTCCAGTCAACGCACCACCTACTACAGCAGTTCCTGCAGTCGAGACAATTGCCCAGATGCGCATACTGACAGCGGTCAAGACACTCCCAGTCAGGGCTCACAAGCTTCAAGAGATGAGCAACAAAGTGCAGGTGGCAGTGGCTGTCAGACAGGGCCACATGCAAGCGTCTGCAGCAGCTCAAGTGGTGTGAGCGAGCAACAAAAACATACAAGGAGAGACACGTCCGATTTTGTCAGCCAAGAGGCTGATGGGTCGTATGTGCGTGTGAGCAGTCGAGTTGCGGGGGTTTGTCAGGGGGGCTGTGTTAAATATGATGGGTCACCGGGGGATTTGTTAGGGTTGCTGCCCCAGCCAGAGCTCAGGAGACAGGTCGGCGTGCGCTGGCCGAAGAAAGAGTGCTCTGTGTCTGTGCGCAGTCGATGCTGAGTGCTGGGAAGGTACTGTAACTGCCAAAAGAGCATCATTCTCATAAACTTGTTTGTCTGTGCCATGCTGGCAGCCGGGCGTCACTTAACGACCTCCAATTTCCGGGATTAGTGTTTTTTGCTATCTTGTGTTCAATCACAAGTTCCTTACAATCAATCCGACACATTTGCAGCAGGACTGTGGACACTAGTGGACAAGAAGCAATTTGGGACTGCAGTGCTGTTCTTTATTTCATTTGAAGCATTGTAAAGATCTCAGCAACCATCCTAAAAACTTGTAAGCGGCATCATGCATCTGTTGTTTGGCCAGACGTGCCTCTCAATTGACTGTTCTATCACCGAATGACCCATGAAATCAAGTACACAAGCAATCAATTGTGCTCATTCATTTCTACTGAAAGCAAAAACCATGCAATCTCAAGCTGTTTCTCATCCCGGCCTGCTGTCCCGATTGCAGAACAAAAACAGGCTGCTCTTTCCCCAGTGCTTTTATCCTGATAGTCCTTGACAGCTAATTTTCCCTTTGCAGTCCTCCAAATGCCTTAATAAGTCACTCTACCTGCCACCGGCGGCGGCTGCAGCGGCGGCTGTGGCCGCACCAGTGCCGCCTGCATTAAGCATACCAAGTGTCGTTCAGCAAATCTCGTATCTGCAAAGTGTACCAGGTCTGCCAGATCAGACAGGATCTGACATTGATCAATGGCTCTGCTACAGCTTCTCCCGAGACCGTATTGTGCAAGAATCATCACCGATGCATGTTTCAGTGCCAAGGGGATCTGCACGATGCAGCAACCAAACAAGCTTATCAAGAAGACCAGAAGCAGGTGGGCTGCCCGAACAGCAGTTTCGGATGCTTTCACCCTATATCATTTGATATACATGGTAGAAGGATTTTACTCCTGCCGAAAAAGTACAGCTGCCACTGGGGGGCGGACCAGAACCCTGTTCCTGAACCCAGAAGCATAGGCTCCATCCCATGGGGAAATTTCTTTGGAAGGCAAACCCTGACCAGGACGGTGCAGAGGGTGAAAGTTCTCTTACGGTGTGGGTCCAGCAAAAAAAATTTACCAAAGTTGTTGCCGGCAGCTGCCGCGGCTGCGGCGGCAGCGGCCGCTCCGTTTCCACCTGCAATGCATCACACTGCGTGATCAGATTTGATATCAGATGACAACACAATTGAAGCTAGCATCACGCAATCATTAATAGCTGGGAGGGTATCATTTAGTCAGTTGTACAATACAGGTCTGCTGTATTACTTGCTGCTTGCAGAAGAGCAACACGTGGCAGCAGGCCTTAGTAGGCTTTAAGCTTTGACTATGCATGCAGACAGTCTCTACAATCCTGAGGAAAAGAACCAAATGTACATAAATTCTTGGAATAACGTGTAGCGCAGCGGCTGCAGCAACGGCTGCCGCGTGGCTGCTGCGGCCATCGGCATTGTAATGCTTTCATTGCCCAACACTTTCCCAACAACATGCTTATATCTCAGATCAAGATAATCAGATAAGTTTATACCTGCAGCGGCGGCGGCTGCCGCGGCGGATGCCGCGCGGCTGTTGGGGCCACCGGCAGCGGCGGCTGCGGCTGCGGCTGCGGCACCGGTCGCGCCTTTTGCCGCGGCTGCGGCGGCTGCGGCTGCTGCCGCCTGCTCAGTGTTGCCGGTCAGGTTGCCGTTGTTGGTGAAGCCAGTGTTGGGGATGTGGTCATTGACGAATGAGTTCACAAACTGTTGGGGAGTCTGGCCACCGAAGGAAGAGGTCAGCAGCTTGCGCCCGCCTGCGCAGTACCACACATCTCCTTTTCAGCATGTACTGAAAAAGCGCCAGTTTGTGTGCAAAGGCACCTTGCCTGTTGGCAGGAGGAGCTTGTGATAACCTACTGTTGTCTCTTGAGCTGGAACAAATTAATGCACGTGTCACGGTTGTGTGAGGGGCATCAAACAACCCACCATTGCCGGTGTTTCCTGCGGCGGCTGCTGCAGCGGCTGCTGCCGCTCCATTCTGGCCTGCAGTGCAAATATACAAAGGACGATTAGGATATCGTGCATATTGTGCTCCACAGGAGCTGAACATCTTTTACATGTCTTCAACGCCGCAAAGCATAAATAACTTGCAAACATGTATGGGTCCACGTCCACAAGTTGCGATCTCTCGAGAGGTCCGGAACCTTGCAGCCTCCCTCTAACAGGATCAAGATCTCTTCTATACCTCTGCAATGCTGCACAGCTAGGCAAAGTCGGCAACATTATCTCCTGCAATCACGGGGTCCAGCATTACACAGGAGGCAAGCTACAAGAACACAAATTTACCTGCTGCGGCGGCGGCTGCGGCGGCTGCGGCCGCTCCATTCTGGCCTGCAATGCAGTACGCATATGGTTGTTAGGAACCGTTCAACTTGCTCTCACAGCAAGAATACCTCTCCTGCAGCTCCTCAAGTCTGCACAGCATTAAATGCTTGCAACAGCAAGGCCTGAAAGGGCACTGCTCCCCACAGCATTTGGTTTTAACGATTGTGGGAAACAAAATACTCAAAGTACAGGACAGAGATCTACCTGCTGCGGCGGCGGCTGCGGCGGCTGCTGCTGCGCGGCTGTTGGGGCCACCGGCAGCGGCGGCTGCGGCGGCGGCTGCCGAGCCGGTGCCGTCCCGGGCTGCGGCCGCGGCGGCTGCGGCCGCAGCTGCCTGTTCGTTGTTTCCGTTAAAGATGCCGTTGTTTGTGAAGCCTGTGCTGCTGGGGCGACCGTTGAAGAATGAGTTGACAAAGTCTGTTGAAGTCTGGTCACCAAAAGAAGAGCCTAGCAGCTTGCGGCCTGTTGCACCAGACAAATCATCAATGATTTAACATTCTGAGCGATGAATGCAATCCAGGTTTAAGACATGGCACAGGAATGGCCATTCCTATGAGTTGATGCCTTTAAAGAAGGAAATTTCCGGGTGGCACCATTGTTGGTGGCATTATAGAAACCCTGAAAGCTGAAGTTTCTGATGCTGCCTCAAGCAGAGGTGTCTTTCTATAGCTTGGAGATGTGCTCAGGCATAAGCAGTGCATGACTTGTCTGCTTGCTCTTTATGTGACTGACAAGGGAACCACTCTTGAGATCAGCTCACAAGAAAGACACATGCAAGTGAGATTCAAGGATGCACCTGCGGCGGTTGCAGCTGCTGCCGCTGCCCCATTCCTGAATGCCAGGCAGTTGACAGGGATCTGGCTTCCAACAGGGAGGAGGCCAGGGGTGTCCTGGAGAGGAACGTCCTGGGACAGCGAGCTGTGTGCCGAGCAGGCTCCTGCAAAGCAGACAGCGACCGTGCTCAAGTACCTAGAGACTTGGTTGCTTGATTGAAAAGAAGCAGGCACGTTCGTGGAACAAGTGAAGACATTGCTGAGCCTTTCCGAAGACAGACTCTTGGAGCGTTAGACGAATGGCGGAATGGCTGATCGTTTGTGCATGCCGGACGATTGCGCCCTTGCCGTGGGCCACAGGAATGAGGCAGGAGGTGCAAACACACCTGCCATCAGGGCGAGCAGGCCGAAGAGCATCAGATGACGAAGAAGCGCCATCGGGAACCGGTTGTCGACGACTGAAATTGAGGCGACGAGCTGAGGTCGGTACAGGGGCAAACGGAAGCTCGAAAAGTCTGACCAGAAGCTTAAGGAATGCTAGCGGTGCTTGGAATTGTTTGGGAATTGTGAGGAGCAGCGCACTCTTTATACTTTTCCCGAAGACGGCAGCTGTCCAAATCGAAAGTGACGCAATGAGTAATCGGCAGGTTCTGCTCATGTGGACGCGTTCTCTGACTGAATCGTGGCAATTCGTGACATGGATTTCTCGGTGACTTCATCATGATGAATTGGGGAGATCGTCTTGAAGGGACCTTGATATCATTCATGTGCTTTCTTCGGGGTCTGGAAAACTTCGTACGCCTGGCTTCTGGTCAACGGCAGCATCGAAGGTTGAAGGTCAGTGCATGTGCATGCATGCATGCATGCAAAGGGCCCAAAATGATCATCAAAATTTCCATCTCGCAAGAACGGAGCAACCAATCACAGGGAAAGAGAAACATGCCTTCTTGAGAACTGCGAATTGCAGGATTACTGGAAACGCATGCTTATGGCATGCATGGGACAGTCATTGGACAGGGCTGCGTAGAACTAGTTGCAGTACTGCAAACTTCCTCTTGACACTGCGAATGCTGCTGGGTTTGCTGACTTCAAGATAGCAGAGGTGCAGTGTGCAAGTGTCTGCATGTTTTCGCTGTCTCCAAAATACAATCCAGGCAAAAATTTTCAATAATCCTGTGCAGTATACTGGCAGGTGTTTTTGCCCGATAATGGATCCTCTGGGGGGTTGCAAAGGTCGCTGTTACCTTCAGATGTGCAGAATCTGGTGAGATGGCTCTAGACTTGCGCAGTAGGGATGGTGCTCTGATCAGGAATGTCACAGTGCACGAACCTCGAATGAACTGCATGCAATTACGCAGCTGTCCGAGGATGAAAAATGAGGCAATGAGGTAACGGCTTGTGCCCTAGTGGATGGCGAATCTGCGTTTCTTGTGGAATTTCGTGACATGGATTCACCATCAGCTTCTCGAGGAAAAAGAAGTGGCTTCCTCCGTACAGGTGTCCCATGGAGATGCAAACTTTCATGTTGCAAGAATCTGAAAGAGGCTCCAGAAAAATTGGAATGTAAATGCATGTGCCCCTCATGGAGCGTGTCCTCATTAAGAAGGAGTTCTGGATCAAGCGCTGACCTGGCCAGTGCTGAAGCAAGAGGCGCCCTTCAAAGAGCACTAGGCATTGTGCCACGCTTGTGATGTCTGTTTCACGTGCAATTGCAAGCTGCTTGGGAGGGGCGTTCAGGTGACTTCTTAACTTAAGATCGCAAATATCAGATTGAATCTAATACTCCCCTCCCACTTCCAGCCTGGCTGGAAACTGAAGGCTGACATATTTGTAACGATTTTAAAGGGTTGATAAACGATTTACAGCAACGGTGTCGACAAGCGTGTCCCAGCGGTGTCTTGCCAGTCTGGCACCAGATACAACCCTTCAGCTTGATTATAATTGTAGGCACATCTGGCGGGCTTGAGAGGCCATCATCCCGATTGCATTGGCAAAAGCAAAGGAATAATCAGAGCAATGGCAGATTTGAAACAGAACTCTTTCCACTCTCCAGGTGCAGCGCTGCCCACGCATCTCAAGCAATCCCATGAATTCCCAAGGCAGGCTCATGGCTTTCAATCAATTGTATTTGATCAGATCTGGCTAGACATTCATTGATGCATTCAGCATCCCTTTGGACGCATAATCGGGGTATCTTCAGAAATCTTCCCTGTAGCTCTTGAATATTGGTCTTGAACTAAAGGCACTGCCTACGGCTCACTTGAGTCGCCATTCAGCGTCCAGCAGCAGCTGCAGCAGCCGCAGCAGCCGCAGAACCGCTGTTGCCTACACCAACAAATCCACAGATGTAAGGATTCAGGATGCCCTCATGAGGTGAATGTATCTTGCAGGACAACACAAGAGCACAGAATATCATATTTAAACCTGTAGCTTGTCTGCAGAAGCACCTAGTCAGAATAAGCGATTACCAGAAGCATGTCATACCTCAAGCAATCCGCACTGCCTCTTTGGCAGGTGCTCCAGCAGTTTAACTACAGAGCGGGGCACACAGCAGGATTTCTCCGACAAGAAACATCCAGGTCAGCGTCAAGGGAAAACAAGGTCATGACTAGAAGGACTGAAGGGTGGCCCACCCGCTGCTGCGGCGGCTGCGGCGGCGGCTGCAGCGTGGCTGTTGCGGCCCCCGGCAGCGGCTGCGGCTGCGGCAGCTGCCGCTGCATCCCCGCCCCGGCTAGCGGCCGCGGCCGCTGCGGCTGCGGCGGCGCTCTCATCGCCACCGTTGTTGTTGAATCCGTTGTTGTTGTTATTGTTGAAGCCGTTGTTGTGGTCGTTGTTGTGGTCGTTGTTGTGGTCGTTGTTGAAATCAGTGTTGTGATTGCTGTTGAAGTTGTTGTTATTGTCGGAACGGCCATTCCCAAAAGAGTTGCTGCCAACGTTGCCAAAGCCACTGCCCTGCAGCAGCTTGCGGCCTGCGCAAATCACCCATCAAGTTCAACATTCCCTGTCAAGTATTCCGTCCCGCAATGGATAGCACTTTTAGCCAATCACAGCCCAGTATTTCTGCCACTTTTTCCCGCTCTCTGCCTTCAAAAGATGACGACAGGGGTCAGAAGCTTTGTTGCACACTCGGGCCAGACAGCACCACAAGTAGACATCCTATGCATGCATGTATGTCAAAAAGGTATTTGACTTACGCAAGTGAGAACTCACCAAATCCCCTGCCGGCCGCAGCAGCCGCCGCTGCCGCTGCAGCGTCCCCGCCACGCCTGCCTGGATTGCAGCAGCACACAAGACCTTTTCAGGAATTCTGCATAGATATATCTCCTCAGAATCCAAACAGAAGTCCTCCAAATCACAAGCTTGACAATACAAGGCATTGCACTTGCCCTCAGCATCATGATACTCTGCTCTGAAACCTGCAAATGTAGGAAAGTTGTGAAAGAGCACTGTCCCAATCAGCCAGTTGCACAGGGGAAGACAAAGAGCCAAGCGTACCATCCGATGCGGCGGCCGCGGCCGCTGCTGCTGCCGCACCATTCTCCCGGCCTGCACATGCACGCAAATTACATATTACGCACAGATATAAAATTCATATTCATTAAGTACTTCTCTCAATAACACACAATCACTATCCTTCGCCACTTTTAACTTGCAGCATAATTCAGATCATGGTGCATCCCGGATTATGGAAGCTACGTGAAGTCACATAGAAGCTACATGGAAAGTACAGTGAAGTGGGATCAGGCTACAAACGCACCATTATTGAAGTTATTCCTGAATCCAGTGAAATGGTCGTCCAGCAACTTGCGGCTTGCACATTGAAAAGATGACGTCAACATGAGCCGCTTGGCTATTGCAAGCTTTGATGATAACAGGGCTCTCTGCTGCAGTAGCAGCAAGTGCATGCTTTGCTTCACATCGGTCAAATTAGTCACATATCAAGTGTGGTGTGTTCCCACCTTCGGCTGCGGCTGCAGCTGCTGCTGCAGCAGAGCTCTCATCACGGCCTGTACAAAGAAGCTCAGCACATTTGTCAGACCCAATCTCACAGTTAGCAAAAAGTGTTGATAGGGTGCCTTAAACACACACTAGAAGTACACACTAGCCAGTGATCAGTGACTGAAGTGAGGATAGTAAACTGCCCTAATATTTCCAGTGGTGATCTGCAGTCCTTCTGATGGGTGAGGTTCTCTACTGAGCAGTGACGCGCATGCAGCCAGGCAAAGTGACAGCTACTTAGCAAAATGCTCAGCAGCTAGAGGAGATTCATAAGTAAGCACACCTTTAAAGTCACCACGCCTGAAGTCCTTGTTGGTGTGGTCAAAGCCAAAGCTGTTGAAGTCATTGAAGTCCTGCAGCTTGCGGCCTGCAGAGACGCATATATATCGTTTTATACTTCGTGACTTGAAGACACGATGCTGCTTTGGGAAATTCTGCCCGCATGCAAATCATCAACGGTTGCCTCTGCTCTGCCTATCAGTGAATGCATGAGCCAATTGGGTCTGCAATGCCAGCAAATCAAAAGCAATTCAGTCTCAGAGTCTCAGTCATGATATTTTAGACAATGCTTTTACCATCGCCTGCTGCCCCTGCGACTGGCGTGTTCAGTCTTAAAGGCGCAAGGCACCTAACTTGGAAGTGAAGTCATCTAAAAGCCCTATATCTGCATGGCGCAGTGCCAACATTTGAGAGACGGAGGGAGCACCTGAGGCCGCAGCAGCGGCCGCGGCTGCTGTTGCGTCACCGTTGTTGCGCCCTGGACACACAGATACTCAGTCCACATCTGCCAAATGATATTACACGCTGTTCCTGCCAAATGGCAAGGTACGTCCTGCAGACAAGCTGCATGTAAAGGCTGCCACAACCCTACCCCTTGTTGGACTCGCCATATCCAAGCAAGACCCAATCAGTTGTGGGCACGGAGCTCAGTATTTTCACCGCCCCCGCCAGCCGGGGCCCAAATATGAGAGCAGCAAATGCGAACAGGCCTCAAGGTGACCAGTGGTGGGGTGCAGCCAAGGGTGATAGCTCAGATCTTCTGACAGGTGCACTGGTGCAGGAAATTTGGTACATTAGTTTGACGCCTGACTTTGAATCTCTGGACTCAGCGCCCAGCATGGCACCCCAACACTCTTAAGACAATACTGTCGACACTAACAAATTCGTTCTGTTGACATCACAAGGTCATATACTGCATCACAGGAGGGCCATGTATATGGGAGGCGTATGTCTTTCTGATGTCGTGGTAAAAAGGAAACGAGAGGCAGCGCACCGTCAAAGTTATCGTTCCTGAAGCCGTCGCTGTTGAAATGATTGAAGTCGTGGAAGCTGAAGTCCAGCAGCTTGCGGCCTGCTGTCCCAGATGATCTCTTAGGTTTTAGTAATTCAGTATTTCGTCCTGCTGATACAGGATGCAAGCAGAAGCTCGGCTGAAGAATTCTACAGCTGGTGGGGCTTTGAAAGAGACGATTGCCAAGAAAGCTTTCCGCACGAGGTCTAGGGCACAAGGTTTGGAGAAGCTGAAGGAAGGTGGACTGGGCCTCTGCTTCTCGGGATGGTTTACGATGGATAGGGGGACGCTTGCCTGTGCTATCGAAGAGGGAGTGGCGCAGGTCGGAGCTCTTGAGGGGCCTGAGGTTGCCGTTGTCGTCGACCAGGCCCACAATGCTGTTGTCGTTGAAGGAGCCGACGAAGGAGTTGTGGCCGGAGGGACCGGACGTCGAGCTTGAGACGACACCGTCGAAGGATTTGTCGTCTGCGTTGGCTGTGCAGGCGCCTGTGGAGACAAGGAGGACCTTTTGACAAAACAATTGGGCATCCGTTCCTCAAACCGCGAGGAAGGTGTTGTCAACATCGACATCGACATTCTTTCCAATAGAGCATAAATTCGCCTGATATGAAAGAAATACAAGCTGTGCTTCTTAAAATCTGTAATGTAGATAATTCACCTGCCAAGAGGGTGCCGAAGAGCAACAGAGTCCGAACAGAGGCCATCCCTTCCTGTCGTTAGGCGAGACGAGAGGTACGGAGTTGGCAGTTTTCGAGGACGGAAACGTTTCGCAGCAGCCCAAGTACCGTGAGAAAGTGCAAACTCAGAAGTGTACAGAGCACAATCGTTCTTGAATGTGTGGACCGAGAAGCTTTACGCCATTTATACCAGTCCGGCAGTAGGAGCTGTCCAAGATCGAATGTGAGATAATGAGGTGATGGCCTTGGTGCATGGCATGTGGCTCGAGCCTTGCTCAAGTCTCTCGTGATCCATGATTTCCCATTCGTCACATTCTTTCAAGAATCCTCACTACTAATGACCTTGATGACAAAAATCTTGAGCCCTCTACACTAGTCCCTGTCTGTGATCAGGGTGCAGAGTCAGCAAAACATTACTAATATTTGCACGCAAAGAATCAGCATCCAGTTTACAGAATGCATGCACAATATCTGACGCCACTTCATTTTCCTGCAAGGACTACAAATGTGCATTTTTATTCATTCAGCTGCCGGCGTTTGATGCGAAGGGATTCCTACGCAGGCTGCGGCTGCGCAGAAGCTTCTGGGGAAGCTTCCTCCCTGGTTGCTTCCTGACCAGCCTGATCCCCCTCTGGTGCCCCCTCTGGCTTCAGCTCAGGCTTTGGCTTCCATGACTCCACAATCTCCTCTGCAGGACACATAAATTGAGTTTGTAGCCTGGTACATCCCTAGCTTTGCCAACGTGCTATTACCTGCTTCAGCCAGATCAAACATAAGCACAGCCAGCTGCTGCAACCCACTGTTTGAGCCCTCTTTAGCTACAACCTCCACATCCAACCGTTGCATGCTTACACAATGCATTACTACAGGACAGTGCATGGACATGCTTACTCACCCCTGCTACAGAGGCACTTCTCTCCTGCAAGTGATGCCGTCAACCGCAAGCAGCTTGATTGTCAGAAAGACTATTCAGCCAGCCTTAACTGTTCTTGGGAATGATGATTAACCTCTGGCTTCCTCAGTAGACTCCTCTTGGTGGGGTTTCTCACCCTCTGCTCCAACAGGCTCCTTCCCCACTGCAGGACTCTCCGGCCCTGCAAATGCAAAGTACCTTTGTCTGCCAGCTGCACATTTGCGCGCTCACTATTGCCCTGGCAGGAGTCCTTGGCTTCCCACTTGCCCTGAAATGTGCTATCATCCTTCGTTCTCTAGGCAGACACTGAAATGTGTGGGCTCAACTCCGCATCATGCAGGCAGCACGGATCCTTGTGTGCACAGCAGATTTGGCAAGAGGGGGTTGAGAAAACAACAATGCCCCTATCTGGTTTTGCATGCAAACAGGCATGCATGGACGCAACACAGTCATGTAATCATCACTAAGGGGATATTATTATTAAGTGACACAGTGCACGATTTTAAACCATCCTGCCAGAGGCAAGGTGCGTCCTGCAGGCAAGCTGCGGAGAAGGCTGCCGCAGTCCTACCCCTCCTTGGACTCGTCAGATCCAAGCAAGACCCAATCAACCGTGGGCACGGTGCTCAGTATTTATATCACCCCCCGCCAGCCGGGGCCACCAAGGGATGCAGCCTGAAAAATCACATTCATCAAATGGCAGGGGTTGCAGGCGCGGTTCCCGGCGTCCTGAAGCCACTGTGGCTCTAAACAAATTAACAGGGAACTTTTGTGGCGCAATCTGAGGATGTCCTACTTTAAAGCCGCCAATTGGCTTCTAAACATGAATGAACCATTGCAGGAAGCCACATTTGAGCCTTTTCAGCAGAGATCCACCCCAAAACACCGATTTCAGGAGAAGAGTCCTGAGAATCCCAGCTTTCAGCCATTTTTGTGGCTTCAAATTTTAAATCAGGCACATGTTTGTAGCTGCATTTGCTTCCAGCCAAAATCCTCAGAAGAAACACTTGGGGTAGCAGATCCCACCTCCTACAGGGATGTGCAGAGGTTCTGAAGAGCCAGGTGTCTTTGGCGCGTCCACTGCAGCCGTGGCCCTGGGGCTTGCCTCTCCAGCCACAGTCAACCTCGCCCGGTGGTGGAACATCCTGGCAGGCCAACGAACGGCTGTGGCAACACTGTGTGCAACCACGCTGATGCAAACCGAGGGAGAGAGATGCAGACACGTGCAAAGAGTGCAAGTGCTGCTGCAAGGGTGAAAGACTGCCTTGCTGTGTTGAAGGCGGGCAAAAGCGGCAGCCCTTCCTGGTTTTGCTGAAGCGCATTCGAGCAAAACGAAGCAACGAAAAGGGCCATAGGGCTGTTAGTCTGCGGACATGACCAATAAGGAAATAAAAAAGGAAGACTTCTCTAGTTACAGGCTGAGATATATACTATGATGACACGCTTTTCCTGCCAGAAGGCAAGGAACGTCATGCAGACGAGCTGCACTTACAGGCTGGCGGAAACATACCCCTTGATGGATTCACACGATCCAAGCAAGACCCAATCCACCATGGGCACGGTGCTCAGTATTTATACGAATCCCTGTTAGCCGGGGCAGGAAGATTGACAGGAGGGGAAAATGGTAGGAATCACCTGGGTGCAGTGGTACTGTTTGCCAGGGCCATAAAGGGAGCCAGAGTGTTGGAGACTGCCTGTGCATCATCAGTCAGGACCTGCAAAGCAGTGCCCTTTCATTTAGAAGTGCAAAAGGGGATTTGTGCTTGTCTGGGAGCTGCACTGCAAGGTCGAAAGTTTGTTGTGTTGTCTAAAATAGAGAGAAAGAAGCCTTGCCACGATCTGCTGGATGAAGGGGCACTGCGCTGCGAGGGCCAGGGTGTCTGGCTGCGACGCTGCCTGCAAGGCAACTGCGTTTAATACCGGCTTGGGAGGGTCTGCGTGAGTTGGCAGGTCTGTGAAATGTGCAGGTGTGTGTATCGACAAGGTTGGATCGATCCGTCGTCTCGCAATCTTGATCGCTATTTACAAAAAGCAGAACAAGAGATAAGACAAAAAAACAAGACAAGCGTGAGCGGGATCTAACAAACAAGCAAGTCAGGCCTCACCGCTGCTATCGCAGGCGTCGTCCCTTCCACGCTCGTCGTGAACGACACGGTCTCGATGGCGACCTCCATGACTGTCGAATATACTACAAACGAGATGTAGCGTGTGGGTTGTGGCCAGATCAAGTTTTTGCTTCCAGTCGTACCGAGTAAGAGTGAGAAAGAGGACTTCGTAATAAGGGGTCTGCTTAGGCAGCACACTCCCAAGGAGTGACCCCCTCCTTAAGATGCCATGCTAATCTCAGAAATCGCTTTTTGCAGGTCAAGATTGTTACAAAATTACAAAATGATAGGTCACCATTCTTCTCTAGCTGCGATTCCCCTACTCATGCTGACACTCAATGCATGTTTGCAGGACTATTCTTACACCTTGTGAAAGGCAGGACGATAGATCTCACATCTCAGAGGCTCTGGGACATAGAAACCCGCAAAACAGCGGACAAATGAATCAAGCGTGCATGCAAGTGCACAGCCGGGAAGCCTACCATTTGTCGCCCCCATGCCACCACACTACTCGCAAACACAACCTGCTTCACGTCTAAATTTGCAATTGCACCGCTCCTTATCAATATTGCACCACACCTATGTCAAGTGCATGTGGTATTTCCTACTGAGGCCATTAATATCAATTGCAGGAGTATTTGAGATGTACAAAATGTCTGCTCGACAACCAGGCCAGCAAGGAGTGCTGGCAGGCTGTCATTGTGGGATCATGGGATGAGAAATTTTGGGCTCCGCTACGAATCATTAACTGGTGATGGCTCACTGCCGCCTGTCAGCCACGCGGCCTAGCTGAGTCATCCGGTCATACTGCTGCGATTGCGACTTCTGCCTGAACCTGTCTCCTCCCTGCGTTTCAACAACCGATCCATTTGAAAGTCTATCCTGGCATGCTGCAGATGACCTGACACCAGACAACAGCAGCTGTTCACATGCGCAACTTGCAAGGCAACCACATTCTCAAAGCCTGCCCACCCTGCAATATGTGACCTTGGCCAGCACTTGTTCAATACTTCTGATGGACCAAAAGATGTGCTTCGGATCTTTGCAAGAGCTCAAGAAGGACGCAACAAAATACTGAAGCAGATTGGTCCAGAGGAGAGAAGTAAAAACACACAATTTAGAGAAAATGGGACGCTGACATGAAAGCAGATCGATTGAGCAACAAATGAAAGTCAATATAGCATGGGATCGCACCTGGAATCTGGCGTCGCCGCCGCCAAACACGCTGAAGCCGCTATTACTGTAGCCGCCGCCCCGGCCGCCGCGGCCGCCTCTGCCACCGCGTCCGCCCCGGCCGCCGCCACCCATGTCAAATCCGCCCAGCATTGGCCTGCCCATGCCCCGGCCTCTGCCGCCTCTTCCCCTGGTCACAGTAGCAAATATTTTACAAAGCGTGTCTTACGCGGCACTCAGCGCTCCTGACCATAAGAGTCCTTACTTTATGAGCAAGACCTTGTGAGCAAGACCTCACAGGGAGCCCTTTAGGGCTATGCAGCAAAGACACCTTGAGACATTGGCTACTCAACATGCACAGGTGGCATGAGTCCAGTCACAGGCCACCAGCTTTAGAAACCTCTGTACAGCCACGAATGCTAGCAGAGGCCACAAAGCCTTCTGTACTTCAGAAAAGCGGCCCTGCTGTGCGGCCCTGCTGTGCGGCCCTGCTGTCAATCTGGAGTCACACAGAGCTTTCCTGCAAGGCCCTGAAAGAATCCTAGAATGAAATCCGGACCAGAAGTGACGGGATACAGAAAGCTATGCATAGCTCAAACACCGCAAAGGAGCCAAAAACTCTGTGCTCATAGCTTTGCAGGATCACAGGGCCACAATGACATTCGAATTTAGGACTCCCTAATCAAGAATACAGCAGAGGGCAGCCGCACCCGCCGCAGTTGTTGGAGTACTGGCCGTACTGGTAGGGGCCCTGCCCTGCCCCTTTTGGCAGGGGTGGCTATTTCTGACTCTGTACTTGTACTACCATTTCTCGCCGAGACATGGGTGAACAAACACGGTAAGACAGCATGAACAGAGGGAAAACTGCGCACCCGCCGCGGTTGTTGTTGTATTGGCCGTCCTGGTAGGGGCCGCGCGGGCCGGCGTCGTCCTCCTCCCCGCGCAGGCCGCCCGTGCGCAGCGTCAGCGCCCGCTCATTCAGATCCACCAGCCCAGCCGCACGCTCCGCGAAACCCTCCGCCAACGCCTGCCGGGGGATTTCACACAGGGACTTACTGTCGATCGTGAAACCCTGAGAACTTTCGCCAGCGTCTGCAGGAGTATTACCACATGGTCCACAACCAGGAAACCCCGAGAACATATCTCCGCAATTGTTAGTGCTGAGCTTTAGACTGGATGTGGACTCTTGAGCCCTTTGAAGGACCAATTCAGAGCATTTGCATCCAAGCTGACACAGCACAGGCCTTCACTACAAGCTTACAAACTGCGACATGCCACCAAAATCTGTTGGCTCTGCAGTTGCCTTTGCACAGCCTTTGCAGAAATGTGGCTCCACATCGGCAGTTTGGAAGGTTTAGCAATAAATTGTGCCAAGACAGTTGCAAAGCCAACCTTTCTTCCATCCTCTTTAAGCGCTTCACCCATATGCACCTGTGACAAGAGCCTGCCATCCAGAACATGCCGAAGAACACCTCCACCAAAGCTCACAAGTTGGCAGGGAGCAAAGAAAGGGCACCTGCAGGCGCGTGGGGTTGGTGGCGTGCATGACGATGGTGCGAGTGGGTTGGTCCCAGCTGCCGCTCAGCATCTCATCCATCATCATCTTCGACACCACGCTGTGCACCTGCACACCCCGACCAACACCAGGCTGATTTCCACCTTTTGTATGATCGGACCGTTTTCTGAAGAAACATTCCTTGGGGGCTATTTGAAACACACAAAAACTTGTAATCAGTGCTGAATTGCATCAACATTCTGCCATGTTGGCTCTTGCAAGGCGAATCGCCTCCCACCACGTCACACAGCGCCAAATGATAGCAGAAGCATGACAGGTACCTAGGACCATGCAAGAAACAGCACACAGGTGGGGAGGAGCGCTTCAAGAGGCAAAGAAGGCACTGCAGAATTATCAACCCAAGGCAGATTGCAGAACACAGAAGGCATGCAAGCGTCAAGAAGGCAAAAATGTGTCGGCTGGAAATTTGAACCCCAGTGCTTCAATGCAGTGGGCGCAGAAACTCACAGCACCTCCCTGTCTGGCAGCTCACACATGCCGCAGCGCTGCTGAATCAGTTGTTTAGAACAAAGTGCCAACTCACCTGCTTCTCGGACAGGTCGAATATGTCGCAGAGCTGATAAAGAAGTTGTGGGGGGCGCAGGAAAGCACACGTCCTTTTTCGACAGGTCGCAGAGCTTGTCCATCAACAAAGGCGAGGAAGCAGAATCAGCGCACCTGCTTCTCGGACAGGTCGAACATGTCGCAGAGCTGGTCCTGTGACAGCGAGTGGTAGAAGGCGCCGTAGGTGAGCAGGTAGGTGCGCAGCCCCTCCTGTTGCAGCTTTGCCTTGAGCATCGCGAGCACATCATCCTTGGCTGGGATCAGGTTCCAGGAGGAAAGCCCCGCCAGGTAGTCGTACGCCTTGCGCCAGTCCCCCCGCATCAGCGCCTGCGCGAATACGAATTCGAAAATGTTAGACACAGTCCGATCAGATGTTCAAGGCATCAGCCAATTTGCGGCAGATGTGGCACATGTGAAGAGACATATTAGCGTATCAGCGCCTGCGCGTATGATACAAATAAGTCACAAGCTGTCTGGTCGTCATCAGGGCATCAGCCCATGACAAACTTGATGCAGAGTAGAATGAGCGCATCAGCTCTTTGTCGCTTAATTACCAAGCAACAATAATCTGAAGCACTCCTGTGCACGCAGTAGCAAAGAAATTTGCGATCCACATTGACAAATCGCTTCCAAGCCATGCTATGCATGGCCTAATACTCTTGGCGCCCCATTGCCCTCAATTGGCCTATACAACACCCAAAACAAGTCTACTCCGGGAGTTGGACAAGTCTGTTGTGTGCAATCAGATGTTTTAACACTATATCTACCCTTTTCACCACAGGGTAGCAACAGAGGAGGGAGAAGGGTTGTGGCTGCACCTGGGTAGAAGCCATGACGTGGTCGCGCACGTTCTCAGGCGGACCGGTGAATGTCTGCTTGTCGTAGTTGTCCAGCAGCCGCCGGAAGGTCTTGGACAGCGGCTTGCGGTGCGTCTGCACGCCCGTCGCCGCCAGCACCGGCACCTAATCAGGGCACATTAAATCGAGTTCAAGTTCGAATTTGTTGTTAGTATCCAGCACATGCACACTTTAGCCAATCGGAGGTGGGCGCTTGCCTTGCCTCCTTGCGGCACAAGCACAACGTCAGCAAATAGTGGACCTGCTCCATTAACAAGCATATTGCCACCTGGTGACATTGCTCTAATGCAGCAGGAGAGGAAAGCAAGGCATGCTGACATTCTGGAATAAGTGCATTCACCTGGAATATTCAAGTGGCGCTAACAGAAGGACAATGACAGCGTAGGGAAGCCCATGGCATGTTCAATTGTATGTTATAAACCTGCCAGCTGGATGCTAAGAAAGAGGGTGAAGGCGCACCTCCTGCAACATGGCGCAGATGAGGTGGGTGGACTCGAGCAGCTCCAGGTTGATGTGCATGTGGAAGGGCATCTGCCGCTTCTTCTCCAGCTTCTCCTGCTCCGGCGTCTTGTCCTGGTACCTGCAAGGAGAACATTGCCTCCATTGATGACCAGCCCTGACGTATCCCATGGCCTCACAACCATGCCTCTCGAAAGTACTGGAGTCTCTAAGACCTCCTCACTGCTCCTCGACCCCATTCCAAATGCATGCAATATATGACGGTCCCTACAGATCTGCAGGAAGACCCTCAAAAGCTTATGTAAATCTATCACCTCTCACACACAACATTGTGACATCTCCACTACTGCAAACTGGCAATCAGTCAGAACGTGCATGCAGGCACATGTCGGCACTGCATGCAGGCATGTGGGCGGCACCTGCTGATGGACATGCCCTGTGCGAGCAGCTCCTTGACGCGGCCGGAGCCGCAGAGCTCAGAGAGGGCGGACAGCGCGTCGGGGATGAGGCCGGCGCGGAAGGCGCAGAGGCCAAGCTGCGCCATTGTGCGGTTGTACAGGATCTGCGTGCTGATGTCCATGTGCTGCACGTTGTCCTGTGGACACAACCAAGTGAGCATTGCAATGTCGTCACGTGATGTCACGCTTGCAGCTAGCTTCATACAGCCACCGCACGCTCTTATGTCTGGCGCCGCACAAGAACGAGCCTCTGAAGGCATGACATAAGCATGCTTGCAAGCGTTGGGAAATTGCTGACGGTCGCCGTCTCCGAAAGGTGGCACGGCATTATGGTGTTGACAAGGGAGTCTCAGCATGGGCGCCTCTTCAATAAAACACATGTCTGTTGAGCACTGTTGGAGCAGGCAGCAGCATGCAGAGGTTCAGAGCACCATACTTCTTAGGAATGCATGCTTGCAAGAATAAAAAACAAGAGCATGCTCTCATTGTTCCTGACAAGGCGCCGGTGCCAACAGCAAGCATTTTTTGTCTTCTTGTGCGTCCTACGGCCAACTATGAACTCAGGGAGAGATCATCAGAGGGTGCAAGGAGTTTACCTGGAGGTGGGACATGAGCATCATGTCGCGGGCGGTGTAGAACTCGTCGCGGATGGCCTTGAAGAAGATGGAGCACAGCATCGCGCGCGCCTTGGTGCGCTCATCACCATGCCTGCGTTACACATCAAAGATCGTCACCTTCACCCTGAGACCATGTACTTTTGTCCATGCATGCACACATTGGCACTAGACACTACATCCAATCAACAATATACAGTACTCATATAAACAGGGTCGTTACTGAGCGGACAAGAGCAGCAGACGTTCTGGACAAAGCAGCATGGCAAACAGCATGTTGCCCTGGAGCCCTTCACATGGCAAACTTTCCACTGGAAGATGCAATTTTCAAGCATTAAAGCAAAGCAATGGATGATAGGAGCATGGTGCGCACTTGTAGATGACGATGGCGAGCTGCTCCATGAGCTCGGAGCAGCTCTCTGCCAGTGTGAAGTCTGCAGGCACAGTCACCACAACGGCGTCCTTGGAGACGACCACATCATCCTCCTCTGGGATCTCATCCCCATTCTCTGCCTCCTCCTGCAAAACACTGACTGTTAGACCCAGGTCATGTTAGAGACATCAAATCATTGTTCTGTGTCAAGGTCTGGTGGGAGGCCATGCGTGCCCACCTGTCAGAACCTTGCCACAACAATCATGCAAGAGCCCGGAGCAATGAAGCTGAAAGGATATGCACCATTGCTCTGCACTGCTCAGGGGTTGGACGATCTACAAGTAGCGAGAGTGGCCGGGCAGCACATGCAGCGCCCTGTGAGACAAGCAGGATTGTATACAAAGGCCAAGCGTTTACAGAATTGGGCTGTACGCACCTCACTCAGTTCTACCACCTAGAACACAGCGAGGTGCGGGGCTCATTGCTCAAAACGCAAGACAGAGTGAGGAGCGCACCAAAGCAACCGTGAGCAAAGGGCAGCTTCATGAGTAAGGGGCTGCGTGTGCTGAGCTCAGTGCAGTGTAATGAAGACGCACCTGCACGACGTTGGCGGCCTCCTGCTGCGCGACGGCGAGCTTGCGCATGGCGTCGTAGACGGCGTCGGTCTTGTAATAGAAGTGCTCGGTGCGGCGCAGCGCCGCGCGCGCGAGCGCCTTGGTGTCGCCGATGCGCGTGAAGTGATCGGACACCTTCTGCGCCAGCGCCAGGAACAGCGGCTCGTCCTTCAGCCTGTCCAGGTACTGGTTTGTGTGCGGGTCGATCACCTGCGCAAGCGCGCTTGCATGCGTCAGGACAAAGCTCCGTTTGGTGCAGACACCGTTGTCTGAAAGATAATGCAAGTCATGTTTTGTTGATCGCTGCAATCAGTGAGACGACAAACACGATGAATTGGAGTGGCTTTGGCTGCATCAAGCCACACCAGAACAGCTCAGGAACCTATGACACGAGTACTCATCATGAACTTGATCTCTGATGATCCATTTTATGAGCATGGTTTAAGAGCAGGGGCAGCGCACCTGCAGGCTCTTGAAGTGCTCGTCATCGAGGCGTTCCAGGAAGGCGGCCATGTTGCCCCACACTTTGGTCTCCACGCCGGGCTCGGGCTCCTCTGTGACCTCGTCGTTGCCCTCGTGGTGCTCGTCCAGGACGATGTGCGGGTGCGCCTCGAGCAGCTCCAGCACCTGATCAGGCGCGCATGCCAGCCGGGTCAGTCCTTTTACTGATCACTGATACTTACACGGGCCGTAAATGCATCACTTTCCAAAGTGCACACGCCAGGCGAAAATGCATCGTATCATTGGGTGCAACATGCCAGAAATGAATGCATCACTTTATGAGATGCACATGCCAGGAATAAATGCAACACTTCGTAGTATGCGTCTGCACGATTGATGCATCACATTTTAAGGTGCACATGCCAGGAACACAGTCAGCCCTTGTGCTCATCACTGTTATTCAGGCTGGACGCATGTCCACAATCAAAAGGAGCGCATGCCCAAAAAAGAGGAACACAGTCACCACTTGTGCTCATCCCTCACCACACCAACATCCATGCAGAAGTCGTATTCGTCAATGTGCGAGGGCATGCAGACCGGCAAGTGACTGGGGTGAGGAATGTCAAAGGATCGCGGCCATTTGACAGCTGAGAATCCCAGGTCCCACCCTGCATGGTATCAGGTCTACAGAGAGAGAGGGCTGGAGTTTGAATGGACCACAGATTTGAAATGAAGTGATGAGAAGTCTCTCACCTCGAAGAGGACGCCGATGCAGCGGCGCCAGAGGGCAGGGGCCATGTGGGTGGACATGGAGGGGTTGATGTCGAAAAGCGCAGACACCACGTGCACCAGCACCTCCACCTGTGCACAATGCCCGGCAAAATTAAGATCTCCCCAGGGAATGCACCATTCCACAAACACCTCGCATACTGATTAGTGTTCATGTCGTGCATGCATCTTGGCAGAGTGAAATAAGGTGCCGCATTTCCTGAGAATCTCCGCTGGGTTAATAGCACTACAGGGGCGCTTGACAGAAGGAAAACATGTGAACTAGCACGCATGACTTACGTTTGAGTAGGGACGGACCCTCGGGGATAATTGTGGCTAATCACCGAATTAAGATGTGCAAGGGTGGAAGACAGCCACAGCGTCATAGCAGTCTAGAATCCCAGGGCGCACCTTCTGGTAGGGGCCCTTAGCAACGGTGGCCAGGTAGGTGAGCATGTCAACTTGGTCCTGACGGTCAATCCCCTTCTTGCCACGAGACAGCACAATCTCCTGCAGCTTCTTGCTGACCATCTCGAATGTGATCTCCTTGGGGTCCATCGTCAGCAGCTTGTCCTATGGCCACATGACATCTGCCTTGAGCTAGGGGGTCCATTGTCAAAAAACATTACGAAGCAGGTGCCAGGAGAGGAAGCATGCCCAGAGGCTCTCCGTCGCCCAAAGCTGAGGAAATGACTGTCGGCAACGATCCTCTCAGTTTTGGGAGAAGGGTTGTCAGCAACCATCCTCTCAAATATGGGGGAAGGAGAGCCGCGAGTATCATTTGATGAACACCATCAGTGCTCGCAGACATGACTGCAACTGGTGTCCCAAGCACATATATGCATGTGGAATGCAGATGCAAGCTTGATAACAGCACGCACCTTCTTCTTCTCCTTGGCACTCTTGGCCTTCTCAAAGCCGTCCTCGCCCTCCTCACCTTCGCCCTGCATCACATTCCCATCACTGATCAGCCTCAACTGTGCTTGCACCCAACATCACCGACGTGGGGTTCATGAAGATAGCAAAATCACCAGGAAATGCGCCCTGCTGATCTTCTATAATACACAGATTATCTGTGTGCAGATCATGCGCTGCCCCTGTAAGTCCATGCCCATGCCCATGCAATACATCACAGATTAATGAATTGCACAGAATTCATTGTTTGAATACGACTGGGAGAAGCCAAGTTGCGTGCCTCGTCATTGGAGTCGCTGCTGGAGCTGCTGCTGCTGCTCTCGTCCTCGCTCTCCTCCTCCTCGGACTCAGGCGCCGCGCGGAACTTCTCCATCTGCTCAGCGAACACCGGGTTGTGCTTGCGCACGCGCTGGCGCATCGTGTTGAGCGCTTTCGCATTCGTGGCGCTCATCTTCTTCGTCAGCTCCTTGTTTGCCAGCGTCGCGTTCAGCCGGTCCTGTGCACCACGTACATGCATGCCGATTAGTCATCCAGTACTTTTGGATGTGGATCACCAATCTCTGGAAGAGAACGATCTGTTGTCAGAACAGGCGCCATTCATTCAAATGGCGCCGCCAGGGATCCCAAATGAACCCCTCATGCATCCCCTCATGCAGTGCAAAACATAAGAAGGAATTTTCTAAGTGTCCAATCATCAGGATTGGTCACAAGCCTGCAAGTCGTCCAACATGCACTTCGGTGACAGTGCTGTAAGAGTAAGGACTGCAGTAGGAGGCTTTCCCAACAAGTGGGCATGTCTTGGGATTTCACTAGGGGGGATCTGTATTGGACTGACCTCCAACTCGACGAGCATCTTGATGTAGACGCGAGGGGCGCCCAGGGTTTCAGTGGCCTTCTGAGCCTTCTCCATCTGCTTGTTCAGCTTGTCAAACAAAGACTGGACCGAGGACCAATCGTTGATGTTGAGCTTGTTCTGCAAAACACACACACACACAGAGCCGTTCAGATAAAAATTGCATGCGGCGGTGTTGGAAATGCAGGCTGTGGCAAGGCAGTGCTTCCCATGCATAGACCATGTAGTACATTTCCAGGACTGAAGAAGTGTGCAGCAACAGGTTGCTCCCCCGTTGCCAGTTCTGTCTGTGGAAGAGCGCACCCGCATCTCTTCGCAGGTGGCCTTGAGCTCATCGAAGCGACGGTCCTTGGCGCTGCGCACAACGCGCTTGTCGTCGTCCGAGTCAGAGTCACTGGACCCAATCATGAACCTGCGCACAGATCCCAATACTTGTGACACACCTAGTAAGCAAACTTTGCCAACTTGGCAGTCACATGCAGGGCCCAAAGCAGCTCTTGCAAATGTGAAAGTGTCATGTGAAATGTCCCTGTAGTCTCTGCCTGTCTGCCTGCTTCACACCTGCTGGGTCCTTTTTTCTGCTGCTGCCCTTCGTCGTCAGAGGAGGATGAGTCGTCATCCGAGGCATCCTCTGAGGCTGTGGTTGCCTCCTCATCCTCATCCTCGCTGTCGGAGCGCTGCCAGAAACGCGAAGTCTACAAAATAGAAAAACTGATCAGCAAATTATCATCCTTGATGTAAGCATCAATGTGCAGTTCTCTCAGCAATCATCTAAAGTAGTCCGCTAAGACTACTGTCCATGTATGTCTGCTAGTTACGTTGCACACAGTGACTGCTCAGTGATACAGCAGTCCAACCATCCCATCAAAAGGTGAACACGTTTTCATGCTGTTCACTTCCCACCAGTAGTACTTCTGTCTTGGACCATAAGCTGAGACGTTTGTAACTATACAGCATCCGAGTACAATCTACGTCGCAAAGCTTACAAGGCAATACAGTATCACAATCAACTCCTTCCACAGACCAGCCCAGAGCTGCTCAGCATGTTGGACAGCGCCACGCACCATGATTGCAAGTTTTTCACCAGGATCCGACCGTGCGCGCAGCTGTAGAGGTCTACCGGGGAGGAATTGAGCGTTCTTCTTGGCGGCTCCACAGGAAAGCGAGAGGGAGGATGTTGGCCTCGCCTTGTCTTAAAACATGAGCGAGCGAATCTCAAAATGCTCAGTTGGGAGGACAAGAAGGCGAACTTCACTCTCACTACCTTTTAGGGCCGTGTGCTGTAGTCCCTTGTTGTATAGAGACTTGATAGATGAATAGGTAGATAACGCGTTAGTCCAGTTTGTGTCGACATCAAGGTTCTGTCCTTTTTTTTGCGTTTCATAGCAAGCTTACGCGGAATTCTTGTAGTAATAAACTATTTTCTTTCAACAACTCCCAAAATATTCCACTGTATCTCATCCTAGCTTCGATTAAAATCGAGAGTGCACTTCGCACAATGGAAGAGGATGCCAGTGTTAATATGCTACCAGCAGGGTTGCTGCACAGCATATTCGACCTGTTGGGACCGAGAGACCTCTGCACTGTGAGCGCAACATGCAGACATTGGCGCTCTTTGAACCAGGATGCAGCTGCCAACCAAGTATGATATATGTCTATTCTCCTTGCATTCCTGTGATCAAGCCGCGATTTTCCCTTTAGCTTGTGATGTTCGTGCACTTTTCCTGTCTGCAGATGTAACGGATTCGACTTGGTAGCCATGCATATGCCAGGATATTGAGCGTGGTACTTTGGGTGCAGACTTGGCTTGCCTTCTTTGAGCAGCGTTGGCGACAACCCCTTCTGGGCAGCAGGCTGAAGGCAGATCAGCGAGGGAGTTCTACATGGCAGGCACGCTATGGCAGCAAAATGCATGCTCAGAAGGTTTTTGGAGGCAGGGCCCGCCAGGACACATTCTTTGGGCACAAGGGAGGAGTCCGGTGCCTGGCCCTGCTTCCCACCTGCAATCTCATGGCAACAGGTATACCTCACCGTCATCAGAACCTCTTGATGGGCTCCTGTTTTCACCATGCGTGACGAATCTCTGGTGTTGATCCTGATGCAAAGTCACATTATGGTAACTCAAAGGCGTCAAAGTTGTTTGGCAATGCCGTTGACTTCACTGCATGGAGGGGTTGATGCAGGGTCCTTGGATAGGACAGTGAAGTTGTGGGATCTCAGCGCGGGCATGCAGATTGCCACAAGCCGGTATCAGCCCTCGGCAGTGCGCGCCCTCGCGTTGGATGCTCGCATGCTCGTTTGCAGCGCTTCCAAGGTGTGTGGCCATGCTCACCATTGATCCAAGCCAACATATGGGCAACTGGCAATATTGTTGCATCAGTGGGACATTCAAGCACGCACATGCTGTTGAGCAGCACATGTGCTTTGCTCTGGCAAAAATGTATCTGAACATGTGGATTTTCTGCATTTGACAACAGGCTGGCAGCCTGAGAGTGTGGAGGGCGGCGGGGGCTGACAGCAAGGTGCCTTTTGACATGAGCACCTCCAAAGAGCTTTCAGGACACACAGGACCCGTCACATCAGTGGCCCTCAGCGAAGAGTGAGCCTCTCGAGCTCCGTCATTGGGCCTTCAGAAACCGTTACTGTGTCTTGGCATCGACTTTCATGGTCACTTTACTTTACATGGGTCTGCTGGTCTCCAATATCCTCCTTATGTGTGGCATGCCCATACGCTTACTTGTCTGATGTGGCTAGCTGACTTTTTGGAGGCCACAGTAAGACAAACTTTTTCTACTTGCAGGTGCATTTACAGCGGGTCTTGGGATTACACAGTGCGCATTTGGGGCCGTAGCCGCCTCAAGCCCATCGCCGTGCTGTCATGCAGCGACTGGGTGTGGGGTGTATGCCCACGGGGGCCAAATCTGCTGGTGAGAGTGGCGATGGCCCTACTCTCCTTTTCTGATGGCAAATCATGCGCTCTATGGCTGCTGCTTAGCGTGTTCATTTGTCATCTTGACATGGAAGCCAGCTGGCATGTCATAAGTACCATGGAATGGCATGCCCGCAGCTGCGCATGCATCACGGTGCAGCAGCTGAAGGCAGCAAATGCATGACACCCGCTCTCGACAAGTTTGGCATCTGCTGGCAGGTTGCAGCGGTGCAGTCGGCATTTGCTTAGATCAGAGGATAGCTCATCTTAAATTTGGCATCTGCTGCACCGCAGGTGGCAGCTGGGCAGTCGGCATGTGTCTTTGACCAGAGCACATGCCGGCCCTTGAGGCGCTATGACAGCGGGGCAGTAAGGGAGATGCTGCACTCTCCCAGAGTGGAGGGAACGCGCGACGGCCGCCTCCTCTTCATCGGCAATGCAGACGGCGCACTGCAGGCCTTTGACCTCAGGCGCGCTTCTGTTCTTATCCTCGTGTCACGACTAGACACGTAAAGCAGCCTCTGGACATCCAGCAACGTGTGCCTGCGATGACTATGGGGCTCCTGCTCATGCCCCATGCCAGACTTTGCATGTGCATGTCCAACACCATGTGCGGCTCTTGTATGTTGATGCTGTGAGTTCACATGAAGCCAACATGTTCATCGGTATCAACTGCTTCGTATGGTTTTGTGCTCTTTGTATCTCGCCGTATTGAAGTGGATGCATGTGTTTGGGACTGGGAATGTGATGCATGGAACATGCATGTGATTGCAGGCAGTCAAGATCAGAACCAGTGTCCACTCTGTGGCAGCAAGGAAGCCCTGTGCAGTCCATAGCCTTCGATGACCCCTGGCTAGCTGCTGCACTTGAGGACGGCTCAGCACTGCTCCTCAATGTCGATGCTGCCATGCGCGGCGGCCGCAGCGGTGAGCCCATGCATTCTTGCTGGACTTCTTCATCCAAAGCAATCATGGACAAGCATGTGCCAATCTGCACATGATGTTCCTGCACGCCAAGTAGATGGAAATGTGCCTTGCATTGTGTCTTCATCGATTGGCCATTCAACCTCACATGATACCCAGATAAATGGTGATTAGATTGATGTTGTTCGCTTTTCATGCAGGCGCTCGCGCTCGGGAAGCAGTCCGCCCAGGCCTGCCTGCCAAGCGGCAATTCGTGGGCTCTGGTGTAAGCCCAGCCTACTGTGTGGACATTACCGACCAATGGATGGCCTGTGGCTCAGGTGCACCCTTGCGCTGGCATGCATGCATCCTGCAGCCCGTGATGCATGTCGATTTTGCAAGCAATGCACTGCAGTTGTTGAAATGGAACACAGTTAAGCATCTGGTTGAGCCATTTCAATCGTTTTGCTCGATGCAGGTGCATGCATGACAGTTCCAGGGAAGTGTCTCACTCAAACGAACTATCCTGAGGATTGTCTAACCAGCAGTGTGGATGATTCTTTCAGATGCGGCCACGGTGCGAGCCTGGGACTTCAGCGAAGCGAATGAGGTGCAGGAGCGGCTGGATGCATTACGGGCCACGCGCGAAGCGCAGCGCGCGCAGCGCCGGGAGCGCGGCGGCCGGGCCGGCCGGAAGTCCCCCCGATTCCCCCCGCCCTCCGACTCGGTGTCCGGCTCGGGAGATGAAGAGGAGATCTCTGAGCCATGCGCGCCTCAGTGCAGTGCAGAACCTGCCGATGCATGCAGAAGAAGCAGCTCAGTGCCTGTTGTGCGAGCGGGGCATGCATGCCCCTGGGAGGAAGGCAGCCGTGGCAGCGGGGAATGGAGGGATCTAGAGGCTTCCGGGGGCAGCGAGCAGGGGTCGCGCGCTAGGTATCACTGCCACAGCATTAGCCTGCAGCCAGGCTGCAGCGAGCGATACGCTCATGAGGCAGGTTCCTCTAGCTGCAGCAGCTCTCAGCTGTCGCAGTCGCTGCCGGGGGCGTTCCCTCGCGGGAGTCTCGAGGCTGCCAGTTTAGGACGCAGCCCGCCCATGTGCGCGCATGTGCCGCCGCCGGTGCTGCGGTCGGCGTCGGTATCAGCGGAGCGCGGCCGCAGCAGGATGACATCCTGGGACATCCTCCGGCCGCGCACTGTGCTGGACAAGGAGCAGAAGGGCGGCGGGGATAGCATAAAAGTGGCAGGCTGATAGCAAGCAGCAGAGACCCAAATCATGAGCGTTAAATCGTTAGCCTGGAGCCCAGCATAGGCTGGCTGTTGGGGCACGCCCCCACTGGAGCGGTGTGCTGTTGAGTTAACAGTGTGTTCCAACGGCTCGATCGAATCAGGGGAGTCTGCTCTGTATCAATGTTGTTCAAGCCAAGTGCTGGCAGGCTGACCCTGTTGCAATTATCCCATATTGTAATTGCACTGCTAGGGCTGAACTGGGAGATGCCAGCCTGGACCTGTGAAAATGACTGATTGTAGATCATGTACAATGATGCTGCATTGCACCACGTGCAGGTGGTGGATTGCAAGAGATAGTTGTAGAGTGAGCTTATAGATCTTGCAATTATGCATGGTTCAATGGATGCTGGACTGCCATCATCTTGCTCGCATCGAATACAAGGCCTAGGCTCGAGCTCTCTCCTTTTTGTTGCGACAAATAAATGTGCAGCATCATCGCTCTCTGTCTCACGTAGATGCTGCATCGCATCTTGAAGCAAGATAGAATGCCAGACATTTACCTTGCCAGGGACAGGGCATCCCTTGCGGAGCATTCCTTGCTTCCTTATAAGCCTGTATTACAAGCTTTTTTTCATGCTGGTATGCCTCCAGGTCAGCAGTACATGTGGCGCTTATGACTCAGCAGCGGTCCTCACAGAATCTCCAGAAGCCCGCTCACTGAGATACATTAATCTGTCTGGTTACCTTCTTTCAAGGCATTTGCCTATCCTGCTTCATCGGAGATCAGAATGATGCAGCGGACAAACCTACTGTCGTTGCTTGCCTGCAGCATCGTCCTGGCGAGCCTGATGTCGCCGACGGAGAGCAAGGCTGTGTGGGACACGATTGTGCCTACAGAAAACGGTGTATGGTACCAGGCGACCTTCTACGAATATCCCATTGCCGGACTGAAAGGTGAGAAGCCTGTCGTGTCTTCCAGAGTTGGCAGTGTCTGACGTCGGCAGGCATCTCAAAGCATCCCATCGGCAGGGCTCTTCGTCTCGTACGATTTCTTGCCTTTCAGAGTATTGCAATTAAATCTATTGTACCCCTATTCATGGTTTTCGAGTGCTGAAAGGACTGCCTCATGATGAGTCACCAGAGAGTCGAGCATTCCAGTGATGCCTTGTTCAAGCAGCCAGTAGTATCAGGAAAGGAACTTCGGCCAATGGAACTGCATATTTCCATCATGAATCGGGTCCTAATTCAACTTGTTGCCATACAAAACTGTGTACAACTGCTTCAGGTTCTGCTAAGACACAACCATTAGTGCACCTCACGGGCAGATCCTTTCGCGTGCCTTGCTGGATTTCAACTCAAAATATCCCCGTGCAGTGTCAACGGCGTGACTCAAGTGATTTAGGAGATCCTTGCCAAAGATATCATGTTTTTGCATTGCAGCTGGACCGCTGGCTGGCACCCCTGGAGCCATTGACCCACCTGTGGTCACAGCATATGGCCGCAAGCTGCTGAATGTGAGTCACCCGCTGTACACCTCTCTTTGCCATGTATTGTCTCTGTGGTTGCATGCATGCCTGGTCCTTGAACTTAGAGTGCATGCATTATTGTTGGTAAGTGCTGTTGACGACATCTGAGCAGCAGCAGCAGCAGAGATGCACATGTACATGCAGTTATCATTATTATTATTATTAATATTATTATTATTATTATTTTTATTTTTATTTTTATTTTTGTTATTATTATTATTATTATTACACGCTTTCCCTGCCAGAAGCAAGGTGCGTCTGCAGACAAGCTGCAGTAAAGGCTGCCAAAATC